>Ga0081520_100712_pt1 | contig 9500 bp, 8 predicted proteins | sample HotLakmasection1_FD_70988 | JGI IMG/M metagenome (GOLD analysis project Ga0081520, IMG submission 70988) | Hypersaline microbial mat communities from Hot Lake, Washington, USA - Section #1 (SPADES assembly) (version 2) | ecosystem: Environmental > Aquatic > Non-marine Saline and Alkaline >... | reverse complement strand
TTTCGCCGGGGGAATTTGGCGTGGCGATGAAGGTTTCCTCCACGCTGGGCTTAATTTCTTTAGTGCGCTCAATGGTGATCACGCGCTAGGACAGAGACACTAAGACAGGCTCGATCCCAGTTGCCTCACCAAGGCGCTCCAGCAGGCTTTGGTACTCTTGGCGACTGCCTTCAAAGACGCGATCAGTTTGGCGAATCAGTCCTTTCGGGTATTTCCAGATGCGGCGCACCGCGTAAACGGCCCAATCTTCAATGCTGGTCATCAGGTCTTGATATGCCTGTAACGCCGCCGTATTGCCGTCCTGCTCCAGCAGATCCAGTACCGTGAACTTGGTGGAATAAAGGAACTGGGTGGGATTGAGCGCTAAGGCATTCTGCTCAATGAAGGCCCCGTTTGCCCCTTCTTCTGGCTGGCTCCAATAGGATTTCAGCAGCAGCGATCGACCGCCACTACTACCTGAGAACGGGCAGTCTGAGCACGAAGATTTACGAATCCGCGCCTCATCCCGGCTCACGCCGTAAAGCGCCACAATTGTGACGATGTTGAACTCATCCACTGCCGCCCGACCCATCTGGTACTTGGTGATCAGCGGGAAGCTGAAAACCTGCTTGCGCCAGGTGGAAACCTCTTCACTGATGCGGCCTTCCTCATCCGCGTTGTAGCCAATCTCGTAGGCATAGCCCTGTCCCATTGAGCGGTCAGTCTTCGCCCGTTTGGTTTCATCGGTGTTGTAGCCAACGTGATAGGTGGGCTCGACTCCAGTTGAGCCATAGCCTTCACTGCGGTTTGCCCTCCCTACTTCATCGGCGTTATAGCCAATCTCGCGCTTATAGGTTGCCATCGGCGAGACGGCAAACAGATGGCGGACGATCGCGTCAATCACCTCGCCCTTAAAGCGCAACGTGCAGGTTCGGGCACCCTTGCGGCGTTGCGGCACAATGCCGTTTCGCAGCAGGTGCCGATCCAATGTCCAGCCGATGCGCTGAGCCACATCCTGATAGATGCGCTGGGGCTGACGACTGCATTCGTAAATGATCCAGCCCTCGGCGGAGTAGTCAGACATCCGACCACATTGAATGGTCAGGATGTTGTGCTGACGCAGCAGGGGGAGGATAAACCGCTGCACTTTATCAACGGTTTCATCCCACTCCCGACCGACCAAAGACGTGATAACAATTAGGTTTTCGAGCGGAAAGCCCCTTTCTTCGTCCGTTTCGCTCAGGTATTTGAGCAGCAGTGCGGTTGAGTCCGCGCCCAGGCCGTAGCTGAGGATGACGGGTTGGCATTCTTGGACCGGGGAAGTTTTGTTAGGTTGCCAGTCAGGGAAGCAGAGCAACCTCAGATCGGCATCTGTAATTTGTTTAAGCTTTTGTAAGGTGTCGTCCCACAGGAATAGGGGCTCTTGGTGATCGTTGTCTGTGGCAAATGCGATATCCGCCTCAATCCCCCGTGCAGCTTCCAATTCGAGGGTGGGCGGAGTAATGCGAATGGACATGGTGCATCTCCAGAAAAATTTCTGGGGATGCGATGCGATAGCAAAATGAGAAAAACGTTTTTCTCATTTTTAGAGTTAAAGAACTCAATTGCGTGTATCGTAGACGCGAGATCGACTTGTCCTTTAGTAAGTCGCTTAAACATGGCAGTAATCACGATCGCTTCACACAAAGGTGGTGTTGGAAAAAGCACTCTAGCGTTTCATTTGGCTGGGGCACTATCGTTCCTAGATCCATCTGACGGACAGATTCTGGTGATCGATGGAGACGAGAATCGATCTGTTTTAGGTTGGTTCGGCAAAAACGAAGCAGGGAATCTCCCCTTTGAGGTTGTGACTCTGGCAACCCAAGCCAAATGGTTTCAGGCTGGCAATCGAGCCAAGCATATTATTGTTGATACTCAGGCAAGGCCGTCCAGGGATGACCTGAAGGAGATTGCCGGCGACTCGGATTTATTAATTATCCCTACTCCTCCTCAATCTTTGAGTATTGACACTTTACCGCTGTTTCTCGATGATCTAAGGTCGCTAGGCGTAACGACCCCTTATACCTTCCTGTTGACCCTTGTAGATACACGTTCTAAGGATGCTGAAGCAGCAAGAGAATATTTGGCGAGTGTGAACGAGCCATTGCTTGAAGGGAAGATGCGTCTTTTCTCTGCCTTTCAGAAGGCGGCTGATCAGGGGGTGTTAGTTTGTGACGCCCGTGCCGAAAGTGGTAAACGTGACAAAAACGCTGGTGTTGCCTGGGCCGACTGTATGGATATAGGCAAAGAGGTTTGGACAATCCTTGAGCAAATGAAGGAGAGTGCTAATGGCTAAATTTGGAAAGTCAGGATGGAATAACGCGAAAATTTCGACTGTAGTGCAGCGACCAGAAGCTAACTCCAAGCAGGAGGTTCCAATTTCCCGGATTAGGAAAGGTCGCTGGCAACCTCGGAGCTATGCTACTGAAGACCATATCAATCAGCTTGTAGCTTCATTCACAGAACATGGCTTTTCTGGCTCTGTTCCAGTTATTGCAGTGTCTGACGACCCCAATTATGACTATGAGTTCATTGGGGGACATACAACCGCTGAAGCGTTGCAGCGTATGGGAAAAGCAACCATTGCTGTTGATGTGCAACAGGTCGAAAGTGAATTAAAGCTAGCGGAGTTTTCTTATCAGCACAACGCAGCCTCTAGGCCCCTGAACGCTTTGGACGATACGAATGGTATTCTCACCATTATTCAGGAACACTTTCAAGAGAAGTTCGGGTATCGACCAGATGTGGACGAGTTATCAAAACTCTTCTCGCAAATCAGAAGAAAAGTTTCAAAAGTAGACCATGAAAAAGTTGCGGCAATCGAAGAAGTTTGGGAACGGAATAAGCTTCCAATAGCGATTGCCTCCTTTTCTTCTGCTCGAATTCCGCTTTTATCTCTGCCATCGGAGTTGAAAGAAGCAATTGTTGCTGAGTCAATTTTTCCCAATGTTGCGATAGAGATTGGAAAAGTCAAGAAAACTAAAGAAAGACGAGCCCTTTTAGAAAAAGCAATCTCTGAGGGAATGACTGTCGCTGAGATTAAAGAAGCTGTCAAGCGCATTGCAGAACCTACTCAGAACCAACAAGAGCAGCCTTCTATTGTTCCTCACTGGAAGGGGACATATCAGACATTAGGGAAAAAGCTACGTAAGATTGATTTTGAGAAACTCCCAACTGAAAGGCGAGATGAATTGCTAACAGCCCTAGAAAGAGTGCAACAGATAAGTGATGAGATATTGCAATCTCTGGAAGGTGAGTGAGGTCGGGCAAGGTTTACCCCACGCAAATGTTAGGGAACGTATGAGGTATGATCGTCTTGTGGTGTTCCCTAACAAAACGATGCCATCCAAAACCCCAACCGACAAGCTTCTCCCTTCTCTCGCTGCTTGGGATCTGGCAGACTTGCGCGAACTTCAGGCTGCACTGGGAGGGCTGATCGAAGCGCTGGAAATGTCCCAGAAAACCCCTGAGCCTGAATCAGATGGCGACGGTGACAGGGAAGAATCCGGGCCGCGATCGCCACAAGGATCGAGAGGGCACATCGAAGCGAAGTACATTCCCCGTGGCAATAAGCGACATGGGCCATACCTGTACCTGCGCTATTGGCAAGGTGGGAAACTGCGGTCGAAGTATTTGGGGAAGGCCCCGCAAGGGTCTTGACTTATGGTGGAGATGTCGATACCAGAATTTGCAGACTGTAGAAAGATGAGTCGATGGCTTCCAGCTTAAATCCGCCTAGCAGCAGGCTGAGCCAGAGTTGAATTAACGGCCAATCTAGAGCCTGCTGGAGGTCTAGTAGCGGAATGGGTTGAGGATGCTGGTTAAACCAGGCATGAATTTCAGCGACCCAATCTTCGATCCGCTCCTCATGGGCGACGGCGATCGCGGCGATCTTTTGTTCTGCTAACTCCACCTCATCGAGCATCTTCAGAACGTTTTCTTTAGGCACTTCGCCCACCACCGTTCCTGATGGCTTCTTAGTCTTACCAGAGGCTGTTCGAGGACGCCGTTGGACAGGAGCCGTCAGGTCTGACAGGTCTACCTGCTGTGACTGTCGGACAAAGCCCTGAAGCCAGCCTCCCGGCACGTTTGGGTCCTGAGGGTTGTGAGCATTCTCCCAGTCCTCAAGCAGCCATTCAGCCTTGGCTTGATAGATCTCGGCTAAGCGCTCAAACACCCGGCTCCCTAAAGTCAACTGCTCCTGGACAGACAGTTGAGCCGAGGCAGCTTCCAACTGTTGACAAAGGGCTTTTAAGTCAGCGATAGCAGGCGTTTCAGCCGCGTCTTCGAGGGCCAGTTCTAGCTGTTCAGGCTGATGGTTCATGGGCTACCTCTACCATTGCCTTCGGCTTGAGAGGGCAGGGTTCAATGGGACATTCCGTGGGCTCCATGCGAATTTCCGGCTCAAACTTTGTAATCCCGAACTGCTCGCGCAGCGTTTTCAGTACCTCCATCAAGTATCCCTGAATCTGCTGATTTCGCATGCCCGTACAGTGGATTGGCTTCACCTGTAGCACCTGCTGATCGCCTTGCCAGACTGAAACAGTAATCGCGTGAAGCGGGGCATCCTGACGCTTCACGCGATACAGATACAGGTAGGCAACTGGTTTGGATTCTAAGGATATCTCCAGAGTTTGAGGGGCGGTCGCCGCTTTCTCCTGCTGGCGAACTTGCTGATACTGACTCCGCCGCGAGGCATTATTATCCCGACGATTACGAGGAGCAGGCGTAAAGCCCCCGCGTTTCAACCGGGGGATATAAGCGCAGGCTGAATTGATTCAGCCGTGATGTGGGTCGTTGATGTAGTCCAGTATTCGTTGAGTGCTGATTTTCCCGGTCGTATCAAAGCCGTAAGAGTGTGTCCACAGGCTTGGTAGCTTAAGGAGTTCAGGGAACTCCTTCCTGAGCAGCCTGGACGATCTGCCCTTGAACGCCTTCACGACTTGAGAGATGGAATGTGTCGGGTCATACTCAACCAAGATATGCACATGGTCAGAGGCGATTTCTAGCGCCTTTATGAACCATCCCTTTTCGGCGGCAACTTCCTGAAAGATAGTCGCACATCGACTTTTCATATCTTCCCGCTTATAAAAGACTCGTTTCCGCCTGCAAGGAATCCAAATCAAGTGAACGGTCGCTAGTCCGACCGAATGCCGATAATGCTTGTATTCAGTCATGTAGATAACATTGCTCCATCTACAAGATATGATACTATTGTTCTTGTGAAAACACTGAAGTTTAAGTTGTACGAGCATAAGCGGAACAGGTACCTTAAGCGGTCTATCAACGCCGCTGGGGTCATCTGGAATCACGCGATAGCCCTCCACAAGCGGTACTACCGGATGTGGGGCAAGCACTTGAACTGCGCAAAACTTCAGAAGCACATTGCCAAGTTGCGAAAGCGTAAACTGTTTTGGCAGTTGGTGGGCTCTCAAGCCGTCCAGGATATCTGCCAGAGAATTGAGAAAGCGTACCAGTTGTTTTTTAAGCACAGAGATAAGGGGGTGAAGCCACCAGGATTCAAGAAGGTCAAGAAATACAAATCCTTCACCCTGAAACAAGCAGGGTATAAGTTTTTGGGCGGCAATCGGGTCAAGATTGGCAGTGAAGTTTATCAATACTGGAACTCCAGAGAAATTGAAGGCACTGTCAAAACCCTGACGATCAAGCGAACTCCTTTGGGAGAGCTTTTTGTGTTCGTCACAGTGGAGCAATCCACCAAGCAAGAATCAGCATCCGCGACTGGTAAAACAGCGGGATTCGATTTTGGGTTAAAGACGTTTTTGGTCTGTTCTGAAGGGTTCAGCATTGAAGCACCTCTGTTCTTCAAGCAAGGCTTGAAAGCTATTCAGAAAGCTAGTCGTGAACTATCCCGTAAGCAGAAAGGCTCTGCCAACAGGGAAAGAGCGCGGCTCAATTTGGTAAGGCAACACGAAAAGATTGCTAATCAGCGACGTGATTGGTTTTGGAAGCTTGCCCATAAGCTCACCGATATGTTTGATGTGCTGTATTTTGAGGATCTGAACCTCAAGGGAATGCAGCGGCTTTGGGGCCGTAAAGTCAATGATCTGGCCTTTGGTGAGTTCCTGCAAATTCTTCAGTGGGTTGCCAAGAAGAAAGGCAAGGTCGTTCAATTCATTGACCGCTGGTTTCCGAGTTCTAAAACCTGCCATCATTGCAGCCACATACTTGAGAGTCTGAGTCTAGAGACTCGCTATTGGCGTTGCCCATCCTGTTCAAACCTAAACGACCGGGACGATAACGCAGCTAAAAACATTAAGGCGGTTGGGGCATCAACCGCCGCACCGGGAGGCGACGTAAGACGGGCTCAGCCTGCGGTTGCTGTTTGACCGGAGAATCCCCCGTTTAGAAAACGGGGGAGTATGTCAAGATAGTGCGATCGCTTGCGGTGGCAACGGCTCTCAACCCAGCAACCGTCGCCCTCTGGACCGTGTTGTTGGCGGGCCTCAGCTACAGATAGCTGAGCGCATTCCAGGCATTTAGGATCAATGCGTCGGGGCACAACATCAACCTCAATATTTAGTGTAAGTTTTAGCGTAATTCCGCAATAGTGTAAACGCTCTATTGGTTGAACAACCCTGAGTTACACTACGAATTACACTACATTTCAATCAGCCTTCGCTAACTCATCCCAACGAGTTTTGTGCAGGGGTGTTGATGCAACGTTCCCGAAGGAGAACCGCTTCTCCGCCCGTGTGAAGTGCAGATGGACTCGGTTGAATGAGAGTGGTTTACTTGTACTATATTGTGGAACGTTGGTTGCTAGTGGCTCCTAGGGGAAGGACGTAATGAGATGGCAAATCTATTACTCATTGAAAGTCCAGGCAAGGTGAAAAAGCTGGGTCAAATTCTGGGCACTGGCTGGATCATCAAAGCCAGTATGGGCCATGTGCGCGAATTGGCAAACGATGGCGTTGATGCGCTTGGCTTCGATATGGAGGCAGGTCGTATCGCTTGTCGCTATCAGCCACGTGATGCGCGCTCTAAGAAAGTATTATCAGACCTCAGGCAGGCGGTGAAAAAGGCCGATCGCATCTACATCGCCACTGACCCAGATCGCGAAGGTGAAACCATTGGCTGGCATCTGCAGCAAGCATTGCGCCTGAAGCATCCGCAGCGTGTCGTCTACAGCGAGATTACCCCGCAAGCCGTCAGAGCTGCGATCGCGCAACCGCGCCCCCTTGACCAAAGCCTAATCGCCGCCGGTCGGGCACGGGACTGTCTGGATAAGTTAGTGGGCTACACTGGCAGCCGCCATGTCGTTTGGCCCTTGAATAATGGGGCCAAGTCGATGGGGCGGGTTCAGAGCGCCACTTTGCACTTGCTTTGTGTGCGTGAGCAAGCCATTCAAGCCTTTGTCCCTCAGGATTATTGGAGTGTTTGGGTGAGCTATGGAGAAGGTTTCAAGGCGTTCTACCGCAGTCGCCTTCAACCTCAACGCAAACAGACCAAAGATATCGCGGACGATAAAAAAGCTGAGCCAGAATCGGATCGGGTCACCTCTCAAGAAAAGGCGAATGAGTTGGTCGCGATCGCGCAGGCGCATCCCCATGCTGTTGTTCGGGTTGAAGGTAAACAAACGACCCAATCGCCACCACCGCCGTTCGTCACCTCAACGCTCCAACAAGCTGCTGGCTCCAAACTCCGCTTCCGCCCCGAGCAGACCATGAAGGTGGCTCAGTCGTTGTACGAAAAGGGCTACATCACCTATATGCGAACCGATTCGGTGAATCTTTCCGCATCCTTCTGTGAGTCGGTACGCCAATACCTCCAGCAGCATGACCCCAGCAATCTGCCGCAGCAGAAAACGCGCCACCGAGCCGTGAAAGGGGCTCAAGAAGCCCATGAAGCGATTCGACCGACTGATGTGAATCGTCAACCTGATGCACTACAGGGAGAGTTAGACTCGGAATCTGCTCGTCTCTACGAGCTGATCTGGAATCGAGCCATCGCATCTCAATGTGCTCCGGCTCGACTGCGTAAGACGCGCATCGTTACTCAGTCCGGCGAGGCCTACTGGGAAGCGCGGGGTCAGGTGCTTGAATTTGCCGGATACACCCGCTACTGGCACAACATCAGCGCTGATTCAGTGTTGCCTGTACTGACTCAGGGGCAAGTTCTGCAACTCAACCAGGCGCAGGCGGAGCCGAAGCAAACCCAGCCGCCATCGCGCTACAGTGAGCCCAAGTTGGTCAAGCTCATGGAGCAAAAAGGGATTGGTCGGCCTAGCACCTACGCGCCAACTATCAAGACGCTAAGGCAGCGGGAATATGTGCAGGTCGTCAAGGGCAAACTGCAGCCAACGACCTTGGGGCTGGAACTCGATAGTGCATTAGAGAAGCTCCTGCCGGATCTGATTCAACCTGAATTTACTGCACAGATGGAGTCCGAGTTGGACACGATCGCCACGGGCAAGCAAGAGTGGCAAGCATACCTGATTGACTGGAATCAAAACTACTTTGCTCCCGCGATCGCCAAGGCGAAGTCTCAGCTTGTGTCATTACCACCCTCTAGCCCAAAACCACCGGCCTCGGCAGTGAACAATGCCGGACGATCTTCAACCTCTAAGACGACACCGACTCAAGGACGACCGACTAAGACCCAGTGCCCGACCTGCGGCGAGACCATGAACAAAGTTCCATCTCGTTCCAAGAAAATGAAGGCCAAGCACTTTCTGAAATGCTCGGGGGCAGGCTGCAATACCGTGATGTTTTGGAATGCTAAAGCCAAGCGCTATGAACTGCCTCATGCTCAGCAACAAGCGCTGAATCCAGAGATGTTTGTTGACCGGCCCTGCCCTGTCTGCGGAGCCATGTTGGAGCGCTATTTTTACACCAAAGCGGGGCAGGAGAAAGTGATGCTGCGCTGTTCGATTGTGGCGCATCGTCGCGGCAAATGTCAGGACGTTGCGTTTTTCCAAAGTCGCGGGGAGTTTTGGTCACCTAAGTTCGGCACATTGAAACTACCAGAGTCAACGCTGGCCGGGTCCAAGAAAACCGGTCAAGAGTGAGCTCTACCCAACATCCGCTCTTCGATGCTCCGGCATTACCTTGACGACTTCCCGCGTCTTTAGAACGGAGAGTCGTCAATTCATATCGCTTCATATTGCTTCCTAAAACAGAGATGAATGATACCTTTTCCCCGACTCTATCTACAATGACGGCTGTATTGTTTAGCTGTTATTCATCGTGGATACTTCAACCTCTTATCTACAAACCCTACCGCCAGCAGAGGCCATTGCTTTTATCACCTCTTTGCAGAAAGTCCAGGCGCACCTGCAGCAAGAACTCGCGTGGATGAACCAACAGGTGCAGCAGAAAACAACGCAGTTACAGGGGATTGAAACGCTGTTAGCGGAAGCGTCGATGCTAGGACACCTGGAAACGGCTGTTGACAGGGTCGCCGCTCCCGCTGTCTCGGATGTCCAACCGACGCCGGAGCCGACAACCGCACCTGCCGCC
>Ga0081520_100710_pt1 | contig 9513 bp, 6 predicted proteins | sample HotLakmasection1_FD_70988 | JGI IMG/M metagenome (GOLD analysis project Ga0081520, IMG submission 70988) | Hypersaline microbial mat communities from Hot Lake, Washington, USA - Section #1 (SPADES assembly) (version 2) | ecosystem: Environmental > Aquatic > Non-marine Saline and Alkaline >... | reverse complement strand
GCTCCGCCTCAGAATGCCCAGAGCGTGGGACAGTACATTCAATTGGGGCCACTGGGAACTGCTCTATTGCCGATGAAACGCCCCCGTGTGCTGCTGATCGATGAGATTGATAAGAGTGATATCAATCTGCCCAACGATCTTTTGAACATTTTTGAGGAGGGGGAGTACGAAATTCGGGAACTGGCCCGTCTCAAGCGAGAGGAAGACGAAGACCAAAAGGTTCCAGTCCGGACCTATGAGCGAGGCGGACGAGCCACGATTACCAATGGATTTGTCCGCTGCTATGAATTTCCGTTGATCATTCTGACTAGTAACGGCGAACGAGATTTTCCGCCAGCCTTTCTCCGTCGCTGCTTACGACTCACAATTAAAGACCCGGACGAAACGGCCCTGACGGAAATCGTCAAAGCCCATTTCCACAATCGCCAAGATGTTTTGGATAAAGCACTGCCGATTGTCCAAGAGTTTGTGAAACGGCGGCAGAAAGGAAGCCTTGCCCCGGATCAACTCTTGAACGCTATTCATTTAGTAACAGGCAAGCAGAATCCTACGGAGGAGGAACAGAAAACCCTGATTAACCTGTTGCTGAAATATCTCTCCAGCGCTGAGGACCAATGATAGAAGGACTGGTAACCGCCTTAGGTGTCAAACTCGATTTGACCGGCGAAGAAATCGCCGATGTGCTTTGGCTGGTTGCCCATATGCAAGAGCCTGATCAGGTGATTCAGGAGGTGAGTCAACCTGCTCAGGATACTCAGCCTTCATCGGATGGTCGTGATGCTGGAACAGACCGGCCTGAACTTCCAGTGAAGGAAAACGAGTCTTCTAGAGAAGAAGCCAATTCATCAACTGAGGCCGCAGGGGAGCTCTACCCCGAAGACGACAGACAAGGATTAAACGATCTGTCGTTTCAAGTGCCTGATGCGCGATCGCTACGAGAGCCCCTAGAACTCGCCAGAGCGCTTAAGCCCCTACTCCGCCGAGTCCCTTCTAAGGCGCTGGAGCAGGTTTTAGATGAAGAGGCAACTGTTCAACGAATTGCCGATGAACGCATTTGGGCACCCGTTCTACAACCCGCTTTGGAACCCTGGCTTGATCTGGTGCTTGTAGTAGATGAAAGCCCGTCCATGCTGATTTGGCAGCGCACAGTTCTTGAGTTTCAGCGGATTCTGGAACGGTATGGTGTGTTTCGCAACGTCAGTACTTGGAGCTTAACGCCAGAAGGCGATCATGATCTCAAACTGTGTCCGGGACTGGGCAAAATTGCTCGTAATCAGCGCCCCCACAGTGCCCGTGAACTACTTGACCCGAACGGTCGTCGTTTGGTGGTCGTCGCTAGCGACTGCGTATCCCCAATCTGGCAGCAGAAAACGGTTTTGCCCCTGCTGAAACTCTGGGCCGAAAACGGTCCCTTGGTTATTGCTCAGATGTTGCCTCAGTGGCTATGGAATCGTACGGCTCTTGGAATGGCTGCGGGGGCCGAATTTGCAGGACTTGAACCAGGAGTACCTAATAAGCAATTAACCACGAGGCCACTTTCGCGACGTAGTAAAGCCAATCTTCAAGCAGGCATCAAAATTCCGGTTGTCACGCTGCAGTCTGAGGAATTTAGTACCTGGGCTGGAATGCTTATTGGCAAGGGCAATACCTGGTCAAAAGGCTTTGTTTATCCCCCAGAGGCACATGATAAGGCAGCAATTAGTCATATCCGAGAGGTGCCAGTAGACCTGACGGCTGAAGAAAGGTTACAGCGATTTCGCCTTACGGCTTCTCCAATGGCAAGAAAGCTGGCGAGTTTACTGGCCCCTGCCCTAGTCATCAATTTGCCGATCGTCAGGATTGTTCAAGATCGCCTGCTAAAAGACTCTAGACAAGTTCACGTGGCAGAAGTCTTTTTAGGCGGAATTTTGGAACAAGTTACAGAAATTCGGTCAGACACAAAACCTCATAATATTCAGTTTCGCTTTTCTATAGGTGTTAGAGAGCTTCTTTTAGAGTCTACACCTGAATCTGAAATTAGAAATATTTTCAATGAGTCTTCAGCTTTTGTTGCCGAGAATCTTGGTTTAACACTAGAAGAATTTGCTGCGGTTTTACGAAATCCTGAAATTTCTCAAAACTACGAGTTAGTCAATCAACTTCTTCCATTTGCAAAAATTACAGCCCAAATACTCAGAAGATTAGGAGGAGAGTATTCCCGCTTTGCTCAACAATTGGAACAAAAATCTGTAGCAGATGAAACTTCACCAGTTATTCGGGTACATGATGTTCCTGGTGTGTATCAGGTTGGTGGTTGTCTTCAAATGAACCATCCGACGTACGTAGAACGGCAAGCAGATCGGGATTTATATGAGGCTTTGAAATCTGGAGAATATTGCTACGTTCTTGCTCCACGCCAAATGGGCAAGTCAAGTTTATTGGCGCGGACAATGCAGAAGCTACAGGCTGACGGCGTGACTTGTGGTGTTGTAGACATGGCAAGGATTGGCAGCAAAGACATCACGCCGGAGCAGTGGTATGCGGGAGTAGTAAGACTTATAGCCATAGATTTTGGTACCTATAGCAAAAAACAGATTAGGCAGTGGTGGGAGGAACTAGAGTCTTCTTTATCGCCCGTACAGCGGATGTGGAAATTTATTGGCGAGATCCTGCTTATGCAGGTGAAAACACGCATTGTTATTTTCATAGATGAGATAGACAGCATACTGCCAATTGCCTTTAAGGATGAGTTTTTTGACTTGATTCGCGCCTGCCATATCCAGCGGCAGGAAAACAAGGATTATATGCGGCTGACCTTCGCCTTGCTGGGGGTGACCACACCGTTGGAGTTGGTTCAAAACAAAAAGCGGACTCTATTTAATATTGCAAGGTCGATTAATCTAAACTGCTTTCAGATTCATGAAGTCAGATCATTAGCCGCAGGCTTAGCTGATACTACAGTTACTCCTACAGCAACAATGGCTGCCATTCTGGAATGGACGAGGGGACAACCCTTTTTGACCCAAAAAATTTGTCGTTTGGTGGCAGAAGCAACTCATATTGAGCCAGGTCGGGAAACTGAACATGTAAATCGTTTGGTTGAGGAGCTTATATTGACCGACTGGGAATCACAGGATCAGCCAGAGCACCTACGGACGATTCAGGATCGACTGGTAAGGTCTAAACATCCGACATGGCAGATCCTTGAGCTCTACCAGCAGATTTTGCACAACGGGAGTGTCGCCGCTGTAAACGATCCGGTACAAATTGAACTGCTTCTATCAGGCCTGGTAATAGAAGAGCAGGGACGGTTACGGATCGGAAATCGTATATATGAGGCTATCTTTAATCAAACATGGATAAACGACCAACTCAACAATGCTGTTTTAACCAAGCCGTTCGAGCGAAATCAGGAACTCGTTAACTTAGACAACCAACTGTCTCAGCGTTTTATTGAGTTAGATCCAGGCGGATACTTTTTAATCTATTTGGATCGCGAGAACTCTCTCATTTGCGCAAAGCACTTTACAAACATCATTAATGATCAAGGCTTAGCAATTGATCCTGAAACAGGTGAACCTCTCACTTCTGAAAGTGAATTAAAACGCCAGTCTTCCTATGTTTACTCAGGTAGAACAGCTAAAGAATTATGCATTACTATTTTTGAATCGAGCGATCGCCCCTGTCCAGTTACTATGCTGAATCATGCAGCATATCTCGGTCGAGAATTTGTGCGAGCAGAATTGGCACTGATATCTGGAGAAGAATATGTCCAAGATTAAAGCATCGTGATGGAGGTACTGAGCTACAAAATCTCACTCTTATTATTTCGATAAATCTCGCCCAGCATAATCGCCTCCACCTGTATCAATCACAGTCGAATTTCCAAACTGCATATTGACTGGCCCACTGGGCCGATTAACGAACCCCTGAGAACCTGCCGCATTGATATAGTCCCCCTGCTCAAGCACCTGCACATCCTGAATATTGCCCCCAGCGGCAAAATTCACCTTGCCACTCAGTATTTGCTGGAGTGTCTGCTGACTCTCTGAAGCTTCAATTTCACGTACTGCATCCCCCAAAGCCGTAGGGCGATCATTCTCATCCAATTCCCTTCCAGGAGCCTGCCCCCTGTGCAGCGCCACCGCTAAAACCCCCACCCCTTTCTGAATCGTCAACTCAGGTTCCTGCTCATACCCCAACATCCCATATCGCCGTTTCACCTCTTCACTGACGGCTGTGTACACATACTCATACAAATCAAAAATACTGATATACCCGCGCCGATTCTGAATCGCTCGCCCCTGCAACCCATCCGACAAGGCCTGAGCAAAGAACGTCAACGCTGCCTTTTTCATAAAAATAGAACGCTGCGTCTCCCGACAGGCCGTGATAATCACCCGTCCCTCGCCCGTCCCCAGCAACGCTGCCGCCGTCCGGTCTGGCAGATTCTGCCCAGTGTCTTCAGCGTTAGCCTCGCTCCCCAGCGAATCCGGTGATATCTCACCCGCGTGGCAAGCATTAAAAATCAAAAATACCCGCTTGGCCTTTATCGCCTGTATCTTCTCCAGCAGCGACTTCTCATGGACACCACTGCCAGCCACTACCTTCTTACCCTCATTCATTTGGGTGTCGTAGGTAGTCAGGTAGTAGCCATCCTCCCCGTACTCCCCGTGACCGCTGTAAAACAGCAAAAACGTGTCATCTTCTGTGAGGTCAGAGGCCAGTTGATCTAACGCAGCCTCAATCCCTTCCCGCGTTGCGGTCTCATCATGTAGCAGCGTCACCTGCTCTTCCGGATAGCTACAATAGCGCCGGTTACCTAGCACCTCCGCTACCTCAATGGCATCTTCTACAGTGATCGGCACATTCATATTGGGCATATGCTCATAGGAGCCCACCCCAATCACCAGCGCATGTCCCTTGTCAAATGACATCGTCCTTCTGCCCCACAGTCAGGATGCTTCGTCCGCTTTCGGTGGCTCCGTGTACTCACAAAAGATGTTCAGCCCCACCTTGATAATGTAGAGCACCACAATGGTGGCGATCGCCGGATTTATCGGCAACGTCGTCAACCCCACCAAGTAAACGATCGCCCCCGTCAAAATCGAAGCACTACCCGGATTCTTGTTGTAGTCCAAGATTTTCGAGCGAAAGCCCTCGTCCCCACAAACCTCATCCCGCAACACTTTGAGCGTCACCTCCCACAGCGACTTGTCACCCGTCTCCGGTGTGCCCAAGTCACCCACTTGCTCCTGCCACAACTCCTGAAAGCTCGTTTCCAGATCGCCATTGTGTTTCTCTAGGGTTGCGATCGCGTCTTCCATATCAGGCGTCTCTGGCTGATTCGCCTCTTGGATAAGCCGGTGCGCCTTCTGCACTTCCTCAGAATCAAGCTGAATACTCATGAGAAATGGAGCCTTAGAAAACTGCTTTGAACGTGCCTATTATGCCGATACTATACTGAACGCCGCTCTCCTTTAATGTTTACGTAGCATTTTCAAGCAGCAAGGATTACAAAATTTAGCTCGAATCAGCCATTGCAACCCCTCACCCGGCAGAACTACCAAGTCGTGGTTACCGAGCCGCGAGACCATCCACTTCCAACCACGACAAATTACATGGCAGATTAGAACTTTCATGCTAACCTCTTGGTACAAATGTACGAAGGGTGGCGGGATGTCTTCTCAGTCATTTGAAGAATCAATTTATCAAGATGATCCTCTAATCGCAGAAGAAGAGGGAAAGTTGTCTAACCCTAGTTCTTTAGATCAGCAGTTTCCTCCTCAAACAGATAACCCTATAAGTGAATCAATGGAATTCATTGACCAGCACTTCTCGGAGGACAAAGATCTTAGGTTGTCAGGAGAAGAGCGGTTAAAGCTAGAGATCATGCGAGACCTTCAGAAACCTTGTAACAAGAAAGAGTATAGCCAAAAGCTTAAAATCGCTGCTCAACGCCTAGGAAAATCTGTGAGGCAGGTTAGGCGCGACTTTGAGGCGTGGCAGAAATACGGTCCTGCGTCGATTATGCCATCACCGAGAGCGGACCAAGGTAAACCCAGAAAGAGCAAAGAATATTGGCATAATTTAGCCATCAAAATCTTTAAAGCCGGTAACAAGGGTAAGAATACACTGGCGCGTCATAAAGTAGTTGAAAGGATAGAGATACGTGCTTATGAACTTGCCAAGCTAGAACTCAAACCAGAAATTACGGAGCTAGAAAATCGAGGTTCTAGTGGTGCAGATCTCGACTGGGAAGTTCAACAACTTATCGAGACTAAACAGGAGAGTGGTGGCTTTGAATTTTGGAAGAAGTATGGCCCACCCCCGAGTAGGCGCACAGTTGAGCGATGGCTAAAACCGTTAGAAGAAGCTAATCATACTAACACTCCTCGTAGTCCTGGTTGGCATGGTTCAAAGCTAGCCTTAAAAACCAGATCAGACAGAATTATCGAAATCAGATTTAGCAACCAGGTCTGGCAGATTGATCATACAAAGGGAGATATTCTCTTAATTGATGAAGATGGAAATATACTCGGTCGTCCAATCTTGACGACTGTGATCGACACATATTCAAGGTGTATTGTTGGCTGCCGATTAGGCTTTAGTGCCCCAAGTTCCCAAGTTACAGCACTGGCATTAAGACACGCTATTCTGCCTAAGAGATACAGTTCTGAGTACAAATTGCGTTCTGAATGGGGAACTTATGGAACGCCCAAATACTTATTTACGGATGGAGGAAAGGATTTTCGCTCAATACACATGATTGAGTGGATTGCTGATCAGATCGGTTTCGAGCCAGAGCTTAGACATCGCCCCTCAGAAGGTGGAATTGTTGAGCGCCCTTTCAGAACCATGAGCCAACTAATGTCTGACGTAGAAGGTTTCGTGGGAGCAAATATTTTAGAAAGGCCGGAAAATGCTGAAGCAAGGGCCTGCCTAACGCTTGCTGATTTAGAGTGGCTAATTATTGGATTTATTGTAGACAGCTATAACCAGAAGGCTGATTCTAGAACTAAGTCCAACCCTTTTCAAGCTGAAGAGAGTCGAATTAACAGGTGGCGCAATGGTTTACATCAGCCCCCAACTTTAATGCAGGAAAGAGAACTTGACATCTGCTTGATGAAAGCCGAAGAAAGAGTTGTGTATGACGGAGGTAAAATCAAATTCTCAAACCTTATCTATAAAGGGGAGAATCTGGGAGCATTTACCGGGAATAAAGTAATCCTTCGCTTCGATCCAAGAGATATAACAATTTTGTTTGTCTACGAGCGAAAAAATAATCGTGAGAAGTTTCTCGCTAGAGCGTATGCCATGGGTTTTGAATCAACAAGATTGTCAAAGGAGGATATTGATCTTGCCAGTAAGAATGCCAAGAAAGGCAGTAAAGGTATTAACAATATCACGATCAAGGAAGAAGCTATTAGACGCCAAGAATTTCTGAAACAGAAAACTAATAAAAGCAAAGCCGAGAGGAGAAAGTTAGAAGAGGAGAAACATGCTCCCTTGCCTAAATGGCGAGAAGAAGAAGCTACGTCGACATCTAAAGTGATCGAGACAACTGAAATTAAATCTGAAGAGCAAGACGCAGAACCTACAGAAAAGTTTGATTACAGTCTGATGCGTGAGGAGTTGGGACTCTAGATGTTAACTGATGCAAAACTGAAAACCGAAATCAAGCGTCTTAGCAATCCTCAGATCTTAAAGACGAAACAGGTTGAACAGTACTGTAAATGGCTGGATAGGAGGCGAAAATTGCGCCGACCAGGCCGTGTTGTAGGAGACACTGGACTCGGTAAAACTTCAGCTTCAATATATTATGCATTCCAAAATATGGCGACTAAAAGGCCGAATAGTCATCCTAAAATTCCAGTGCTCTATATTGAATTAACTGGAAGTGCGTGTAGTGCCTCTGTGCTATTTGAGCATATAGCAACGGGACTGAAGCAGAAAATAGGCAGTGGAAAGGTTAGCCAACAGAAAAAAATCGTGTGGAACTGTCTGAAGCAAGCTCAGGTAGAAATGCTGATTATAGACGAAGCTCATAGGCTTCAGTTCCAAGCACTGAACGATATCAGGGATCTGGAGAAACAAGCTGGGGTCTTGCCTATACTCGTAGGGACAAACAGTCGCCTTGATACTCTGATGAGTAAAGACGAGCAGGTAATTAGCCGCTTCGCTTGTCATTTTAGTTTTGAGCGTTTGACTACAGGAACTTTCATCAACACCATCAAGCTTTGGGAAGAAGAGGTTTTAGATCTTCCTGATAAATCTAAATTGGCTGAAAATACCCAAATTGTAACTCTGCTGCAAGAAAGGACTGATGGGCAGATTCGCTTGTTAGACCAAATTCTGCGAGATGCGGCTGTCTATGCACTTGAAAATGGAAAAACTAAGATTGACGAGGCCATCCTCAAAGCAATCGAGGGTGACTACTTCCTTGTAAGTAGCTTGGGGTAAATAAACCGAGGTAAAAATAGATAGAACTCTTGTTCTGCAAGCATCTCTACCTCGAATTAATTATCCGTACCTACTTATTGTATCAGAAGACATTAAATATTTCGTGTCATTTAGAGATACCCAAGGGATGACGCATTCCTCTTCAATCCAGTAAGTTTTCTCTCCTCTATTTGGTGTATGACCTGTTTCCAGACGACAGACAAACTTTATTCTTGCAATGTTCCAATGTTCGGGAATTTTGTCAATCCACGGGATACCAGAGTCCTTAAGAGGAACGGTAGAACCTAGCCCTTTGGTAACAGCTTTATGGATAATCGCATCTCGTTTTCTCTGGAGGAGGGCGATGAGTTGGCGTTTTTTGGTGATGAGGGTGTCGATGCGGGTGGTTTCGCGGTCTAGGAAGCGGGCGATTTGTTTTTGTTCATCTAGTGATGGTCTACATATCTGAATATTGAGAATTTCATTAGGATTAGCACGCGGCATTTTTGCTCCATAAGTAGTGGAGTCAACCAACTCTATAAAACTATCTGACAGCAACAAATATGCAAGATATTTACCATCAATAACCTCACTAACTGGTCGTAAAACCATTAACTCACTAGTGCAAACACCCCAAAAATCCGAGCAAAATACTTTAGCAAGATAAGGGCGAAGCTTCCCAAATAGAACGTCTCTTGGGCGGAAAACAGAAACGATACTATCTATATTTTCCGTAGGGGATTCTAGCAGTAAGCGACCAGTCTTAGACTCAACATTTTCTAAGCCAACATAGGTTAATTCCTCTGGCTTCCCTGTCAACTTTTCAGAGGAACTGGGAGAAGCAAACTTAAGTTTTCTGATCTCCCAATGCTCAGGTACTTCGCCTAACCACTCCACACCCGAAGGCTTATATTTCTCATATATCTTATACTTCCCCATACCCTAAGCCTTCAACAATGCCGCAATTTCCTCTTCCAACTTGGCAATCTTTTCTTCAATCACCTCTAACGGCTCTGGCGGCTCGTACTTGTAAAAATAGCGATTGAAATTAATCGTATAGCCCACAATCCCCGTCTTTTGATCCTGCTCATC
>Ga0081520_100709_pt1 | contig 9517 bp, 11 predicted proteins | sample HotLakmasection1_FD_70988 | JGI IMG/M metagenome (GOLD analysis project Ga0081520, IMG submission 70988) | Hypersaline microbial mat communities from Hot Lake, Washington, USA - Section #1 (SPADES assembly) (version 2) | ecosystem: Environmental > Aquatic > Non-marine Saline and Alkaline >... | reverse complement strand
AAACGGTGAAGGAAATCCCTGTGCGCATGCGCAAAACCATGCCACCGTTCGGCAGACAACGGAATCCCACAGACGGACTCTTCCGTTAGAAGCTATCCACTAGAGTGAGTTCACAGCCGAACGGAAGCATTTGAGAGCGGACACTTGCGCAGAGAAGACTGCAAGGCGTCAGTCTGGAGAGAAACGCAAGACCGGCGCCTCAGGCGGAGGCCGCTTCAGGGCAGGCGGCAGATCAGGCCGGCGCGGTAGAGATAGGTGAAATGGCGCGTGTCATTCGCAGCGCGCCGGATCAGCGAGGCCGCAAGCTGGCGCTGTATGAGCACGAGCGCGGCCACCATCGCGCCGCCCGGAACGAGCCATGTCGCATCAACCGCGCAGGCGAGGAAGATGACGAACGCGCTCGCCAGTGCCGTCAGCACGTCAAGGGAGAGAAAGAAGACTTGCGTCCCGAGGCCCATGGGTCGGACGAGGCGCGGGGACCGCATCAGTCGCTCGATCTCGATGCGGTAGAACTGTCCGGGCCGGGGTGAGAAGACGGCCGGGCCGACCATCCATTCCCGCACATCGGTGGGGCTCGGGGTGCCGGTAACTGTCGCTATGCTCATCGCCGTTTCCTCCGTTCTTGAAACTGGAGAATGCGGGTCATGCGTGAAGAAAACGCTGAAGAAGTAACAGTTTTCGGTAAATATTGCCGCCTTTCGGCTATTCGATGATCCGGAAATCCGTACTCACCTGAATATAATCTCCATCATCGGTGCGACAGAAAGTGTCCCGGATCTGGACGATGTTTCTCTCTTCGGTCCAGTAATTCCTGAAAAAGGCCTGACAGCCCGACAGACCGTCCCGCGGCGCGGCGACCTGCATCGGCGAACGCTGGGCCGGCGGATCGCCATAGGCCGAAGCCGGGGCCGGCGGCGGGGCACCTTCCGGAAGGCCCTCGACCCCATCGACATCCGGCTCGCCTATCGGCTCCTCGCTGACCGACGCGCCAGTTCCCTCAGTCGCGATCCCTTCCTCGGTCCCCATGCCGTCTGCGGCAACGGCGGCGAGGGGCTTTGGTGAAGGGGCGCGGGCTGCAGCGAGGGCGGTGACTTCCTGCCCGCTCAGCGCGGCCCGGTTGAGGTCCTCGGTCGAAAACAGGGGCTCAGTTTCCGGCTCCGGTTCGAGTTCGGGCTCGGGTTCGGTTTGGGTCTCGCGCGCGGTTTCGGGTTCCGGCACGGTTTCTTCACCTCCCCCCGGTTCGAGACCGACCGGCGCCGGAACTGGCTCTTCTGCGGTTTCAGGGCGCCCGGAAGCCTCCGGAATTTCATCTTCTGCCAGGCCGGTCTGCACCGAGGCGATAATGACCGGTTGCGGCTCAGGCGCGGCTTCGGGCGCACCGCGCTCCGGGGCATCGGCGACTGGCTTCACACAGTCGGACGGCGTCGGCCAAGCGCGCAGCACGTCGACTGCCTCCGGCAGGTCATGGCGGGCGGCGATGCAGAAAACCGGCTCCGTGCTCGATGGCGGCAGGCCGTAGAAGGTCGATGCTGCAGCGGAGGCGAAATAGACCGGACCAGTGACATCCTCGCCGAAGGGCACCGCATTCGCGCTCGCCCAGTTCATCGCCACGGCGACCGGCAGGCGCATCTCATCGGCTTCAAGCTCTTCCGGGCTCAGGCGCAGCGTGTTCGACAACGCATAAAGGCCGCAGACATAGAGGCCCGAACGAACGAGTTCCGGCTGCAATTCCTCGCTGATCGCGGTCATCGCTTCGGCGCGGCGACCTTCACTTGTGAAGCGCCGATAGGTGCGCACAGCATCGGCACCAAGCCGGGTGCACTGGTCGATGACGAGCGGATCGTGCGGCAGGCGGTCAACGATCTGATCGATGCCGTTGCGGATGATGTCCTCGACCTCACCGTTCTCCGCTGCTGAAGCTGCGGGAAGGGCGAGCGAGAGAAACGCCGCGATTGCTGCAAGACGGCTCATGACCGACAACCCCACCAGACTGTATACGGTCAAGAATAGACGGCCGATGCCGTGATGTCCAATCGCGTTAAGGATCTGTCAATAATTGTGCCCGCCAAGCGTGACATTCATAGCACGATCATTGAGAGAATTCGCGCATCAGGCGATTGTATCTGAAATATTCGCCTACTGAGCTCCCGTCACCTCGATGAATTCGCCGTTCCTGTCCTGGCACATCACCATGCTTTCGCTGACGAGCTTGCCGTCGGGATCGTAGTAATCGAGCGGAATACGCCGGCAATTGGTGTAGCCGGGCACGGGGCTGATGACGGCTTCGATCTCCCCCTGCTGCGCGGGTGTGGGCTTCGGCGCGGGCGCGGGTTTGAGGGTGACGGGGGGCGGTGGGGCTGGTGGCGGCGGCGCTGGAGGTATTGTGGTGACAGGCGGCGGAGCTGGCTTGGGCTTGGCGGGGGCTGGAGCGGGGGCTGGCTTGGCGGGTTTGCTCGGCGCAGACGATTTGCAGGGCAGCGATGTCGGCCATTCCGAGATAATTGCGGCAGCGGTCCGATTGCCGAAGCGCGCCGCCGAGCACAACGAGTCGATGGCGACCTCCCGCTCATTGGACACCCACATGGCGAATGCGTTCGAGACAAAATGATCAGATGCCGACAAATCCCCCTGAGAGGAAATGGCTGACATGGCAAGTATGAACACCACCTGTGAGATGGCCTCTGCGCTTTTGTAATTGTTGTTCAAGACCTCGCCGATCATCGGCACCATCATGGTGTAATCGCAGTAATACAGGCCCGTCTGATTCATCAGCGCATCAAGATCCTCGACCGTCGCACGCTGAAGGACGACTTCGGCGGCCTTCTCAAAGAGCGGCTCGCATTTCGGGCCATAGTCCTGCTGCTGCATGTATCGCGCGGCCGGAGATTCTCCGATCTCCTCCAAGAACACCGTCAGGCCGTCGGCCCAGACGCCATCACTGCGGCTTTGAGAAACGGCAGGTGACGCCAGCGCAAGCGCCAGCGAAACGAGAGCCCCCACCCTCAAACTCATTGCGCGACCCACCCGCCATCGATCTGCATCAGTGCGCCGTTGATCTGGTTGGCGTCTTCAGAGCAGAGAAAGCTCGCCATGGCGGCGACCTGTTCGGGCGTCACGAATTCCTTGGTCGGCTGGGCGGCGAGCAGGACGTCATTCTTGACCTCCTCCTCGCTGATGCCGCGCGATTTCGCGGTGTCGGCGATCTGGTTCTCGACGAGCGGCGTGTAGACATAGCCCGGACAGATGGCATTGCAGCGCACGCCCTCCTTCGCGCCTTCCAGCGCCACCACCTTGGTGAGGCCCGCAATGCCGTGCTTGGCGGCGACATAGGCGGCCTTGTAGGGCGAAGCGACGAGGGCGTGGGCAGAGGCGGTGTTGATGATCCGGCCCCAGCCCTTTTCCTTCATGCCCGGAATGGCGCGGCGGATGGTGTGGAAGGCCGCGCTGAGATTGAGCGAGATGATCAAATTCCATTTCGCGACCGGAAACTCCTCGATCGGTGAGACATGCTGGACACCGGCATTGTTGACGAGGATATCGGCCCCGCCGAACTCCGCCTCGACCCTGTCCATCAGCGCCATGATCGCGGCCTCGTCGGTCAGGTCAGCGCCGGAATAGGCCGCCTTCACCCCGTGATCGGCCTCAAGCGAGGCACGGAAGGCCTCGATCTCGTTCCCGTCGCCGAAGCCGTTGAGCACCACATTCGCGCCGTCCTTTGCGAACCGGGTGGCGATCGCCTTTCCGATCCCGCTTGTCGATCCCGTGACAAGCGCGGTTTTTCCGTTCAGCATGAAGCGATGTCTCCTTGAGGGGGCGTGTGATTTCCGGCTAAAGGCTTAACCCGATCACCGGCGCGGCGAAAGACGTCCGCTGCCTTCATGACAACAGTTGCGGGAGATAGACGCATGGAAGCGGCGCTGGATGCATTCCGATCGGGTTTCCCGAACTACCTTCTCTTCACGGGGCTGGCTGGCCTTCTTCTGCTCATCACCTCGGCGGTCTATGTGCTGCTGACGCCCTGGAAGGAACTGGCGCTGCTGAAGGGCGGAAATGGCACGGCGGGACTGGCGCTTGCCGGCGCGATTATCGGGCTTGCCATTCCGCTGGCAGCCAATGTCGCCTCCTCCTCGTCGGTTGTGGACTTCCTGATCTGGAGCGTGGTGTCGCTGCTCATGCAGCTGCTCGCCTACCGGCTGACCGACATGATCCTGCGCGACCTGCCGAGGCGGATCGAACAGGACGAGGCCGGCGCGGCCATCGTGCTGATTGCTGTCAAACTCTCCACCGCAATGATTCTTGCCGCTGGCCTTTGGGACCCTAATGTCCATATGCTGAGGGTCTGACACTCAGCTTGCCAGCTACTCCAGAAAGGAGCCCCGCCCGCCGTCATGCGCATTCCCGACTGGATCGTATATGTGCTCGCGCTCGGCGTGGTGCTGTTTGTCTTCCTGCCGGACGAAGAGGACGCGATGGCACCGGAGTCCCCGCCCGGCGAAGTGCTGCGCGGAGAGGGCCGCCCCCTGCCCCCACCTTCGGCCTTTGACGAGCGCATTCTTGTCCAGACCGACGAACCCATGGACGGCACGGGCTCGGCCTTCGCACTGAACCGTCAGGGGCAATGGCTGACAGCCCGCCATGTCGTGGATGGCTGCGATGATGTCGCGCTCGAGGTGCAGCCAGGCACCTTCGTTCCGGTGCGCGCGCGGCGCGTCTCGGAAGAAGCCGACCTCGCCGTTCTGTATACCGGACGCGCCCCGCGCGGTCTCCCGGTGGATGCCGGGCGCGAACTCACCATCGGCACGCAGGGCTTCCATATCGGCTTCCCGCAGGGCCAGCCCGGCGAGGCAACGTCGAAACTGCTCTCGCGTTCGCGCCTGATCATCCGTGGGGAACGCAGCAGCGAGGAGAACGTGCTCGCCTGGGCGGAACAGGGCCGCACGCGCAATCTCAGTGGCTCTCTCGGCGGCCTGTCCGGCGGGCCGGTGATTGCTGCCGATGGCCAGGTGATCGGCGTCACGATCGCTGAAAGCCCGCGCCGGGGGCGCATCTACACAACCTCCCCGGCCACGCTCGCCAAATTCCTTGCCGAAGAGCAGGTCGAGAACTCTGACGCGTCCACGCCGCGCCCCTATTCCATCCAGAATTACTGGTCGCAAGCCGACCGCCTGCGCCGCGAGAAGGTTGTGGTCAAAGTCGTCTGCCGGGTGCAGTGATGTCCGGAAACGATCGACATTTCGGCGACCGGTTGCACGAGGCGGTCATGCGAGACGGCCCGCTCTGCGTCGGGTTCGACCCGCATCCCGGCACGATTCCGGCCTGTTTCGGCGGCGGCGAGAGTGCGACTGAACTCAAGCGATGGGGACATTGCGTGCTCGACGCGCTGTCTGGCATCTGCACCATCATCAAGCCACAGGTCGGCCTGTTCGAGATGCGCGGGCCGGAGGGGATGGAGGCCCTCGCGCATCTGATCTCGCGGGCGCGCGACATGGGCTTCATCGTGATTGCTGACGCCAAGCGCGGCGATGTCGGCTCGACGGCGGAAGGCTATGCCCGCGCATGGCTTGAACCCGGCGCGCCGTTCGAATCCGACTGCCTGACCGTGAACCCCTATATGGGCCGCGACACGCTTGCTCCCTATCTCGAACGCGCCGACCGCCACGGCAAGGGCGTTGCGGTGCTCGCGCGCACGTCCAATCCCGGCGCGGCGGATTTTCAGCTGATGGAGAGCCGGGGACGGCCACTCGTGGCGCGGCTTGTCGATGCGCTGCAGGAGGATGCCCACCGTCTTGCAGGTGAGCGCGGCTGGTCCTCGCTGATGCTCGTGGTCGGTGCAACCGCCCCCCATGAGGCAGCAGACATCCGCACCCTCTCTCCAGCGACGCCATTCCTCGTGCCCGGCTATGGCGCGCAGGGTGGCGGCGCGCGCGATGCGGTCGCAGGCTTTGCCATTGACGCCAGCGGTCGCAAGTCCGGCGGCATCGTCAATTCCTCTCGCGGCATAACGACGACCGGCGAGGCGCTGGCGGCACCGGACTGGGACCGTTTCCGCGCGGCAATTCTGGCCGCAGCCCGCGCGGCCCAGGATGACCTCCGGCAAGCGGCAGGTTATGGTCCGGGCGAGAACTGAGGGCGAGAAACATGCACATTCTTATGGCGATCATCGGCATCCTCTCAGCTGCGGCGATCTGGTGGTGGCGCATCAAGATGATTGGCAGCGCAGCCCGTGACGTGGCGAAGGGCGCAAAGACAGTTGCGAACATGCCGCGTCGCATCGGTTTCCAGACCCGGGCGAACCGGCGCGCGCTCGACGTGTCCGATGATCCCCGCGAAGCGGCGATGGCGATCATGCTGGAGGTTGCAAAAGCCGCCGAGGCACCCGGCGAAGCCCAGACGGACCTTATGGTCGATCGTGCGAAACGCACCTTCAGCATCACCGAAGCCGAAGCCGAGGAATATCTCCACCGCGCCGACTGGTTTGTCCGGCAGTCGCGCACGCCGGACCTCCTGATCCGCAAGATGGCGGGCGTCCTCCAGGGCACGGTCGGGCCGGAGCGGCATTCCGATGTTGCCGAAATCCTTGAAGACCTCGCGCTGATCCATGGCCGGCCGACGCCGGAGCAGACCCGCCTGATCGGCGTCTATCTGCGTGCCGTTGGCATCCGCGTCGGCTGATGTCAGGTCTCGACCCGACCTATCGGCGCATCCGCACGCGCGACAACTGGTCGAATTTTTCGGTGCTGCGCCACGGCAGGTTCGACGGCTTTCTCGTCACCTCGAAAAACTCCGGCACGCACTGGGTGAAGTACATGCTGGCGGTTGCGCTGGCTGACACTTGCGGCATCGCGCGACCGGAATATTTCTCAGAAAATGCGGTGCGGCCCTATATCGGCTGGGCAAAGGACAGGCCGGTTCACCCAGAATTACCCCGCCTCGCCTTTTCCCACACCATTCCGCACCGTCTGGCCGACTGGGGCTGGGCGCGGGGGATGGTCGGCTTTCCGCCCTATGTGCTCGCGGTGCGCCACCCGATGAGCATCCTGGCGAGTCATCACGCCAAATGGGAGTATGACATACAGGTCGACTGGCTGACCTATCTGCGCGGTGACCCGTCGGGAAAGAAGTATCGCTGCGACCTTTTCTGGCTCGCGCGTTTCTGGAACCGCTGGGGCCATGTGGCCGACAGGCACCCGAAGAGTTTTCTGACGGTGCAGTATGAAGAGACCCAGCGCGACACGCACGGCGTGCTTGAAGCCATCAATGCGCACTGGAAGCTCGGCCTCACGCCGGAGAGCATCGAGGCCGCGCTGCATGCCGGCACCAAGGAGGCGATGGCCGAAAAGGTCGACCCGGAAGCCGAACCGAACGTTCTGCAGAACCGCAAGACCCCGCTGGCGGAACTCTTCACCGGCGAGGCGATGGACATCTACCGCGACATGGTCGGTCGGTACTTCCGGTACGATCTTGGGTATGATCTGACGGAGATGCCTTAGCTCGGCACGGTCCTTCGAGGCTCGCCTGCGGCGAGCACCTCAGGACGAGGGTGGCGCTGAAACGGACGCACTCAAGGTCCGCAAAAATAACAGCCAATCGCATACGGCCTCTGGAGAGTGACCCACGGCGCGACTGCGACGGGCGAAACGCCGCGGCGACAAGCCGCGAACAGCGTTGAGCTTCTTTGCAAAAATGGTGGAGCCAGGCGGAATCGAACCGCCGACCTCGTCATTGCGAACGACGCGCTCTCCCAACTGAGCTATGGCCCCGTTTCCGGGAATGTCCGGGAAGCCGCGAGGTAATCCTGCGTCGCGCGCCCGTCAAGCGGACGGATGGGCCTGTTGGCGAATCCTCCCGCGCCTGCCATATGAACCGGACAGTTTCCGGAGTGCTTCATGCTAGACCTATTGCAGGCCATACACCGCTACTTCATCGACCCGGTCCTCATGCTGATCGCCCTGCTGATCTTTGTCTGGGTCATTGTCGGCTGGCTGATCACCTTCAATGTCATCAACACCCGCAATCCTCAGGCTCGCCAGCTGGTCTATGGCCTGAACAGCATTGTCGACCCGATGCTGCGGCCCTTCCGCCAGCTGATCCCCCCGCTGGGCGGCACGATCGATCTGGCACCGCTGGTCTTCATCCTCCTGCTCTTCTTCGTGAAGGACTGGCTGATGCTGAAGATCTTCTATGTCTGGCTGCCGGCAATTTTCTGATCCATGAGCGCTCATATCATCGACGGCAAGGCGATTGCCGATGCCCTGCGCGAGCAGATCGGGCGAGCGGTGGCCACGCTGCCCGGACAGCCGACACTGGCGGTCGTCCTGGTGGGCGAGGACCCGGCCTCACAGGTCTATGTGCGCAACAAGGTGCGCCAGACCGAGGCCGCCGGGATGCGCTCGCTGCACCACCACCTCGCTGCCGACACGAGCCAGGCCGAATTGGAGGGCCTGATCGGGACGCTGAATGCGGACCCGGAGGTGGACGGCATCCTGTTGCAGCTCCCCCTGCCCGCCGGCCTCGACGCCGACGGCGCGATCGAGCGGATCGACCCGGCCAAGGATGTGGACGGCCTGACCGAGGCCTCCGCCGGACGGCTCGCGCTCGGCAAACCGGGCCTGCGGCCCTGCACGCCCCATGGCTGCGTGCTGCTCGCGAAATCGGTGCTGGGCGACGATCTCTCGGGCAAGCACGTCGTCGTCATCGGGCGGTCGATCCTTGTGGGCAAGCCGGCCGCGCTCCTGTTCCTCGCCGAGAACTGCACCGTCACCATCTCCCATTCGCGCACGGCCGATATCGCGCGCGTCTGCCGGGAGGCCGACATTCTGGTGCCTGCCGTGGGGCGTGCGGAAATGGTGAAGGGTGACTGGGTGAAGCCGGGTGCGGTGGTGATCGATGTGGGCATCAACCGTGTGGACACCGCAGACGGCAAGGGCCGCCTCGTCGGCGATGTGGCCTATGCTGAGGTCGCGGAGGTCGCCAGCGCCATCACGCCGGTACCGGGCGGCGTCGGCCCGATGACGATTGCCTGCCTCCTGCGCAACACCGTGCTCGCCGCCTGCGCCCGGCGAGGCTGGGACACGCCGGATTTGTGAGCCAATCTCACAAGCCCTCGCAGACACCGCTGTTTCGCAAGCTCTGGGCGGCGCAATCAGGCCGCTGCGCGCTCTGCGGTGAGCCGATGCCCGCCCACCGCTTCGAGACACCGCATGCAACCGTCTGGAAGAAACAGCGCCCCACCATCGACCACATCCGCCCCCGCGCCAAGGGCGGCAGTGACGCGCCCGAAAACCTCCAACTCGCCCATGCCGCGTGCAACAGGCGCAAGGGGGATCGGTGGGGTGCTCGCTGCCCTGCGGCTTGACCGCAGGGAGGCGTGGGGTGGCGAGGTCGGACGCTGCATGGAGGCCAAGGGCAGATATGCATTAACAGGCTGCTGAAAAAGTCTGGTGTTGCGCACGGTTTTTGCTTTTGACGGGCTTGCGGAGGGTGATTTTGGCCAATCGTGGCGAGGGATTTGGCGCTT
>Ga0081520_100704_pt1 | contig 9656 bp, 3 predicted proteins | sample HotLakmasection1_FD_70988 | JGI IMG/M metagenome (GOLD analysis project Ga0081520, IMG submission 70988) | Hypersaline microbial mat communities from Hot Lake, Washington, USA - Section #1 (SPADES assembly) (version 2) | ecosystem: Environmental > Aquatic > Non-marine Saline and Alkaline >... | reverse complement strand
CCTCCTTCATCCTTCAACACTCCACAGTCACGTATTTCTGCGTCGGACATAATAATAATAGTCGCGTCATCGGAATGTTTTCAGTTCGGTTTTGTTGCAAATTGGTGCCGGGGGCTAGCGGCCAAGTTGCATGAAATCAAAAAGGCACAAGTAAATTTGGAAGATATCGGAAATAAATATTTAAGTGGTTACGCCGAAAAGCTAAACAGAAAATGTTTTATATAAAAACCATGAATCTAATTATAGAAAAGCCGACCTATTTATCTACAGTGACATTGCGACGAACCGATGCCTTCTTCTTTTTTCTTTCAGGGGCAGAAGTAGAACCGCTGTTATTATTGTCTGTGTTTCGAGAGCCACGATTGATGCTGACGTCAACAGCTTCCCCTTCGACTGTGGTGCTGCTATCACCGCCATTATCATCGTTAGCACGCTTGCGTTTGTCGGACGGTGCGGGTTTTCGTTCGTCTTCCGACCCAGAGCCAGAATCTTCGTCTTCTTTTTCTCCATGTTGATTTTGACTTTTTTCTTTTTTGTCAAAAAACTGAGTCATGGTTTTTTGAGTGTCGGCTCGCTTTTCCTTGAGGTTGTTGAGACAATCACAGAAATCTTTAAAAATTTCGAGGCCTTTCAAATTTTCATTCTTTTCAAATTGTTCCTCGAGCCGTTTCAAAAACTTTTGATCTTTTCGAACATAGCGCCCTTGTTTGAGTTCACGAACAAGTAATTCAATCACTTTAGATCCCCATTCTTCATTGGCCGAATCAAGTTCTTTGCTAGCCAAAGCCGTCAATTTGTCCTGACAACGCGCTTCAGAAGTTTTATCAGTGATAGGAAATCCAAATTCACAAATAGCAGTTTTGCTGTAGCCATCATCATGTGGCGAAAACAAAGACGCAACCACTGAATCGTTCGCGTAAAGAGTTAAATTTTCATATGGATCAATCCAATATCCACGAATGACATTAGCAACGCCACCATCCATCAAAAGGTTGTCCAAAGATTGAAAACAATTGCCATCCACCTTTACAGAGACGTCGTTCTCTTTGTCAAACTCGAGGAGTACGTCGTCAATGTTTTTGTTTTTTTTATGGTTTTCGAAGTACCACATAAGTTCTGCGTGGATAATCTTGTCCAAAGCTTTCAACATCCACACGTACTCTTCACACGAATTATGTTCACCTTCGTAAAGAACAATACCGACGAAATAAGGATATCCGCTACCCGACGAAGATTTCGATCGAAGCATTTGCCCGTTGTCAAAAGAGACGCGTCGATTTGTTGGCTCTTTGGTCACAAGTCGAAATTCCTTTTTTTCGAGAGCTTCGATGAAGGTTTGACGAGGATTAGTGAAAATAGCTCGCATAGGGTGACTGAAGTTACAAAGCCGATGAGCAAAAACATCGCCTTGCATTAGCTGACAAGCGATGAATCGTCCATCTTCACCAAAACGGGAATAATCGACATATTTCTGATACGTCGTATTATTTTGGCCAGTGGAGCCATCGGTAGTTCCGGCGGTAACTTTCGGGGCGTTATTTCGTTTAGCGAACGGCATCAAAAAAATTGAATGCAAAAGAAATGTAGAAGTTTTGGTGCAATTGATTTGGAATACTCAAATCGATTTTATGAGTCTTTGAATACATCGGTAAACTGACTGTCGATTTCATTTTGATAAAAAAACAGCAACCAGGCAAAGAACATTGCAACAGATTGGAAACCAACATAACATTAATTTCCACGCATCGGGAAGTATAGCAATCTTGTCGAGAGAGAAATTCACAACAGTTTTGGTAACAAAACAGAAAACATGCAACAGCAGTTGGACTGTCAGGTTTGTGACGTCATTTCATTAGAACCGCGATATGATTGATTCGAGTAACTAGTAGACGAGTAAGTAATCACGGATAGCCATGTAGGTAAATAGGTAGGATAAGAACTTATTGAATAAACATAGTAGGTATGAAGCCGTTCGAATCGGTTGACAACAGTCTCGTGGAAGCTTTTTGCTACCGTGAAGACGGAATAAAGAAATACAACAAGTAGCCTTATATTTTCGACAATGGTAGTAGCACGAGCTGCAATCGAAAAAGCTAGTTCAGCCGCAGCATATGCGCTAGAGAACCTTACAATAAAGATCGAGGAAAAACACCATGCAAAAGTATGCTGTATCTGTGATTGCTTTATCATGTACGGTGACGAACGTGCTATCAATGTAGACGATTTCCAAGCAAACAATGTATGCAAAGTTTTGTCAAAATCATGCATTGATCTGTCGACAGAATATGGTGTACCGCCGCAAGCGGTTGCTTCTATCAAAGATTGGTACACTGTTCGCTGCATAGCTCCCAACCACCGGTGCATGAGATTTCTGAAAAAGTTGTACCTTTCCCCAAAAAGCTATATAATCCCGAAAAAGAATGGCAGCAAATCGAAAAAAATAGAACTTGGGAGTTGTAAACAATGCAAAAAAGCTATCGATGCTATCAAACGTTCGCAAGCCAAGGAATTGAAACCGCCTTGTTACGCCATCGCAAATGGGCTTATGGTTGGTCCTGCACCTGATGAATTAACCTGTTTAAACGAAGCAGAGCTTGCGACAATTTCTTTGGCACGTGTACAACATCATGTGTTTTCTGTTCATGCTGGCGCACACAAGCAAATAAAAGGCTGGCACTCAATGTATCTTAATGACGTTAGCAGTGTAATGGGAATCACAAACTGGTGCATTGAAAACACAGAAAAAGATGACGAAAGCGTTGATAGTGAAACAGAGCGAATCAATATGAGGAACGCCGAAAATCCCAATGACGATGAAGAGAGTGTAGAAAGTGACGACGAAGAGGAAGCTGGTGACCCAGAAAATGCCGGGAAAAAAAATGAAAGTCCGAAGTTTGGAAAAATTTGTGTGATTCTCGCTGGGCCTTTTACAGATACCCAAGCGTCAATAGCTAGACAACGTACACAGGTGTGTTTTGAAAAAATCAAACGAGCTCTGTCATGGCTAAAAGCCAATAATCGCTTGTACGCGCAGCAAAACATAAAGGACGACGACATCAAGAAGCCAATAGTGTTGGAAGACATCAAACCGGTCGCTTCTACATCAAATAACGTTGAACGCGTTTTTGAAATGGAAGCAGTATTTCCCGATGGAAGCACTTCAAATTCACAAAATGGTGGCCTAAGCACTCGTCGAGGATTCAAAGAGATTACTCTCGAAAGAATGATGACAGAATGCGACGGGAGGGAAGCCGCTCTAGTAGTTAGGCCGACACAAAGTATTTTAAGGGACTACCAAGGGAACAACTTGATGCTCGCGTTCCCATTGCAATTCCCTTATGGCATCGGAGCACAAAAAGCAAATGGCGAATTTAGGGGCGGACCGGCATTCTACAGACACATAACGTACCTCTCAAATGTCTCATTCCAAAGCGCGGCTTTTGGAGCAGTTATCCACAACATGGCTGCTAGACAAAAAATGGTGTCAGCTTCATATTTTCGCAATACCAACTCCCAAGCAGAAATGTACAGTGAAATTTCCAACGAAGATATGAAAGCTGCGGCCGAAAGATTCTGTAACAAGTCAAGTGGCAATGCCCCAGGAGACATTTTTCTTCAGAAAATGAAGGCTGTAACAGGCTCAATGGCGCATACTGTCGAAGCAACAAAAAAAGCCCGCAAGAACATGTATTCGCTTATCGCACACTTTGGTCTACCTGCACTAATGTTGACGGTTACACCGATTGATCTGTTCTGTTTTCGAATACTGATTTTTCGTTACACAGAAGAAGGCGCGAACGACCCACCGACAATCAATGATAACGAAAACATTCTACAAGATTTTGTCATGGATATGAGAACAATTCGCCGTGATTTCCCTGGTCTTGCTGCAATTGAATTTGAAAATGTGTTGAGAATTATTATGCGGCATGTGATCGGCTTTGATATGGATACACAAAAAAATGTCGCAGATGAAGGTTTATTCTCATTTGAAGTTGATGCTGCAGTTCCAACGGTTGAAGAACAAGGTAGAGGTGTGTTACACACTCACATTCTTGTCTGGCTGCACAATTGGAAGGACCTATACGAAGCTCTTGGATCTTTGGATGAATCAAGGCGTTCGCTTGCAGAAACAAAATTGAAATTGTTTGCCAAGAGTATTATGAGCGCTCAAATTTTTGGTGCCAACTCAAATGCCACACCACCATGCAATGAACAATGTGCTGGACACATTTCCGGTGTCTCAAACTTCGAGAAATGTAGCGAGCAGGATATTCGGAATCTGCGTTTAAAGAAAGGCACGACTACACTTGGCGACAAAGCAATTATGAAATGTCTCGAATGCGGAGGTGCCTATACCAGTGAAGATTTTGCTGTTGCAGAACTTTCGAAAATGTTTGGGAAGAATCAAATTTTAACAGAAGACAGCAGGCCGACGTATCAACATGACTTTTGGGAAAGAAACTCTCACATTTCCAAAGCACATTTGTGTATGGAAATGTATGTCATGAATAAATCAGTCCCGTTTCGATTAAACCGAACGGCGACGTCACCACTCTTTGTGACCAATCTCGAAAAAAAATGTGTTGGATTTTTGCGCAACATGCACCGAAGCGATCATTGTGGGACCTGTTTCAAATCTGACTGCGAATGCCGTATGAAACTACCAAACAAAGAGGAAAATGAGTTCAAAGTAGTGTTTAACGACAATCCAACGCCATGGTATAGTTGGCGCGGAGAAAAAAACCAACGAAAATTGTTTTTTGTGGCACCATCGCGAAGCCACGTCGATATGTTCGCCAACATTCAAAATGATGCCGTTTCGTCTTTGTTCAAGTGCAACAACAATATCGTGGCATGTGTTGATGGTGGAAGCCCAATGTATTGCACTGCTTATCATTCCAAAAACACGCAGAAAGAAGATAGCGAAACAGTTGGAATTGCAGCACAGAAAATGATCGAAAAAATGAATGCTGAAATTGCTAAACACGACAAAGAACAAATAGAGAATGAATCAGGCGGAGGAACAAGGGAAGAGCTAGATGGAGTGACACTTGGCCTAAAAACCATGGTCAGGGCAGTGTTTGTCGCAACAAATGCCCACATAGTGAAAGCACCAATGGCCTTTTATTTGGCAAGGCATCAATCGAGATTTTGGTATTCTCACGAGTTTACCTATTGCAATTTGGCAGATTTCCTAAAAACTCCGGAGAGTGATTTTTGCATTGGCAGTGATGAGGAGGGCACCCCTTTCATCAAATCGCACGTGGCCAACTATCTCTTTCGACCGGAAAAATTAGAAGACACATGTCTTTATGATTTTTTGACCAACTGGGCAGTCTCAAGAAAATGCACTACAAGTCTTCCTTGGAAAGGGGAACATCCAAGTAAAAACCATCTTGCAGTGAACAAGTTGAAAGACGGAAAAATTCGAATTCCACTTGTATCATACATGGATTTCCTCGACACAAAAGCATTTGATGGAGAAGATTTGTTTACGTGTACAATTCCACAACCAAAAGAAAAGAAACACCACATGATGGAAGAGTACAGTAAAAAAGTGTGCTTGGCATTTGTTCCTTTTCGAAGGCTTGGCGATCTGCAACTCGACGATTCTTATCATTTGAAACTGCGGAAATATTTTGAAGAAGGTCGTTTGAGAGATCGACACATGCAAATTCTACAAAACATGCAAGACTGTCGAAATAGTTTGAATTCAGGCCGGCCAAAAGACCTATTGGAGAGAACAACCGAAACTCCTCATGATCAAGATTCGAAAAACAAAGAGAACAGAGGCAATAATGAAGAGGAAATCAACGAATATGGAGTTGCGTTTGCACAATTAGTGGACACAAGCACGACTTATGAAAGCTTCGACTGCCCAAAGTTCCGGAATGAGATGGAAGCTTTGTCATTTAAATCTTCTCAAATTACCTGTCACGGACGCCATAAATGCGGAACCACTCTTTGTGTCACACCAAAAGTTGAGCTACCGCCTACTGGCTGCTTGCGTGTCGACTGCACGAGCAATACAGAAGCATCAGCTCGTGATGACGTCAGTATTGTTGAAAGCAGAAAACCTCGACCAATGAATCTGTTTACCCTTCAGATGCGAAAGACTGAAAAAGTAATCGATTGTAGATGGGGGAACAATGTGGAGGTTCCTGTTGCGACAGGCACACTACAAAATATTCGCAAATACGCTGAAGCGGTATTCAACAATGACAAAGACCAACGAAAGGCATTCGAATGTTTAGCTGCTAAATTTTCACTTCGACTGCATGACGATGCATTATCCAACAATCACGATGAAATCAATGACCGGCCACGCAAAAAAAGGAATTTGAATTTGGAACGTAAATATTTGGAAAAAGTGAACAGAGGATCGCAACTGATATGTTTTCTGTCCGGGTTTGGAGGCAGCGGAAAATCCAGGGTGATAGTGGGTTTGGTCAGATATGCAAGCAGTCTTTGTAACAATTTGAAAATTCGCTTTGATCGGAGAACTATTGTTGTTACAGCATTGACAGGAGCAGCGGCTGTCTCGATCAACGGAGAAACTTCCCATGCAGCGAATGCGTGGAATCGCGCGATCAAAGACTCAGATATAGAAGACTGGAGACACACATACATGTTTATTCTGGATGAAATTTCGTTCGCATCAAGAAAAGACCTTGAAACCTGTTACAGGAAATGTTGCGAGTTAAAAGAAAACTCAGTTGATTTTGGTGGAATTGATATCATTTTTGCAGGAGATTTCAGTCAACTCAAGCCAGTTCGCGCAACTCCTTTGTACCTGGAGGAAAATTTTCCTATTTGGGAAGATATGATCCACACATTTTTTGAATTGAAAACAAGCCATCGTTTCAACAAAGATCCTCCGTGGGGGAAACTTTTGTCGAGGTATAGAGACATTGGACCAACTATTGCTGATGTCAAAAAAATCAACAAGCGTTTAATTGGGTCGGAGAAAGGTCCTTCGGACAAAGAAATCCCACAGGATGCTGTTTACGCGACCAAAACAAACATCGATAGAGCAGCAATCAACGACGGCATATTCGCCAACCACTTAGCAAATACTCACTCTACAAATCCTTCTATGGATCCCCCAAAACACACCATATGTATCAAAGCTTCAATGATGCAGTGGCACATGGGAAAGAAAAAGTACAAAGACATGAATAAACCCGCCATGGATATATTCTACGCTTGTGTAGGCGAGGGCCATGCGAAAACAAAAGATGGAAGCAAGCATTACGATCCTTTGCTGAAATTATACTACAAACGCCCTGTGATGATGAACGAGAATGCCGATGTTGGCAACTGCGAAGCAAATGGTACCATGTGCGAATTTGAAGGAATTGTTTTCCGCGATGGAGTTGACTACAGCAACCTCGAAAAAATTGTGATTGACGGTTATTGGGTGTGGTGCGTGTCAGTGTGTCAAATACAAAGTATTAAGCTACGAGTTCTTGATGGTTTGGAAGAAGACGACGAAATCAAATACGTGCACATGTCACCCATAAACGCAGTGGGAATTGCACATTTCCCTGTTCCACTGTATGACTCAGTCGACAAAAACACACCTCGCATTTGGAGAGGGTTCAAATTCAAACAATTTCCGTTGAACGTTGCTAATGCACGAACAATTCACAAATTACAAGGTCGTTCCATTGAAAACCTTGTTATTAGCACATGGGATTACACGGATAATTGGATTTATGTGGCTTTGTCAAGGGTCAAAACGTTGAAGGGATTGTTCCTTCGGAATGAATTGGATTATTCAAAATGTCGAGGCATGTCCAACGCGGTTCAAACTTTCATGGAAAAGCTACGGAAAAAAGCCCCCCTTTCAGACGTTGAGATACGTGAATAGGCCATATGAACATAGACCATGAATTATTTTTGACTCTTTCACAGTCGTAGTATTTAATTCACATGATGCAATAAATCTTGTGATAATTTTTTTTAATACACATAATTATTCGGTTTGTTTAATAAGGTGCTGCTATGCGGCTTGCTGGAGCATTTGCAAATGCCTCCTTTCTAATGGCCTCAATAGATGTGGCGAAAAAATCAACGTACCAATTGTCTCTGATTTCGTGTTCCATAGCCAAAGAGAGAATTTTGTACAGTTTACCCAAATTTTCGTACTCATATGCCCAATTTTCCACCAGTACAGAACAGGAATCAATTACCATTACTGCAGACTGTGCACACAAAGCATCAATTCCGACGTCGATAATATGTTGAAATCGTTCGCCAAACCAATCATGTGGCGTAGATTCACATGCAGGAAACCCATAACGAACAAACGCCTCTTTGATGTAACCATGTTCGATGTCGTTGATGAACAAACTGGCGATTTGAGGATCCACTTTCAAAACGCCAAGTATCAATGTATTTTGTCTCTGCCACCCATTTTCGTTATTGGTATTGTCCACAATTCCAATTAAAGATTTAACTGTAACGACGTGTTGAATAGGCCCAAAACCACGATGGCCTTTTTTTTCCATTAGTTCCGACTCCAATTGATTTCTCGCACAAAGCTGACAAAATTCAGACAAATCGTGTTTACCAGAGTCATAATCGCCATAATGATTTTGAGGAGATACCGTAATATCCGTATTTTCGACGAAGGCTTTATCAGCTTTTTTCAAAAAAACAACAATAAGATAATGAAGTCTTTTCATGACGTTGTGATGATCGCTTGGATATGGATCAGAAATTTCTCCGACGTATTGAACTACTCCCGTAAATACAGATGTTTTTTTTGCTTTTCGATCAGGCTTGATTTCTTTGACCGTTTTGATTGATGTGCCATTTGGCGAGTCACTAAGCTCAATTTCACCAGAGACTATTTTGAATTTGTTTTGTTTTAAAATTCCGCAAAAGAGTTGGTCGGTGAGGAACAAATTCCGAAATATTTCCTGGTGGGCACAATACTTCTGTTCGTGTGGATTACCGCAAAAGAGATTAACGAGAATCAATGATCCTTCAACTCCAAAACGTCGCAGCCCGACATTGTACTGGGTATCCATGGTGACTTTTGTATTTTGTTTTCGCAAAGAAGAAAAAAAAAGTTATGATCTTAATCGAGTGCATGGTTAACTTTGGTAGCTGAAAGAGCATTAAGAAACGGCGAGAGAAGTTGGTTTTGTTGGTAACCATTTCTGTTTCTTTTAAATTAAATCGAACAACGAAGAAAAACATAGATGCGGCAGAAGTTGGTGTTGTTGGTAACCATTTCTGTTTTTTTTTGAGCAGTTCAACAAATAATTGAACAACATGCGTGTAGCAAAGGAACTGGTGAGCACCAAACATTGAACATTGACTTTATTCGCTACGAACATTTTCAATGATGCTGAAAGTATGTCAAGTTTTTTCCACATGGAAAAATCAAGTCATTTTTGATACTGAGAATTTAAATTTGGTCGCGTTTTTTCCTCAAATTCCATGCGAATGCCACCCTCAAACTCCCGGTCTATCGACTAATACGACCCGTTGCTTTCGAAGCTAAAATAGTCTTAGGGCAACTTGGTCGAATAGACCGGGAGTTTGAGGGAGGCATTTGCATGGAATTTGAGGAAAAAACGCGACCAAATTTGAATTTTTACTATCAAAATAGACTTGAATTGACCATGTGCAAAGAGGCT
>Ga0081520_100703_pt1 | contig 9684 bp, 8 predicted proteins | sample HotLakmasection1_FD_70988 | JGI IMG/M metagenome (GOLD analysis project Ga0081520, IMG submission 70988) | Hypersaline microbial mat communities from Hot Lake, Washington, USA - Section #1 (SPADES assembly) (version 2) | ecosystem: Environmental > Aquatic > Non-marine Saline and Alkaline >... | reverse complement strand
CAGTCAGGACTTTAGCAGCTCCCTCAGGTCTTCGCATCTTCAATTTTCCTGAGACTAGTTCCTAAGGCATGAGGATCAAATCACATCCAAATTGTTAGGGCAGGCATCTTGCCTGCCTGGGGACAGCCGAGACGGCTATCCCAACTGATTCAATTCTCATTCCTAAGCAAGCAGCCGTGGGGCGACGACGAAGGGCCGTTTGGGCTCGCGTTGCTAGCCTTGCCTGCGGGCACCCGTTCAAGCTCTGGGGATGCGCTTTCACCTGCTGGCTCTACCCCTATGGGTAAAACGCCGCCGCAGAGGAATCGACGCGATCGCGCCCCCGAGGCTCGACCTGCCACGTCCCCATCCGCCTTTGCCATGATAAGTGTCTCGCCCAGTTAACCCACCAAACTGGACCGGGAACTGGCCGGTGTTCCCGTGTCCCCGGTCTCCCGCAAAAACGCCCGCAACAGTCCCACCACCACCGACGGTGCTTCCACGTGAGGCAACACCCCCACATCCGGCACCACATGCACGGCCTGAATGGCCTGACGATTCATCGCGGCTAGTCGCTGAGTTTTGTCCGGTCGATTGAATTGGGCCTTCTCTCCTCCTACGATCGTGGTGGGCACCCTGAGCTGGCCGATGTAGCGGGTCAAGTCAAAGCAGATATCTCCTTTGAGGGACGCTAACGCCGCATATTCCGCATTGGGTTGTTGGGTGCAGGTGGTGTACGCCTGCACGATTTCGGGCGTGATCCGCTCAGGATGGGCAAAGAGAAAATTGGTGAGGAATTGCGTGACCGCCGCTTCGTTCGCCGCCCCCCATTGGTAGATGAGGCGATCGATAATAGGGGTGCCCGCCAAGATGGCTGGCGGAGAAAAGGCATAGCCCACCCCAAAGTCGTCATTTCCCGAAGGCGACACCAAGAACAGCGCTTTGAACAGTTCTGGTCTCTGAATCGCCAACCGCACCACGACGCCGGCGGTCAGTGAGGTTGCCGCCACCACTGCCGGAGCCCCTGCCACCTGCTCAATCAAATGGGCGATGAGGTCGCAGTAGTCCTCAGGGCAATAGTCGCGCTTGGGATGGGCCGACTGGCCCCAACCGATCAGATCTGGCGCAATAATGCGGTAGTCTGCCGCCAGTGCTCCATACACCTTTGACCATTCGTAGGCGGACGAGCCTCCGCCCAGGCTATGCAGGCAGACTAATGTGCCCTGATCGGGAGAACTCTGGGGCGGGTCCCACAGTCCTCCCACAATTTGGGTGTAGTAAGCCATGATTCCCAGGGACGTTTCCGTCACCTTTTGCTCAAAACCGGGCGGTTGAAATGTCAGCATGGCGGAAGAAAGGGTGATTTGCCGGATGAGAGGACTGCGTGAGTAACGGGTGTAGGGCAACTGATGGGGCGATCGCCGCTTTGCCTGTCCCCAACTTACCCACCATTCCCACCCTTTTGGACGGGATATGATGAGTCTAAAGTAAGTCTCTGAGTATGACCAATGACGCGCTGCGGCAGATTGCCGCCAGACTTGATCAGGCCAAAGCCAAAGTCGATATGAATTCTCAGGTGATTGAACGCATTGCGGAGTATCAGCCGACATTCCGCAGGTTGACAAATAATTTTCGATGTGGATTAGTTTTACGTCGCCCAAAAGTATTGGGAAATAGTGATCGCAGTTTTCGAAGCCTGCCGTCTGAATAATTGCGGATCGTTAAGCCGCTGCTTGGTGTGGTCAATCACTCTATTTCTGGAACCCTTTGGCTACAAGGCTTTCAGCTATTTCCTCAGGCTATGCATAAGAAAAAATAATCGTCAACCTGCGGAATGTCAGGTCAAAGAGTCCTCTGTTGCGGATTAGGTAGTCGCGGGTAATGCCGGAGGGGTGCCCCGTGAGCAGAAACCAGGCGCGACCTTTGAGCAATCCCTGGGCGTTGAGCAAGAGTTGGCGGGCGACAGCGGGGTCTTGTTTGTCGAGGTCGTCAATGGCAATGATCACCTGCTCGTGTTGGGCCATTACCCGTTCCAGCAGGTCTTCGAAGCTGAGGTTTGGGAACTGGGGCGCTTCCGGATAGATGCGCTGTTCTTCGACGGTGCCCTGAAAGACCATGTTGGTCCCGGCGGTGGTGGTGCGGTTGTAGAGGTCGAGATCGGGCTGCAGCCCCAGCCGATTGAGCTGAAACTGGGTCCAGTCGGCGTGGGGCATTTCGCGAGCGAGGGCGATGAGGGCGGCGGTAGCAAGGTCGGTGTTGGGTTCCAGCTTGATGGAGGCGGTGAGCACTTGGTCGCCGAGTTTGCGACCGAAAATTTGTCCTCGTACCAAGCCAAAAAGTATTTCAAAGGTTTTCAATTAACTACCCTGACAAAAAGTTTTTTGTCTTCACTAGAAAGAGGATGCTCCTTATATCCGCCATCAAGAGCTTTTAGTAAAAGTTGTGATTGAAGAAATTCTTTGGCAAACCTATCCAAGAGAATGAAGTCGGGTTGTTCTTTCGTAACTACATTAAAAATATAATCACCATCAATTCCTTCGGTTACAACTCTTTTTCTAGATAGGACGGCTGTTTCAGGAGGTGTATCCAATTCAAAATTATGAATAAAAAAAGGATTATCAGTAAGAATTACTTTGTCAGTGTTACGGTATTGCTCAAGGAAGCCGGAAAATCTATTTAAATTGTCTTCCCTCGGTTGTCCCCAATTATTATAAGCAACCAAAAACTTATTCTGGTAACGACGAGGTGTTGAAGCCGTCAGTATCTCGGCAGAGTTGACTAAAATCTGCAAAAGAATAGAAAGAGGAAATAGAATCAGGAATAGATATAGAAACTTTGGCTTTGATTCACCTACAATTTTATTTTGGATATTGGAAGTGAAGTTCATCAAAAATAGCCTTGGATAACTTAGATATTGAAAGAGCCTAAACTCATCTATACACAGACCAATCAACCAACAGGAGGGCATTATAAGGTGAATATAGTAGTTAGGCCATACTGGAGCGGTCAAACCGAATCTAAGCAAGTTAAATCCTAGCCAAGTTAACGGAGGCAACATTAATTCTTTCCTTTTAGAGAAGAGAAACATAATCAATGTTGACAAACTCAAAATTACAATAAAGAAGTCTTGATTTAAGCCAATTTCAATAAGAGAGGTTAAATCTAAATTCGGATTGACGTTGACCATCTTTTCACCAGCATTTCTATGTGAAGCGATTAGATGCTGAAAAGAAAAGGGCATAATGGTCAAGGTCAACAATAAAAATGAAGAAAATGCAAAAGACATCCATATAGCGGCGTCAATAGCTTTTTTAGGAAGACCAGACATCTTTCTCCCAAGACCAATCACCAGTAATGTCGGCAATAAAACCAGCACTGATATTTTGATTTCCAGGGAAAGTGTAAAGCTAAATGCCGACAAAGCTAAAAATAGATACATTAATCGTGTTGAGGATCGCGAGTAAAGAGACATCAAGAGAATACTTAAAGTACCTAGCGCTAGTGATGGCATTTCATTAAATATAGCTCCAGTAAGAGGTATATATAATGCTGAAGTCATTAATAACAGCGATGAAAAAAATGAAGGTAATGCTTTACAGTCCAGTCTTAACAAGAGATAAAAGGCAGACAAATTAATTGCAGAAAAGGAGAGAATAATAAGGCGAGCCGAAGTAAAATCAATATCAAAGAAGTTAGACAATATATACAACACCCATGGAAGTCCTAGCGGATGATCATTCCAAACTTCATCAAAAAAGACATAACCTCTTGAAAGCAGATGAACTCTAACAAGCTCTATTGATTCATCAAAGTTAAAGTGACCCGCGTACCCTATTGGGACACCTTTCAACGTAAAAATTGACAGTAATATGACCAGAAATGCTAATATCACGAAATCAGATTTATTGAAGTGCTTTAACATCTGATTAAATGTGTTATTCATGGGTTTCTTACAGTAAAAAAATGATTCAAACAAAAAGAATTTGAATTTTGAACTAACTGTTCAAAGGTGGAGGACTTCAAGAATTGCCCTAAATATTTCAGTGTAGTGAAATTTATGGACACCTCAACTGCCTATATATTGTAGAGATTAAGATAAATACACCTAAAACTGCTGTGCTCATAGTAAGAGGAATGAGATTTCCTCTGGAGAGCGAGTGTATGCTGCTTCCAAGCATGACAAAAGGAAATACTCCAATTATTGTGCCAAATAAAGTTGCACAGAAGTAATCCATAGTTTTAATAGAAGTTAAGCCTGCCAAAAAATTGACTATTCCATAAGGAATGATTGGAATTAATCGCACGGAAAAAATATATAGAAATCCTCCTTCTTCAATTTTTTTGTTAAATGCTAACCACTTCTTAGGAAGATGATTGAGAACAACATCATGACCTACTGTTCGAGCACAGCAAAATGCAACAAGAGCAGCAATAACTGCCGCGACTGTTGTCCAAAATGTACCTTGCAGACTGCCAAATAAGGCTCCACCTGCTAAATTAAGAGGAGTTGAGGGTAATAGGATAAGCGTACCCAATGTGTAAAGAAGCACGTAGAGTGCTGGAGCCCATATTCCAGCAGCAGCCAGCCATGTTTCAAGTTGCTGCTCTTCAAGCTTCCCTAATCCCACCCCCCCCATAACAGTAATGACAGCAGCAGTTACGAGTATCAGAAAGATATATTTAGTAGGTTTTAACATTTCTCCTTAATCACCTCAGGATAAATAAGCTGATGGTTGTCGCCAAATCCATAGAAGTCTCTAACAAGATACAAAGGCCTACCCTTAACCTCCTCAAATATCCGGCTTAAATATTCTCCAATAATTCCCAGTGTGATTAACTGGATGCCGCCTAAAAATAAAACAGCAACCATCAAAGATGCATAACCAGGCACATCTATGCCTATTAGTAGAGTTCTGAAAATCAAAAAACTTGCATAAATTATAGAAACCAATGAAATTAGCAGACCAATATAGCTCCAAATCTTTAAAGGTCTCACACTGAAAGCTGTAATGCCATCAAGTGCAAAATTCCAAAGTTTCCAGTAGTTCCAATTCGTTCTTCCTCTATATCGCGGTTCTCGAACAAATGATATTGATGTCTGCTGAAAGCCCACCCATGCGAATAGCCCCTTCATAAATCTTTTGCGCTCAGGCAATTGCTTTAGTGCTTCAACAACCTTGCGGTCCATCAACCGAAAGTCCCCAGTATCCGGAGGAATATGTAAGGGGGTTAACCTTTTCATACAGCGATAGAATGCTCCAGCAGTGAGGCGCTTTAGAAAAGTTTCTCCCTTCCGACTTTGACGTACTGCATAAACTACGTCAAAGCCATGATTCCATAACTTGATCATTTCCGTAATCAACTCTGGCGGATCTTGAAGATCCGCATCGATAGGAACAATCGCTTGTCCGTTTGCGTAGTCGATAGCTGCTGAAAGGGCGACTTCTTTACCAAAATTTCGCGACAGATTAATTATTTTAATGCGTGGATTTCGTCGGTGATGACCAATCAATCCTTGAAGAGTCTCATCTTTACTACCATCATTGACACATATCATTTCGTAATCTTCTGTTATGGATAACAGGACTCCTTCTAGACGCTGGAAAAGAGTGTCTAGGTTGGATAGTTCATTGTGCATCGGCACAAGGATCGATAAATAAACTGAATCTTTAGGTCTACTTTTGGACATATCAACTATCATAAATGAAAAAAAATTATTAAAAGTAAAGAATGAGTTAAGTGAAAGGTTTTTTTGTGTACTTCAGATGAATAACACCCAATCAACAATAATAGAGAATTTGGTTACTTACAGCGGTTCTTTCCCAGGTGAGGTGCAGTAGACCTCGGTACCCCCCTTACTGAATAGGGTTTTCAAAAATCAATCTGTACCTCATTGAATCAGGAACTGCTATATGCACACATATTTGTATTTACAGTGCCCAACTTGAGGGCTGAAATATCAGCTAAGGTATTTTTAAAGGCGAGTTGTAGTTTGGTGTTTCTTTATACTTTAATTTCTGGCATGGTGCCATGTGTGAGCGTTGCTAGTGGATGTCCTGGTAGAAACGAATAAATTTTGAATGGACTTGTGCCCTAACTTGCTCTGCCTTTGCAATCAATTTGATCAAGTCAGAGGCAACGTTAGTTTTGGTAGGCGAGAGAAATGTTGCGGGATTTTACAGAATGTCAACGAAGCCTCAGGGGAGGATCCCCCCGTGGCGTAGACTTGTTACATTCTGCGATCGCCCCTCCATGGTTCAGGTCAGAGAGCGATCGCGGCTTTGCTCCATTGGCCTGCTCAGTGCATTTGTCAATCTATGTTTCCGACTCATCGTCCTCGTCGCCTACGTAGCCATCCCCAACTGCGCCGGATGGTGCGAGAAACCGTTGTTTCTACCAATGATTTGATTTATCCCCTCTTTGCGGTGCCTGGTGAAGGCGTGGCGGCAGAGGTCAAGTCGATGCCAGGGGTCTACCAACTGTCGGTAGACAAAATTGTGGAAGAAGCCAAGGAAGTCTATGACCTGGGCATTCCGTCGATCATTCTGTTCGGCATTCCGGATACGAAGGATACCGAGGCGACCGGAGCCTGGCATGACTGCGGCATCGTGCAAAAAGCCACCACTGCCGTGAAGGAAGCGGTGCCCGATCTGATCGTCACCGTCGATACCTGCCTGTGCGAATACACCGACCACGGCCACTGCGGCTATTTGGAAGTCGGCGATCTGAGCGGGCGCGTGTTGAACGATCCCACCCTGGAATTGCTGAAGAAAACAGCAGTGTCCCAGGCCCAAGCCGGAGCGGACATCATTGCGCCTTCTGGCATGATGGATGGGTTTGTTACCGCCATCCGTGAGGGCTTGGATGAGGCCGGATTTACCAATATTCCCATCATGTCCTACGCGGCGAAGTATGCATCGGCCTACTACGGTCCCTTCCGCGATGCCGCAGACTCGGCTCCGCAGTTTGGCGATCGCCGCACCTACCAAATGGACCCCTCCAACAGCCGCGAAGCCCTGAAGGAAATCGCCCTCGACATTGACGAAGGGGCAGACATGCTGATGGTAAAGCCAGCGCTGGCTTACATGGATATCATTCGTCAGGTCAAAGATGCGACAGATCTACCCGTGGCGGCCTACAACGTCTCGGGGGAATACTCGATGGTGAAGGCAGCGGCGCTAAACGGCTGGATCGACGAGCAAAAGGTGGTGCTAGAAACCATGACCAGCTTTAAGCGATCGGGCGCTGACCTGATCCTCACCTACCACGCGAAAGATGTGGCTCGCTGGCTAGAGAACGTTAACGCCATCTTCTAAAAGACCAGTACAAAAACCCGGTTTTTAGTCAGACTAAACGGGTGGAGCGATCGCGCTTCACCCGTTTACCTTTTCAAGGTGCTGGAGGCGATCAGGACGAAGACTATAATTTAACTCTGCTGCCCCTGTTTCCCGCCCTTAACCCATGCCATGAATTCAGAAACCCAAGCGAAGTTAGCGGCTCTGTACCAAGAAGATTATCAGCGCTGGTTAAGTGAGATGATCGTGGAGTTGCGATCGCGCAATTTCGATCGCTTAGACCTGGAAAATCTCATTGAGGAAATTGAAAGCTTGGGCAAAAGTGAGAAACGCGCACTGGCCAGTTATCTGATGCGGCTTTGTGAGCATTTACTAAAAGTCCAATACTGGGAAACTGAACGTGATGCTTGCCTGCGCGGTTGGAAGGTCGAAATCCGCAATTTTCGATTACAAATTGCCCGACTCCTAAAAGATAGCCCGAGTCTGAAAAACGACCTGGTGGAATCCTTCGATCAAGAGTATCTGAATGCCCGTCAATTATTTTTGGACGCTAGTGATTGGAAGGCTGAAGTGGTACCGGAGAAACCTTGCTTTACTTTGGAAGAAGCATTGAACGAGGCTTGGTTACCCTAGAGAATCCCAAATAATCTAGCCTAAAAGTTACTCGCAGATCATCACCCCTTCCCATCATTCGGCCACGTCCGAAAATTCAGCCATCTCTTCTCCGTTGAGAGCGCAGCTTTCCCCCTAAACAGGGCGTTGCCAGCTCACTTCCGGCTTGGAGGTGCTGACCAGCAGAGCGCCTCGGGAAATGACGTGACGCACGGTGGCCCGATCGCGAATAGCCGCGATCGCATCATCGGCATCCAGCGTGATCAAATTCGCCGGTTGGCCCACCGCCACCCCATACTGGTCAGCGATGTGCAACGTTTTCGCGCCAAAGTGGGTGATCATGTCATAGCAGGCGGCCAGTTCGTCGCGCCCGGTCATTTGACAGGCGTGGACGGCCATGGAAGCCACTTCTAGCAAATTGCCAGTCCCCAGGCTATACCAGGGATCTTGAATGCAGTCGTGGCCCAGGCTGAGATTGAGGCCGGTTTGCCAGATTTCCTTCACCCGCGTGAGCCCCCGACGTTTGGGATAGGTATCGGTGCGGCCTTGCAACGTCAAATTGATCAGCGGATTGGCGACAAAATTGAGGTTGGCCCGTTTCAAAAAACCCATCAGTTTAAAGGCGTAGGCATTGTTGTAAGACCCGAAAGCGGTGGTGTGGCTGGCCGTAACGCGATCGCCCAGCCCCCGGTGAATGGCTTCCGCCGCAACGACCTCCAAATAGCGGGATTGGTCATCGTCGATTTCATCACAGTGAATGTCGATGAGGCGATCGTACCGTTCCGCCAGGTCGAAAATGTATTGGATTGACTTGACCCCGGCTTCGCGAGTCAGCTCGTAGTGAGGAATGCCGCCCACCACATCGGCCCCCAGCTGGACCGCAGCTTCTAGCCGCTGGGCATTGTCTGGGTGGCTGTAGATGCCGTCCTGGGGAAAGGCGACCACCTGTAGCGTGAGCCAATCTTTGACCGCTTCTCGCACTGCCAGCAGCGCTTTGAGGGGTATCTGGGACGGTTCGCTGACATCGGCATGACTGCGGACAAACAGCACGCCCTGGCTGGCCTGCATCTTCAGCGCCGCGATCGCCCGCTCCTGCACATCCGCCAGCGTCAGAGACTGTTTGCGTTCGCCCCAGATTTCAATGCCTTCAAACAGCGAACCACTCTGGTTCCAGCGGGGTTGCCCTGCCGTCAATGCCGAATCCAGGTGAATGTGGGATTCCACAAAGGGGGGACTGACGAGTTGCCCTTCGAGATCCAGGGTTTGGTCGGCGGCGCAGTCAAGGTCGGGGGCGATCGCCGTAATCACCCCATCAGCGATCGCAATATCCACCGTCGTTTGGGGGTCAGCAACCAGGCGACCGTGACGCAGTAACAGAGAAGTCATCAGCACTACAGGGTATTCAGCTTATCTAGAATACTGGTCTTGGCACCCGCAAACTGTTCACAGCTTGGCGTGACGGCGAATAATCTCCATTCGCCAGGTCGCACGACCAATCGGCAAGTCCCCCTGTCGCCATCCCCTGGGGTGACTAAACCACGTCTAAGTTGAGAACTGGAGTTTTGTTTGATCGGGCAGAACCTCACCTCACCTCTCCTTCTCAAGGAGAGGAATTAGAGTCTTGTCAAACCTCTCCTTGAGAAGGCTGCCGCTTATAAACATCTCGATTGCCACCTCAACAGGCGCACTCGCCCCCCTTAGTCCCCCCAATTCTGGGGGGAGACCGGAGTTTGAAGTCCCCCAGAATTGGGGGCTTAAAGCCCTCCGGGCATACCAGAAAAGGGGGCTAAACCACTGG
>Ga0081520_100701_pt1 | contig 9686 bp, 9 predicted proteins | sample HotLakmasection1_FD_70988 | JGI IMG/M metagenome (GOLD analysis project Ga0081520, IMG submission 70988) | Hypersaline microbial mat communities from Hot Lake, Washington, USA - Section #1 (SPADES assembly) (version 2) | ecosystem: Environmental > Aquatic > Non-marine Saline and Alkaline >... | reverse complement strand
CGAACGCGCCGCCGCCGCGGCGGAAGGCCGGGCGCCGCGCATCGCGGAGCTGGTGCAGGCCTGGGGCGGGGCGACCGTCGCCTACCGCCGCCGGCTGATCGACGCGCCCAGCTACACCCTGAACCATGAGGAGGTGGCCAAGGCGCTTGAGGAAGGCATCGCCTTCGCCGAGCTGCTGGCGCCGAAAAAGGTGGACGTGGATGCCGCCGGCCACGCCACCGGGGTGGAGTTCGAGCGCCAGGCGATCGACTCGTCGGGCGTGCTGACCCCCACCGGCGAGCGCGTGACCTTGCCGGCGGGCAGCGTGCTGGTCGCCGCCGGCACCCAGCCGAACACCGTGCTGGCGCGTGAGGAGCCGCACCTGATCGAGCTCGACGGCAAGTACTTCCGCGCCATCGACGAGCACGGCCGCCCGGTGCGCCCGGAATGGATCGCCAAGCCGCAGGTGCCGCAGGTGTTCATGCACCGCACCGACGACGGCCGATTCCTGTCCTACTGGGGCGACCTGCACCCCAGCTTCGCCGGCAACGTGGTCAAGGCGATGGGCGGCACCAAGCAGGGCTATCCGCTGGTCTCCCGTGCCCTGGCCGCACGCGCGCCGACGCCCGTCAGCGGCGCGGAGACGATCGCCCGCGTGCGGCGCGACCTGACCGCCACGGTGGAGCGGGTCGAGCGGCTGACGCCGACCATCATCGAGGTCGTGTGCCACGCCCCGGCGGCGGCCCGTGCCTTCCAGCCCGGCCAGTTCTACCGCCTGCAGAACTACGAGGCGCTGGCGCCGCGGGTGCCGGGCACGGTGCTGGCCATGGAGGGGCTGGCCATGACCGGCGCCTGGGTGGACCGCGCCCGCGGCCTGGTCTCGGTCATCGTGCTGGAGATGGGCGGCTCGTCGGACATCTGCGAGACGCTGGCGCCGGGCGATCCGGTGGTGCTGATGGGCCCGACCGGCGCGCCCACCGAGCTGCCGGCGGGCGAGACCGTGATGCTGGTCGGCGGCGGCCTGGGCAATGCCGTGCTGTTCTCCATCGGCCAGGCGCTGCGCGCCAAGGGCAGCCGCGTGCTGTACTTCGCCGGCTACAAGAAGCTGCGCGACCGCTACAAGGTGGAGCAGATCGAGGCGGCGGCCGACCAGGTGATCTGGTGCAGCGACGAGGCTCCGGGTTTCCCGCCCGGCCGGCCGCAGGACCGCACCGTCGTCGGCAACATCGTCGAGGCGATGGCCCACTACGCCGCGGACGCGCCGGAGATCCCGCTGTCCGACGTGCGCCGGATCATCGCGATCGGCTCCGACCGCATGATGCAGGCGGTGGCCGCGGCCCGCCACGGCGTGCTGGCGCCCCACCTGCGCCCCGACCACACGGCGATCGGCTCGATCAACTCCCCCATGCAGTGCATGATGAAGGAAATCTGCGCCCAGTGCCTGCAGCCCCACGTGGACCCGGAGACCGGCCGCACCACGGTGGTGTTCTCCTGCTTCAACCAGGACCAGCCACTGGATTTCGTCGACTTCGTCGCCCTGCACGACCGGCTCTCGCAGAACAGCCTGCCGGAGAAGCTGACGGCGTTGTGGATCGACCGGACCCTGCGGCAGCTCGGGGTGCGGGCGCCGGCCGCGGCGGCGGAATGAGGAACGGAACGTTCAGGTTTGGCACCGGACTCAGGCATGGGCGTGTTGCACGGAGGCTCGGCAGGCCGTTCGAGCCGCCGGCGCTCGGGGCGGCGGTGACCCATGGCGGCACGATGACCGCCGCATCGGGATGGCGCTCGGCCACGGACTCATAAACTCTGTCCCGTCGCCCCAGTGGCAGGGGCAGCGTCCCGCCCGGCCGCTCAGGGTCGAGTGGTCCGGCACGGCGAGGCCCCGGCCATCAATCCAGATGCGCCTGCCAGTCCTGACGGCCGTGCAGGACGCGAATGATCAGGATATCGTCGCCCTGCAGAACATAGACGATCGCATGCGCTTCATGGAAAAACACCCGGACAGGCGGCCGCAATTCGGCTCTTTCCCGCGCCACCAACGAGTTTTCCGCCAAAAACGCAAAACAACGCATAAGTCCTTCATGATACTGTTCGGCCTGCTCGATGCCGAACTCCCGCGCTCCGTAAACGTATATGCCGATAATGTCCTCGTCCGCCTGAGTGGTTGTTCTAAATCCCATGCGGCTTGTCGCTTGCGCGGGCACGGGCACGGGCACGGGCCTCCTGTAGAACATTATCCATGCTCCGGGTGCTGACGCCGCTCGACAGGCCCTCGTCAATGAGCCTTTGCAGCTCGGCCAGCTTGCCCGCCCGTTCCTGATCGCGCCGGATCAGATCCCGCACATAGTCGCTCGCGTTGCTGTAGCGCCCGGTTCTGGCCTGCGCCTCCACCCAGTCTTTCATGGGATCGGGCAGGGAAACGTTCATGGTTGCCATGGCCCTGTACCTCCTGCCCCATCATGGCAGAGATTGCCAAGAACTGTCAATTTTCGCCGGATGCCCTACAATCAAGGATCCGGCGCGCGGCCGTCCAGACTGTCCATGACATCCCCGGCGGCGACCATGCTCCGCTGTTTTCCGAGCCGGGGCCGTCGGATCCGTCAGCCGAACACCCCTCGGCGCGAAGTGGCCCGAGGGAGATGGCGCTCAGGTGGAGCGTGTCGGGCACCCGGGCGCCGATCCGGGCGACGACCTTGGGATGACGCGCGGGTCGGCGCGGCGCCGAAACGATGTCGGTGTCGAGACGGTAGCTCACAGCTCGACGGGGCGGGGCCTGACCGTGGCGCGCGGGATCTCCTCGGCCTCCTCCGCCACCGGCGGGATGGTGAGCAGGTGCTCGACGAAGCGGGGCCGTGCGGCACGGGCGGCGGTGCGCAGATGCTCATAGTCTTCGATCGAGAGCCCGATGACACTCGGCTGCCCGCCCGGAGTGGTCCGCCTGGCGCAGCGTCTCGCCGCTGCACCCGGTCTTCGCCGCGATCGAGCCGATCGCAGAGCACTGCGGCCCGGGCTCATGCTGATGCTCCATCACCATCCGCATGGCCCGCGCCACACCTCAAGGGAATACCTCTTCGAGGCCTCCTTCGCTTCCCTCGCACCATCCCCTCAGAAGGTGGAGCCTCCGGCAAACCCGGAGCGGTTCACGGGCGCGCCGGCCCGACGCACCCGAAGGTCCGCAGGTCAGGAGTGGCCTTCCTGCTGCAAGGCGACGAAATAGGCGGCGTTGCCCTGCGCATCGGTCACCGGGAACACCCGCCAGTGCATCAGGAACTCGGAACAGTCCTTGCGATAGTTGACGGCCTCGCCCTCGAAGACCCGGCCGGCCTCCAGGTCCTCACGCAGACGCGCGAGCACGGCTTCGTCGGTCTTCGGGCCCTGCAGCATGCGCGGCGACTGGCCCATGACGTCGTCGGGCGTGTAGCCGGTCAGCGCGGTGAACGCCCCGTTGACGTAAACGATCGGCGTTCCCGGCGCAGCCTGCGTCACCATCACGGAGGTGAGGCTGTTGTCCGCGATCGCATCGAGGACGGCGCCGGGGTGGATCGTCGAAAGGCGGTTGCTCAAGCTCATTGTCCATACTCCTGTGTGCAGGTCGGTCGCTCTCGCGCGGCATTACGCGGTAGCGCACTGGTGGTGGTCGCAATCCTCGGTCGCGGTCCGCACGGCCTCGGCCGGCTCGATCACGGAGTCCACGGCTTTCCGCATGATGGTCACGGTCATGCCGTCCGCAACCTTGAGCGTCAGGAGGTTCGCGTCGTCGACGCTGACGATCGTCCCCACAAGGCCGCCGACAGTGGCGATGCGGAGGCCGGGACGCAGGCCCGCGAGCATTTCGCGGTGGCGCTTCAGCCGGCGTTGCTGCGGACGGACGAGAACCAGGAAAAACACGACGAAAACGATCGCAATGAGCAAGCCCTGAGTGGCAAGCGATGTCATGTCCGATCCCTCCCCCATGAGGCGCGCGTGTGGCGATCGCTCAGCGTTTCGAGGTGTTGACGCGGAAAATAAAGCCCGTGCCAAAGATGCCGAGCAGAAGCAGCGCGACATGCCCGAATACGAACTCCGGAATCCAGATGAAAAGGCCGGCGCTGATGCAAAAGATGCTCGACCACATGAAGGCCAGTACCGTCATCAACTGAAAACGGGTGACGCGAGGAAGGGCGAGCAACGGGTTCTGCTCGGCATTCATGACCGTGTTCCAGGCCGATTTAATCATGGTATTCATCTCCTCTTACTGCCTTTGGTGGCCGCCGCTGCGGCCGACTGCGATGTGAATGGTGAGAGGGCTGGAGGTTCGCACCACGGATCGCAAGGATGCGGCGTTATTGGAGCGCGGACGCGGCGGTCAACGCCGGCTGCTCGCGCGGCGCATGGCGCTTTCGGTCGGCCAGCGCGAGCCCGACCGCGGTCCCGACAGCCGCTCCCTTGGTCAGCGCCCCGCCGATGACCAGAGCGGACAGAAGATCCGTCTCGGCCGCACCGGCGATCCTCGTCGCGATGGATGCGACGTCAAAGGCGAGACCCCATCCCAGAAGGGCCAGGACGGCAAATCCACCGACCGCGGCGGAGGTGACGACCGTCTGAACGAAGCGCTGGTCGTGATCGGACATTTCACGGAACCCCACGGGGCTGGCAAAAATCAGACTTCATACGAGGCGAGACACGATGTGGATGAGGTGCGGCCGGTGCGCCGCGACAGCGGGATGCGATCCGGGATGCCGATCTCCAGGGTGATCGGCCGCGCTGCGGAGCGCAGCAGGCCCTCGGACTGTCGCCGGAGCCGGCCGAACGCCAGGCGCAGCATCAGCCCGGTGTCGATGGCCAGAGCCGAGCGGGTCGGAGATCGCCCGCGTTGGCCGGTCCGGGGCGGGTGCCAGGCCGCCGGCGCCTCCGGCTCCGGCCCCTGACCGATTTGTGCACCAACGCGTCATCGTGATTCAGCAGGCGCGTTGCCGGGCAAGGGCAGATTCCTTTTTTTGCGAATGTATATTTTTCCTTTACACGCCGGGCATGTATTCATATACTTCTTTTGTAATACCAGATTGCCATACAGGGTAAGCCGCATGGCAAAAAGCTCCGCTTGGCTATCCCGTCGTGTGCCGGTAATGCAGACACTGGGATGGCTTGCCTTCAATGTTGGGCAAGCACTTTTGTTCATCGTTATAGTGACCTTTCCGGCGGGCGCGGAGGAAGTCCGCTATGTCCCCCAGCTCGGCCTTACCGACTTGTCACCCCGGATGATCGCCTACCATCCTGCCGACGACTCGATACTGCTGGTCGTGAACGGGAGCGGCCGCATCGACCTCTTGGACATCGCCAATCCCGATCGGCCCATAAAAATTCTGGAAATTCAGGCTGCTGCAAACGATGCCGCCTTCAGCCCCGGCGGCGACCGCATCGCCTCCGCCGGCCGGGACGGCACCGTCCGGCTCTGGGCCCTTGACGGCACACCCGCCGCCGACCCCTTCCGGGGCCATGACGGCCGGGTCTGGAGCGTCGCCTTCAGCCCCGGCGGCGACCGCATCGCCTCCGCCGGTGAGGACGGCACCGTCCGGCTCTGGAGTCTCGACGGCACACCCGCCGCCGACCCCTTCCAGGGCCATTTCGGCGTGGTCACCAGCGTCGCCTTCAATCCCAGCGGCGACCGCATCGCCTCCGCCGGCCAGGACGGCACCGTCCGGCTCTGGACCCTCGACGGCACACCCGCCGCCGATCCTGTTCTGCTGGACGCGCCTCGTCAGGTCGAGCCAATCGGCAATAACGGCTTCGCCGTCCTTGCTTCTGATCGTGTCGTGTTCCTTGACAGCCGCCTGCGCGAGCGGGGCACGCTCTTCTTGCATCGTGATGGCCTGGTTGCACTGACCGCAGAAGGGGTGTTTGCTCCAACAGACGAGATGCAATTACTCGTGCGCGCCGTTGGCGAGGATGGGATGCTGCTGACCCGGCGCGGCACCGTTCCCGAGCTCACCGTGGCGCGTGCGCGGCAAATCCTGTTCGACCGGTACACGACCTGGGAGCGCATCCGGAACACGGCGTGGACCACGTGGCAGAGCATCGTTGAGTTCTATGACCGCCTGGGCTGGCTCCAGGTGCCGTTCTGGCCGGCCCTGCTCTGGGCGGTGACCGTCCTCTCGGCCGGCGTGCTCTGGCTCGTCGCGCCGGCCCGTCTTGCGCGGATGACCATGCCGCGTGCCGGCGCCGCGCCGCTGCCGCCCTGGCAATGGCTCGTGGGCGTGGTGACGTTCTATGGCTGGCTGGGCGCGACGCGACGGCCGCTGTGCGCCTGGCTCCGCCGCCATCGCGTACGCCTGGAGCAGGCCAATTTCCTCGAGCGGGACCCCGTCATCGAGCGAGCGCGCTACTGCCCGCTCGGTCATGACGAGGACATTCAGGCGTTCGCCGCCGCCGTCGCCGCGCGGCGACGGGCACTCAGCTGGATCGACGGCGTCGGCGGCAGCGGCAAGAGCGCTCTGGCCTTCCATCTCGCAAACCAGACGCTGGTCGGTCGTCCGCGCGCGCCGCTGCCCCTGCTGGTCGATGCGGACTGGGAAAGCTCGCTGGTGGCCGAGATCGCACGTCAGTTGCGTCTGCCCGACGCCGATCGGGGGCCGACCGAGGCGATGGCGAGAACGCTGAGCGCCGCCGGCCTGATCTGCCCGATCGTGGACTCGCTGAGCGAGCGGGGCATGGCCGACGCGGTGACGCGGGTGGACCACGCCGTTGATACGGGCGAGGTCCGCCATCTGATCGTGACGTCCCGCGCAGCCCCGCCGCCGGGGCGGACCTGGGAACGGGTCCGGCGCCTGACGCCGACGCCGATCACGCCGGCGCACGTGCCCGCCTTTATCGAGGCGTACGCCGACGGCGCCGACTCCGGGATCGTCGCCGAGCGGATCGCACCGCTCATTCTGCCCGACGCCATGCCGAGCCCGCTGTTCCTGCGCTTTGCCATCGAGCAGGCCCGAGACGGCTCGCTGGGCTCGACCGCCAAGGTCGACCTGGTGCTGGACTATGTCGAGGCGCTGCGGGCCAAACGCGTTGACCTGGCGCGGGACGACATGATCCGCGCCGCCGCCATCACGTCGCTGGAGGCTTTCCGCGACAGCAACGCGCCGCGCGAGATAGACCGGGCGCACTTGCGAGGCGTCCTGACCGCCGACGCCGACGGCACCCCGTTCATGAACGGCGCCAACGCCGGCGATGTGCCGCCGCCGGCCGTGATCGACCATCTCGTGGCCTCGGGACTGCTCCATGAGCCGCGGATCGGTCGCGTGCAATTCACCTATGACCCCGTGGCCGAATACCTGGCCGCCTGGCGCCTTGCCCTGGCGCCGCCTGCCAGCATTGCGGCCATCAAAGACCGACTCCTGGCCGTATCGGACAATCCGGTGGCTCGCGCCTACCGTGACCTGGAAAGGCAAGAGGCAGCCTGAACAACGGCGCAATGCCGCAATATCACGAGTGCTTTGACCTCATTGCGGCCTCCGGCGTCACCCACACCGTCAGGTCGCCGCGGTCCCGCACGCGGCATCGTCTGCCGGCCGATTGTCGATCCGGTGCCGAACCTACAGGACTCGGCGGCGGCGGCGGGCGTCGGGGGCCGGGCGTCAGGACGCCGCGGCCTCCTCGGCAACCGGCGCGGAGTCGCCGATGGTGTGCCGGATGGCCTCGTCCACGTGCTCGACCCAGACGAACTCGACCTCCTTGCGGGCGGCTTCCGGGATTTCCTCGTATTCCTTCCTGTTGCGGGCCGGCAGGACCACCGTCGTGATGCCGGCGCGCTTGGCGGCGACGACCTTTTCCTTGATCCCGCCGACCGGCAGCACCAGGCCGCGCAGGCTGATCTCGCCGGTCATCGCCACGTCGCTCTTGGCCGTGCGGCCGGTCAGCAGCGAGGCCAGCGCGGTGTAGATCGCCACGCCGGCGCTGGGGCCGTCCTTGGGGATCGCGCCGGCCGGCACGTGGATGTGGATGTCGCTCTTCTCGAACAGCCCCTCGTCCACGCCCAGCGCCTGGGCGCGGCCCTTGACCAGGGTCAGGGCGGCCTGGGCGCTCTCCTTCATCACGTCGCCGAGCTGGCCGGTCAGGATCAGCTTGCCCGAGCCCGGGGCGCGGCTCGCCTCGATGAACAGGATGTCGCCGCCGGTCGGCGTCCAGGCCAGGCCGGTCGCCACGCCCGGCACGCTGGTGCGCATCGCCACCTCGCTCTCGAACTTGCGCGGCCCCAGGATGCCGTGCAGGTCGTCCGCGTCGATGCGCATGCCCTCGGTGGCGCCTTCGGCGACGCGCATGGCGATGTGGCGGAACACGCTGCCGATGGTGCGCTCCAGGTTCCGGCAGCCGGACTCGCGGGTGTAGTCGCGGATGATGCCGCGCAGCGCCTCGTCGGTGATCTGCGCCTGCTCCGCGGTCAGGCCGTTGGCCTCGAGCTGGCGGCCAACCAGGTATCGCCGCGCGATCTGCAGCTTCTCTTCCTCGGTATAGCCGGGCAGCTCGATCACCTCCATGCGGTCGCGCAGCGGGCCGGGGATGGTGTCCAGCATGTTGGCCGTGCCGATGAACATGACCCGGCTGAGGTCGAACGGCACGCCCAGATAGTTGTCCCGGAAGGCGAAGTTCTGCTCCGGATCCAGCACCTCGAGCAGGGCCGACGACGGGTCGCCGTGGAACCCGCCGGCGCCGACCTTGTCCATCTCGTCCAGCATGTACACGCAGTCGCGCGCGCCCGCCTTGCGGATGCCCTGGATGATGTTGCCCGGCAGGGCGCCGACATAGGTGCGGCGGTGGCCGCGGATCTCCGCCTCGTCGTGCACGCCGCCCAGGCTGTTGCGCACGAACTTGCGCCCCGTGGCCCGCGCGATCGACTGGCCGAGCGAGGTCTTGCCGACGCCGGGCGGGCCGACGAAGCACAGGATCGGGCTCTTGCCGGCGGGGCTCAGCTTGCGCACCGCCAGGAACTCCAGGATGCGCCGCTTGATCTTTTCGAGGCCGTAATGGTCCGCCTCCAGCACCTGGCGGGCATGGGCGATGTCGATCGTGGTCTGGGTCTCGATCGACCAGGGCAGCTCGGTCAGCCAGTCCAGGTAGGTGCGGATCATCCCGTATTCGGCCGCCGCCTCGGGCATCGCCTCGAGCCGGCGCAGCTCCTTGCGCGCCTGCTCCTCGGCCTCCTCGGGCATGCCGGCCTTGACGATCTTTTCGTCGAGCTCGGCGACCTCGGCCGACTTGGTGTCCGCCTCGCCGAGCTCCTTCTGGATCTGGCGCAGCTGTTCGCGCAGGATGTACTCGCGCTGCTGCTTGGACATCGACTCCTTGGTCTGCTCGCTGACCTTCTGCGACAGCTTGAGAACGTCGATGCGGTAGGCCAGGAAGTCGAGCACGCGATCGACGCGGCGCCGCACGTCGACGGCCTCCAGCACCTCCTGCTTCTCGTGCGCCTCCAGGTCCATGAAACTGGCGACCAGGTCGGCCAGCACCGAGGCCGACGTGATCGACTGGACGGCGTTGATCAGTTCCGCCGGTGCCTGCGGCAGCAGCTCCAGCGCCTCCAGCGACCGCTGCTTCAAGGAGTAGAGCCGCGCCTCCATCTCCTTGGGGTCGACCTCGGGCTCCTCCAGCTGCTCGACGCGCGCGGCCAGGAACGGGTAGCCCTCGATGAACTCGACGACCCGGAAACGCTCCTGCCCCTGACAGATGATGTGGTGGCT
>Ga0081520_100698_pt1 | contig 9748 bp, 7 predicted proteins | sample HotLakmasection1_FD_70988 | JGI IMG/M metagenome (GOLD analysis project Ga0081520, IMG submission 70988) | Hypersaline microbial mat communities from Hot Lake, Washington, USA - Section #1 (SPADES assembly) (version 2) | ecosystem: Environmental > Aquatic > Non-marine Saline and Alkaline >... | reverse complement strand
TTGTTCGACAAAGGCGGTGAAGACTTCTGCGAGCATCGTGATGCCTCCGGCTTACAACCAGGACATCTCAACCCTAGCGCTTATATTTTTCTACCCCACAGATTTAACACCTAGACAAGCATCGTCAAAGCCCTTAAACAAAGCTGAAAGCTCATCAATAGCTACTACAAGTCCACGGCTTGGTTGATCTTTTAAGGCTACAGCGATCGCTTCCGTCGTAGCATCCTGCAGAAAATATTCTCTTATTTTAGGAGGAACAGGTTTGTCTTCAGTATCATTATCTTGCTGTTTCTCGTAAGCTTTCAAGTCCTTTTGGTACTGCTTTTTCTTTTCTTCATATATCTCTTCAGCTGCAATTTGAAGTTGATTTAGAGGTTCCAAAATTGTCTTAAATACAGGAGTTTTTGTAGCTCCTGATTCTCCAACTAAAGCACCCCAGATAATCGGCATTATTTTATAGTCTGTGGCGCTAAATACCTCAAGTTTTATATCGTTACTGATCAGGGAAGCAGCGACAGGTAATAAAACTACCAAAAAAGACTCTACAGGAACATTGAATTGTTCCGCCCGCTGAATAAGTGGCTGCATAATTTCTTGAGAGAATAAGAAATTCGATGGTGGCTTTCTAAAAGAGAGCTCAAGCAAGGCTTGAATATCCTCAGCTAACTCCTCAGCCAATTCATCCAATTCATCTAATTGAATGGTTGATTCTCTTGAGGGATTTGAGGTACGTTGGCTCAAAGAAACATCTTTTTTGTGCTGCTTAGCCAGCATTCCTAAAGTTCCTAATCCAATACCTTTATTAGCCTTGAATGACCTCCAATGTTTGGTGCAAACGCCCTCCTCATAATTAGAAGCTCCTTTACTCCATTTGTCCCATTCATTTAGTAGCTGTTCATCCACAGCATGAAGAGCCATTCCAACCTTGATCCAGAGATCATAATCTTCTGCCGATGGGATATCTTTTAAGAAAGATAATGCCAACTCTTTTGGGCTCTTTTCTGGCATTTTTACGCAAGTTTTCTCTTGCTCCAGCATTTGCATAATTATCCAATCTGGAGCCTCGGCAATCTGACACTCTGATGGAGATTGGTTCAGTAACCAGTTATATTTTCCAGTTATTGGGTGATATCCAAGGACGATCGACTGACAGCCCTGCCATCGCAATTCTAATTGTTCTGCTTTGTTGTCTTCACTAGTAGCCCCAGTTGGAATTTTCTTTGTGCTAATTAGGTCCCAATATTGTTTTTGAATTCTATATATAAGCTGATATCGCCCAGGTCTACCGGAGGTAACGCCTACAGTTTTTGGTAGGGCTTCACCAAGAGGTTGTCCAGAAAGTTGTTCAATTAATCGATCACAACTGTAACCATCATGATCTATAAATACTAAGCCTCCAGATATTGGACCGCTCAAAACTCCAACACTCTTCCACCAATCGGTGGGGGGATTAAAAGTTTCACCATTCTTTTTTTTCAAAATTAGACATTGAAAATGTCCTAGCTGAACCGCTTTGCTGAAATCCTCTTTGGCGAGAGGGTTCCTAGTCCAATCTTTTCCTAAAGGAGCCTTGTTATCTCCTACAGCTACTAACTTCCAATCAGAGGGTAGGCTTTCCAACTTTTCAAGTAGTTGTCGTTGGTGCAAGAGTTTCAAAGTGTTAGAATCAGGATCAGTAAAATTAGCTGAATTCGAGCGATCGCCTGTTGAAGAGGCGATCGCTTTTTTTGTGTTTTTCTCCATTCTCTTCTTCTCCTTATTTGGAATCAGAGTGATTATTTTTTACAAACCAATCCAGGCAGTTTTTAAGGTGATATCGGACTGTCGTCTTATTGGGGCGAATAAAGTGAATGCCCTCAACCCAGGATTTCCGCTTGATATATTTCAGTGAATCTGGGTGGTAATCCACTAGTTTTGCAAGTTTGCGTTTTCCGACGTAAATGGGCTCCATGAAAAAACTCCAAAAAAAACAGCGGGCACCAACGCTTTTTGCGCAGGTGCCCGCTAGGGCTTATCCTTAAAAAGTTACAGGGATGACAGGGTTGTAGTTTTGACTACCACACTGTCGATAAATTTTTAGTTGGGTCGCCCCAATTAACTAAAACTTACCCTAGAAACCCAGAACTGCGCAACTATTTTGATCAGGATTTAATAATTGTTTGAAGCGATCGCCCAACTCAGAAAGTCAGAGCGATCGCTCTCAGATGGTGCTAGATGAACCTAGTGCTGCGCAGGCGGCAGGATATGGCTGACATGTCCAGAATTGAATAGAATCGACTCAACCTTGCCGCCGCGAATGAAAATTTTGTGGACAATCCGGCGGAACACAAGCGTCTTCTCGTTGACCGAAAGCGATCGCCACACCTGCTGGCTTTGGCCTGTTAGAATGATTTCTTCGACAGTTTTATTCTCGAAGCGTTCATTCTTGAAGAAATTGGTCTCGGCTTCAATTTGGTGCTTGATGTGCCGCTTCAACTCTTCAGCCTCAGGATTAAACCCCGGAAACTTTTCGAGGTACTCCAACTGCGCTTCCAAGTTCTTCAGAAGCTCGGATTTGAAGGCTGTGCCCGTGGAAGGTTGTCCGTTTGACAACTCCTCTGCCTTTTCGACTAAGGCAGCAATCAGCGCATCCTCAATGTCCGATTTCTTGAGACTGGGAACCTTGGAACACCCCTGCCCGGAATGGCGACAAGCAAAGTACTCGTAGATGGTCTTGTCGTTAGAGGAACCAATCGTTTTGTTGACAGCCCGACAACCACACTCTGCACAGTAAATTAAACCTGTTTGATAAGAGTAGGTACCATAGGCTTGCCGCTTGCCATTCCCAAAGGCTGACCCCTGCATTTCAGAGTTGTTTGCGAGAATCTCGCGGATCTCCTTAGCCTCATCAGGAGTTATGAGCCGCTGATCGGCATGTGTGTTGTACACAAAGTCCCACTCCTCACGGGGGCGTTCCCGCTTTTTGTCGTCCTCTGTCCGGTAGGTCTTGTTATAGGCAATATGCCCTTCCAGCACCGGGTTCTGGAGCCAAATAGAAAACCCACGCTTACTCCAGTGCAAAACCTTCGAAGCTCCGTTACGGTTGGCACTTGTGTGGACAACACCGTACTTCTCGAAAATGGCTTTGAGAGCAATGGATAAGCCGGGGTAGGTGAAGAAAAAATCAACACAATCTCGCGCAACTTGAGCAACGGAGCGTCCCGGCATATTCTTGAGGTCCTCAATGGGCAAAACCTTACCCCAGTCCTCTTCAATACAGATGTAGTCCAAATAGTTGTCCGGGCGATCGCTCAATAGACAAAGATAGGGGGTCTGATCCAGAACATATTTGTGATCCTCAACATTGTATCCAAAGGGACAAATGCCATAAGGCCAGTGATGGTTACGCTGGTATTCTTTTCCGTTCCGAACCCGTTCAGAGAGTTGATCGACTTCCCATTCTGCGAGCGTCCCAAAGATGTTAAGCATCAACTTCCCTTGGGGCGTTGTCGAATCGAATCGCTGATCAATCATGACGAAGGCTGTATTGTGCCGCTTGCATATCGCCACAATCTTAATCAGCATTGGTAAAGAGCGCGTAATCCGTTCGCTTCGAACGATATAAAGGACTTCAACCTTATTCTCTTTGATCAGTTGCAGTACGGTTTGGAACTGTGGGCGATCATCGCGCGTACCCTTCTGAACGTCGGAGTAGATAGTTTCAGCTCCAGCTACTTCTAATCGCTCGATTTGTTGTTTGAGTGCGTTCGTATCTTCTGCTTGCTCGCGTTTTGAAACCCGAGCATAGCCAATCCTTAAGCGTTGCATTCCTTCTAGATTAGCTATATTTGTTGATACCTTCTTTGCCAATTGTACCATTTTATTTGTGCTAATCCCACTTGAGTCGGTTGCGCACAAATAAACAGGAATTAAAAGCAATTCAAAAACGCTAGAATCCTGTCTAGAAAGGCTTGCCAAGACAAATGTCAAAAGACTTGAGAGCAAGTTAAGAAGACATTCCGTAACAGCAATAAGTGAAAAATTGAAATCGAAAAACATCAGCCTTGTCCTCCTGGCCGTGAAATTTCATTACCAGGAATAACGAGCTAATGCAGTTGAACATTAACGAGTTTGAAGTTGTAAAGTTATATCAACTTTTGCTCCATAGAAGATTGCCAAGTAAGGCTTGGTACTTCTTTAAGAGCTTGGGATTATTCGTGCTTACTTTTTGATAAGGCTGTCCGCCTCGCCAGTTGATTAAGTCAACAAATAAGTCTTGTCCATGTTGAATAGCTTTAACCCATTCATAAATAGCAGTATCAAAATGAGGGTGATAAGGCACTGAAGGATGCGATCGCAGTGCCAAAATCCATCGTCCACTCCAACCCGCTTGTTGTAAGTAGTCAATATAGTCCTGGCACTTGCGTTTGAGGCGATCGCTTTTACCAAAAGGTTGCTCGACCCAAATCATTTCTTCAAGTACAAATATCTGGTCTTTTATTTCTGCTCGCTGGTCTTGCCTCGTTTCCCAGATGCTTCCGATATTCATAGGTCGCGATTCCCAGTAATATTGGAGGCTTTCACTAAATATTTCCAGGAACAGGTCAAGTGGTTGTTGAAAGGGATATTGCTTATAGTGACGCAGTGACCATCTTTTGATGATTCGTTGCCCTCTAACTAATAGTTTGAAAAGTGCCAGGTCGATTTCTGTAAGTAAATGAATTTCCTGGGCAATACTTTCTGATAAATGAGGGTAAAGTACGCCTCCTTTGCCTATTGGATTCGGGATGATGCCCGTCAGCTTATAAGCCAGGACAACCCCTCGTGCTTGCCAAAATTGACGAATCGTTCTCAACCAATAGCCTTGAGCCTCGTTTTTAGGAATGGCATTCAGCTCATTTGGGATGGAGGCGATCGCCTGGGCAATCCGAACAAACTGTCGCCCTTTTGGATTGTCTGGCAAATAGATGGGGACATGAGGAATGAAGCGCCTTTCAACTCGATATAACTCATCCTCTTGCCTACTTCGTTCTAGACAATTTTGAAGCCGAGATCGAATAAGAGGATGGCTGTATTTGAATTCGTCGGGGAAGTGAAGAAGATGGGGAGGAATAAGGAGTAAGAAGATTTCTTTAAAGCAGGGGCATGGCTCAAAAAATTGATCAATTAGTATTTGAAGGTCTATATTGTCTAGCCCTTCGATCCAGTTAGGTACTTCAAATTTTCTGGAGGCCAACTGAATAGACTTTTCCAGCACGATCCCAAGTCTTTTATTACAGGTATGAAATTTCGATATGTTTATTCAAACTAATTAAGGCGGTAGGAGCCGATCTCATTAGAAATAATGATGTCGGCTCCATAATTCAAGAACTAGTTCATCAAAAAAAGGAGGGGCACGAGCACAGTAGTAATGTTTCGATGGTTGCCAAGTTGTTGTGCGCCTTTTATTCGGATTCTGGGCGATCGCTTCTCTCAAAGTCATCTTGATAGTCCCCTCGCCGCTCACCTTTACTTAGCAGTACGAGGGCTTTATCGATGTCACGAACCTTGATGCCACGTAAGGCAATCAGTATCGATTTAATGAGGGCAGATTCATCGTCAGTCAGCGTGATCACAGTAGTTGCTCCGTTGATTTGGGATATCACTCAAATTCTTCCTTGAATGTCATTTGAGATAGAACAATTATACTCTTTGTACGCTTAAGCGCAAATAAGCGCAATTGCGCATTTCCGTTTTTGGTGGGTATGAGTGAGATGATTGTGTGTTAGGGGACTTTGTTGGAAATTGTGGAGCATATAGTTGGTGGTCAAGAAGAAGGAATTCCGGGGCTATGTTACGCAAGACGTAGATCGGCTGGTACGTGCTTTGGCATCTCTAAAAAATGGCAATCGTGACTGGTCCATTTCCGATGTACTGCAGGATGCTCTAGAACATTGGGTGACATTGCCAGAAAATCAAGAACTAATTCGTAAGCACAATTTAGACAAGTTGGACTAGTTTTTGAGAGAAAATGCTTGCTCTCAAAGTTCAGGTACCTGCAAGTTGCGTTCCTTTCCTGCGTAATGCCGATAAATTACCTCTGGTGAGTTGCCAACCCACCGTGCAACATCTTTCACCGGAATATTGGACTCGAGGCAGAGGGTAATAAATGTGTGGCGGCACTGATAGGGATATCGATACTCGCTTACCAAACCTTGATTAACTAAGCTGGTAACAATTCCATCAATGTGTTTTCCGTGTCGATTCTTATACCCTTTCCACGCATGGTTAAGAAAATCACCTAGATCAATAACTCCTCCCCTTTTGCTCCTGAAAATAAAACCATTGCCTTGAGGGGAATCAGGTTTGAAGGAATCTAGAATTTCTTTCAACTGACCATTTATAGGAAAACGTCTTTGCGACTGTGTCTTTAACCCTTTTTTAAGAGAAAAGCCCCTCGTACTTGGGGTGATAGCCTGCTCAAAGAGAATAGAGCGATCGCCGATATGTCTCCACTGAAGGGCGATCGCCTCCGATGGTCTACAACCTGTAAAAAATAAGAACTTCACCAGTGGTGCATAGTAGTAGTAGAGCTTGCTTTCCTCAAATGCCAGAATGACCTGGTCTCGCTCTTCTCTCGTGAACGGGTTAATATCCATTTCTTCAGAGACCGACTTGGGCACTTTAATTTCACTTGCCATCCCTTGAAAGGGGTTCGAGTCGATCAATTTACTCCTGATCCCCCACTCACAGCAGGCATTGATGTAAGTCAAAACTCTCTTTGCCGTGTCAGGCGTAACTTGTGCGAGAAGATAATCGCGAATCTTAACCGCGTCTCTTAACTTCTGGGAAGGCAAACTGGCGATATGATTCCGGATTCTGCGATAGGTCTTGGCGATCGTTGTCTGTCCAACCTGTGGCGCTTTAAACTGCTCGTACCTTTCCCATAGCTCATCCAGTGCAAGCTGAATTTCAGTCTGCACCTCAAAATGATCATCAGGGAAAGGGGTACCAGGTTGGTACTTCTTCAGCGTGACATCCAATTCTCCGTAATCGATATCCCGCTGAATCGTTGCGGCCAGTACAGCAGCTTGCTGTCTTCCAATGGGCGTATCTGCTTGCCCAGTCGAGAGGTAAAACCGCTTCGTCTCGATTTCTCCAGACAGCGAAATAATTGGATGGGAAAAGACAAGCTGAAGCCTGTCGTTAGAATTTTTAACCTGAACTCTTCCCTTGCGGCGGCGATCGCTCTTAGATTTCTGCCTAGAGTACATAAGCACTAAATGAATGCTATGCAGCCCATTCTAGTGCCGTTTTGGGGTTACCCCATCGTTACCCCAAAACTCTACCCAAGTTGCTCAAAGTTACCCCAAATAGCCCTAAAGCAAAATTTCGGCATCAGCTGTGATCCAAAGCCAGAAGGCGATTTGACCGACGCAAGGGTTGATTTATCTAAAAGGCGGCACCCGGATTCGAACCGGGGGTGGAGATTTTGCAGACCTCTGCCTTACCACTTGGCTATGCCGCCGTACTTACTCTTAACGTTTTAAGGGAAAACCCTAAAAACGCAACCGAATAATCAGTATATCAGACGGATGAGCAGTGAGAACGCTAACAAAAGAGATTGAGAAGGGCGATCGCCCTTCTCAATCCTTATCCTGAAACCCGTCCGGCATTGAAAAAACCAGAGCTAAAAGGGAGTAGGGGATTTCTAGAAACCCCATTTGCGCCGAGGTCCCACATCAAGGTGGATGATGTGAGCACGGTTTCCGGCATAGGTGCCGACACCACCGGGCCACCACGCAATGAGTTCGCGGGCGACCTGACGACCATTCATCCCAGAAACCACCAGGTCGGCGGCTTTGCCGCCCAGATGTTGGCTGCGTCGTGCGCCACCTACGCGGCTGTTGTAGGGTTCAGGACGATACCAGGAGGTGACACGAAAAGGGCGACCAAGCTGCTCCCGCGCTCGCTGCAGGGGTTCGGCAAGCGCAAGGATATTGTCTACTTCCGCTTTAGTTCTGGGGATACGAGCACCGCTTTTAGTTACTTCTGCCCACGTAAAATTACCGTTTGGCAGGATGGGTTGGGCTAGATACACAGAGCCATGCCCCGGCAGGTCAATGGTTGGTCCACTAAATGTTTGTGTGAGTGACGCTGCCACTGCCTTTGTAGTTGCAGCGGGGGTGCTGGTTGATACTACACCTATCCGGGCTTCGGGTAAGGGATATACAACATCATCATCAAACTCGATCTGGGCGTGTTTTTCATCCACATACCAGGTGCTCAACCCATTGATAAATTCGCGGCGATCGCCAATAGCAAACCGAATATGGTCATTAAACGCCCCAGAGGTATCTGCCCAGGCATAGGAATGTAGCTCAAACGTTATTCCTTCTTTAACCTCATGTTTCTCATCCTCAGCCAGTTCTGAAATATCAATAGGACGACGCTTTACCACCGTATCTTTTGTGACACGCAAAATTTGAATTGCTGTTTGTTCTTCCCAGGGATAAACCAATTTCCCATCAAACTCGACTTCAATATCTCGATTAAATACGTACCAGGTGTTGAAACCGTTAATGTCACTATCTTTCAGTGCGAATCGAACATGTTCATTAAAATTCCCAGTTTCATCAGCCCAAGCATAGGAATGTATGGGATAGACTGTGCCCGATTTAACTATATGAAGTTGGTCATTGGGCAACTCATGGGATTGTTCAGGATGACGCTTAAGGAGAGTGTCTTTGACGATTTTAAGAATTTGGTTAGTCATAGGTTAAGAGAGATAGATGCATAATTGACTGGCTTGTGTAGCCTCGATAGATCGAACCATTACGATCGAACCATTAAAATAGGTGTCTGGATAAAAGGGCGATCGCCTTAAGTACCACTAAAGCACATCAGAAGACGATAGAAACAATCTTGGAAACCAGGAGAGCCCTCGGTATCCAGTACAACAAATCAGTATAGCAAGTGGCTATTTCAGCGGTCAATCTGTCTCACAGCTTAGCTTTCAGGAGGATCGCCACTCAAAAAGAAACCCGCTCGGGAGTAGCTAGCTATCAAGTTGAGCCGTAACTTCTATTGTAAAAAACAACAACATATTTTCTTCAAGCCAAGATGACTTTTTACCCAGAGAATGCATAGAAGATTTTCGATGGAATGATGTTATCCCTAACTAGCTGAACTCGTAAATTTCAGAAAATATATAAGATGTATCATTGCATTTGCAACGATCGGACAGTTATCTATCAAGAGACAAAATAAAATATCAAAGAACTTTATGAAGAAGTAAAAAAATCTTTTTGCCTGTTCATTTTTCTTGCCTGTTCATGATTTAAAGTAAGTTTTTTATCAATATGCTCGCCATTTTTCTAAAACCCTTGATTTTGCGTGCGTAGAGCGCACGCAAAATCAAGGGTTTTAGAAAAATGGCTAAGGTATTGTTTCATTGATCAGGATTTTAATAGCTAAAAAGCAGAATTGGTTAGTAGAAATCAGTTCACAACCGATACCCAAGTTCTAAAAGCTGAGCAACAAATAAGAAATCTGTTTTTAGGAACGCAAGGTGTAGCTTAGCTGCCTTCCCCCAAATAGGCTTCTTATTTGTCAATATGCTCATTATTTGGGAGCACGTCATCCGCTAGCGAGAGAATGAAGGCTAAGTTGGTTGTTCAAATATGCACAGCGTAACGCCAGCATCTGAGGCACATTCTGTGGCTTCCACTGAGCACCTGTCACCTGCACCCTGCCGTCAATCTGCTTGATGAACGATTCAACAGGACCT
>Ga0081520_100693_pt1 | contig 9797 bp, 10 predicted proteins | sample HotLakmasection1_FD_70988 | JGI IMG/M metagenome (GOLD analysis project Ga0081520, IMG submission 70988) | Hypersaline microbial mat communities from Hot Lake, Washington, USA - Section #1 (SPADES assembly) (version 2) | ecosystem: Environmental > Aquatic > Non-marine Saline and Alkaline >... | reverse complement strand
CCAAAACGCCGAAATCAGGCCCGAAGCGCCAAATCCCTCGCCACGATTGGCCAAAATCACCCTCCGCAAGCCCGTCAAAAGCAAAAACCGTGCGCAACACCAGACTTTTTCAGCAGCCTGTTAAAGCGTTTCGTCCGAAAACGCGTAGGAACAAAGATCTATAGTGGTGCGATGAGTCAACTCGACTGAGCGCCGCTATGGAACGGAGTCACGACCTTGCCGCCGAAGACGTCAGCGCTCTGGTGGCCAATCACCAGCAGCGCGCGCGGCTTCTGCATGACCCAGGCCCTGAGATTGTCCGCAAGGCACTGCGCCAGGGTGTCATCGAGACCTGCCAGCGGCTCGTCGAGGATCAGAAGCTGCGGATCGGCCAGGAGCGCGCGGGCAATGCCCAGACGACGAAGCTCGCCTCCGGAAAAGGGATAGACGCCTTCGCTGAACTCGGAGCTGAGCCCTCCGACACTCTGGGCGAGGAACTCTTGCGCGCACGCGATCGAAAGCGCGCGCGCGACATCATCGTCAACTGCCAGCGGATGAGCGATTTTCAGCTGCTCAATCAGGAGCCCCGGAAGAAAGGCGGGCAGTTGCGGAGCGTAGGCAATGCGCTCCAGGACGCTCGCCATTCGAAGATCACTGGCCGCCACGCCTCCATAGGTCAGCTTTCCGGCCAATATGGGATGCAGTCGCATCAGGGTCTCGGCCAGGGTCGATTTTCCGGTTCCCGAAGGAGCGACGAGCTGCACGATTTCGCCTTCACCGATCTCGAAATCGACCGGGCCGAGGCGTGGCGCAGTGTCTGAAGGACTGAAAACCAGGCCGGAGGCGACAATGGGAAAAAGCCCTTCCAGTCTGTGTGCATATGTTTCCGGAGGATTCCAGTCCGGGTCCGGTGTGGCAACGCGCTTCACGAGACGCCTTGCGGCCTGCCGAGACCTGTTGGCTGCGTTGAGCACGGACACCATTGCAGCCGCGGCATCAAATGCTGCGATGACGGCCAGAGCGGCGGCCACGCAAAGGGCGAGGTCGGCATCGCCAACCGTACCGCGTCCCACAATGAAAATGGCTGTCAGCGCGCCCAGCGCCCCGGTAATGGTCGATATGCCCCGGAACGCCCCATCGAGGCTGCGTTCTTTATCCGACAAGGTTTCGAGCCGACGGCGCACATCGCCACTGGCAAGACCAAGGGCGTTCATCGTCTCGAGTTCCGTGGCATTCTCGACCAGCCGCGCCGTACGCTGACGCGTTTCCTCAGTCAGGCTGGCAAGGGTTTCCGTTGAATTACCGGTCGAGCGAACGAGGTGGAAAGGAAGGACAATCGCAGCCAGCGAGGCTGTGAGTACGGCAACGCATCCCGACCAGAAATCTGCTGCGAAAGCGAAACCGAGGGCCACAAAAAGGCTGGCCGCCATCGCAAACAGCGGGCTGATGACCTTCAGGAAGCCGGCTTCGGCGGCATCGACATCATCGATGATCGCGGCGAGGTCTGCGGCGGGAAGGGGCATGAAGCCGCGCCTGTTCTGCGCAGCGGCCACAAACACTTTCGGTCGCAGCGCTGCTGAAATGCCGAGCGTGGCATCGTGTCCGAGCAATTGTTCACCGTAACGCGTCAGAACTCGCGCAAATGCAGCTGCCCTGACGCCGGCGCTCGGGTAGAGATGATTGAAGATGTATCCCCCGCCGGACATGCCCGCCAGCGCGGCGGCCGTCAGGAACCATCCCGACAGGCCGAGAAGGATCACACCTGAAGCCCCGGCGGCTGCAGACAAGGCGAGGGCGAGGATCAATCGCCCGCGGGCCGGGCGTCCGAGCAGGTGCCAGAGCTCAATCATCGTGAAATTCCGGGATACTTGGCCTCAATTCAACGCATAGATCGGCAGCGGCCTTCATCGCGGGTGCGTGGGTCGCCATGATGATTGTCCGCTGAGGTGACAGGACCTTGAGCAGGTCCAGAAACGCTCTTTCAGCCTCAGGATCGAGATGGGCCGTCGGTTCGTCCAGCAACCACAGGGGTGCCTCGCGCAAGAGCGCCCGTGCCAGGGCAACACGCTGGCGCTGACCTCCAGACAAGCCGCTGCCATGACGGGCAAGTGGGCGCTGCAGGTCTGCGAGACTCGGGTCGGCAGATGTCGTGATCCCGGCAAGTTCTGCTGCGCGCCGAATGTCCTCATCTGCCGCGTCAGGCCGCGCAATGGCGATGTTCTCGCTGATCGTTCCTTCCATCAGCCATGGTGTTTGACCGAGGAAAGCCGTGCTGTCGCCAAGGCTCATCCCAGACTGAAGCAAGGCCCCGTCAACGTGAATGGTCCCCGACACCAGCCGCGATTGTCCGAGCAGCGCGAGAAGTGCCGTGGACTTGCCCGATCCGGACGGTCCGGAAAGCACCGTTATTGAGCCCGGCTTTGCGGTCAGGTTGAGCCCTTCGACGCCCACTGAACCGTCCGGCCAGACCAGGGTGACTCCCGCATAGGTGATCACCGGTGCCTTGGACAATTTCGGCAGTCTGGATAGCGGCTGTGGCTTCTCGGCCAGCCAGTCGGACAGGAATTGCGATGCAGCCGCAGCGTCTCCGCGGTCATGGTGCAGGCTCGAGAGCTTCCGGATCGGGGCAAAGAATTCCGGGGCAAGCAACAGCGCCACGAGCCCCTCGGTGAGCGTGAGAGTTTCGCCGGTTGCAAACGGAAACACGCCGAGCAGTTTGAAACCGACATAGACTGCGACCAGCGCGATCGATACCGACGTGAAAAACTCAAGCACCGCGGTCGAGAGAAAAGCGATCCTGAGAATCGACAGTGTTCGCTGTCGAAGAATTTCGGCCTTGGCAGCGATTTCCGCGGTTTCGCGTCCTATGGCGCGAAACGCTCTGATCAGTCCGGATTGGGCGGCGCGGGACTGAAATACGCCTGAGAGGTGATCCAGCGCCGTTTGCTGCGCCCGCGCCTCGGCGGCGGTTCCGCTGGCTGTCAGCCAGATGAATATCGGCAACACCAGAACGGAGACCATCAACAGCAAAGCGGAAAGCCAGGATTGCGAGGCAACCGTCATCACAACGAGCAAGGGGCCGAGCAACGCCACGCGAATACCGGGTAGCCAACGTGCGGCATGCCCTTCCAGCTGTGCCGTGCGGTCTATGATCTGGCTGACCCTTGCACCATGGGACTGGCCAGCAAGCCATGCGGGGCCGCTTCGGCTGAGGCTCTCAAGCAATTCCTTTCGAGCCTCGGAAACGATGAGCATTCCGGCGCGGCTCAATATGTCGTCAGACGCCCGGATGGCCAAAGCGCGAATGAGGACACCAGCTGCCGAAAGGATGAGGCCTTCCGAACGGGGAATACCTTCAGCAACACCACCGACCGAAATTCCGATCCCGAAGGCGATTGCGATCCAGCCGCCGGTGGCCAGCAGTTGCAGTGCCACACCCAGATGAACGAGGCGGCGACCCGGCATCCCCCAGCGTCTGAGGGCCGCTTCGCCGCTCCCCCTTCTGTCCTTGTCGTCTGGAACCGTCATGCCGACCACCTAATCCATATTAAGTGTCATCCCATATGCGACTTTTTGTGTGATGGCCCGTAACGCAGAGAACGCCGATACCGATTGCCGTGTCGACATTCGCCGAGGCGAAAAGGAGATAACCAGATGCCCGACCTGCTGGTAGCCGATTTATCGCGGTGGCAATTCGCGCTCACCGCCATGTATCACTTCCTATTCGTCCCCCTCACGCTGGGACTGTCCATGATGCTCGTCATCATGGAGGGTGCCTACGTGATGACAGGCAAGGAAGTCTGGAAGAAGATCACGAAGTTCTGGGCGACCCTGTTCGGGATCAACTTTGTCCTTGGCGTCGCCACAGGCATAACAATGGAGTTCCAGTTCGGAACCAACTGGGCGTATTACTCCCACTATGTCGGCGATATCTTCGGCGCACCGCTGGCGATTGAAGGCCTGATGGCCTTTTTCCTCGAGGCCACAATGATCGGCCTCATGTTCTTTGGCTGGGACAAGCTCTCAAGGCTCGCGCACTGGATGGTGACGGCGCTGGTCGCCCTCGGCTCGAACCTGTCGGCCCTGTGGATCCTCATCGCCAATGGCTGGATGCAGCACCCGATCGGCTCGGAATTCAATCCGGAAACCATGCGCATGGAAGTCACCAACATGATGGAGGTGCTCTTCAATCCAGTCGCGCAGGCAAAATTTGTTCACACCGTTTCAGCCGGTTATGTGACCGCAGCCGCTTTCGTGCTGGCTGTTTCTGCCTGGTACCTGCTCAAGGGGCGCCATGTCGGCCTTGCGAAACGCTCCATCATGGTGGCGTCTTCCTTCGGTGTCCTTTCGGCAGCTTCAGTCATCGTGCTCGGCGACGAAAGTGGCTATATCGACGGAGAGAACCAGAAGTTCAAACTTGCCGCCATCGAGGCGATGTGGGAGACCGAAGAGGCTCCGGCTGCCTTCACCTTGGTCGGCCTGCCCGATCGAGAGGCGCGGGAAACCCACTTCGCCGTCGAAATTCCCTATGTCCTCGGCATTATCGCCACGCGCTCACTCGATGGGGAGGTGCTTGGCATCAACGACCTTGTTGCCGAGGCGCGTCTGCGCATCATCAATGGCGTGGCAGCCTATGACGCGCTGCAGCGCATCCGCGCCAATCCCGACAATGCCGCCGCGCAGGAGGCCTTCGCTGCCACGAAGGCCGACCTGGGACATGGACTCCTGCTGACCCGGTATGTCGAGGACCCGCGCCTGGCAAGCGAAGAACAGATAAGTGCTGCGGCCGACGATCTCGTGCCGAATGTTGCGCTGACCTTCTGGGGTTTCCGGTTCATGGTCGGAATCGGATTCCTCTACCTGGCCATTTTCGCCGCAGGCTTCTACTTCATGAACCTCAAGCGCAACATCCCGAAATGGTTTCTGCGCGGAGCAGTCCTCGCCGCGCCACTGCCCTGGATTGCTGCGGAGTGCGGCTGGATTGTTGCCGAGGTCGGTCGCCAGCCCTGGATCATTGACGGGGTTCTGCCCACGCATCTGGGCGTTTCCAGCCTGTCGGTGGCACAGGTGATCACCACCATGGTCGGTTTCACGGTGATCTACGGAATCCTGCTCTTCATCGAGATGAAACTCATGTTGAGGGCGATTCGCCTTGGGCCAAAAGGTGGGCCGGTGGTGCCCATGGCCGGGGGCGGTGGCATTTCCGATGCCATTGGCATCGCCCAGCCTGCCGCGCCGCGCAGTGAACTGTTTGACAAGTAAGGATCACAGCCATGGAAATCCCCTTTGATTTCATGACCCTCAAAGTCATCTGGTGGGGCCTTGTCGGTGTCCTCCTGATCGGTTTCGCCCTCACCGACGGCTATGACCTCGGTGTCGCCTCCTTGCTGCCCTTCGTGGCAAGGAAGGACACCGAGCGCCGCCTCGTCATCAATTCGATCGGACCGATGTGGGAAGGCCATCAGGTCTGGTTCATTCTCGGTGGCGGCGCGATCTTTGCCGCATGGCCACTTGTCTATGCCGTCAGCTTTTCAGGCTTCTACATCGCCATGTTCGTGGTGCTGGCGGCCCTCATCTTGCGCCCTGTCGGCTTCAAGTACCGTTCGAAGCTCGAAAGTCCGGCCTGGCGGTCGCGATGGGACTGGGCACTCTTCATCGGCGGAGCGGTGCCGGCCCTGATCTTCGGAGTGGCGGTGGGCAATGCCATCCTCGGTGTTCCGTTCAAACTCGATGACACGATGCGGATGACCTATGAGGGCGGACTTGTCATGGGCTTCATCGGTCTGCTTCGGCCCTTCGCGCTCATTGCCGGTCTGCTCTCTGTGTCGATGCTTGTTGCGCACGGTGCCGGCTGGCTGGTGATCAAGCTGGAAAAGGGTATCGTCCGCGATCGTGCAGCATTGATCGGCAGCTATGCAGCGCTGGCAAGCTTCGTTCTGTTTGCGATCGGTGGGCTGCTTCTGGTCTTCAATGTCGACGGCTATCGCATAATCGGTGACGTCAACGCCAATGCGCTGCCCAATCCGCTGCGCAAGGATGTGGAGATCGTCTCAGGTGCCTGGCTGGCAAATTATTGGCGCTATCCATGGATGATGGTGGCACCCATTCTCGGTCTTGCCGGTTCGCTGGTGGCGTTCTTCGGCCTGCGCAGGAAATCCGCGCTCGGCATGGCAGGAACCGCTGCGGCCATTACCGGGATCATCTTGTCAGTCGGCGCCTCAATGTTCCCCTTCATCCTGCCCAGCTCCCTCGACCCGCAATCGAGTTTGACGGTCTGGGACAGCTCGTCCAGCCATTTCACGCTTTTCTTCATGCTGGTCATGACGGTGATCTTTGTTCCGCTGATCCTCTTCTATACGGCCTGGGTGTACAAGGTGCTCTGGGGCCGCGTGACCACCGAAGAGGCGACTGGTGCAGATGGCCAGCATGCCTACTGATCGAGGAGAATGGACATGTGGTATTTCGCTTGGGTACTCGGGCTCGGCCTCGCCCTCACCTTCGGCATTCTGAACGCGCTTTGGAACGAGTTTTCCGAGGAGGCGCAGACCTGTTCAGATATCGATTGTGACAGCCATCCCTTCACTGAGAAGGCCGGTGCCGAGCGCTAAAGCAAATTCGAAGCAAACGGAGTCGTTTGCAAACGGAAAGTTGCGCCAAATCAACGAAGTAAAGCGACGGCCTGGATTGGAAAGGAAGACCGGCGCTTCAAGTGCTGGAGCGCATCCAAGGCGAATGTGCGCGGTGGTGTCGCCCAGTCGCCTTAAAACGCCTTTGGAGCAATCGCCACTGCGCCTGAAGCCCCGCCACTCATCTCCGAGACCGGCCGTCCATGCGAGAGCAAGATCGGAGCAAACGATTCCGTTCGGCTGCGAACCTGATTCAACGCTCGGGCTCGTCTGGTTTTTGCGCAGTCTTCGGCCGGTCGGTAGAGCCGCTGGCGTTGAAGAATGTCCTATCTGTTGGCGCGCTCTGCTGGTCCGCCGGGTTCCGCGTCAGCGGTCCGTGCACAAGGGTGTGTCAGTTCGCGGCCCCTGCGCTGACCGCCACCATGGCCGCGCGCAGGACCCGGTCGCCGATCTTCCAGCCCGGTGCGAAGCAGACCGCAATCGTGCCCTTGGGCTGGTCTGACGGGATGTTGGAGACCGCCTGGTGGAGGTTCGGGTCGAAGCCGTCGCCCGGTTCAGCGGCCACAGGCACGACGCCGTGGCGGGAGAAAACGGTATGGAGTTCCTTCTGGGTCATCTCCACGCCGGTGAACAGCGCGCGGCCCTTGTCACTCATCTCCGAAAGCGCCTCCTCGGTCACAGTTTCGAGCGCGCGGGAAAAATTGTCCGACACCGGCAGCAGGTCGCGGGCGAATTTCTCGATGGCGTAAATCTGGCCCTCGCGCACCTCGCGTTCGGCGCGCTTGCGCAGGTTTTCCATCTCGGCGAAGGTCCTGAGCAGCCTGTCCTTCAGGTCGGCGATCTCGGCTTCGAGTGCTGCGACCGGGTCGGCGGGCGCACCCCCTTCGCCTTCGCCACCGACGGCTTCAGCCGCTTCCGGGGCCGGTGTGTCCACGATGTCCTTGTCGGCCATACTTTCAGTCGTGGAGGGCTGGTCTTCGGTCTTCGTCTCGTGGTTCTCGCTCATCTCTCATCCTTGCGTTGGCCGCCGCCGACAATGTCGCCGATCAGGCGGGCAGTGTAGTCAACCATCGGGATCACCCGGGCATAGTTCAACCTGACCGGTCCGATGACTCCGAGCGCGCCCATGATCCTGCGTTCCGCGCTCATATAGGGGGCAACGATCAGGGATGAACCGGACAGGCTGAAAAGCTTGTTCTCTGCACCGATGAAAAGCCGCAGGCCTTCGCCCTCGCGCGTGCGGTCGAGCACGTCGAGGAGGCTCTCGCGGCGCTCAAGCTCGTCGAAGAGCTGGCGCACACGGTCGAGATCCTCGGCATTGCGGGCATCTTCCAGCAGGTTGGAATGGCCTTTCACGATCAGCGAGCGGCCGCGCACGGGATCCTCGCCTGACCATTCCGCGAGGCCCTGGTCGATGAGTGCGGCCGCACGCGCATCAAGCTCGGCGCGACTTGCCTTCATCTCCTCGGCCAGCGCGGCTATCGCGTCAGAGAGGCTCTTGCCCTTCATCCTCGCATTGACGAAGTTGCCGGCCTCGATCAGCGCTGTGGCCGGCAGGTCCTCGGGCAGGACGAAGATGCGGTTTTCCACTTCGCCGCTCTCGAAGACGAGAATGGCCAGCGCCCGGCGATCGCTCAGCGGCACGAAATCGACCTGTCGGATCGGGCTGTCATGGGTAGGCGAGGAGACGAGACTTGCTCCGCCTGTGAGCCCGGAAAGCAGGTCAGAGGCACTTTCCAGCAGGCTCTTCATGTCCTGTCCGGACTGGCTGAGTGTCGCTTCGATGGCCGCCTTGTCGGTCTTGCCCGGCTCGCCGACCTGCATGAAACTGTCGACGAAGAGGCGCAGGCCCGCATGGGTCGGCGCACGCCCCGCAGAGGTGTGGGGGCTCTCGATCAGGCCAAGCTCGACCAGGTCGCTCATCACATTGCGGATCGAGGCCGGCGAGAGCGAGACGCCGCGGCGCGAGAGTGTGCGCGAGCCGACCGGCTCACCGGTTTCGAGATACAACTCTACGATCTCGCGAAAGATATGCCGCGAGCGCTGGTCGAGCGACTGCAGGGTCGACGCGGAATCAAACGGTGTTGCCATGGCCGCGCCAAGATAAGCGCTTCGCGCGGGTATGGAAGTGGCTACTCCTCCACCCAGTTCATTGGCCCGCCAGGCAATCATGGGATGTTGACACTCGTCACATCATCGCCGTCGAAAACTCGGATGAAGTAGCCGACGCCGGCGTGGCGAACACCCTCATCAATCGGGTCGGCGACAATGAACGCGACCACCGTGCTCTCGGGGTTCCAGGCCATGTGTGCAATCGGGAAATCCAAGCTCCACATCTGGTAGTTTTAGATGAGCATCGCGCCGAGACCGCTCGGGTGGACCTCGATGCCGTAAACATCATTGTTCAGCCGGCCGTCATCGATGCGCTCAGCGGAGGTGAAACTCCGAGCCGCCCTGTAGATGCCGCTCGCATTCCCAGATACGCAGCCGATGCTCTCACGCCCGTCCCTGCCGCTGCCCGCAACTTAGAGCGTGCCGTCCGGTGCCCAAGCCGGCGACTGGTAGCCCTCCACGAAGCCCAAGTCCTCGCCGGCGTCACTCATCACTCGGACGCCAGATGTGGAGGAGCCCGTGAACTGGCCCTTCCTGGCCGGAACATGGACGTCGCTGTCATAGAAAGCGAATTTGCTGGTGTCTGACGCGATGGTCACGTCGCCGAAACCCGACAGCGAGCTTTGCTCGAAGCAAGGGCCGATCTCTCGGATCAGGCCATCTTCGTCCATAAGCGTGACACGATAGTCAATGTTTCGCCCGTCGCAGCGTCCAAGAAAGGCGATTTGGCCCTGCGTGGCGCTCCCCTCGTCACCTGCCGCTTCCTGCGCCATGCGCCCGGACTCGAAATCATAGCGTACAATTCGGGCAAGCTCGAGCGGCTCGTTCTCTTCCAGCATGAGAACGCCCGTCAGGTTCTTGTCTGCATGGGCGGTCGAGATTGGACTGTTAAGGATGGCGAGGCCGAGAAGGGCGGCCTGGTGGAGTTGCGTCCCCATGATTGACACCTCTAAGAGCCTGATCCAAAAAGAGTTGTGTGATTTCAGCGGCTTGTGATTCTCTGTGGTTGCGAAGCTACGGAGAGCCACATGCCTTGGACTGAAACCACACGCCCCATTTATGCGCGCGATTGCTGGCGCT
>Ga0081520_100686_pt1 | contig 9918 bp, 11 predicted proteins | sample HotLakmasection1_FD_70988 | JGI IMG/M metagenome (GOLD analysis project Ga0081520, IMG submission 70988) | Hypersaline microbial mat communities from Hot Lake, Washington, USA - Section #1 (SPADES assembly) (version 2) | ecosystem: Environmental > Aquatic > Non-marine Saline and Alkaline >... | reverse complement strand
GGGGCGCACGTAGTGCTGGCATCCGAAGACCTCTACCTTCGAACTGCTGGGACATGCATTTGTCCCGACATATCAGAAGGGGTCCAAAGGATGGCCGAGCGTTAAGAAATAACCTCTTTAGGTTATTTTAGCGAGGAGCCGGGCAGTGGGGGGTATTGGTGGTGAAAAAGAACAGTTGGGAATCACTCAAGCGTAAGCTCAAGCAGATCACCAAGAAAACCAAACCGTACAGCTTCGAAGAACGGCTTCAAAAGCTCAGAGAGGTCTGGAGGGGATGGGTAAATAATTACCGCCCCTGACTAAGTCAGGGCAGGTTGGCCAGTATCCAAGCAAAGCTAAAAGCCATCGATGAATGGCTCAGAAACCGACTTCGTTACTGTATCTGGCACGATTGGAAGAAGCCTGAGCGGAAACGTAAGAACCTGATCAGACTGGGCGTTGACCAAGACCATGCTTATGCTTAGGACCGAGCGTTAAAAAACAGTCCTATGGACTGTTTTAGCGAGGGGCCAGGATGCAGGGGAGGAACCAGAAAAGGAGGATGGGCAGTAGCCCAGAGTCCGATTCTGATAACCACTATTACTTTGTCACGTCTGAGAAGAAAGGGGTATGAATCCATGCTTTCCTATTACCTAAAATCTCAACCTACAATCCAGTGAACCGCCAAGTACGAGACCCGTACGCTTGGTGGTGTGAGAGCCTCAACCTGAGCCATTTGGCTCAGGTCGGGCTACTCGATGTGTGCTGTGTAAGCTATGATAAAGATGAGGGTAGGCCCCTCGGTGAGGGTTTTTAGGAAAACTCACCAAACCACTTCTATGATGCATCCGCGGTAACAAGGATGTGTGAAGCGATAGAAGAAAAGGCTGTTTAAACGGTCAGGTAAGGATAGAAGAGATGAGCGAAAGCAAACCTTCCGATGAAGTGACGAAAAGACCAGTCGTTGTCAAAATCCGGCCTATATCGAGAGGTCAGAGACAAGTATAGAAGGCTCCTAATTACTGTCTATGCGGCAACCGTCATAAAGGGGGCATGAATTCTATCCAGGCTTTATTGTGGAACCACAGGAAGCCTATATGCTATGCCAAAAGGAAAGCACAAGCAGGCCATACCTGTGAGTTGATTACTGATGAGCATATAGGTGGCGGATGAAGTCGTAGTAGCGATGAAATTCCTGTAATGGGAAGGGAGCGAAGGGCTTCAATTATGCAGTTTTAATTTAAGAACAACTTAAATGATTAAGGATGATTTTTAAAGAACAGACAAAGTCGGTACCAATTACCAAAGAAATGGTGTGGGAATCCTACAAGAAAGTGAAAAGTAACGGTGGAAGTGCAGGGATTGACCAGCAGAGCCTGTCGGAATTTGACAGGGTACGTTCCAAAGAACTGTACAAACTATGGAATAGACTGGCTTCTGGAAGTTACTTTGCACCAGCGATAAAGCGGGTAACGATACCAAAGGCAGGGGGTAAGACCCGTCCTTTGGGAATTCCCACTGTAAGCGATAGGATTGCCCAACAGGTAGTGAAAATGTACCTTGAACCAAGGTTGGAATCAGTGTTCGTAGAGAATTCTTACGGATACCGCCCGAACAAAAATGCACATTCAGCAATCCAAAAAGTACAACAAAATGTACGCAGGTATAGCTGGGTGATTGATTTGGATATTCAGGAGTTCTTCGAAAATGTGAGCCATGAGCTTTTGTTAAAAGCACTGGGAAAACACGTTTCAGAAAAATGGGTATTGATGTACATCAAAAGGTGGCTGGAAGCCCCAGTTATCCTTGAAGATGGAACGATTAAAATATCCACTGGAAAAGGTACTCCCCAAGGAGGGGTAATCAGCCCGCTTCTTGCCAATCTTTACATGCATTACTGTGTTGACAAATGGTTGGAGAAATTCCATCCACGTGTTATCATGATTCGGTATGCCGATGACCTTATTATCCATTGCAGTAGCTATCAGGAAGCAGCCGGAACCCTTGCAAACCTCAAGGATCGTTTGGAAAAGTGTGGCTTAACAGCCCATCCCGAAAAGACGAAAATTGTTTATTGTAAGAAGGAAGGCCGTAATCTTAAAGGGTACCCCGTTCAGTTTGACTTTCTTGGCTTCAGTTTTCAGCCTATGAGAAACAGACTGAGGAACGGGGGGAGTTATCTGCAGTTTGATTGTAAGATGAGCCGCAAGTCCAAGGTGCGAATCAACAGTGAACTCCGAAAGCTCAATTTCCACAATAAGACCCAAAGGGGTATCCAGGATCTGGCATTATTGCTAAATCCAAAAATACGAGGATGGGTTCAATATTATGGAAAGATAAGCCGAAGAAGTCTAAAACCTGTGTTTTACTACCTGCACAACCGTATGATCAGGTGGATTCTGAACAAGTACAAAAGCTTCAAAGGAAGCAAGGTCAAAGCAGTAAAATGGCTTAGACAGGTTACTGTCTCTTATCCAAACCTTTTCTATCATTGGGGACTGGGATACAAATTAGTCTAACATTATGGACTATTAACCGACTGCATAATAAGAGCCGTATGAATTGAGAGGTTCACGTACGGTTCTGTGAGAGGTTTAGGGGTGGGATTCCCCTTTACCTACTCGACTATGGGCTTTTTTATTTCATAAACTTAATTGTTCCTTTTATTTTGGACTTTTTCCTGTCTCCAAAAATAAAATTTAAATCCCCATCCTTTTCTACTATAAATAAATCGTGTCCTTGATTTGCTCTCCATCTTGACGGTTCACTTTCTCCAATTTTCACATCTAAAAATCGCAGGACTTTCGGATCGCTTTCTATATAATATGACACTTTAATTGTTTTTGATTCATTTGTTATTTCTACAAGTCCCAATGATTCATCAACAATCTTCTTCTCAAAACATCCATTTATTAATTTTTCATCAAGTAATTCATCAGTACCAACACGAAAAGCTTTGATTTCTACCTTGCTGTAAGAACAATTTTTCTCTTGTTCAACAGTAGAATTAGAAGAGTTCACATCATTTTTAGTCCCATCTCCTATATTAGCAATTACGATAAGTCCGATTATAATTGTTGCTGTTATTTTCCACCATTTCGCAATCGTATTAGATTTCCATAGAGCATAAAGTCCAACTGGAAAAAATACAATTAGCAGGATATTGGTCAAAACCTTGTTGTCATACCATTTTTTTTGTTCTTGTGTCATTTTATTCTAATTTAAGTTTTTACGATTTATTAATGGTGGTCAAGTTTTAAAGTTGCTCAACCTGTCAACTCTTAGGTTATTCAAAATCATGGTGGTTCTCGTGTCAAGCCGTTCGGTTTTTTTTAAAATTGCCCATAACGGTTTGCAGCTAAGAAACGTGGGGCATTTCAAAGCTCTTTCCTGTCCGCCCGGAACAAAGGTAGCCACGAAGAACGAACCTTGCGGAAACCACTGATCGCCCCATGTTTTCTTAGGTGCTGTTATGCAGGGTTATTTTGTCTTTCAATTACTCTTGTTATCCGTTCTACATCTTTACTTATTCCGTGTTTTAAATAGCCTACTACATCAAACATAATTAATTGATTATCAAAATTTGAAGTAAATTTTTTATCAAGTTTTTCTTGTTCCTGGAGATATTCTAAAAACACCTCAACAGATTCCTTACGGTTCTTAAGGTCACGGTTGCCATATTCGTCAGAATCAGGAAATACTTTTATAAGACTATTGAATGATTCCTCACTATAAATTGGAGTATCCTGAAGTACTAAGTCAATATAGTGAAAACGATTTGCTAATGATTTTAAATAATACACTCCAACCGAAGTAATTGAAATCATTGAATTAGAATCAAGTAAGGTTTCCTCTTCTATATCTTCTGTATATTCAGAAGTTGAAATTAACTTGTAGTCAAAAAGGTCTTGAAGCTCTTCTTCAATCACATCTATTGTGTAACCACCTTTTAAAAATTGTTCTGTTATTTCGCCAACTTTGAAATAGTCGTACTTTTTCGAAGATTGACTTAGTCTGTCAAAAAGGTAATTAAGGATACGAATTTTTGTAAAGTGATTGGTGTTATTCTTACTTGGATAAAAAAGATTGATTACTTTACTCTTGCTAGCTTCATAGTAATAGTTTGAGTCTAGAGCAACTGACTTAAAAAACTCCCAAATCGGAATTCCACTACCTACCCCATATTCAAACGACATGTATTCAGATATCTTAGAATGACCCGAAAGAAGAAAGCTTTTAAAATTTTCAAGACCCTGCCTAGTGTTTGGATATGAAGTTTCTTCTAAGAACTCCATTACTTCTGAATTTTCTTGACTAAATAAAGTGTCATATAGATTCTTGAAAAGGTGTTCTAAGCTTCCTTTTTGAAATTTCACACTTTTATTAGCTGCGTTAAGGTTAAGTTCTTGAAAATCAAATTTCGTCATCACATAATTAATCCTTCTTTTCAAAACCTCTCTGTACGGTGGAGCTGTAATGTGATAGACAATAGATTGATATGCATTAAAGGGCGGTTTGTCTTTCCACTTATAAAAATAGCCCTCTCTTAAAGAAATAATTGAAATACATTTTAAATTTCTGTTTAATCCATTTCCCAAAAGAAAAACTTCTTTTTGATCCATTTCATTAAGCTGATCCGCATTATCAAAAAGAACACATATTCTTTTATTGCATTTATATAATAAGTACTTTGAAATAGCTGCAAGATGTACGAGTGGATCAGATTGTTTCAAGTCTATAAATTTTGAGACTTCTTCGTTGAGTCTATTTGAGTCTTCAACTATATGAGCCCAAACTCCAAGTTTCTTTTTGTCTATTTCTGACTTATATATTGTCTTTAATATATTAAGTTTTGAGAGGTTTAATTCAGGATAAGAATCCTCAAGTTGTTCAATAATATTTTGATAGATAAACCTGGTATCGCGAATTGTCGTATCCGTCCGATAAACCCCATATTTTAGAAACCGGGTTCTATTGTTAGACTTGTGGTATGAAAAGACAAGATGAACAGGAAATGAAAAGGCTTTATCTGGAATGGAAAGATTCTGGCAGAAGCAAGGCTGATTTTGCCAGTGAAAAAGGTATCGTCCGCAGCACATTTTACTACTGGACCACCCGGTTCAGCAAACAGGAAAACCTTGCCACCGGAGACGGGGAATTCTGTCAGTTGGAGTGTCCAGGCAATTATCCCTCATCCACAGAGCGTGTTGTCGCCCGCATCAGTTACCCATCCGGTATCAGTCTGGATCTGTACGGGCCTGTCAGCGCAGACCTTGTCAGGGAGCTTGTCCGGTAGGCTGTGCTCACCATTTCCAATTCCTGCAGGTATTTCCTGTACGGCAAGCCCACCGACATGCGTTTTGGCATCAACTCACTTACCGGGCTGGTGAGAAACGAACTGGGTTTTGATCCCATGAACGGTGACGTATTCATTTTTATAGGTAAAAGAGGCAACCAGGTCCGGATGGTGCAGTGGGACAGGGACGGTTTTGCCATGTATATAAAAAAGCTTGAGAGGGGTACTTTTGAGCGCCCCAGGATTAACGGAAACGCCATCCCGGGCAGCCAACTGGCCCTGCTTTTACAGGGGGTAAAGCTGGAATCGGTGAGCTACAGAAAGCGCTATGACCCCTTAAAAAGAGGGTGAAAAAAAGGCGCTTTTTTATTGAAAAAAGTGGCTTAAAAGCATGATAAACCCGCTTTTTATCCCTACTTTCAACTTATGGAAAACACAGGGACGGACTACAAAAAACGCTACGAGGAAGCCCTGCAGGTCCTATCGGAAAAGGAAGAAATTATTATCCAAAACCAAGCCCGGATAAGCAAAGATGAGCACCTCATCGCCGATCTGCGTTTTGAGCTGGGCAGACTTCAGAAATACATTTTCGGTTTCAAAAGCGATAAAAGGCAAAATAACGTGGGCCTCAACCAGATGGGTCTTTTTGAACTGGGCACCACCCAGGCAGTACAGGAGGAGCTTTCCGAATCCGTACAGCAAGTCCAACAAAAACAGGCACCCAAGAAAAGAGCCAAAGGTACCGGGCGCATGAGTCTTCCGGAATCCCTGGAAAGAAAGGTCATTGTAATTGAGCCCCTGGAGTCCACCGAGGGCTGTGTACAGATCGGCGAGGAAGTGACCGAAATACTTGAAGTCATCCCTTCCTGTTTTTATGTAAAGCGCTACGTAAGGCCAAAATACGCAAGGGCCAACGGGGAGGGGATCATTATCGGCATCCTGCCCGATCGCGTAATCGAGAAGGGGATCCCTTCAGAATCGGTGATCGCCCAGCTAACTGTTGACAAGTACGTATATGGAATGCCCCTGCACAGACAGCTGGACAAGTACAGCAAGATGGGAGTAAGAATCCCCGCTTCGAGTGCCTCTGACTGGATCATGAGAGGGTGGGAGCAACTTAAACCGCTCAGCGAGCTGCTCCGCCTGATGGTGCTTCGCCAAAAATACCTTCAGGTGGACGAAACACCGCTTAAGGTACTTGACAGGGATCATAAAGACGGCATCCATAAGGGCTTTATGTGGCTGTACCATGCACCGGTGGACCGGCTGGTGCTTTTTGATTACAGAAAAGGCAGGGACAGTTCCGGTCCCGCTGAAATGCTTGCGGATTTTAAGGGGATTATCCAAACCGATGGCTATAGTGTCTATGAATCCCTGTATGCGAACCACAGTGAAATCCTGTTGACCTTCTGTATGGCACATGCCAGGCGGAAGTTTGTGGAAGCCCGGAAGGACTATCAGCAACAGGCGGACTATGTTCTGGATCAGATGCAGCAATTATATGCTCTGGAACAGCGGATGCGTGATGAAAAGATGGATTGGGAGCAGCGGACAATACAGAGAAAGGAGCATGCCGTTCCTGTCCTGGAAAGTCTGGGGAAATGGTTTGAAGAAAATTACTATAAAAACAGGCCTGGCAGCCCTTTTGCCAAAGCGATAGAATATAGCAGGTCCAGGTGGCCGGGGTTGAGTGCGTACGCATTGCACGGTCAGATGGAGATTGACAACAACCTGGTAGAAAATGCAGTGCGCCCGCTTGCCATCGGAAGAAAGGCGTACCTGTTTTCCGGATCGCATCAAGCAGCAGAAATGGCTGCAGGCATGTATTCTTTCATGGCCAGCTGCAAGAAAAATAATGTCAATGAGTTTGAGTGGCTCAAGGATGTCTTTGAAAGGATCCAGGCACACAAGCAAAAAGACCTTTATCAGCTACTGCCATGCCATTGGGAAGAATATAGAATCAAGGATTGACCATAAACATTCCCAGAGTTAATTCCTAGCTAAATCTAATGGGTTCCTCGGACGGATACATTCAATAGATGGGCGGCCCCCAGCTCCGCGGATAGTAACAAAGCACTTTCTTTCTCCATTAACCAGGACCGGACAATCGACAAAGCGTTTATCAGCCAGACCGCTTTAAACTCTGACAACAGTATCACCAGCAGGATATACGATACCAGCAACCGCTTAATGATGGAGTTCGTATATACCAAAGACGGACATCGAGAAGTCATCTACAAGGATCAGTTGATTTCCCGCGGCTTTTGGGCGGAGTGGGATAAATGTCTGGATACAATTGGGGAACCTTTTCCAAACAACGTATCCAATATTATATTCGATTACGCCGCTAATATGTCTACATTAGGTGCCTGGACCCCAGCTGTAGGTATTGTTTGTCTGGGAGTAGCAGGAGGTTTGAATTACATGAACAACCAAAGGAAATAAAGATGAAGTATTTCAGAAATGTTTGGACGTACCACCTTATAGCAGATTGGCCTATATTTTTATTCCCGTTACTATTTGAAGTAGGTGAAAGCCCACGTATCTATTTTTTCCTTTTTGCTATTCTGTATCCTTTTGTATACCGTCCCTTTATGGACTATTACAGGTTACTTGCTCTGGGGGAAATCGAAGAAAAGGATTTTCCAAAGATGTGGAAATGGGCTGGCTTCTACCGTTTCAAATGGTACAGTAAGCTGATGTTTGGGTGAAAGAAAAGGCCGGTTACTTCCGGCCCTTTTTTTAGTAGTCCATCATCATTTTAAATACGCCACTATAGCGGTAATTGATTATCTTTTCCAGGTTATAAATATCCCAAATGCTTTTATCCGTTTATAACTGATCTTATGTTAATCATCCGCTAGCGCGTCTGAACGCAAATCCCTCCAATTGTTATATAATTTATATTATGTTAAATACTGATAATTCCACCCCATCAACTAATAATGAAACCTGCATTGAATAATGGTACACTTCTGATCCCTCCCTTTTGTTCCTGACACTGCATAAACCAATCGGTGTTATTTATTGATACGCCTGGACCAATATCCGCTATAATTGCCTTTAAGTGGTTCGGGTTTGCCTTCCCCCTTAAAAGGATCTCTTATGATTCCATTAATTAAACTGTTGATTTTTTCTGTTATGTCCGGGTCGGACATAACCCAATACTGGTAATCTTCCCAGCCATGTGCCGTAAACTCAATGTTCATCAAGGCTTAAAAGGAACTGTTTTCCCATCTTTATGCTGTTGGATTGATTCATCCAGACGTTCCCTATTCGCCTTGGTTGACATCAGGTGAAGGGTTTCGTTGATCGAGTTGTACTCCTCCTCTGATATCATTACCACTGCATGCTGACCACTTTTTCTGGGAACGATAATCGTTCCTGAATCCTTGGATACGTAGTCAAGATGCCTTTTCATCGACTTACGCAATTCGGTCATTGTTATGGTTTTCATTGGAATAGTCTTTTTTTACAAATGTACATAATTATGTAACGTATTGTGGCAAAATTAGGTGCATGATTTTAAATGAAGAATTTATTTTGTAACTTATTTTTCGACTGCAGAGGGATAATGCTACGCCGATGATAGCATATTTTAAGAATGTCTGGATTTATCATCTAATTGCCGACGGACCTGCGTTGATTTTTATCTGGTTTTGGGTGGAAGCTGGTACACCGGGTTCTATTTCTTTTGGATTATTCGCCGTTTTCTATCCCTTCTTATACCGCCCTGTGGTGGATTACTACCGATTACTGGCCTTGGAAGCCATTGAGAAAAAAGACTTTCCTAAAATGTGGAAATGGGCCGGGATTTATCGGTTCAAATGGTATAACAAACTCATGTTTGGTACATAAGCCCCTTGCACCATCTGTAGTGGTCGAAGTCCATTTTGCGTCCTTTACTTGTATAGCCCTTATTCATTATTTGCTTTCCGGTACACGAACCTCTCTCACAAGATGCCTTGTACCGATTATTCACTTATGTCGCAGTATTTGTACTAAAAAATCTCCAACACCAGCGTCAACTCCCCCTTCCTATTGCAGTTTTTAACTAATAGGAACGTTGTTTAAGTAACAACGGATTTCCAGTACTAAATGGATAAAAACGAAGAAATTTTTGCTATCATCATTCGAAATTAGCGAGTATAGCCCTTTTTAATCCGCTCCAACTAGGCACTTTTTCCCGTTTCCGGTATATTTAACAAAAATCAACGATTCCATGTCCTCCCGTTTTACCCCTACCCGCTGGTTGCCTTTCTTTGCCGGTCAATTGCTGTTCGCCTTCCTCTGCGCAGCTGCCCTGGCCCAAACCGAACCAGCAGGTATCCTGCTTACCTGGCAACAAGACCCTACCACCACCATTAGCATTGACTGGCATACCCTTCCGGAGAGCGAAGCTCAGGAAACGCTTTCCTACCGCGCTAAAGGTACCACCGAGTGGAAGACCACACAGGCCCAATCCTTTCCATTCCCTTATTCTGACCGTCAAATCCACCGTATCGAGTTGACCGGCTTGCACCCAAATTCAACCTATGAAATTCGTGCAGGTGAATTCCAGCGGGTCTACTCTTTTCGCACGCTGCCGTCCAGGAATGACCGTCCGCTACGTTTTGCGGCGGGTGGGGATACTTCCCATGGGG
>Ga0081520_100684_pt1 | contig 9938 bp, 5 predicted proteins | sample HotLakmasection1_FD_70988 | JGI IMG/M metagenome (GOLD analysis project Ga0081520, IMG submission 70988) | Hypersaline microbial mat communities from Hot Lake, Washington, USA - Section #1 (SPADES assembly) (version 2) | ecosystem: Environmental > Aquatic > Non-marine Saline and Alkaline >... | reverse complement strand
AGTCTTCCAGCATTGGTCGTTGTTGTCCCCGCCCCGGATGCCCGCAGTACAAGTCCAGCAGACGATGCACCGGATGCAGCAGTTCGTAAATATGAAGCTGCTCTTCTAAACTCATCTCGGCCAGCCCCAGCGCCACCGAAATGGGCAAATCTTCGATGCTCTTAAACAGTTTTTCTAAATTCCACTCCCGCCAGTTCACCATGCTGATAAATTCCAGATCAGCCTGCCGCAACAGCGCCGAAAAGTCCTTCATGGTGTACCCCTTGTCCCCCCGCAGCAAAAAATTGGCCATTACCATTTCAGGATCCGTTTCGAGTTCCGGACTTCGATTCCACAGTTTCTGCTTAGTGACTACCCAATCTTGCAGCGATCTCATAGTCTGTCGAACCAAATCAATTTCGTCGTGGGTGATGGCTCCTTCCAGACAGCCCAGTTGTTTAAACAGCGCCTGTGCTCGGTAACAGTCGGCTCGCTGAAAAGCACTGTGCAAGTTGACACGAATAATGCCATCAGGTTTCAGTACCGATCTCATTGTCTTGAGGCCAGCACTTGGATCCGGCAACAGATATAGAGTCTCATCGCAATTGATGTAGTCAAAGGTATATGGTAGGGTCGGCAACTCCCCAACTGACAGACAATGAAACTCTATGGGATTCTGACAACCGTGATACTTTACCCGTTGTTCTGCCAATTCGACAGACTTAGGCGAAAAATCAATCCCGACAATGTGAGCGCCTGGATTGGCCAGCGCCAGCGCCATTGCTTTAAAGCCAGAGCCACAACCAGCATCAAGAATCCATTTATCTTTGGTATCAATGACCTGTTGATAGCGTAAATAGTGAGGAATAACGGCACTATGAGCCGATAGATAAACCGGATGATTTCCCGGAGCTTGCTCTAAAGGCAAGTTTGGGTAAGGCAGTTCATCAAACTGTGACAAATTTCTCGCGGTGACTTCTGGCCTCTGAATCATGGCGACTGCTTCTCCCTCAGCGGTTCGGTGTATTATGCATCTAAACTCTATCAATAGAAACGGTTCACCAAGAATGACAGAGATGTATAAAAGTTAAGGGCCGTCGAAACTTCAAAAAAGTGAGAATTCAGCTCACCTTGGTTGATTATTTGTCAAGTAAAATTTTTGCCTTTGTTTGAAAAGTAGAAAAAAATCACACACCATCTAAAAACTTATTCAGCGACGGAATTTTTCGGTTGTATCGTAAAACCGCCGCCTGCACGAGGAGTAACCTCGTAGCCGAGGGCTTCGATGTTCTCAATAGCAACAGCTCGCGCTTGCTCATCGGGCGCTGAGGCAAGAACTTGCCGCCAAGCATTGACTCGCACTTGAGGATTCTCGGGATCGGTCGCTAAGAAATCGGCAGTGCGTTGCAGAGAAACTTGATCCTCTTCGGCTCGGGAATCAGGCGATTGAGCAGCCCATTCAGCAGCGATTTCGTGAGAACGTTGCGCGGCCTCAAAATCCCCAAGGAAGAGCATTTCATCAATTCCCTTATTTCGCCAAATAAAGTAAGACTCTGGTGGCAATTCGGGGGTTAATGACTGTAACCCCTTAGCCTGTAGCTCAACTGCCCGCTCTGGTTGAGCCGCATATAAAGTGAGGCTACTCGACAAAAAGATGTAGGGATCGTAAGCGTAGGGATCGCGATCAATAATGACTTCGAAGAAATCGCCGCTCAGGCCATAGCCAGTGACATCGCGGTGTTCTCTGTTCCCGAAATATTGCAAAAATTGGAGGAAAGTCCAGTCAGCAATTAGGTTGCGAAACCCTAGTGTGGGAGCGCTTTTGAGTAGATTAAGCTGCAGTCTAGATTGTTGCGCTTCTATCTGAGCCTGTTCGACCAAGTTTTCTCCTTCTGGGTCGAAAATGTTTGACCGCCGGGCAGCCTGGAGCATCACAATACTCATCCATAAAAGTATTACGAAAGGAATGCTGAAAGAGCGTTTAATCCAGATTTTCTTCTGCATAATTTTCTCAAGCGTTTTTGTTCGAGCCTAAGTAAACGCTTCTGAGTGTTGGTGTGGATCGCTTCTCTTAGTGGCTCTATTCGTAAAGAGGGACTACATCTAATCCTACTGTCAATGAGATTTAGCTGCCACACATGTAAAAGCCATCCTTACTCTTAAGAAGGATGGCTTTTGCCTCATACAGTGAAATAAGTTGTGTTTGAGATCCAGAACTAGTTGCTGCCTAGGGACTCTAAACCACCGCAGTCCGGAGCACTTTCGTCAACATCGTCGAAGTCCTCGCCAGCCTCAGCTGCTCGACAAAGGAAGACATCTTGACTTTGGTCAGAAGTGTCTGTATACACGAGGCCGCCAAAGCCCTTTAAGCTGCCTTTAAGAGGAGCGGCGTAGAGGATAGCGTAGTCATCACCGCTCGCGTCAAAGTTGCCAGCTGTACCACCAGTACCGCTCTCATCCTTATACTCATAGTTATCGGTTGTTGGGGGAATGCCAACGTCTAGATTGGCGATAGTGTCTGAGTAGACTAATTGTTCCAAAAAGTAGGCTTGCTGGCCCCGGTTTCCAGCACCAACGTAGTTGGAGGCTTCCGATTCACGGGCGCGGTTGGCCTGGTTCAGGAAGGACGGCAGGGCAATAGCCGCCAGGATGCCGATGATGATGATGACCACCAACAGTTCAATCAGGGTGAAGCCACCTTCAGCTTTCTTAGAACGCAGGTGCTTGAGTAGGTTGTAGGAAAATGCTGTTTTCATGGTTTAAGTTTCTCCTTGAGAAGCCAATAGGCGAAATGTGCTGTGTCTAGCTCCATGATCGTTAGACTACCCCCAGCGTTTTCATTTCATATCACCCGTCTCGATCTTTTTTGAGGAATGCCTGTGCCTTCAGTGGTTTCCGCCAAAGGGGTCGGGTCAATGACCCGCAAAATCGGGCTGATAGCTCAGGTCATCCGTAGGACTGCAGACGGAAAGGTTGACTGACCGTTACAAATCAGGTTTTGTAACTATTTGGTTACAGCCGAGGATGGCACCAAGTGCAAGGGTTAGAGAACTGCTCAAAAATAGCGACCCCAGTCGTAGGGGTTGGGCCATGCCCAAAAACTGGTGTTTAGCGGTTATCGACAGCGGCCCTCCCTTCCTGGGCTACCGCTTATTTATACATATACATAAGTTTCGGGTTGAGTCGTTGTCAGGGTTTAGATCCCCCCTTAAAAAGCTAATCCTGTAGGGGTTTGGAACGGTCCCCGTCATCACCCAGCGTTGGGGCGACGCCTGCGCCTGTTGGTTGACCGCCGTCAGCCCGTTGAATCACTTCTGAGACTCTTGCTGGGAGGCGGGCCAGGCCATCGCCCCGCTGCGGGTCCAGTATTGTTGGTCGATGACCCCAAGTGGCAGGCCCCCGTCATCCATCAGCAATACGTTGTGTTGCATCAGCCCCCGCACCTGGCCCTGGATGCCCCCGAGCCCCAACATCTGCGCCTGCCCCGAGTAGGGATAGTACGTAGTTGGGCCGCTATCAGATACTCACTATCGCTCGCCTACGCCCGCGCTCGCGTCGCCGCCACGTGACCGGATAGCATCGTGGAATCGTTCATCTTGTCTCTGGCAAACAACCGGGCAACGGTTTGCCGGAAACTATTACCCCTGCAGCTCGAAAAGGCCCAGGTCGGTTGCTCGCAGGCCAGTTCGTAGGCTTGGTTCAGGCTTTGTTTACCTGCGGTCGAAAGGCACTTAATTGGCTAAACTCGGACATTGGGATCAGTAGGGGGTCATAAATAAACGATGTCCACCTACTTAGGAATGAGGATCAAGTAGGCAGTTGTAATTAAACGTAAGACGCCGTAGGTTGTGGTTGAGGAACAAAACCCAACACCCGCATGGGTTACGCTATCGCTTTAGCGAAGCCATGCCCGGAGGGCTTTACCCATCCTACAGTTGAATCAGCCCAGCTACTTCAAATAACATCCCAATGGTTAGGGCAGGCATCTTGCCTGCCTTGGGACAGCCGAGACGGCTATCCCAACTTATTCAATTCTCATTCCTTAAGGACCGGCGGCTAAATAACGTAACGGACCCAATCAATCCGGTTTTCTCCTGCCAGGAGACGCTTCGCGAATGACTGCGCTCAACCTGCCAGGGTCGAGAGTTGAGCAGAGTCGAAACTCGGTCTGCGGGGATATGATTTGCAGACCAGCCCCTTACCAGGCGTTGCTGAATCCAGGAATGAATCGGTGCAGCGGATAGATTTTGTCCGCCCCTTCAATCCCCCAATTCTGAGGGACTTTAGAGATCGATTCCCCCCCAGGATGGCTATCCCTTATCCAAAAGTCGCTGTATTACTGACTCTCAGAAGGTTTCAAGGAGCGATCGCGATCGTTTTACGGGCTGTAGAACCTCTCCTCTCCTTAACTAAGGAGAGGAACCGGAACTTGGTAATTGACTGTTATCCCTATACGCAAATGCGGAAACGATAAAGCACCGCCCCGATCGACGTCAGTTGCCCCACTTGACCGTCGCCGCCCTCTGGCTCAATGGCATGCGATCGCCCCCCCGAAAGTCCACTCCCGTCATCTCTCTGCCTGCGGATCTCCAACTAGGCAATTCCCACAATTTTGAGCGTCAAGGCTAAGATCGAGCCAGTTTGCGCCGGGCATCAACGTCTCCAGTCGTGAACCTTTGGCCCCAGCCCCAAGAGACCGTGATCACTGTTACCGATATTCCTCTTGAGATGCTTCACAATCACCCCGCTAGCTGAAAAGCCCCACTATCCAGTAGGCTGGTTTCACAATTTCTTGAACTTTTTCAGCAGGATCAGCATTTATGGGTTTAGCGACGTCATCCCTCGCTGCACTGACCGACCAACTCAACGAATACTACCGCCAGATCAAGGAGTTGATTTTAGAACGTCAGCATCCGGTCAGTGGCCTGTTGCCTGCAAGCACAGCAGTCACGACCCACGGTGACTATACCGATGCCTGGGTGCGGGATAACGTTTACAGCATTTTGGCAGTGTGGGGGCTGGGGCTGGCCTATCGCAAGATTGACGACAACCAAGGGCGCACCTACGAACTGCAGCAGAGCGTCACCAAACTGATGCGCGGCTTGCTGTTTGCCATGATGCAGCAGGCCCCCAAAGTTGAGCGCTTCAAAGGTTCCCAAGAGCCGTTAGAAGCCTTACACGCCAAATATGACACCGCTACAGGCAGCACCGTCGTCGAAGACCATGAGTGGGGCCATTTGCAAATCGATGCCACCTCAGTGTTCTTACTCATGTTGGCGCAGATGACCGCCTCCGGGTTGCAAATCATTTTCACCCAGGATGAGGTGAACTTCATCCAAAACCTGGTGTATTACGTCGGGCGCGCCTACCGCACCCCCGACTACGGCATTTGGGAGCGGGGTAATAAACTGAACCACGGCAAACCGGAACTCAATGCCAGTTCCGTTGGCATGGCGAAGGCGGCCTTAGAGGCGATGGATGGGCTGAACCTGTTCGGCATTCAGGGCGGGCAGGCGTCGGTGATTCACGTGCTGCCGGATGAAATTTCTCGCGCCCGGCTGACGCTGGAATCCCTGCTGCCCCGTGAATCGGGCTCTAAGGAAGTGGATGCAGCGGTGCTGAGTATCATCAGCTTTCCGGCGTTTGCGATCGAAGATGCCGGGCTGGTGGAGCGGACTCGCCAAAAGATCATCGATAAGCTACAGGGCCGTTACGGCTGCAAGCGCTTCTTGCGAGACGGTCACCAAACGGTGCTCGAAGACACCACCCGACTGCACTACGAACCGGAAGAACTGCAACAGTTTGAGCATATCGAAAGCGAGTGGCCGCTATTTTTTAGCTATCTATATTTAGATAGTCTGTTTCGCCATGATGCCAGGGCGATACGGTTTTATCGGCAGCGGCTAGAGGCGATCGCGGTCGACCGTGACGGTCTGCATTTGCTGCCCGAGCTCTATTACGTGCCCGAAGACGCGATCGCTGCCGAGCGCCAAAACCCTGGTAGCCAAACCCGCTTCCCCAACGAAAACGTGCCGCTAATCTGGGCGCAGAGCCTCTTTTTGCTGGGGCAACTGTTGGAAGAGGGCATGCTCACGCCGGGGGACATCGATCCCCTGGGGCGACATTCTCGCGTGGGACGCCAACGCCAATCCACCGTCCAGATCGCCCTCATTGCGGAAAACGAAGCCCTGCAAGTGGAACTCGCCGACTACGGCATCGAAACGCAAATTCCGGAGCAGGTGGAGCCCGTCAAAATTTACCCCTCGGGGGAACTGTCGGCGGTGTATGCCTGCATCGGCGTCAATCACAAACTGGGCCTGACCGGACGCCCCATCCGTCGCCTGCGGGGCCTCACGACGGCTCAGGTCTTCCGCATTAGCGGCGAAACGGTGGTCTTTTTGCCATCCTTCCTCGATGCCCAAAAGTTTTACATCACGCTGGATTACCACTTCCTAGTCGCCCAAATTCGTAGCGAGTTGTCCTACATTCACTACAATTGGAATGCGGTCGGGCGACCGACGATGACCCTGCTGCTGACCCACGAAATGTTTGAACTGGGGCATCGCCCGATTCATGAGTCGCCCCTGCTGCGACTGATTCAAGAATTAAAATCTGGGCATTGCGGTGGGGTGCCCGTCGTCTTAGGACCGCTCTACCAACTGCTGCTGACTGCGGGCACCGAGCGCATTGATGATATTGGCGTCTATGCGCTTCAACAGTCGACCCTGCGGTACATCCCGCGCCAATCGGCCTATCTCTCAATGGTGCCGGAACATGCCCAACCCCTGGATATCTGGCACCTCTTTCGCATTGAGCGCGAAACTGATACCGCTAGCCTGGTAGCCAACTTGCAGCGATCGACCAACCTCTACGAGCAGGTGGAACTGCTGGCCCGACTGCAATCGCTAGCCGGTCCAGACTTTGACACGGGCATTGGTCAAGAGCGCACCATCACCGTGGCAGACTTGCTAGAAGAAGTGTATGTCAAGGCGGGTCGTCAGGAGCTGTGGCTGATTGTGCGGCGGACCGCTGGACTGCTGAACAAAATGGATGTCAATTTGTCCGACGCGGTGACGGAACTGCTGGTGCGCCAAAAGCACGTCACCGTCGGCAAAGCCTACTCCGATGGGTCGTTGATTCGTGACCCGATGCCCCACTCCGACATCATGGAGAAAATCATCCAGTTTTGTGGGGAAGATGAGCGCGATCGCGCCCTCACCCAGGAGATCATCGTTTACCTGAGCGTGCTGATCAAATCGGCACCGGAACTGTTCGAAGGCTTGCTGACCCTGCGGGTGGGCTATCTGATTTTGCTGCTCACCAGTGAAATGGCGAGAGCGCACACCATTCCCCGCGATGAAGCCTACGATCGCCTCACTAGCCACAGCCCGTACGAAGTCAAAATGCTGCTACGACAAGCCTTGGCGGGCTACAGCGGCCTCAATCGCACCCTGTTTCAGCAAGAATCGCTACACATCACCACCGCGTCTCCGGTTACCTGGAGCTTTGTACCCGAGCAGGTCGAGCAGATTGATCTACAAGTCGAAGACTGGTGGCGCAAACGCCAGATCGATGGCGAGCTGACCCGCCTGCCGGAAGAGTTTCACCTCAAAATGTGGGAGTTGCTGCACCATTGTCGCGGCGTGATCATTGGCGACAAACTCGATCGCCGCAACCGCATCGACAGCGAATCCATTATTTCGGAAATGACGCCGGGAGAAGCCAACTTTGCCCGCCGCTTGGATCACCTGCTGACCAAAATCCACGCCCCGGAATATCGTCACCTCACCGTCGAGGCCCTGCGAGAACTGGCGGCCATCTTCCAAGGCAATCCTGATTTGCAGTTTGACGATTACATCGCGCTGGATGTCTTGATCGGTCACGCAGTGCGCATTGCCTGGGTCGAAGATCGGCCTGATCGCGTCGGCCAATACGAAGCTCAGAAAGGGGCCGCCTGGTCTGACTTTTATGGGCGATCGCCCAAGGAATGCGCGATCTATATGTCGAAAGCACTGCAATTCCTGGTGGAACTGGCGGAAGCCGAAGCCCAAGCCGCCGAAGATACCGCCAACGTCGCCTAATAGACCGAGCAGATTCAGCGCAATGATTGGGGCTAAGTCTCGCGGTGATCGCCCGCCTTTAGCAGTGATCATGAGGCTTTTGGCAAGGTGCTAGACGGCATGATGGGGCCAATGACAAGCATCAGTGTTATGACGCCGATTGTGTCTCCGACTCTGAGCCTGTCCATTGCCCCTGGCGGGCTTACCAAGGGCTGCTAATCATCGTAAATCCCGCCCAAAAGTAGGGGGATGAAAAATCAGACGGCACTGCCGAAGCGATGGCCGCCGCCAGTTCTGGCGCGATCGGCACACTGCCCCGTGACAGTTGCAAGGCTCCATCCTCATAGCGAATTTCTCCGCGCAACATCTTGAGTTGCGCCTGACGCAGTGCCTCCGCCTTGGTGGAGGTGCCCCCGAGCTGCCGATAAAACTCACTCATCAGCGCTAGCGTACCCACATCGCTGACATTCCAGAGGCTAGCGATCGCCGATTTGAAGCCCGCCTTGAGCGCCAAACCCGCAAAGCCCAGTTCCGCCTCATCATCCCCGACAGCGGTTTGACAAGCGCTCAATACCAACAATTCCAAGCTGGGTGAAGGCCACTCCAAGCTATCCATCTCATCAAGGGATAATTGGGCATCCCAAAACTGCACGTAGGAATTTTGCGGAGCCCCCGGCTCAAAAGCGGCATGGGTCGCCAGGTGAATCACTTGCGGAGACAGCTCATTGACGGCTTGCACCAGATTTGATTGCGTAAATTGCTGATTGAGAAAAGTTTGCCCCTGCCATCGCTCTTCGGATGAGCGGGCATACTGCAATTCCCACCAGATGCGGGTGATTTCGCTGGGAACGGCGGGTAGAGGCTCCAGATCTTCAAACTCCGCCGCCCCCATGGCCAAAAATCGGCTCTGCTCCAGGTCCACATAATCTGTCTGGATCAGGTTAAAGGCCGGAATTCGCGTCAGGCTGTATTTCTCCAATAAAAACGACTCCCCATCGTAGAGCGCCGCTAACGGGATGCCCCGTAAGCCATTGCCCAGACAAAACAAGAGGGTGTCGACCCCGGCGGGCGCTAAAAAATCATCCTCGTAAGGCTCAATCATCCACCGATACAGCTGTTGAGCCGCCGGTCGCGCCGTCCGCTGAGAAACACTGTTGACCTCTAAATGAAAGGTGCGCACGGTGGCCCGCAGCGTCTCGTCGGGCACGTCATACAAATCACGCACCACCGGTTCACCGTTAGGGGTGAGCAATACCAGATGTAGGTGATCGCCCCTCGGTATTGCCCACAAAACAGCGGGCGTGGTCCCTGTTTCAGCACCGATACGCGAGAGGGTATTGGCGATTTCTTCAGGCGGTTGGGTGACCTCGGCCAAATCAGCCCCAAAGTAAGATTCAAATTCCTGCTCCAGCCCGATTTCCATCGCCAGGACTTTTTCACTCAGGGTTTGAGCAGGCGTCGGCATCGCCGTTAAGAGCAACACTGAAAAGACGATTCCCCAACAAAAGTGGTACCCAAACTTGCGAGTTTTGCCTTTTAAGATGTGAATCACCTTAACAGTGGATTGATACGAGTCTTTGTGAATCATCGTCCTGCGCTCGTATGATTTTCAGTCTCTAGTGCATTGTCAAGACTAAGAATTCGGGCTTCGGCAGGCTCAGCCCGAACGTGTTCCCGTTCATCCTGAGCTTGTCGAAGAGGGCTAGGAAACTGGGATGCACTCGTCGAAGAGTTTTTGAGAATATTTATAATCCTAAAATTTAGACCTGACAAAGCACTCGTTTTTTAGGTGAAAAGCTAAACCTCATCCAGATTCAGAAGTGGAGTTTTGGCATGTGGGAAACCTCACCGCCTGCGGCACCTCTCCTTCTCAAGGAGAGGTTTGACAAGACTCTGATT
>Ga0081520_100683_pt1 | contig 9954 bp, 9 predicted proteins | sample HotLakmasection1_FD_70988 | JGI IMG/M metagenome (GOLD analysis project Ga0081520, IMG submission 70988) | Hypersaline microbial mat communities from Hot Lake, Washington, USA - Section #1 (SPADES assembly) (version 2) | ecosystem: Environmental > Aquatic > Non-marine Saline and Alkaline >... | reverse complement strand
TCCGACCGCCATGTTCAGCATGTTGCAGGCTTTGCCGGATACCGCCCTGTGGCATCGTTTGGCAAAGGAGGGGCGACTGCTAGGGCAAAGTGCCGATGCCAACCAAGTCACCCTGATGAATTTCGTGCCCACTCGGCCGATCGAAGAAATTGCTAACGAGTTTATTGAAGCTTTTTGGCAACTCTACGATCCACTCGTGGTGCTGAATCGGACCTATCGTCATTTTTTGATGCTGGGAGAGGGGCAAAAGCAAGCCTATCAGGGACGCAAGCAGTCGGCTGGAAGTCCCGATATTAACTGGGTCATTATTCGAGCGTTGTTAATTATTTGTTGGCGGCAGGGCATTTTGCGCAAGACCCGTTGGCGGTTTTGGGGCAACTTAGCGGTCATCCTCTGGCGCTACCCCCATGTGGCTGCTAATTATCTATCGGTGTGTGCCCAGGCCGAGCACTTTATCGATTTTCGAGAACAGGTGCGGGCGAATATCGAAACGCAATTGGACGCCTACTTAAAGCAAAAGCGTCAGGCTGAGCCTGCGATCGCTGCAGCCGAAACCCAGCTAACTGCCTAAATCGTCCCTCGATAAAAGCGTCTGATAAAAGCGTCCGGTTTTCTATGCACCTCAGCGCTGCATAGCCAACAGCCCACTAGAGGAGCAATGTTGGGCTGTTGACGGACAGTCTGGCAATTTGAGATGTGGGGGCTTCCTCCTTGCCTAGACGTCAACACTGCATAGCGCTACTTAGCTTGAAAACTGTCGCTCAATGCGAACTCGATCTACAATTATTAAAGTCCAGATTAATTATTGTTAAGGGTTCCTCTCAATGGTTGTGTACTTTGTCTTAGGGCTGATTGCTGTGCTGATCGTGGTGGGCATTGCTATTTACTTAGCCACGCCCCGCAGTTACGAGTCGTCCAGCACGGTTGCTAATTCCTATGACCAATGGACTCAAGACGGCATTCTGGAGTTTTATTGGGGCGAGCATATCCATTTAGGACACTACGGTTTTCCGCCGCGGCGCAAAGACTTTCTCAAGGCGAAGTCTGATTTTGTCCACGAAATGGCGCGATGGGCGGGATTGGACACCTTACCTCGGGGCACTACAGTGCTGGATGTCGGCTGCGGCATCGGTGGCAGCAGTCGTATTTTGGCCCGAGACTACGGCTTTTCGACTACAGGGATTACCATTAGCCCTCAGCAGGTGAAGCGGGCCCGAGAGCTGACTCCCGAAGGTCTCACGGCGCAGTTTCAAGTTGACGACGCCCTTGCCCTCTCTTTCCCGGACAATAGTTTTGATGTGGTGTGGTCGATCGAAGCCGGTCCCCATATGCCTGACAAGGCCCAATATGGAGCTGAAATGCTTCGGGTTTTGAAGCCAGGGGGCATTTTAGTAGTGGCCGATTGGAATCAGCGGGACGATCGCCGCAAACCTCTGAATTTCTGGGAGAAGCCGGTCATGCGCCAGCTTCTCGACCAGTGGTCTCATCCCTCTTTTTCCAGCATTGAAGGCTTTTCTGAACAATTGGAAGCGACCGGTCTGGTGGCCGGTGAAGTTGTGACAGCTGACTGGACACAGGAAACTTTGCCCTCCTGGCTTGATTCGATTTGGCAGGGGATCGTTCGTCCCCAGGGGTTAGTGAAGTTTGGTTTCCCAGGGTTTATTAAGTCGCTGCGGGAGGTGCCGACCATGCTGCTGATGCGGGTGGCGTTTGGGGCGGGGCTCTGTCGCTTTGGCATGTTCAAAGCTCGTAAGGTGACCAACCTTGCCCAGGTTCAGGAGACCGCTCGTGGAGAAGCGCTGAAAGCTTAGGGATGAGGATCATTTAAAGTCCAATTTCCGCGAAGAATAGACCTGACCGGATAAGGGACGGCCAAAACGGCCATCCTAACTTATTGAGTTCCCATTCTTAGTCTTAGTGTCTTGAAGACAAGTCGCCAAGAGGAAGCCCTTTTGAGTCTCTTAGCGTGGATTCTTGGGGCTTTCTGAGGCTGAGATACCGTTGACTGTTCCGGCAAAGATCAGCCGATGACGTTACAGTCAAATCCAAGAGATTTTTAAAGTTCAAAGCGTTCATTGGTAATGCAAGATTTGCAGTTCGCTGATCATTCGACACTGATCGATGCCTATGATTGCGATATCGCGATTGTTGGGGGCGGTATTGTGGGCACGACCTTGGCTGCTGCCCTTGCCGAGTCTGGCTTATCGGTTGTCATTATTGAGGCCAATACCCTAGAGGCTGCTGCCTCCAGAGAACGAGGCTATGCGCTCTCGCCCTTATCGGGGCAGATCTTTGAGAGTATTGGCGTTTGGGATCGGATCTTTCCGTACATTGGCAAATATCACCACATTTACTTATCGGATGCTGACCATCCCCAGTTGGTGAAGTTTGAGCCAGCGGACTTGAAAACGGAATATTTGGGCTATGTGGGTGAGCATCGCATTATGCTGCGAGCGCTGCAAAAGTTTATTGCTGAGTGCAAAGCGGTGGAGTGGCGATCGCCAGCGCGACTCACTCAAGTGACTTATCACCCCGATGGCGCATACCTCGATTTGGAAGTCGATGGTCAACAACAGCGGTTACGATCGCGCCTCGTAGTTGGCGCTGATGGGGCGCGATCGCAAATCCGTCAAAGTGCTGGCATCCAGACGTGGGGCTGGAAATATTGGCAGTCTTGCCTGACGGTGATGATTACCCACGAAGCCCCCCGCAATGATATTGCGTTTGAGCGGTTCTGGCCGGACGGGCCGATGGGCGTCTTGCCGCTGGCAGGCAATCGGTACCACATTGTATGGACTGCCCCCCATGCCGAAGCCAAAGCGCTGCAGACGCTGGATGAAGCTGAGTTTCTCAAGGAGCTGGAATATTACACGGGGGGATATCTCGGCAAGCTGAGTCTGGATAGCGATCGCCTCGTTTTTCCGGTACAGCTGTTTCAAAGTCGCCAGTATGTGCGGCCTCGGCTGGCGCTAGTTGGCGACGCGGCTCATCGGTGTCATCCAGTGGCGGGGCAGGGGCTCAACTTGGGCATTCGGGATGCGGCGGCGCTGGCCCAAGTCCTCTCTGAGGCTTACTTACGGGGCGAAGATATTGGCGATCTGCGAGTTTTGCGACGCTACGAACGCTGGCGCAAACGGGAGAATCTTGCCATCCTGGGCTTTACAGACTTCCTTGATCGCATGTTTTCGAATGAATGGTGGCCAGTGGTCAGAGTCCGCCGAATGGGGCTTTGGTGTCTGCGCCATGTGCGGCCCATGAAAGTACTAGCGCTGAAGTTCATGACGGGTTTTTGGGGCCGTCGCCCCAGCTTAGGGAAAAGCTCAAAACTTTCAAAAACCTCTTGAATTCATGGTTTTAGATTGCAGTGCGTTTTCTTAAGGGCTAGCGTAACGCTTGCTTGAGGGCGGGCGATAGCAGGCGGTGCTTCTCAACATGCGGCGGTTCTGAGCAGTCACTCGCCGAGCTAATCTAGTTCAGGACTGAAAACGCGACCCCGGCGAACTGTTGCAAACGCTCCACCAGAGGTTGCCCCATGAGGGCTGCCGGGGTCCAGAACCCACCGGGTTTGCCACCGTCCAGGTCTTTGGCTAAGCAGATGCCGGCTTGGGCGATGATTTGGGAGGTGGAGCCATAGCCCGGATCGCGATCGCCCATCACTTTTACCTTCAATAACTGTCCCTCAGCCGTTCTTCCCACAAATCGCAAATCGTAAAATCCTTGTCTTTGTTCTGTCGGAGTGGGGCCTTCCCCCGATTTAGGCAAAATCCAGGACTCTAATAAACTGCGGGTCGGTGGCAAAGCTGCCGCTAGGACGAAACCATCCAGCCCCAGTTTGAGTCCCTGCGCCACCAGCCAACCAATAGGGCCGCCTCGGGTTAAGATGCCTTCGTCATACTGAAAACTGGGGCTGTAGGCGTAGCCCTGCAGATAGTTGGAGCGGAGCACAATGCGCGCATTGACATCAGCCATCACAAAGGGAGTCACCCATTCCTGAAAGTCCTTGTCAAACTGGACAGGAATGAGGGGGTGGAGCTGTGCATCGACCTGCTGACTCTCAGGGCAGAGCAAATAGGGATCTTTGAGGGCTTGTCGCAGCGCTTGATCATCGGCAGCCTCTTTAATGAGATTAATGCCGCTAGCGGCAGTGCCGCCCGAGACGCCCCCCTGAGCCGCCATGACCCGCATTTTGACCCGTTCGCAAGGTTGTCCCCACCGTTTTTGGGCCTGTTGTTGTAAGTAGAACACACCTAAATCTGAAGGGATGGAGTCAAAGCCGCAGCAGTGAACAATGTAGGCTCCAGATTGTGCGGCTATGGAGGCGTAACGATCTATCATGCGCCGAATCCACGGGGACTCACCGGTCAGGTCGCAGTAGTGGGTGCCCGTTTCGGCACATACCCTGACCAGGGGTTCACCATGGAGTGCATAGGGACCGACGGTGGAGATCACGACCTGGGTTTGCTCACAGAGGTGGCGTAATGAAGCCTCATCGGTAGCATCAGCGATGATTTGCGGGAGTTCTTGAGACGGCTCGGCGAAGTTCTCAGCCAGGGCTTGCAACTTATCGGCAGAACGCCCCGCGATCGCCCAGGTGAGATCATCCTGCTGATCATTTTGCCGAATGGCCTGACAAACAAGCTGACCGACGAAGCCAGTGGCTCCAAAAACGACCAGGTCATACTGGCGACTCTCGCGCATGGCTAAGGTCTTCCCTACGTTATCAACAAGCTTTTGTCCTTTAAGGTAACGGCTAAAGCCTGGGCTGACTTCTCACGGAGGACTGACCCCGCAAACTTCGGCAGCTTTGGTTAGGCTGACTCTTCCCATGGGGTGCCAAAGATGTCGAATACCTGCTGGCAACACTTTTTGAGGCGATCGCCTGCCGCTGGCTCAGGTACCGTATCTCCCAAAAAGATCCATTGGTGAATCGTGGAAAAGTTCCACTGCTTGCCACGGTGATCATAGCCCCCAACTTCCATGCCAATTACCCGTCGGAGTTGGCTATCGGGGTCATCATAAAAGCGAATCTGTAGCAGTAAACTCCGACAATGAAATAGTCGGCTCACCCCCGGAAAATGCAACCCAATATCCACAGAATCGGGATCGACCAGAGAGCGAGTATCTTGATCATTCGTCCAGGGCTTCAGGTCTACCCTCAAATCGGGAAACTCTAGCTTGAATAGACGAACAACCGTCGCAATTTTACTCGCAAATTCGATGCTGGTAGCCTGCTCGGCTGCGTTCACGTTTTACCTTCCCTGAAAACGCAACTTTCAACCTAAGATAACGCTTCATTTTCTACAGTCAACCTTGTAACGGAGTGAGCAGGGAATATCCTCCGTAGGGGGCATGCCGATGAGCCCGTTTAGCTGTTGTGATCGCTTAGCTTGCAGGCATAGCAAATTTTTGACGAACGAACTGGGTACAATCCTCGCCATTCAAAGGCTATTTCTTAACTCACACTATGCCTTGAACGGCAAGGGCGATCGCGGGTAGCCAATGGTTAAAGCGATCGCCCAGGGCAAGGTCGATGTCGCTAAAGCTCAATCCCGATGTTGGCAAAGTTAGCTTGGCAAGTGGCCAAAATCGCCATTTCGGACTCTCTAGGAGCCCCCAGATTATGGAACCCATCGAGTTCGAAGGTGACGGGGGTATCATTGGCAACGGCGATCGGGGCGTCGTTGGCTACCAAGGCGATCGCATAACCGTATACCTCTTGGGTATAGCTATTGGTAATCTGCATCGCCAGTTGTTGCCCCTCAATCTCACCCTGAAAGCAATCGAACGAAGACTGAGGCATGAACATTGCCCCAACTAGGTTGGAGTTTTGGGCCGCGAACACCATGTAGGCTGCCCCCAATGTATCGGGTTCTGCGGCTGAACCGTAGAAGTAAACGCCATTGGCGATCGCATCAGCAGCGATCGGAGCAGTGGGTAAGTCTGAAGCGCTCTCGACTGGGGGTAAGGGACTTGCCTGCACAGCAGTGCAAATGAGCAAGCTACTAATGACTCCTCCCAACACATGCCGCCAATTAATGGGGCGCAGCGAATGGTGACGGATAGGAACATCAACAGCGCTCTGGATAACTGTTTGTAAATATGCACCGACACTGATCACTGGTTCACTCCTTTCCAACGAGATTTTTTATAACAGTTACCAGAAGAAAAAAATTTCTCTGTCTCTACCTTAGAGGACGGCTTGCTAGTGCAAGCTGCTCACTGCCTAGAGCGTAATAAACCTTTGTAGAGAAACTCCGAAACTGCCGCCCTGAGCGTGATCGAAGTCACAAGCACGATTCAGAGCTGTTTAGAAAATAGCTTTTTTCACAGTTGAACAGTTATTTAGAGTGACAGCCGCTGAAGTGAACATCGTGGTTGTTAACTCAAATTTTGTCCGCCGCAGGGCTCAGCCCAAGCTTGCTGCCCCCCTTCAACAGGCGGTCACAATTCACCTGGAAGTTGCTCGAAATCGCTGATCTCACTGGTCGGTTCCGGCGCAAGGTTTTAACCAGTTTCCAACGGTCTGGTTATAGGGGTTTAGTTGCAAGGGATGGGGAAAATAGGTTTGGTTAGTGGGGAGTTTTTGCGCCATAGTGCACTAGATATGGGGCTGATTAAAGAGCTGATCGCGGCCATAAAAATGACTCGCCAATCGAGGGGAATGGCGAGTCTACAGGTGGCTATGGTGAGGGTAAGAGGGAGACAGACTATATTACGATTGTCACTGTATAGGGGGCAGAACGGGAAGGTTGGCAACGCTTTGAGCGGGCACAGGGACGGCTGCTGTGGGCTCCTCGGATGCACCCATGTTCGCGCCTACGGGGAGCGCGATTTCTTCACCGCGTTCTTCAAGGACAACGATGGGAGCAGTGCCAGCGCGATTTTCGATGCGCTTGACTAAGACCGCTCCATTAGCGATGCGATCGCCCACTTGCACGTAACGACTGGTTGGTTCATTGGGGGCTTTGACGATGGCATAGGTTTTCCCATTAACGCTGGCAACTCCCGTGACCTGCACTTGCGAAGCGACTACCGTCGGTGCCGGGAGCGCGGGTAGCGGTGCGCTAGGTGAGGGTTGAGCCCCCGCTCCAGGCGTTGTTCCTTGCCCACCACCGGGAGTAGTGGCTTGCCCACCACCAGGGCGAGGTGCAGTAGCGCCGCCCCCTGGTTGATTGGTGGGGGCGGGCAAGGTGCCGGTACCCGGCTGATTGGTGCCATTACCATTACCGCCATTGGTTGGGGCGGGAGGCGTGGGCCGAGGTGGCGGAGGAATGGGAACGAACGCATAGGGATCATTCCGTTGTCGTTCGATTTCATTAAATCGTTCGTTGGGGTCGGTTGAAGGCAGGAGCTCGGCTCGGGCAATTTCTGCGGCGGTGGGCAATCCTGGTAACATCGCCTCTTCGAAGAGTTCGGCTTCACCTGCTGGGACTTCTGCCGTATCTTCCTGGCCTGGTTCAGACTCAATCACAACGCCGTTAGGGTCAGTCGGATCGGCCCCAACGGTAAAGTCATCTAAATCGTCGCCAGCATTGCGATTAGTCAGAAAACCGATGCCGCCGCCTAAAGGAATCGCCAATATCATGGCGGCCATTCCCCCTAAGCTCATGAGCAAGCTATTGCGAGCCCATTTACGCTGATTCCAAAACTTGATGCAAAATACTAGAAGCGCAAATGGTACAAACAGGGCTAGCAAACCCCACAAAGTGCTGACCCGAAAGGCATCCACGACACCCAGAAGGCCTCCCACCGTGGCTAACAGGGCCCCTATGAGAAACAGCAGTACCAACACAAGAGCGCCCATGGCTCCGCCTCCTCGCCTTTTATAGCTAATGCCCCTAAACGATAGCTCAGTTCCTAAGAGATGGAACGTTTTAAGCAGTTTCGTCTTCTGAGGATGTGTTCATTAAACTTTTCAAATGCTTTAAGCCCTGCTTGACTCGGCGCGAAACGGTAACCGAACTGATACCTAAACGTTCGGCGGTTTCTTTTTGGGTGAGGTCCTGTAGAAACACAAATTCTAGAATATTGCGAGTTCGCTCTTCAAGTTGTTGTAACGCTTGATGGAGGCGAATCCGATCTTCTTCTGCCAGTTGAAAGCTGCGATATTTGGGGTCGGGCAACATGTCAGATAAAGAGGCAGAATCGGCGTCTTCATCCAGAAAGGGAGCATCCAGGCTGAGCAAAGAGCGGTTACGAATAGACAGTTTTACTTCGCTCCACTCAGCTAAGGAAATTTCTAGGAAATGGGCGATTTCGTGATCTGTGGGTTGGCGATTGAGTTGAGTGCGAAGGGTGTTCACTGCCTGTCGAGATTGATGGGCTAGGCTTTGCCACTTTCGCGGAATCCGCACGGTGGCGCTGCGATCGCGTAAATAATGCTGGATTTCACCCCGGATATAGGGGATGGCAAATGAGCTGAAGGCGAATCCTTTGGACAGTTCAAACCGTTCGATCGCACGAATCAGCCCTAAACTTCCCACCTGCATTAAATCGTCAAATGCTTCATCAGACTGGCGAATCCATCGATGGGCTTCGCGTCTGACTAACCCTAAATTGAGTTGAACGAGCCGATTCCGAATTGCGGCTTTCTGGGTTTGTTGGTAAAGCTGTAAGAGTTCAGCTGTTTCACCTTTCAACTCTGAATGAACGTTTTGGAGGGCCATACTGATCCTGTGACGATTAACTTGCCTGTAGACTTGGCAGGAAATGAAGTTCCTAATGATTAGAAATCTGAACTTTCAGGAAGGGCCAGTAGATGCTTATTAACTGTACCTTACGTAGAGCACTGCCATACACCCTCCTACTAAAGCTAGTCACGTTCTTCATTTTCAACAATGTGATTTCTACTGATTCCGGATGGGGGCGAAAACCTTGTGTAAGGGTAAGACTGTCGTCAAATCGCGGTTGAATTGCCGTTAACTTTCCTTAAGGGCTACCTGAAACAAGCTTCTGACATGGGTCCAAGCGTCTTCGGCCGCGGCGGCCTGATAGCTGTCGCGGCGATCGCAGAAAAAACCGTGAGTTGCATCAGGGTATCGGTAAATACGGTGATCCACTTGGTTGTGTGTTAAGGCAGCTTCAATCCTATCCACTTCTTCAGCGGCAATGAGGGGATCTTGCAGGCCAAAGAAGGCGTATACAGTGCCTTGGATTTCTCCCGTACGGTTGAGCGTCGGGACCTCGCCACCGGGGGTGAACTGACAAATGCCTGCGCCGTAAAAACTAGCGGTGGCTCGCATGGCTGGTAATGTAGCGGCTAGATAAGCGACGTGCCCGCCAAAGCAAAAGCCAATGCAGCCGACCGCCGCGGGGACCTGTGGGAAATGCTGTTGGGTGTAGTCGATCGCCCCTTGGATGTCGCTGAGCAGCTCATTGGCTTGGGTGCCGTTTTTATATTTGCGCCCCAGAGCCAAATCGGCCTCGCTGTAGCCGACCTCAAACCCCGGTGCTTGACGATGATAGATGTGGGGGGCGATCGCGATGTAGCCCTCCCGAGCAAGGCGATCGGTCACGTCTCGAATATGGGCATTGACCCCAAATACCTCCTGAATGACGACAACGACGGGACAGCCGTGAGGATCGATAGGATGGGCAAGATAAGCTGGGATCGCTTGTCCCAGGCTTTGCATATCGACGGTGCGGGTTTGAATTTGAGGAGTAGCCGTCATAGTCTTGTCAAAGGTAATGGGTTTCCCGTTTTACATTAAAAGGGGCAGTGCGGTGGCCTGTCGAGGGGCGCTGCTCAGGATGGGCGAGGCAATGAGCTCGGGTCGGTGATGAGTTCGTCGGGGCGATAGGGGATGTGGCCGTTTTGCGATGGCTGGGGCGACTGAGATTGGCGATCGCCTTCCTCAAAGACCGGCGGCGTTACGCTGATCAGCAGCGAGGGCGAGAGCGGGGGGGGATTTGGCGGGATTGGGGAGGGATGCTCTGGGGGGGGGGGGGGGGCTG
>Ga0081520_100679_pt1 | contig 10085 bp, 15 predicted proteins | sample HotLakmasection1_FD_70988 | JGI IMG/M metagenome (GOLD analysis project Ga0081520, IMG submission 70988) | Hypersaline microbial mat communities from Hot Lake, Washington, USA - Section #1 (SPADES assembly) (version 2) | ecosystem: Environmental > Aquatic > Non-marine Saline and Alkaline >... | reverse complement strand
GAAGTCTTGAGGGAGGAAGGTGCTCAAAATCCTTGAACCATCGTACTTTCACCAGTTCACCTACAGATCTCCTTTAGCATCTCATAGCAACATTTTTCTTGCGCTTACCCTGGGGATTGAAATGGTCAATAAGGTTACTCTATGGGTAACTTAAAAAACATGGGATAAACCATCTCCCACCCAGGAAGAAATTAATCTTACCCTTAGTCAAAGCCGATCAAGTGACACCAAACTTGCTCAATGTATGGTCAGACAATTTCATTATTTCCAAATTTTCTATCAACCTGACTCCTATTAGAATGTTTATTCCAAATCATTTTTGTAATCGTCGTTACCCTTTATTTAGTTTCTGACACAGATTCTCTCTCAACGTGTCTGAGTTTAGGCTGCCGTTTTTAAATCGGGACGATGATCTCTCGCATAGCCTTGACACAGTCGAATCGGCGTGGGTTCTACAACGGTTTCAGTGGAGGCATCAGCCGCTGGGGACTCCGCCGATTCCGCCTCACCGGAGACCGCATACGTCCCTTCTACCGAGACCGAGGTGGCATCCAGATGGCGTTGGCGAATGTCGACCCCAAATTGCCCCACCGCCTGCAGCGCCACCTGCAAGAACACTGAGGCGGTACCCTCCGCATCTTTTATTCCCTGTCAACCTGCGGAATGTCGGATCGAAGTTACCGCCTGTTAAATTCCAACTGGCCCACATAGGCATAGTCACCATACTGCTCATCCCCGCTGAATAGCTGGACTTCATAGGCTCCAGACCCTGGTAATGGACAGGTAATCTGTGGGCCTTGGGTTGCTCCATCGGTGCAGTGTTCCGCCTGACTGGAGCCTTTGGCGGCATAGCTGGTGAGCAGCCAGCGCTGGTTGGGGTTTTTGAGATTAATCACGGCACTTCCCCTGGTGTCGGTTTGGGAGCGGGTCGGAGACACCAGATCCAGGCCATCAGCAAAGAATTGGGCTCTCATCATCGGCTGGCGCAGGAACTCACCGCGGGAGATGGGCTGAGATCGCAACTGCCACGCCTGTTCTTCGGGGAAGTGGCTGATGCCCATGACTTCAGGGGGAGGGAACAGGTAGTCGGCTTTATAGGACTTGGTAAAGCCGCTGGCGCGGTCTACATAACCGCTGTTCCAGGTGGGATCGATGAGATACCATTTCCCTTCGATTTTGGCGGCATTCCAGGCATGGCTCTGGCCTTCCAGGTCGCTGGTGGAGCTGCGAGAGTCGCCGGTGACATAGACAATTTCTTCTCCAATAGCCTGGCCCAGGGCCTCCAGTAGTTTGGCGTAACCGGCACAGACGGCAACCCGGCGTTGAAAGACGGTCTCGGCGTCCTGGGGGGGATAGTTCCCCGCGAAATAGTTGGGAGCATCGTAGGCAATGCGGTCGGCTACGTAGTCATGGAGGGCTTTGATCCGCAGCATCGGGTCTTTTTCCTGACTGGCGATGTACTGAGCCACCGACTCAATGCTGGTTTCAGCGCTGGCGGGCATGTTGATGACGGCAGGATGTAGCCCAACATCAGTCCAGGGCCAGCCCTTTGCCTGTCCGGCCTGTCGTGGTTTGGTATCGGTAGTCGGCTGCGGTTTGACCTGGGTGATGTCGGCGTACTGGTCAAAGGGATTGTCATAGAAGACCAGATATAGACCTTCTAAGCCATTGGCCAGCTTGAATAGTCCCTGCCGGGCCAGCTCCACTTGAGGTCCGCTCATGCCGTCTAAGAACCAATCGCCCCTGGTGGAGAGGGCCAGAAATGAGGTTTGGGGTCTCATGGCCAGCAGGAGGCCAATGAAGATCAGGTTCAGCAGCAGGGTGCGTAAAGTAATGCGGTCGCCCCAGGTGAGGATGCCTGACTTGCGTTTCTTCCGGCCTCTCAAGTCCCACAGTATGGGTAGCAGAGGAAATAGCAGGATGCCGGATGATGCCGCCAGCAGGGTAGGGCCATTAATGTAGGCCACCAGGGATGAGGCCAACCAGACTCCCAGTACAGGGGTCAGAAAGACAGCCAGGTAGAACAGGATCCGAATCAGGTGGATTGGTAGCCTGGATAATCGCATGGAATTATTGTCAGGACGACTATCTCAGGATTCCCAGGTGGAAGCGCGTAGTCAGGAAAAATAGAGGTTTCAGGTGAGAATTGTCATCTTCACTTGAGACAACAATGCAATCTGTGGCACCTGTCCGGGTCGGAGAGGGGCCTTCTTGCATGGAATTCAGCTACCCCCCAGGATTTCCTCAGTTTTCTCAGACACCCCTTAAGGTTTCCTCAGAGAGCCGTCAGGAAAGGCTCAGGGTGCCCCGGCACTATAGGACTCAAGATGAACGATTCAAACAACACTTGATTCCTAAAGGAGCCCCACTATGAAACGCATTGCCCTTTCCATTCTGACCGCTGCTCTTTCCACCACCGCGTTTGCTCCCATCGCTTTTGCCGCCCCGGACTTCGACCAGCTGCGCCAGGAGAACCGGGACAAGTCCAGCAAGGTTGATTTCGACCAACTGCGCCAAGAGAACCGTGACAAAGGTGCTGCTGACTACTTCCGTCAGCTGCGCCAGGAGAACCGGGACAAAGGTGCTGTGGACTTTGATGAACTCCGCCAGGAAAACCTGGAGAAGTCTGCCAAGGCTGACTACTTCCGTCAGCTGCGCCAGGAGAACCGGGATAAGGCTGTAGATTTTGACCAGCTGCGCCAGGAGAACCGGGATAAGGCTGTAGATTTTGACCAGCTGCGCCAGGAAAACCGGGACAAAGGTGCTGTGGACTTTGATGAACTCCGCCAGGAAAACCTGGAGAAGTCTGCCAAGGCTGACTACTTCCGCCAGCTGCGCCAGGAGAACCGGGACAAGTCCAGCAAGGTTGATTTTGACCAGCTGCGCCAGGAAAACCGGGATAAGGCTGTAGATTTTGATGAACTCCGCCAGGAAAACCTGGAGAAGTCTGCCAATGCTGACTACTTCCGTCAGCTGCGCCAGGAGAACCGGGACAAGGCTGTAGACTTCGACAAACTGCGCCAGGAAAACCGCGATAAAGGCGTAATTGCTCAATAAAGGTATCCCTGACAATAAACCTGCCTTTAAGCATCCGCTAAGGGCAGGGCAAAGCCCCTAAGCTTGGTGCGTGGTCGGCTCCTGAGTGGTCAAGCATCTTCACGCACCAGCGCGGTTCTGGCTGGCTCTGGTGGTCAGGACCGTCTTTCTCCTTCAGCACACTCGGTGACAACTATCACTCTGGAGGGTGAGCACAAACACCACCAACCCTCGGGAACAGGCAGAGATCACACTGATTCCATTAATAGAGACATCCACACAAGACATCCACATAAAGGAGCTCCAGCTATGCAACTCTCTTTCCTCGGCAAGTCCTACACCGCTTCTGCCCCTGCTGTTGATGCTGTCGCCACTGGCGAAACCGCAACCTTCATGGGCAAGTCCTACGCCCGTAAACAGTTCAACGTTACCCAACGGCAGCAGCCCGCAGAACTGACCTATCGCGGTGTTCGTTACGCCCGTTAGATAACGTTCCTACTGCTCAGACAGCGGCTTTTTCCTGGACCAGCCACAACTACTTCCTTCGCAGCCTCATCAACCATGGTGGGGCTTTTTGCTGCTGGGTTAGACACTAAGAAAAAATCTCCTTCCAGCCCGAGTGGTTGAAGCTGGTGGCTCCGATCGTCAACCCGGCAACGGATTCCCTGCTGGTGCTTTACGACGATGCCCAGAACCTCTACGGGCAACGGGCTAAACGGCAGTTCAGCTTCAACAGTCTGGGTATCAAAGCCCAGGGTCGAATCACTATGCTCAAGCTCAACTACCGCAATACGGCCCAGGTGCTGCTGGCCTACGAGTTTGCTAAGGAGGTGATGCAGCCCACCAATGGCACCGATGACGATATGCCACCCCTGGTAGAGCCCAGCAGTGCCGGTCGGCGTCGTGCAGCAATGGGGTGACCATTACGCGAGAGCGATTGGTGACGGAGTTACAGCAATTAACGGGAGTAGCGGACGATGAAACGTGGGTTGATTCCGGCAGCAGTGGTAGTGGGAGCGTTAGCGGTATGGACCCTGCCACAGTGGATGAACCTTGGCAATGAGACCGTTTTGCCGCAAGACGATGGGATTATCCTGCGCCAACCGCCTGTTAGTGAGCATCTGCGTCAGGGTGTTCCTCCAGAGGCGGAAACCTGGACTGTGGTGCGGGTGGCTGACGGTGGCGCGGCGGGGTAGCCAGTCGGTTGGTGCGGGTCTATTACGCTTTGGGCGATGCCCAAACCCCCTTTCGCATCAGCCTGGTCAACATTGGCCTCAACGTCGTGCTGGACTACTGGTTTATCCGCTGGTTTGGCGCACCGGGTCTGGTGCTGGCGACGGTGGGGGTCAACATCACCTCTACCCTGGCGATGGTTTTCATCCTCAATCGCAAGCTTAACGGTCTGCCCTGGGTCGACTGGGGCCGCTCCATTTTTGCCCTCACCCTGCTCAGCGGCGGCGCGGGACTCGCCACCTGGGGCACGCGCCTGGGTCTGGAGCAGGTACTTGGCATCGAGGGCTTTCTCAACCGCCTGCTGCAACTGGCGATCGCCAGCGCGATCGGTCTCACCATCTTTGCTGTCGGCACCCTGGCCCTTCGCATCCCCGAAGCGACTTTGTTGGTGAACCGGGTGCGATCGCGTTTCACCCGCCGGTAGGGTGTGAGGGTAGGGACATTCTGAAAGGAAAAGGGTCGCATAGGCAGTCGGCGATCGCCTGTTTGTGGGGCGATCGCGCTACCGAGTTCCAGCTTGAACGATACGGCTGAAGGCGATCGCCCTCAATCCATCACGTTGGAGCTTGGGAATCAACCGTCTTCTCTCGCAGCTTTTAGCACCATTGAGTAAAGTTGGCGGCTGACGCGAAAATTAGCCATTTCAATGAGCTGATCCATCAGAATTTTGACGCTTGGAATGAGGGTATTCTGCTTAGCTTGTAGGAGAACGCCTAGTAAACCAATCAGGTTGAGCCCGTAATGGGTTGCTAAGGCTCTACCCCGCCGCTCATCCATCAAAATTAAGTCAGCTTTGAGTTCTACTGCTAACAGGATCGCTTCGGCCTCTCCGACATCAATATTTTGCTGACGGGTTTGGAGGGCGATCGCTCCTTGATCATCGGTAACGGTCTGAACTTGAATCCAGGGCAACGTTTTCACCTCGACTGCGCCCGGAACCGGTTTGCCTGCTCCGGCCATTTCGGTGTAGACCGCTTGAGGAATGACGATGCTGCCGTAGAGCTGTCGCAGTAGATCGAGCTGGCCAATGGCGGCAAGGTTTGTAATCGGGGAGGTGTCGCTGACAACAATCACAGCAGGTTCATTGATTGCAGTGTGGCCACATCCGCCTGAAGATCTTCGACATCGTAGTTGATGTATAAATCTCGTTTTGCCAATTCATGCTGAAATTCAAGCACGGTCAAACCCGTCCACGCCCGAACTTTGCCACTGCTAATTTTTTGTTGCTGATACAGCATCATGGCAATCTCTAATTTCAGCTCATCTTCCTGCAGTTGGCTGGCATGGAGGATGTCATCAGGAATAACCAGGCTCATAGGTTGATGGGAAGAGATGACTTAACTTTCAATATAAGCGATCGCCCCTCGTTACTCCTTGCTTGACTGCGGCTGAGCTAAACAGTATCTACGGCGACGAGCGATCGCACTCCCCGAAGCGACTTTGTTGGTGAACCGGGTGCGATCGCGCTTCACCCGCCGATAAACAAAAAGAGGAAAATCTTTATAGATAAAATTGTCGCTGAAACCGAGGATCTGTCGAGTGACTTTTCTTCTGATTACACGCTTGACATAACGTTTGGAAATTACTGATGTCGTCCACGCCGCCCTGTGCGACAGGAATGATGTGATCAACTTGCAGCTTCGCCTCAGCAGCGGTTTTGCCACAACTGCGACATTGGTAGTTGTCTCGCTCTAGGACGTATTTTCTGACTTCAGGCGGGATAAAAGCCCGTTTTCTGCGAACCATTCAGTTCAACCTCTTGCAGTTTCAACTCATCAAAATCAACCAACTAAAATTGGCACTTCTCAACTATCACCTCAGTCAACTTCAGTGTTTCGCAACTCGTCTAAAGGCGAATTATCCTGATCGAATACCTCAGATTGAGGACAGAATTCGAGTTCGATTTGCTTGATCCTAACTTTTCCTTTTTGCCAACCAGTTTGATCTGTGGTCATGACCTCACATTCAACACCTTCCAGTAAACCCTTGTTTATATTCTTTTCGAGGCGCTGAATAAATAATTCGACTTTAAACGTCTCGGCTTGAGCGATTTGTCTAAGTGGACTAGAGTTATCAATTGCATGAATAACCTCATCCGAATTGAGTTTAATGAATTCCTTTTCCATCTCTTCTCCCTACTTTGAATCCACTGCTGCCCGTAAGGTATCTAAATCTGATTGAATGATTTCATCCTTATGAATTTCTTCGCCCTGTTCAGGAATAAATTCAAGTTCAAACTTGATTTGAACTTTACCCTTTTTCCAGCCTTGAGAATTAGCACTTAAAACCTCACATTCAAGGCCATTTTGAAAGAAATGAGGATTTATGTCGATTTTATGATATTTCTTTAGAACCTCACAAGCTCTGGCAGCAATATCTGGTAGCTGACCTTGAAATGCATTGGCGATTTGATCAGCTCTATACATTCCGGTTGAGAAGGAAATAACATCATCTCCTCTGCAACCAGCTATATGCAACTTATTATTTACATTATTACCCATATTTACACTAGTCCTTTTTCTGAATCGACGATTGCCCATTATGGTTAGGTCTTCAAGAATTCATCTGCCTAAGTTCTTCGAAAGAGTCAGCTGCATTAGGCTCATCTGCTTGAAACTCAATCTCTACACGAACTTTGATAACTCCATTACGCCACCCAGGTTTATCCTGACAGAGAACCCGACAGGTAAAGGTTTTCCCAGCCAACTCATCTAAACTGGTTGCCTCAATGCTATCTTTCAACTCGCGTATACGAAATGTTTTGGGCATATCCAATCGATTCGAGAAGACATCATTTTCCACTTCCACAGTAACGACATCTTCTTCATGGAGACGTTCTTGCATGACTCAATTTCTCCTTAACCTGTTGTTGTGCTGACAGATATTGCTGTCTGACTGTCGAATTCAAAAGCTTCAGATAATTCCGATTCTGGTTCTTTGTCGATTTGAGGAATAGCTAAATCTGCTTCTGAAATGACTGGCAGTTGTTTGCGATCGAGAGCTATCTTTTCAAGGCAGCCATTGATATTGTTGATGGCCTGATTGTAAGCCTCAATATCTTGTTTTAGTCTCTGTTGGGCTTTTTGGTTTTGATCGATTTTTTCAGCTGCTTCTCTTTCCAGCGTGATGGCTAAATATTCGCGGGCGTGGTCATAGTGTTCGAGGATGCTTTCTACTTGCTCGTTAGCCATCTGAAGCAAATGAACATTGAGAGTTTGGTTGACGGTTTGTCGGTAGGTTCGCATAACCGTTTCTTTCACCTTTTGCTCAAAGTCGAGCTTTAACAATTGGCGAATTGCGGGTTCTGCCTCAATCATGCTTTGGTAGTCATAACCTCTACAGGCTTGCTGTAGGGTCTGCCGGAGTTGCCAGATGGAGTAAGTGCCTTCCATATAAAAATCTGGGCGTTCACGCACATAGCGATCGCACTCCGTTTGGGCTTCATTTACCAAAGCTTGACTTACTCGTTGTTGAACTTTAGAAAGCCTGTTTTCGATTCCAGCATCATTACCTAGCAAGCGATAAATATCGCGGTAACAGCTCATTTCGCGGACAGTTTCAGCTAACTGACGAAAGTATTTCTCGACTAATATCTGTGAACTACTCACTAACACATCTTCCAAGCCATTCGCCAAATAGTAAAAAGCTTCTGCCAAAATACCCAGCAGGGGAACGACCGAATTTCGGCGATGACTAGCTTGAGCTTGTTGGTAGACCGCATCAACGCTAAAAGTATGCAGTAGTTCATCCAGACGAGTCACCATTTGAGCTTTCAGCTTGAGAAAGTCTCGCTCAAAGTCTTCATTATTGCTGCTGGCTACGGTGCGATTGACTTCATCTTTGATAGCATGGTGGAACTGTTCGCCAACGGCTTTTAAGTCTGAGGCCAACTGCTTAAGTTTTTGAGTTTTCAGTTCTTCCTGAGTTTGGGGTTGCTTTTCTAAAGCTTGCCACTGAGCAATATAGGCATCACGGATAGCAGTGCATAGGGGATGCAGGTCATCTGCCAGCGAGCTAAATAACTGAGGACGTTTTTCGTGGGTCAAATAATACACGATGGAGTCCCGGAAAAATTCAGTTCCACTATCTTTGATTAATTGCTGAATAAGCGTTTGACCATACTCCCCGAGAATGCGGATATAGTTCTGGTTAGGGGATTCATAGCCCCTAAGTTCTGGTTTGAAGAGGCTACCAACCAACTTGCCAGAAGTCCCGCAGTAGTTGTTGAACTCTGTGACAAATAGGGGCGATTCTTCCTGCCCATCTAGACCTCGAACTTCTTCCGCAAATAAAGAATCTAAGCCAAAGCGATCGCGATCGCTGGTGGTCTGTAGCAACCGACCATAAAATCCTAATAATCCACTCGTGCGATACACTCTCGAACTGTCACGAAATTGACTAGCAATGCAGCGATCTAAACGTTGACGGAGTTGAGCGTTGTACCAAGTTTTATCGATGCGATTAAAGGCATAAAAAACGCGATCGCGGATGCCAGGATTTTGGCGAATGGTTTCGAGTAATTCAGTTTCCTCAGCGGTAAGTTCTCCCGTCTCAGCAGTTTTGAGGACACAGACCACCGCAGCCGTATCGGGACTTTGGATTTTTCTGTAGGTCAGTTCGGCATCTTTGCGGACTGGGGCATCAATACCTGGGGTGTCAATAAGGACGTTGCCATCTTGCAACAAATCATGATGGCAGAAATAATCAAGCCGTTTCAGCACAGCGCTGTTTGAACCTCGACGAGCATATCCTGCGGCTTCTTGTAGGTTAGTAAAATTGAAATGCTCCATTGCATAGGTAGCATTTTTCTGAGGCAAGATCTGCTCGCGATTGCTTTCGTATCCTTCCAGCAACAGCTTCAGGGCATGCGCTTGTTTTGCCTTTTCAGAACGGTTTGCTCCCCCTTCTTCCCCTATGATGCTGTGGCACATTTGTCGTAGGTTTTGCCGAGTGGCAGATTCTAGCAAATCATCCTGAGGGAGGATTTGTAGTCGCTCGATTAGGGCGTTGGCCTGTTCAATAATTTCAGCTTCACTCAGGAAGGTAAGAACGACTTTCTCCTGATCGGGTTCAGCGTAGGCAATGTGGCACTCGGTACCAGTAGCATGACCTTCGGCGCTATACAGCAGTTTGCGTCCCAATAGCGCATTGATCAACATCGACTTCCCGGCGCTAAAGGCCCCCGCAAAGACAATTTCGAAGGTGGGTGAAATTGCTTTATTGAGAGAAGTTTGAATAGCTGTCGTGTCGTGCTTTGCCCGTAGCGTCGATTCTTTAGCAGTCAGTTGGAGCAGTTGAGCAACATCTTGCTGAAGCGAAGAACACTGGGAAGGAAGGTCAACCATGAGGCGTGAAGATTGAAACGTTAATTTGAGCTTGAAATTAGCTTCACCTTAAGAATTCCCATTTCGTAAATTTAAATCTTGGTTATGAGCCAGATTACCCGCAGAGTTTTCTAACCCAACTGCCCCAACTGGACGGCAGGTTGGTGATCGACGAGGGTGTTGCCAGTCAGAATATCATCGACGGTGATGCGGAAAGTGCGATCGCCCCTTACCCGCGTCAACAAATCAACAAATACGGTTGTACGGGGCGATCGCTTCTTGTACTATCTTTCCTACGGGGAATGGTTCTAGGCGGGGAAGAGAGGAGGTTCCAGCTCCTCAAATCCCCTGAACATCCCGACTTAGACTAGGTAAGACGAGATATCTGGGATCATTTTATGATCTAGCTTCTTCGTTGCGCCTCATTTGGGAAACGCTAGACACGTTCCCCGTTTTCCTTAACCCGAAAACGGAGACACCCGCATGTTTCAA
>Ga0081520_100677_pt1 | contig 10190 bp, 7 predicted proteins | sample HotLakmasection1_FD_70988 | JGI IMG/M metagenome (GOLD analysis project Ga0081520, IMG submission 70988) | Hypersaline microbial mat communities from Hot Lake, Washington, USA - Section #1 (SPADES assembly) (version 2) | ecosystem: Environmental > Aquatic > Non-marine Saline and Alkaline >... | reverse complement strand
AACCGGCCGGGCATCCTGCTTGCCGCTCAGGGCCGCGCGGTTCCCGCCCGCTGGGGCACCGAGCCCTCAGCGCTCTACACCGCCATGGGCTTTGCGATCTCGCAGACCAGCCGCGCGCGTCCCCCGCCACTCGGACCGAGGCCCCGCGCCGGGCCAAGGATCAGGCGCATCTGAAACGGAAACGCCCCGGAACCCGAGGATTCCGGGGACGCTGGTGCAGGTGGCGGGCGCCAGGCGCTACAGATTCCGCCCGATCTCGTAGAAACGCTCCCGGCGCTGGGTGCGCAGCTCCTGCGATGTCATCGTTTCCAGCACCGCAAGCTGGCGTTCGATGGCAAGGCCGGCTTCCTGAATCGCGGCCTTCGGGTCGCGATGGGCTCCGCCGACAGGCTCGGTGACAATGGCGTCAATCACGCCGAGCCGCTTCAGGTCCTGCGCCGAAATCCGCATCGCTTCCGCCGCATCCGGCGCGCGCGCGGCGTCGTGCCAGAGGATGGAGGCACAGCCCTCCGGCGAGATCACCGAATATATGGAATGCTCCATCATCAGCACCTTGTTGCCACCGGCAATCGCGATCGCGCCGCCCGATCCGCCCTCTCCGATGATCAGCGAGATGACCGGAACGCCAAGGCCGAGCGTCACCTCGATGGAACGCGCAATCGCCTCGGCCTGGCCGCGCTCCTCGCCCGCCTTGCCAGGATAGGCCCCGGCAGTGTCGACAAAGGTGATGACCGGCAGGCCGAACCGGTCGGCCATCTCCATCAGGCGCTGTGTCTTGCGGTAGCCTTCCGGGTGCGCCATGCCGAAATTGTGGCGCAGGCGGCCATCAGTGTCGGCGCCCTTTTCATGGCCCATGACAAGGACCGAACGGTCATTGAAACTGGCAAGCCCACCAAGGATGGCCTTGTCATTGCCGAACACGCGGTCGCCCGAAAGCTCGACATAGTCGCTGAACAGGCCGTCTCGATAATCGACAAAATGCGGGCGCTGCGGATGTCGGGCAACTTGCGTCTTCCGCCAGGCTGACAGGCCGGAATAAAGCTCGTTGAGCTGCCTTGCGGACTTGTCCTTCAGCCGGGCAAGCTCGTCATCAATGCTCGGGCCTTCGCCCTTGGCGGCCACGGCCTCAAGCTCGGCGATCTTCGCCTCAAGCTCGGCGACCGGCTTTTCGAAATCGAGATAGGTGATCATGTTTCCTGATTAGCAGCGCGTTTCGGGTGGGAAAAGGCCTTTCAACGCTGGTGTGAGATGACGCTGAAAGGTTAAGGCTCGCACACCTTTGATTAACCCTGCACGCGTTCTAAACGCGCGCTGAAGACTGACAGAATGTGAGCCGGAGACACGCATGACGACCACCGGAACCCGAAACGGCAAGACCATCGCCGTCGCCAACATGAAGGGCGGGGTGGGCAAGACGACCAGCGTCGTCGCCATCGCCGAAGCGCTCGCCGCCATTGGCGGCCACCGCGTGCTGGTGCTCGATGTCGACGCGCAGGCCAACGCCTCGCTCGCCATCATGGGCGACGATGCCCTGACCGAGGCGATCGAGGAAGAGCGCACCATCCGCGCCTTCCTCGAGAATGCGACCATTGGCGGCGGTGCCGAGCCGATCCACAGCGTCATCCACCGGAATGCCTCCGATGTCTCGCACATGGGCAAGCCGCTGCAGATAGATGTCATCCCCTGCGAAGTGGACTTCCGCCATTCCGAGCGCGAGATCATCTATGAACTGACCGAGAATGGCGAGAGCCTGAAGGCGATCGAGAACCGGTTCACCCGCGTGCTCAGGCCGAGCTTTGAACGCCTCGAATCCGAGTATGATTATATTCTGGTGGACTGCCCGCCCGGCATTTCCGCCGTGACGGAGGTCTCGCTCAGGGTTGCAAGCATGGTGATTTCGCCGGTCATTCCAGACTTCCTGTCGACGCTCGGCCTCGAGGCCTTCTGCCGTCAGGTCATGGAATCGGTCCATCGTGGAGACCCGTCCCAGCGTCGTCGTCCCTATGTGCTCGGATCGCGCGTCAAGGCGACCCGCGGACATACCGGCGTGATGGAGGGCATGCGCGGCATTTCGTCCATGCCGACGGCGGAATTCCGTATGTTCAACACCCATTTGCCGGAGCGCAACTGGTTTGCCGACGGCATCGGCAAGACCGGATCAAACCCGACCTTCACCGAGAAATGGACCGAGGACGGTTTCGAAGTCCTGTCCGCCCTGATCTCCGAAATCGAGGATGCCCTGCGATGAACGCTTCCCGACCGGCCGACGCCATTCAGGTGATCCTCGACAATCCGGAGCTCTTCCGGGCGGTGAACAAGGATCTCGACAGGCATGCCCGCGCCATGCTGAAGAAGCAGGCCAACACCCTGCGCAGCGCAAGATCGGCCCGTGCCCTTCATGGTGCCCTTGGCGACGAGCTGACTGCGCTCGCGCTCGAAGGCCTGACCGCCAATCAGGTCCGAACGCTCGTCCGGCGCATGGACAAGCATAATGATTTCTTCACCGAGATGACGACGCTCGACCAGCGAAACCATCTCCTCGGCCTGTTCACAGGCGAGGTGATACCGGAACCTGCGCGGGCGAGGCCCGAAAGGTCAGCCTCCGACGCGCCGGAGCGTCAGCGCGAAAAGGACGAGCCCCCCCGTGCGCCCCTCACCGAGGCGCAGAAGATCTTCGGCCACAAATCCATGGGCGCGCGGGGCAAGTCGAAGCGGCGGACAGGCTGAGGCTCCCGGTTTCCCGACAGGACGGCGAGGCATCAGACAAACAGGCACTCGATCAGGTTCCGGCCGACGTCATTATCCTTGCTGTCCTTACCGCCCTCGGACGAGGCATCATCGGGCGTGTCACACCACACATGATGCGACATGACCATGCTCAGGATCTGGGCGTCGAGCCGGCTCGGCGTGCCCCTGAAATTCCTGAGCGCAGCCAGCAGCTGCATGGATGCCGCCCCCTGTCTGGCAATCAGGCCATGCGCGATGACACGGCTGTCTTCATCCTCGCTCGCCGACAGGATGAGACCGTTCATCGCCGCAAATTCCCTGCGGATGTCGCCGGGCGAGGTATCGAGGCGCGCGTCGAGCAGACCGAGCAGCTGATCCGGCGAGAGCGTCGCATTGCCGGGAAGCTCAGGCACGGTGCGGGCGCGGGTCTGCTCATAGATCGCACGAAACGCGGCCAGCAGGATTGATCGGCGCGTGCCGAAGAAATGCTGGACAGAGGAGACCGACAGTTCCGCTCTCGCGGCAACGGCGCGGTGGGTCGCCGCCTCCGCCCCCTGTTCCATGACGAGCGCCGCTGCAGCGCCGAGGATACGCCGTGCAGTGTCATGGTCCGGTACCGTGTCGGATTCTGCATGTCGCGCTGCAGTTTCAGCGGCAAGGCGGACAGCGGAATCGGTGTCGCTGACAGCACGGGCCTGCGACCGGTCGGTGAAGCGCTGGAGAAGCGCAAGCGCCCAGGAGTCGAAGGCGCTGAGTTCGGGGAAGGCGAGATAGGCAAACCGGATCGCCGATGCGAAGGACTGAAGCGTTCCAGGCAGGAGTGACGTCATCCCGCACCCTTCGAGAAGCGAGCCCCAGAACTGTCGCTCGGCGGTTGCCGAAGCGAACAGGCCCGACATTTCCCCTGCCCGCGCGGCCTCGATCCTCGACTGCCAGAGCAGCCGCTCCTCGCCGCGGTGAAGGCGGATGATGGACTGGATCGTGGTGAAAGCGAGCGGCGCGAAATCGCCCTCGGCCAGAGGCAGGTCCTCGAGCCGCCTCGCCTGATCTGCCCAGTAGGCTGCGCAAATCGTGTCGGCCTCGTGACGCGCCGCATCGATGAGGGCAGCCAGCGACCCGTAGCGGTAATTCACCGCCGAAGCCGCCACACCGGCCCGCTCGCCCAGCGTGCGTGCGCTGAGTGTTGAAAGTTTCTGCTCCGAAGCGAGACCGATGACCGCGCCGATCAGTGGATCGGCTTCGCGGACGGGACTGAGTGAATGATACATTTGTTCGAGATTAGGCGATCTCCCGATCAATGCAAGGCCACCCAACCGGCCTGATACGCTCGTTCGAAAGATTTCAGATTTATGACAGAAAGAGAACTACTCTGAATTGTTGCATGCCTGTTGCAGGGGTACAACGTCATAAAATCTTCACTTGGTACATTTGTTCGATTGGCCCTAGAGACGAGGTTCTGGTTCCTGCTCTGGAGAGGGAAAATGTCTGCAAAAATCCGTGCCCTGAACATTCTGATGGCGAGCAGTTTCCTCGCCGCTCCCGCTGCGCTGGCACAGGCCAGCGACGTTGCCAGCGACGAGTCCGAAGCCCGCCAGGAGGTGGTTGTGGTCACCGCCACGCCGATCCGCGACTCCCAGGCCGCCGCGATCCAGGCAAAGCGCGAAGCGCCGAACGTGGTCGATGTCATTTCCGCCGACACGATCGGCCGCTTCCCCGACCAGAACCTTGCGGACTCGCTCGGCCGCCTGCCGGGCCTCGCCATCGAGCGCGACCAGGGCCAGGCCCGCTACATCAACTTCCGCGGCGCGCCGTTCCGCTACACCGCCATCGCCTTTGACGGCATCGACGTTCCGGGTGCCCAGAACGGCCGCATCCCGCGTTTCGACAGCTTCCCGTCGGTGATCACCTCGGCCGTGGAAGCCAACAAGGCGATCACGCCCGACATGCCAGGCGAGGCGGTTTCGGGTTTCATCAACATCAAGACCTTCAACCCCTTCGACGAAGCCGGATTCGGCGCTTCGCTCGAGGCCGGCTATGGCGAGCAGGAGCTCGGCGGTGGCCCGGTGAACAAGTATAATGGCCGCCTGTCCTGGTCGAATGACACGCTTGGCGCCGTGGTCTTCGGCTCCTTCAATCGCCGCGTCCAGAACACCGACAGCCGTGAATTCGACATTGAACTGAACGATTCCGGCCAGCTCGTCGTCAACGAACTCGACTTCCGCTCATATTTTGTCGAGCGCGAGGACACCGCCTATGGTGGCCGGCTCGAAGTCCGCCCTGAAGGCGGCATGGTCGACCGCGTCTTCCTTTCGACCCTCTTCACAGAGTTCGTCGATCAGGAAGAGCGCAATCAGTATGTGTTCGACTTTGCCGGCAGCGCGGATGCGCTGGGCGCAAACGCCCCGGTTGGCGAAACCGGCTACCAGCCGCTCGTCTTCGTCAACCGCCTGCTGGAAGATGGCGAGTATGACAACTCGACTTTCACCACCACGCTGGGCGGTGATTTCGAACTCGGTGGTTGGCTTGTCGAAGGCCGCCTGAACTATACCGAGACGACAGACAACACCTTCCTGCCGATCCCGTTCTCCAATGTTGCCCAGGTCGCGGCGAGCTATGACCTCAGCGACGTGAATGCGCCGGAGGTGCTCGTTTTTGAGCCCTTCACCCAAACCCCGCGCGGCATCAACTTCCTCGATTATGCTGTCGACATCTATGTGCTCGTCGACGCAAAGCTCGACAATGAGGCGTGGAAGGCGAAACTCGACGCTGAGCGCGACATGACGCTTTTCGGACGTAATGCGACGGTGAAGCTCGGCGCGCAATTCGACACGCGCGAGGCTGCTGGCAACGGCTTCGTCCAGGAGATCGGCTTCTTCCCGCCGGACTTCGACATCGATCAGTTCTCCACCGGCGTGGAATGGTACACTGATTTCAACAATTCCATGAACGCGACCTATTTCGACAATCCGCGCCTTCGCGCGGCTTGGGCCGATGCCATTGGCGGTCTCGATGTCGACGTGCCGGTCGATCAGGAAATCGCGATCGAGGAAGACATCATTGCCGGCTACGGCATGGCGACCTTCCCCTTTGATGGCGGCAGCTTCATCATCGGTTCGCGTGTGGAGTTCACCGACTATACCTCATCGGGCCCCTCGCTCGATATCGCCTTCAGCGATGACTATGTGAACATTCTGCCGAGTGCGCACCTCAATTTCGACCTGAATGCGGACATGAAGCTGCGTTTCTCGGTCTCCTCCGGCCTGTCGCGCCCGACCTATAACGAAATGCGCGCCTCAGCTTCGGTCGACGTCACCAACAAGGCCGTCGTCGGCGGCAATCCGACGCTCGACCCGGAAACCGCCTGGGGCGGCGACGTGTCCTATGAATGGTATTTCGCCCCGGCGAGCATCTTCTCGGTCGGTGCCTTCTACCGCGGTGTGGATGACGTGATCTACTCCGACTCCACCACTGTGGACGGCGGCATCTATTTCGCCCCGGCCGCAGGCGAGGACTGGACGCTGTCAGGCTTCGTCAATGGCCGCGACGGCTATCTGGCGGGCGTCGAGGTCAACTTCATCGGCCAGGCCGCCGACCTCCTGCCCGAGCCGTTTGACGGTTTCGGCGTCAGCGGCAACCTGACCCTGCTCGACAGTGAGTTCACCACCAATGCGGGCAATGAATTCTCACTGCCCGGCACCTCCGACACGGTGTTCAACGCCTCGGTCTTCTACGAGAAGTTCGGTCTGTCGGCGCGCCTCAACTATCAGTCGCGCGATGCCTGGCTGTCGACGACGGAGAATGACAGTCTGGGCGAGTTCTGGGACTCGCAGGAGCGCGTCGATGCCTCGCTGCGCTATGTCCTGCCCTACGAATTCTCCGATGCGCGCTTCACCCTGTTCGCCAATGGCAACAACCTGACCGACTCCACCGATGTGCGCTACATTGAGACCCCGCGCACGCCGAACCAGGTCGAGGGCTATGGCCGCTACTGGCTGGTCGGCTTCCGGGTCGACTATTAGGCCCTGACCGACAGGAAGGACGCCGACCTGACCCCCTCGCAGGTCGGCGTCCATCCATTCTCAGACATATGCACACAGATGAAGACAGCTGAAGGGAGCCAGTGAAATGCTCAGACAGACGATGACCGTGTCCGCGCTAGCGGTGATGCTTGCAGCCTGCGGCGGAGACGATGCAGCAGGGGCAGATCCAGAGGCACGCATTGCGGTCGAGCGCGCCGAAGTGACATTCGACGCTGCAACCGAAACGTACAGTCTCTCCTATGCCCTTGCGGGCGAATCGGTGCCGGTGGACATCCTCCTCGCCGATACCCCGTCTGCGACCGACGGCATTCTCATCGGGGACGATGTGACTGCGTCGAATTTCACGTGGACGCCCGAATCTGGTGCCGATGAGCGTCACTATTTCATCATCCGCCCGGAAGGCGGCACGCCGCTCATGACGGCCACGCGCGTCCTGCCGCTGGAGGGCGGGCGCAATTTCCGCGACCTTGGCGGCTATGAAACCGCCGATGGCCGGCAGGTGAAATGGGGCCACGTCTTCCGCTCTGGCGTGATGCACCAGCTGACACCGGCCGATTACGACTATCTCTCAGGCCTCGGCATCGACGTGATCTGCGACTTCCGCTCCGAGCAGGAACGCGCAAGCGAGCCGACCGATTGGGCCGCCGGCGAGGTGAATTATGTCACCTTCCCCGATCCGGCGGGCGATGACGATCTGTCGAAATCCTTCGCGGCGGTGTTCATGGACCCGGAGGTGACGCCGGAGAAGGTGCGCGCGACCTTCATTGAGCACTACCGGTCCATGCACAAATACTATGCCCCGGCCTATACGGTGATGTTCGATGAGCTGGCGAATGGCGACATTCCGCTTGCCTTCAACTGTTCAGCCGGCAAGGACCGGACCGGCGTCGCTGCCGCGCTGCTGCTCACCGCGCTGGGTGTCCCGCGCGAGACCGTTGTGGCTGATTATGCGCTTTCTGAGCAGGTGGTCGACTATATGGCAGAGTTCTACGATGCCGCAGGGGAAGCCGGACCAGACAGCCCGTATGCCTTCCTGATGCAGCTGCCGCCGGAAGTCGTCGAGCCGCTGATGCGCACCGAACCGGCCTATATCGAGGCGACCTTCGAATCCATTGACGCCGAATACGGCTCGGTCGAAGCCTTCATCCAGCAGGAACTGGGCGTCGATGATGCCGAATTGCAGCGCCTGAAGGACCGGCTCCTCAACTAGGGCCTTGGGAGGGGCCGGTTGGGCCCCTCTCACCCGCCATTGAAGTGTCCGTAGATGCGCTCCGCCAGGGCCTGCGAGACGCCGTCGACATCGGCGAGATCCGAGAGCTTCGCCCGCGCTACGCCGCGTGCCGATCCAAAGCGGTGCAGGAGCGCCTTCTTGCGCGCCGGGCCGATGCCTTCGATCTCGTCGAGCGGTGATTTCCGGATGTCGGCGGAGCGCTTCGCCCGGTGGGCACCGATTGCCCAGCGGTGCGCCTCGTCGCGCAGACGCTGAAGGTAATAGAGCACCGGTGCGTTCTCCGGCAGCCTGAAAGGCGCCCGGCCCGGCATGAAGAACTGTTCCCGGCCAGCATTGCGATCGACGCCCTTGGCGATGCTGACAAGGTTCACGTCTTTCGCCGTGAGGCCCAACTCGGCCAGCGTTTCAGTCACAGCATTGAGCTGGCCGATCCCGCCATCGATGAGGACGAGGTCGGGCCAGGTGTCGGGTTTGGTTCCAGACCTTTCGCCACGCCCATCCCCCTCCCGGTCGCGGGAGTCGGAGCGAGGAGGTTGCGGCGTGTCCCGAGCTTCGGAAAGTTCTGAAACCTCGGTGCCCTCACCCCCGCCCCCTCGCCCGCAATCGGCAGAGGGGGCCGAGCGCTCCGCCGCCTCCTTGAGCAAGCGCGAGAAGCGGCGCCGCATCACCTCGCGCATCATGGCGTAATCATCGCCCGGCTCGAGATCCTCGTCCCTGATGTTGAACTTTCGGTACTGGCCCTTCACGAAGCCTTCCGGCCCCGCCACCACCATGCCGCCGACGGCGTTCGATCCCTGAATGTGGGAATTGTCATAGACCTCGATGCGGTTCGGAACCGCTTCGAGATCGAAGGACTTCTGCACCTCCTTCAGAAGCCGCGCCTGGCTCTGGGTTTCGGCGAGCTTGCGCGACAGCGCCTCGCGCGCATTGTTTTCCGCCTGAAGCACAAGCTCGCGCTTGCCGCCGCGCTGAGGGGTGCGGACCTCGACCCTGTGACTGGCCGAGAGCGAGAGCGCCTCGCCGATCAGTTCGCACTGCTCCGGCTCGACATTGGTCAGGATCAGGCGCGGCGCTGGCCGGCTGTCGTAGAACTGCACGATGAAGGCAGCGAGCACTTCTTCAGCTGAGGAATCACGCTCATGGCGCGGGTAGAAGGCCTTGGTCCCCCAATTCTGCGCCGCGCGGTAGAAGAAGACCTGGACGCAACTCGCCCCGCCTTCCATGGCGATGGAGAAGACATCGGCCTCCTCCAGGCCTTCGGGATTGATCGACTGGCTGGAGCGCACGACGGCCAGCGCCCGGATACGGTCGCGCAGGCGGGCAGCAGTCTCGAAATCGAGAGCTTCTGCGGCAGCCTCCATCTCCTTCGCCAGCCGCTCCTGAAGATCGACCACCTTGCCGCGCAGGAAGTCCGTCGCCTGATCAGTCAGCCGGGCGTATTGCTCCAGAGAGATCTCGCCGGTGCAGGGGGCTGAGCAGCGCTTGATCTGGTGCAGCATGCAGGGCCGGGAGCGGCCTTCATAGACACTGTCCTCGCAGGTGCGCAGCAGGAACGCCTTCTGCAGCGTGTCCAGCGTTCGCTCGACGGCGCCGACGCTGGCAAAGGGGCCGAAATAGTCACCGTCACCCTTCTTCGCGCCACGATACTTGCGAATCTGCGGCGCGGCATGGTCGCGGCGAATGTGAATATAGGGGAAGCTCTTGTCGTCGCGCAGCAGCACATTGTAGCGCGGCATGAAGCGCTTGATCAGATTGGCTTCGAGCAGCAGCGCCTCGGTCTCGGTCTCGGTGACCACGAACTCCATCGAGCGGGTGAGCGCGATCATGGCGGCGATGCGCTGAGTGTGACCGCCGAGCCGCGCATAGTTCGACACCCGGTTCTTCAGATTCTTCGCCTTGCCGACATACAGGATCTCGCCCGTCTCACCGATCATGCGATAGACGCCTGGCTTGCCGGGCAGGCGCTTCAGATTGTCCTTGATGACGTCGACCCCGCGCAAGGGTGCCGGTGCGTCCGATTCATGACCGTCCATGAGCGCAGAAATAGTCGTCCCCGCGCGCCGATACCAGCACTGGTTCGGGAACTGACTGGGTTGGGGCACGGTTTCTTGAGACAGTTCATAGCGCTAATTTTCCATCGAAGGAGAATGGACCATGGACGACAGTAACAGCTCGACATCTGGCGCGACGGA
>Ga0081520_100675_pt1 | contig 10213 bp, 11 predicted proteins | sample HotLakmasection1_FD_70988 | JGI IMG/M metagenome (GOLD analysis project Ga0081520, IMG submission 70988) | Hypersaline microbial mat communities from Hot Lake, Washington, USA - Section #1 (SPADES assembly) (version 2) | ecosystem: Environmental > Aquatic > Non-marine Saline and Alkaline >... | reverse complement strand
AGAGGGGGCCCTTGCTCCCACACGGGCTCGTGACCCTGGGGGGGGACGGGCTCCCCTCTGCAACGCCAAGATAGCAGATCTTCAACAGACAAGGGGGGGGGTGATCTTGTGGTGCGGGTGTCAGGGATCAATGCTTTCCGGGCGAACCGGCGCGATCTCCTCGACAGGCGCCCGTCGCCTGCGGATGGCGAACGCCACAAGCCCGGCACCGATCAACAGGATGAAGGGCAGCGTCCACAGCATCCAGCCGCCAAACCCGCTGGCCGCTGGGCGGAACAGCACGAATTCGCCGTAGCGTTCGGCAAACCACTCGCGCACTTCGGCATCGCTCTTGCCCGTCGCGACCTGCTGGCGGACCACGCGGCGCATGTCCTCGGCAATGTCGGAGGCCGATTGCGAGATCGGCTCATTCTCGCAGGCCACGCAGCGGATTTCGCGCATCAGCGCCTGCGCGCGCGCCTCTGCCTCCGGATCGGCAAGGGGGGCTTCCTGCAGGACCAGGAGAAAGGCGAAGAGTCCCGCAAGCCAGTTCATTCAGCCGCCACCGCCTCAGCCCGCCGGGTCGTCACGGCCGCTCTCCGGCGCGGCAGGAGTGACAGGCCGCCGCCCAGCGACATGAGGATCGTGCCGATGAACACCCAGTCGATGAATGGATTGAAATAAACCCGGAAACTCCAGCGCGTGACATCCTCTGAGGCGCGCACCTCGCCGAGCGCGATGTAGAGGTCGCCGGCGAGCGTCTTGTGGATGGCTGTCTCCGTGGTTGGCATCCGGGCGGCCGGATAGAAGCGCTTGTCGGGCGCCATCTCCACGCTTGTATCGCCCCTGCTGGCGGTCAGGAAGGCACGGTCGGCATACCAGTTCGGCCCCTCCACCGAGGCCATGCGGTCAAGCTCCAGCGTCCAGCCCGCCACTTCCGTCGCCTCGCCCGGCGCCAGCACAATGCTTCGCTCATAGCGAAGGCCCGTCTCCACGACCGCGCCGATGACAAAGACCCCGATGCCGAGATGGGCAAGCGTCATGCCCCAGACCCGGCCCGGAAGCCTGAACACCCGCCCCGGCTGCCAGAGCGCCCGGCGGAACAGTTCAATCGCTGCGCCCGCAACAAGCCAGAGGCCAAGCCCGATCCCGATGGCATGGCCAATGCCGAAGGGTGCGGTCAGGCGCTCTTCCAGCGTGACGCCGCTGAAATCCGGTCGCGGCAGCATCATTCCGAAGGCGATGGAGGCAAGGAGCAGGGCTGCAAGCGCCACACCCCAGCGGACCAGCCCTTCCCGGCTTGCCCGGCCCCAGGCCCAGCCCTGCACCACGGGCAGCGCGAAAAGGAGCAGCGCCAGCATGGGCGAGAAGGTCATGTTGAAATAGGGCGGGCCGACGGAAGCCTGGTCACCGGTCAGCGCCTCGACAATCAGCGGAAAAAGCGTGCCGAGCAGCACCGTCGCGGTTGCAACAGCAAAGACGAGATTGTTGGCGAGCAACGCCCCTTCCCGGCTCACCCATTCAAAGGCCGGGCCCTTGCCGAGCTTGTCGGCGCGCAGGGCGAACAGGGCGAGCGCCGCTCCGCCGAGCACGATCAGCCCGCCAAGCAGGACAAGCCCGCGCGCCGGGTCGATGGCGAAGGCGTGAACCGAGGTCAGCACGCCGGAGCGCACGAGGAAGGCGCCAAGGATCGAGAAGCAGAAGGCGAGCACGGCGAGCAGCGCGGTCCAGGCGGCAAACGCGCCGCGCTTTTCCGTGACGATGAGCGAATGCACGAGCGCTGTGCCGATCAGCCAGGGCATGAAGCTCGCATTCTCGACCGGGTCCCAGAACCACCAGCCACCCCAGCCGAGCTCGTAATAGGCCCAGTAGGCGCCGAGCGCGATGCCGATGGTGAGGAAGATCCAGGCCCACATGGTCCAGGGCCGGGCAAGTTTCGCCCAGGTGCTGTCGATGCGCCGTTCCATGAGGCCGGCCGCCGCCAGCGAGAAGACGAGGCTGAAGCCGACATAGCCGAGATAGAGCATCGGCGGATGGATGGCGAGTGCCGGGTCCTGCAGGAGCGGATTGAGGTCGGCCCCCTGAAGAGGCGGGCTCAAATCGCGCAGGAAGGGGTTGGAGGCAAACAGCAGATAGGCGAGCGATGCGGCGGCCAGAATGCCTTGTATGCCGATCGCGCGGGAGACGAGCGTCTCGCGATCGGTGCGGATGAAGGTCGCCGCCGCTGCCCCGAAACCGAGCGTGACGAGGCACCAGAGCGCCATGGAGCCCTCATGGTTTCCCCAGGTGCCTGCAAACTTGTAGATTGCGGGCTTCAGCGTGTGGGAGTTCTCCGCCACCAGGGTCACGGAGAAATCCGAAATCATGAAGGCGCGCACCAGGAGCGCAAAGCTGAGCAGCATCAGCGCAAAGCCGAGATGCGCACTTGCGCGCGCTGCGCCAGCCTGTCCCGACAGGCCGAACCATGCCTGGAGCCCTGAAAGCGCCAGCGCGAAGAAAGCAAGCAGGTGAGCGAATTCCGTCATCAGCCAGCAGTGTCCACCGTGGCTGCGACCGTCTCGCCGTCGATCGGCGTCTCGTGCATGTCGCGCAGCTCGCGGGGCACGTAATTCTCGTCATGCTTGGCAAGGATACGGGTTGCGCGGAAAACGCCATCCTCACCGAATGCCCCATCAGCCACAACCCCCTCGCCCTCGCGGAAGAGGTCCGGCACGATTCCGGTATAGGTGACGGGGACCGTGCCCTGGCCGTCGGTCACGCGGAACAGGATGTCGGCACCCTCGCCATATTCGAGCGAGCCGTCCTCGACCATCCCGCCAAGCTTGAACACCTTTCCGGGCTCGATCCCGCCTGCCTCGGCAATCTGGCCGGGCGTCATGAAGAACATGGCATTGGAGCGAATCGCGATGAGGGTCAGCGTCGCCGCCGCTGCCAGCAGCACACCGGCAATTCCGATCACCCAAAGTCTCTTCGTGCGTGCACGCATGGGGCCTCCCTTCGAGCCGTTCCTCGATCCAGAGAATAGGGTCTTACACCGGTGCTGGCGAGTGCGGCATGTGGTTCGTTTCGATCAACGGGGCTGATTGCCGGTTCCCGAAGCCTCATTGTCGGCACTGCTGACAAGACGCGACAGCTCAGCCCGCCTCCGATCGCCTTCGGGAAAGACATTGGCGACGCTCTCCCAGACCGCTCTGGCGCGGTCCTCATCACCCATCTGCCAGAAACGCAGGCCCGCCATGTAGCCTGCGCGCACCTCATTGGTGTCGAGCGCGAAGGCCTGCCCGTAAAGCTGTGCCGCTTCGCGGGGCACATTGCCGCCATCAAGGCGCACAAAGACATCCGCCATGCCGATCAGGGCCGGGACATATTCCCCGTCACGCCGCAGCGCCGACTGGAAGGCTCTCAGCGCCTCCTCGTCCCGGCCATCATCGACCAGCAGTTGCGCGGTGAAGAAATGCGGCTGTGGATCATCCGGGCGTTCAGCCTTCAGGAGCTGGAGGCGCACCAGCACCTCTTCGCGCGTCATCTCCTCGGGGCTGCGACGCTCAAGCTCGGCAGCACGGTCGGCGAAGGGCAAATCGGCTGCGCCCGGTGCGCCGTACAAGCCGTAGGTGAAAAGCGCTGCCAGCCCAGCCGCGCCCACAATGCCTGCCCGGACGAGCTTCTGCCGACGCGGGCCAGACCCGCCGGCAAGCAGCACGACAAGGCCCAGAAGAATGAGAAATCCGATTGCATAGGTCCACATGGGCAGGAGGTATGCCTTATCCTGCGGGAAAATCCATCGCGACCCTTAGTCCACCCAGCGGGGCATCGGTGAGTTCGAGCTTGCCATTGTGCAATTCCACCAGTTCGCTGACGATGGACAGGCCCAGTCCCGTGCCCGGCGTCTGTTCGTCCAGCCGCCCACCGCGCTTCAGCGCGATCTCGCGCTGGTCCGGCGTCAGGCCCGGCCCGTCATCATCGACATTCAGGTGAAGGCGACCATTCTCGACGCGCGCGTGAACCTCGACATGGCGTTTCGCCCACTTGCCGGCATTTTCGAGAAGGTTGCCGAGCAGTTCCTCGAGGTCCTGGCGCTCGCCGCGAAAGACCGCGGTCTCCGGCACATCGACGTCGATACGTAGTTCCTTGTCGCGGAACAGCCGCTCCATCAGGCGGGAGAGGTCCGCCACGACAGGCTCAAGCTCACAACGGGCACCCAGCACCTCGGCGCGTGCCGCCGCCTGGGCGCGTTTCAGATAATGCTGCACATTGGACTGCATGCTCTCGGCCTGACGGCGGACAAGCTGGTCCATCGGCGTGTCGCCCGAGGCCTCGTTCATCAGCACTGCAATCGGCGTCTTCAGCGCGTGGGCGAGGTTGCCGACATGGGTCTGCGCGCGGGAGACGACTTCCTTGTTGTGCTCGATCAGGGCGTTCAGCTCATCGGTCAGAGGGGCGACTTCGGAAGGGTAGTCCTCCTGCAGCCGCTCGCGTCGTCCCTCGCGGATGTCATTCACATGGGCGGCGATCTGGCGCAGCGGCTGCAGTCCGTAGCGCACCTGCAGGTACATGGCGAGCAGCACGCCTGCGGCCAGCACGCTCATCAGCGCGACAAGCAGGATCAGGAAATTGCGCGCCGCCGCCTGCTGCGCGGAGCGGTCCATGGCGGCGGTGAAGACGATGGGCTGGCTGCGGTTCTCGATCAGCACCGCCCGCATGCCGACGCGCACGGGCTCATCATTCGGCCCCGTGGCATTGCCGTAGAATATCTGTCCGGGGCTCGACACCGCTTCGGCAAGCGTTTCCGGATTGACCGGGGGCTGGCTGTCGAAAACACTGTCCGACGTGATCGCGCCTTCGAGCTGCCCCTCCTCATTCAGGCCGATGATCGCCCAGTAGCGCCCCGACAGCGGCACGCCGAAATCGGGATGCTCAGGCAGGACGCCATTCGTCGTCGTGATGCGACCGTCGCGAATGAGACGCCCGGCCTCGACCCTCTCCACCGGCTTGATCGCGCGTGTGAGCTCGATGGTCGTGCGGTCGATTTCCTGTTCCAGAAGACGCAAGGCCTGAGCCCGGTAGACCGCGCCGAGCAGGATCGTGCCGACCACCAGCACCACAAGCGACCAAAGCGCCGCCCCCAGAAAGAGGCGGCGCGCAAGGCTTGGTCGCGAAGTCCTGTGTTTATCCTGCAGCAATGCTCGGCTCGGCATCCGGGTCGATCAACCGGTAGCCCAGCCCACGCTCGGTCTGAATGCGATCGGGACCGATCTTCTTGCGCAGGCGGCCGATGAACACCTCGATCGTGTTGGAATCGCGGTCGAAATCCTGGTCGTAGATGTGCTCGACCAGTTCGGTGCGCGGCACGACACGGCCCTGATGGTGCATCATATAGGCAAGCACGCGGTATTCATGCGCCGTCAGCTTGATCGGCTCACCGTCCACCGTGGCGCGCGCCGCACGCGTGTCGACACGCAGTTCACCGCACTCGAGCGCGGCTGCGGAATGTCCCGCCGCCCGGCGCAGGAGCGCGCGAAGACGTGCCAGAAGCTCCTCGGTGTAGAAGGGCTTGGTGAGGTAATCATCGGCACCGGCATCAAAGCCCGCCACCTTTTCCGACCAGCGGTCGCGCGCCGTCAGGATCAGCACCGGAAAATCTCGGCCATCCTCGCGCCAGCGTTCGAGCACCGACACACCGTCCATCTTCGGCAGGCCGAGATCGAGGATCACCGCGTCATAGGGCTCGGTATCGCCGAGGAAATGGCCGTCCTCGCCATCGGCAGCGAGATCGACGGCATAGCCGGAATTGGTGATCGCCTCGGCGAGTTGCCGGCGCAGATCGGGATCGTCTTCAACAACAAGAATACGCATGGCTGGTCCTCAGGCCCCCCTTTCGCCTCTAATCTGTCCGGTTCGCGCGTCGACAACAAGGTCGATCTTGCGGCCATCCTTCGTCATCCAGGAGATATGGTATTCGAGCCCGCCGCGCGAGGAATAGAGATCGGCGTCGAGCTGGTAGCCGCCATAGCGGTCCTTCAGCGACTTGAAGATTTCCTTGAGCGGGATGGTCTGGCCACGCTCGCGTGCATCACGCGCTTCCGACGGCGACCATTGCGAGGAATAGCCCTGGACCGTGAAGCGCTGCGCCTCGGCGACCGGAAGCTCACCCAGCGCCAGACCGCCCGCAAGCGCAAGAGATGCAAGAACACGTTTCATGAGGCGTGTTATGCGAGCGCACAACTGAATGCGGTCTGAATATGGCGTTGGGGATCAGGGGAATTGCAGTGGGGGCTTTGGGGAGGTGACAGCCCTGAGCCGGAGCCGGGGGACAAACGCCATACCAACTCTTCGCCCGGCGCATCGCTGGCGGATATAGCCTTCGGCTTAATGCCGCCCGACGGCGCCTGCGATTTCTCGGATTGCCACCACATCGCGGACAAGGCAGCTTTCTCCCATGCTCGTCCAGAGATGCCCCGTCCCATGATCATTTGCAGTGTCCATCAAACCGCTTGAGACAGGACGCAAAGAGACCCAGTGGTGAATTCAATCTGAAAAGTAGATAGTTTTTTAGATATTGATCATATTGAAAGATGAACCACCTGTCTCTTCTGTCGGGATTGCACTCCGCCAAGGGGGCGAGGGCACGCCTGACAAACTGAAGGAACCCTTTCACCATGAAGGCCATGACCATTGCCCTTGCGGCCCTGCTGGTGTTTTCATCAGCCCCTTCGTTTGCCGAGACGACGAGCAACACCCCAATCGCTAAGGTTGAACCCGGCGCGAGCGTTACCGTGTCCGGTGTGGTAGAGCGGCTGCTGGACAGCGACGAATTCCGGCTGAAAGATGAAACGGGCGAGATCGACGTCTATATCGGCTGGCAGAATGCCATGCCCGTGGAAGTCGGAGAAAAGGTTACCGTGAAGGGTGTCGCCGATGACGACATGCTCCCGCTGATGCGCCCTGACCTCTACGCCCGATCCATCCAACTTGAAGACGGCGGAACCATCAAGCTGAGTCAGGACGACTAGCGTTCACAGGGAGCAACACTTTCCATCGCGGTCGGGCGGGGCCGACCCGCCCCAACCCCTCACAACTCCTTCACCAGCGCCTTCAGCTTTGCGTCCTTCGGGTCCTTGAGGACTATTTCGAGGCGCGCATAGAGGTGGCCGGGCGTCGGTGAGAGTTGGACGCCCCTGCCCTTCAGGCGGAGCTTCTGGCCGGTGTTCGAGCCTTCGGGGATTTTCACCGTGACGCGGCCCGTTGGCGTGTCGACCTCGACCTTGTCGCCTTCCACCGCCTGTTTCAGCGAAATGGGCAGCGCCATGTGGAGGTCTGCGCCCCGGCGCTCGAAACTCGGATGCGGGCGCACCGTGACCTCCAGCAGCGCGTCGCCCGGCGGGCCACCCGTGGGGCTCTGGCCGCCCTGGCTCTTCAGGCGCAGGGTCTGGCCGCTCTCAAGCCCTGCGGGGATCTTCACGTCGAGATTGCGCCCGTCGGCCATGGTGAAGCGACGGCTCGCACCTGTCACGGCATCAAGGAAATCGACCTCCGCCCGGTAGCGCACATCCTGTCCGCGCACCGGGCCTGCGCGCCTGCGCCCGCCGCCACCACGACCGAACAGGCCGCCCAGTATGTCCTCGAAGGGATCGCCCTGAAACCCGCCGGAGCCGCCAAAGGGGCTGCCCGTGCCGCCGCCGAAGCCGCGCGCAAGCTCATTGCCATCAGCGTCGATCTCGCCACGATCATAGCGCTTGCGCTTCTCCGCATCGCCCAGAATGTCAAACGCCGCCGAGGCGCGCTTGAAGCGGTTGGCCTTGTCTGCGTCGCCCGGATGCAGGTCAGGATGCAGCGCCTTCGCCTGTTTGCGATAGGCGGCCTTGATCTCGGCTTCGGAGGCATCCCGGCTCACACCGAGCGCGGCATAAGGGTCCCAGCTCAATCGTCTCTCCGGCGGTGGTTCCTGTCGCCGCCGAAGGTAGGGACCGCCGCGAAGGCTTGCAATCGCTTATGCGGGCGTGACCAGGGTCTCAATTGCGGGGTCGGTGCGGCCATCGCTGCCGCGCTCGACGACGCTGACCCGGTGCGGCGAGAGCCCGGCAAGCCGATGGTCTGTATCGTCATCTTTCCTGCCTCCGCTTGTCATGCGGGCCGCTCAGCGCCCGTGTATTCGTCCAGGCCCATGGGCAGGACGAGGGCGATCAAACTCTAGCTCGGAGCATCAAACCTCCTGCGATTCACCGATCCGACCCTCGCCGCCGGTCCGGGAGCGCGAACTCCCGCCGGCGGTGCCAGTCTCTCCCAATCGGCAGGAAAAGTCATAAGACAAGCGGTAGAGGATCGAGGCCTCACTCCAATGCCAGTGCTACGCCCTCTCGGCGCGGATCGGCCCCGCCCTCAAGCCCGTCCTCGCGCACCACGATCACATGCAGGCCCGAATTCTCGCCGCTGCGCTCGTTCACCTCGAAACCGGCTGCAGTCAGGATTTCGGCGACTTCCGCGCCGCCCGGCGTGCTCGTCTCCACGCCGACGCTCTTGCCCCGCGCGATGACATTCGGCAGTTCGACGGCCTCCTGCGCACTCCGGCCCCAGTCGAGCACGCCGACCAGGGTCTTCGACACATAGGCGACGATGGAATTCCCGCCCGGCGAGCCCGTCACCATGAAGAGTTCGTCGGTCTCATCAAACACCAGGGTCGGCGACATGGAGGAGCGCGGCCGCTTGCCCGCCGCTGGCGCATTCGCGACCGGCTTGGCGCCCACCTCCGGCTGGCGCGCGAAATCGGTGAGCTCATTGTTCAGCACGAACCCGCCCTCAGTCACCCAGCGCGAGGATCCAAAGGCGGATTCCACCGTTGCTGTCATGGCCACGGCATTGCCCTCGGAATCAATGACGGAAATGTGGGTCGTGCCGGAACCGGGCGAAATGAGGTCCGATCCCCACAGGCCGATCATCGGCTCACCGCGCAGCACCGCACCAGGATCCCCCGGAAGGGGCGTCGCATCCCTCGGACCCGCCTCACCCGCCCGTACATCGAGATAGGCCGGATCGATCAGGTCGGCCGCAGGCACGGTGACGAAATCGGGATCGGCGACATAATGGTCCCGGTCGGCATAGGCGAGCCGCTGGGCCTCGACCCAGCTGATCAGGACAGTCTCCTCGCCCGACTGGTCTGCAGATGAGAGCAGGCGATCATAGAGCCCCAGAATGGCGACCTGCGTCACACCGCCAGAACTTGGCGGCGGGGCTGAGCAGATGCGATAGGTCCTGAACGGCCCGCACAGGGCGTCTCGCTCGATCACCTCATAGGAGGCGAGATCCGCAAAGCTCAGCGCGCCGCCATCCTCTCCGGCCTCCGCAGCGCGCACCATCGCGGCCGCCAGCGGTCCCTCATAGAAGGCCGCCGGTCCATCACTGGCGACCGCCCGCAGCGTGCGCCCGTAAGCGAGGTTCGACCGTCGGTCGCCCGCCTTCAGCGGCTCGCCGCCGGGGTAGAAATACAGCGCAGCCGGTTGGTCCTCATCATCAAGGCGCATGAACTGGCGCAGTCGCTCATTGGCCAGCAGGTCGGCCAGTCGCGGCGAGACGACAAATCCCTCTTCCGCAAGCGAAATGGCATCGTCAAACAGGCTCTCCCAGGCCACCTGCCCGAACCGCTCATGCCCGGCATGATAGAGCGCGACCTGTCCCGGCACGCCGACGGACAGACCCGACTGCCAGGCGCTGACAAAATCCATCGGCTCGCCATCAGGCCTGAGGAAAAGGTCAGGGCCGGCCGCCATGGGGGCGGTCTCACGACCATCAAACACCGTGATCTCGCCAGTCGCGCGCTCATAGACCACCATGAACGCCCCACCGCCGAGACCTGAGCTCTGCGGCTCGACAAGGCCCAGCACGGCATGCACCGCAATCGCCGCGTCCACCGCGTGCCCGCCCCGGCGGAGCACCTCCAGCCCGGCCTCCACGGCACGCGGATCGGCGGCAGCGACCATGGCACCCTTCGTCCATTCGCTGCGCTCGGTCGCTCTTTGGGTGCTCGCGCACGCCGCCATCAGGAAGACGAGAAGAAGGCTGGACAGAACGCGCATGGGGATCTCCGGGGATTGGCTTCAGGAGCAAGCTCAGCCACACACTAGTGGATTGAATCTAACGTTTGGAACCCTCTTTTTCTGGCGGCGATGATATCGTCTGGTTTGGCCTTCCAGATGAAGGGGCTTGCGTGGATTTCGTTGTGTTCGGCGACATAGGCCTTGAT
>Ga0081520_100671_pt1 | contig 10263 bp, 5 predicted proteins | sample HotLakmasection1_FD_70988 | JGI IMG/M metagenome (GOLD analysis project Ga0081520, IMG submission 70988) | Hypersaline microbial mat communities from Hot Lake, Washington, USA - Section #1 (SPADES assembly) (version 2) | ecosystem: Environmental > Aquatic > Non-marine Saline and Alkaline >... | reverse complement strand
GTATACAAGAATCATTGGATGCCACATTGGAGGGAGATCCGGCCGGCTTGGACTGACTGCCAGACTGGATAGGGTTATGCATATTTCTACAGCTCCCCTCTTCACCAAATTCCATAAAGTCGGTGAAGCCATCCTTTGATTGTGGACCATAGTTACACCATGGTCGGTTCTCCGTCTTCAGTTTCCTTTCCAATCCACGTAAAAACTCCCTTGATAATGTCAAGAACTTCCTGGGGAAAACAGTTGGTATGGATCGCATGCAAAATGGTTCTCATGTGCATACGGTGCTCCTCAAAATTACGTTCTTCTTGGGTGAGTCCATCGAGATTAAGGCGGGGGAGGATCTGCAAGTGGTTGAGGAGGAATGGCAAATCATTATCTCCCAAGGTCCAACTAGGTCTGCGCGCTTCACCAATCGGCTCCGACACCGTTCCTTGCTTAGGGTCCTGCTTGAACATGGTAGCCGCAATTGACGGATGGAGGATATAGACACGAGTTGATTTTCCAGATGGGTAATCAGTACCAAACATAACCGCAAGGGGGGCCGACAAAGCAGGAGGGTGACCATTATCTTGACAAACATGGGTGATCGGACACATGCGATAACAAGTGGAACAATTTCCCATTGGACGGCACGTAATCTTACCCCCTCCAGCGTCGGCAACAAAGCACCATTGTTCGCCATATGGTTTGAACATGGGGAAACCATTGTTAGAAAGCGGAGTCATCTCAGGGATAGTGAGTTTCATGTTGGTGATGAATGGATATCGATTCGAAGAAAAAGACAGAGGATGATTTTGGTCTTGATGAGTTGTTGGATTGTGAGACAAAGACAGTGGTCGATCATTGCTTCTTTGTTGGCAATCTCGATTTTGTCCACCGTGGCTTCTCTCGATGGCGATTATCAATATTAATCTTGCGAAACGATTTGATAAGCCTTCGGTAGACCATTCCGTGATGTCAATCCCATAACGACTCATTTCCAGCGTGGGCATATGTAATTCATGGATTCTCCGTTTCTGTTCGTTTCGGAATTCGCGAATCCGTTCACGCCCGACTGAAATCCAACTGAATTAGTCTCCGACTCATGATCTGCAGCAATTTCGATCGCTATGCTCACAAACTTCTTTGCTCTTTCGAATTGCGCAATGGTCTCCTCTAGTGTGCAATCTCATCACGTTGGTGCTTCTCCTGATCGCCTTTGCACTGGTACTTTCAGTGTTGGTAGCGCACATCGTTTCGACTTTGTCGCTCACTTCGAGACCGGAGCTGATCGTGACCGATGGTACCATGCCATTAACGGATTCCAGGAGTCAGTAATGTCTCTTAGTCAGCAACTTTTGTCAACTCTTGGTACCGGCTCGGATACTCCAGCGTTCCGGGATCAGATCCGTGCTACCGTACAAGCCTTGGGTGTCCGCTTGCAAACCTACCGCGTGTACTGGATGATGCGATATGCATTGTTGGGAGTTGAGAACAACAATTACATCCCATTGTCGATCGTAATCGGTTTCTCGTTGATGGAAGATCTTCTGGGTATCACCGAGAATCGTGCCTTCCGTACTTCCACCGGACAATATCAGTAATCAGCTGGATAGATCCGCATAACTGATAATATCCAATTTTAGTCATCAACATTCTCCCCTTTCGTTGCGAATACAGTAGGGATGCCTTTTCCGCTTAGAATAGGTTCCACCAATCTCCGATGAACATTTCCATTCAATGGCTTAGTAAGAACATCCGCAACATTATCGACTGAGGCAATGTGCATGAATCGAATTGCTCTGCATGCAATCATCTCTCTGATTCGATGATATGCACAACCATGAATCTTCTTCTTGAGTTGTGATGATGGAATGGTAGTGTTGAGAATAACAGATTGGTTGTCTCCAAACATGTTGACAGGTCCGTCAATCTCAAATCCCATCATGCGAACATTGTATCTAAACTCCATAGCAATGTCCGTTGCAATTCTTGCTGCAACTAACTCAGAACCATATGTTGAAGTCTCCACTGTCTTCTGCATCTTCGAATACCATCGGACAGGAGTTGAATTAATAAATACTAGAATTCCTGTCACCGATCTCCTGGTAACTGCACAATGAGCGTGATCAGCGTCCACTAACACAGTTATTTGGGCTTTCTTTCCAGGAGTTGGTTCTGGTCTATCGTCCGGTATTACCTCTTCGGCTTCTGGGTAATACTCCATCCACGATTGGTATTCGGGAAACTTCTCCAAAGCATCATCCATATCTAAATGATTGGGATTCAGTAGGATCCGGTAATCAGGGTGCTTCTTGAGATATCCCAGCACTCGTTTGGCTGCCTCTAGATGTCCCAATCTAGGTGCCATAGAGAATCGGGCCAATGTATTGGTAGCATACATTATATCGAATCTTCCCAGGATCACCGTCCAATTCAAAGACCCAATAATGGCACGGTACTTGGTTGCCATTTCAGCATCTAGTAGGACGGAGTCTTCCAGTTCTGGATGGTACGCTTCTGCCATAGGATATTTGGATTCTCTGATTGGGTGTCCAAACATCCTCTCAAACTTCTCGATAGAATTTCCAATGTAGGTCTTTGCACTGAGAGCTGTCCGAATATTCAAGGCCTTAAGATCTGGTTCTTCAATTTGATGGAAATTACCTCCCAGATAATATTCAGGTACTCCAACACCTTTCAAGATGTATGTCTCTTTGAGTTTCTTGATGATATCCATGGGGTCTTTGCTGATAACGATAATGTCGTCAACATAGGATGCCAAGTACTCGTAAGATCCATCATCGTGCTTGCGAATCCACAGATCAAGGTCTGCCTTGCTGGGTCGGAAACCAAGTTGCCGAAGTTGAGCTGAAAGATGGGAATGGAACGTTGCTGCTGCAGTTTTATGTCCATACCACCCCCCTTCAACTATGAGGGTTTGTCCGCTTAGTTGACCAAATTCTTCACCAGCGCGAATCATGGTCTTCTCTTTATTCTTACCATAGAGAAAAGCGTTTCCGATGTCCGCTGCGACGACCTTAAGGGCTGCATTCATCGCTGCGAGAGTCAGGATTGTGCGGACAGTTTCAATCCCAACAACACCAGAGTAAATTTCTTCGGAAGGTACAACAGTTTTGTTCCCCCCTGCCACCAAGCGTGCCTTACGACGTCCATCAAACTTGACGTCGAACACCATATGATAAGGAATCTGTTGGTAGGTGGATAAATCATCATCAGCAGTGGGAAGCCGAAAAGTCTTGTAGTCATCGAGTTGACCCATTTCAGCTTTCATGGCATCATCCCATTGATGATCACCATTCAATTTATCCAATAAGTGGGCATGCTTGACTGAATTAGGCAATTGGACTCCAAATTTGTACTTAGGGGTCCGTTCGAAGCGTGCGGCAAACGCTTGTCGCATGGACTGAGTAGTGGCGGGGTCATATGCCTTCACCCAAGACCAGCGGTGGTTCTTATCCAACTGTTTCTTGCGGGCATAATCAATCAGCAAGAGTGGTTGGTCCGTTCTGACGGCCTCCATAGGAATCCAAGATTTCGACTCATCAAAGAATTTGACAAGGACTCGAACGCCTTTGGTAGTCAGAAGTGGAGTAGAGAGGTCATAGGAGCCGGGGCCTGGGAGTCGCCGAGCATACTTAGTATGTCGATGGGCCAAAATAGCTATGACTTCTGTGTGTGGATCCCATTCATCATTGAGGGAATCCAAGCACTGAATCTCACGGAGTTTCTCAATCTCACGTAACGACAACATGCGGGAATCAGCCATGTCTTGTTCCAGAGGGACAGTAGGGTAGGAAGGTAAGGGAACAAGAGGTTGCAGGGGTTGATAAGCATCCGCAGTAGAAAACATTCTTCCGATAGTGAGTGCACTGGTAATCAAATTAGCTGCTCTTGATCTGCGCTCTTGTTGTCGACGGGACCTGCGCAAAGGAAGTTGTGATTCATCCAATGGGGTTGATTGAGGCTGTGGTTCTGGTGCTGTAGGTGGCGGCATAGGAGTAGTATCAAGCACAGGAGTAGTTGGCTGAGGTGTGCTGATGGAAACAGATGGTGGTTCTTGTGGGGTTGTAGGAGGAGGAGGTACCTGTGTTGGTTGAAGTGGGATTGGATCTACGGAAGCATCAGCTGGGACTGCAACTGAAGGGTCACGATTTTGTGGTGAGTTGCGATTTGCTTGCTTATGCTTGCGGGTCCTTCGAGGTTTGTAGATGCGTTTATGAACCCGTTGAGATGGGATCGGGACATCACTGGTCAATAAAGAGAGGGGCGAAGGTGTGTTCTGATTTTCGGGATCGAGGTGGATATCAGGATCCAAATTGGGGTTATGGGGGGCACGTTTATTCACTCCTTCTTTATCTCTTCGAGACCTCACCACACTTCGATACACAATCGTTTGTGTCTCATCCGTCAATATCTTGTAAGTTAAGACATCTCCCACATTATGTGCTACTCCAACCCAATATCCTGCCTTTTCTTTGGATATGGGTGATGGCTCTTCAACGTCCAGATAATAAACTGGCTCATAGAAGTGGAAGCTGAGAAGGGCTGAGATATCAACTGTGGTTCCGAAACGTTTGGTTGCTGGTACCTTCCATCCCAAAGTACGGTCTGCTGTCCAGTTGTTTACCAACGCAAGATACTCATAAGCTTCAAGCCATAAGAAATCTGGTGCTCCTGTTTTGTTGAGGAGTCGTTCACCAGATCGTTTCAGCCATTTGATCGCCTGAGATTCCACTGGGTTCTGATTAGGATTCCCAGCTTCGGCGAAAGATTCTCGAACATTGTAGTCATGATTCAACCGAGTAATCATAGTATCTTTCTGTTCTGGAGCGAGGTCACGGTGTAGGCCAGAGGGTACACCTTCATCTCTAAGAAAGCGTTTGTATATCTCGGGAAATTGACTTTTGGATTCCATTCCATAGACATTGATACAATGTGATTTCAACCCATAGAACACTTGTGCACATCGCGCTCCTCCTATCGCCTGGATGCTGAGAAAGATGGTATCTGTTGCCACAATTTCTTCAAGACGGAAGCGTTTCAATGCTTTGAATCGGGCTGCCATATGTCGAACCATCGGATAGTTCGTCACAGCCTTTGCCAATTGAGTAGTGTTCTCCAGAGTGTGTCGAATACTCTCGATGGGGATCCAAGCCAAATATGGGCGTAACTGATTGACCTGTTCATCAGTTAGATTATGCTTGGTTGATGCCCAATTTGCAACAGCGGTCTGATAATCATTAGCCAGCTTGTTGAGGTCCCAATCGGTCATCGATGCTAAGTGCGCCACACGAGACTGTGATTCCGTTTTAGAATCTTTAGAATCGTTAGAATCGTTAGTACCCCCCCTTTCCTCCTGAGATGTCGAATCAAAGAAGAGATCATCATCGTGGAGGAAGAGAGAAGGATCATCAGCAAGGAGACGAAAGGTATTCATCTCACGCATAGCAAAGATGTAAGTATCATCACCAGGGTCTTCAGGTAGGAAACCAAGTAATTCATCATAAGAGAGACAGTTCAAGAATTCATCCACCTGCCGTGTGCGCACAAACACAGGCCGGTGGGAGGTCTCCTTCTGTGTAATGGAAGAAGACAGGGCGATGGGAAAAACTCGACCATCAAAAGCACGATCTTTTCCACGAACGGCGTCATAGAAAGACTCATGCTCCCCTGAATCGGATGATCCAGGAGGGTGAAAGATTGTACACGTTTCAGTGTACGTCCAAGAAGACAAGGTAGATGCCGTCTGGGACGATGGGGGTGCACGAGAAGTATCATGCACGCTCATTTGAGCCTTCGGAAGCATGGAAGGAGGAGCGATGACGAGTTCACCATGGTCGTCGTAATGCTCCCCCGGATCCCAGCGCGCGTCTAATGTAAGGGTAACAATAGGAAGCGCTCGGTCATAATCCATTGGATCCGGCTTGCGGTGGTCAAAAGTCATGAGACCAGCGCGTTGTAAGAAAGGAATACGGTACGTGGTTGAGATGCCAGTTTCCATATCAAGGTCCTTGAGGTAAAGAGTTTGTGTACCCATAATGCCATCAATGGTGAGCTGATGAGATTTGTGGACAGAATCCACAACATGTCCAGCATGACGGAGTTGGCCTTCCGATAAAAGGGTTGTCCGTGTCGATGGGTTAGACACAGATTGGTGGGCACGAAGAATAATTTCTTCACCGGTATCGGTCATGGCAATTGTATCAGCAGTGACGAGGCGTAAACCACGTTTCTGGGCATGAGCAGCATCAAAGCCAACAAGATTTATGCGGCGAAAGGGGTCCTCTGATACAATGTTCCAATCTCGACCAAGGACATTGGTGTCGGCTCCAGAATCAGCAGTAGCAATGGAAGTGGTACCAGATTGCGAAAGTTGAGCAATCCGTTCAATGTATTCAGTGTGGCAACGGACATCTTGTAATTGAGTCGTAGCCATACGGATATTCCGAGTAGAATTGGCAAACAAAGGCTGGAAATCGTCGTCACGATTCGCGAGCATAGCCACCACTTCGTCTTCAATGCTGGCTGTCACCGATCCAGAATCATCATCAACATCATGAGCATTGGCTGGGGAATCTTCGAGGTGTGCCATTTGTGCCTTGGCTTTCTGGTATTGGCTAGGAATGCCGTCATTGGTAGAAGGCATGGCATGAGAAGATTCAGTCCGAGAGTGCTGTTCAATCTTCTGTTTCGCGCGCTTGCGGATCTCGATGAGTTGGGCCTTATCTTCAGGGCTGAGATTCTTCCATAAATCATCACCATATCGGAGATCTGCATTGCGTCGGCTTGGTTGAAGACCTTGTTGGTTGCTATACGCTACCTGGCGATCGTCATCCATCATTGCAATGGCCGCGTTGCGATGTGAGCGACCACCTGGAGCAAAGTCATGCTTCTTCTCAGCAGCTGCCCATGTTGTAAGATCATGGTTACTGAGTAATTCTGCACAGGCATCATCGAATGGATCTTTGCTATTGGCGTGCCTGGCTCGGATAGCTTCAATAAAGTGCGTATTCGCGTCATCCATAATGTTCTTCAAAAGGTTGTCCAATTTCTCCGAAGAAGAGGTGGGATGTCCGAGGTACTCCATATTGGCATATGCTGTACGGAAACGTTGGAGGTACAATTCAAAGTTCTTGTGTATCCCGACATGGTATCGTTCGTTGATGACACGTTGAAGATTCCAGATGCGAGTCTTGGGATTCATGCCAAGAGTCTTGACAATCTTGATGAACATGGCAATCCCATCTCGAAAACCATGTGGGAATGTGTCTTCACGGAATAGTTGTTCCCCAACTGAGGTGTAGAACACAGAACGAAGAATACCATATAGCATTTCAACGTCATTTCGAAGCTGTTCTTTCGAGGGACAGTCCTTTAGATATTTGGGATGCCGCTGCAGAACTTTCAATTGGTGCTTCGTGAATGAGACCATAAAGTGAGGATCAACTAGATATCCCATACCATTCATGTCGCAATGAGTTACGACTTCCGCTTCATATTTCTGGACAGAGTCTCGGAATCCGTCCCATTTAACCTTGTAATGGATGGCCTTGCGTGTCAAGATACTGGTGGGACGAGACGATAGTTGGTGTCCATCATCGGAAGTCTCCCAATCAAATTGCTTAGGGTCTCCATAGAAAGAATAAGATTGGGGATTCGTCGAATTGAATGATACAGATCGACGGTTATCTGATTTCTTCTTCGACCGTTTTGCTTTCTTCTTTTTCTTCTTCTTTTTCTTCTTCTTCTTGTCTGACTTCGTCGCGGAAAATAAATACGCTCGATTCTTTCTTGGATCAGAATCATCAGAGTCTGGCTCTTGTGACACCCCCCCTTGATCCGAGGAAGAATCGGAAGACATCGAACTGTCAGAGGAACCAGAGGAACCACCATCATCACCGGGTGGAGGCGCCGTGGGATGCTCGCGCGGCGGTGGCAAGTTCATAAAGGGGTTGGCCGCGGACCGTTGTCGATCAACAGGAGTATATTGAAAGGAGTTGTCCCTGGGAATGGGTGGCGGCGTCGTCGGAACGGCGGATCCCAAGCGCGGATTGAAGGACGCGAAAGGGAGGCGGAGTGTGGCCGTACGTTGGGCAGCGTCGACAGCGGTATCATAAGCCTCCTTGAAAGCAGGGAGAGTCTGCATAGCATTCTGATGAGTCACGCGATCAAAATGAGCATCAAGAATGTCTTGTTGGTGGGTAACCGAAGGGTCACAGGGTAGGTCCAAAGAATCAGCATAATCGCGGATGTTGGCATTGTGGTTGACATATAAGCCAATAAAATGACCCACCAACGAAGCGCGATAAAGATCATCACGGAAATGCTCTAAGAGGACGGGCGGCGTCTTGACCAGGAAGACGCTTGGCTTGGGCCGAAAGAATTCCAAGAAAGTTTCAGCATCCGAAATATAGAGCAAGGTCCTGATTTCATCGAGAAATGTAGATGTGATCTTGGCGACCGAGACAAGGAATTGGTAGAAGAAAGAATGGGTATTCCAAGGGTTTTGCGGAGGTACCAGAGAAAGGATATTCCCCGTGGTACGTCCGGACGTGGGGCCAGGTGAACTCGAGGTAGCGCCAGAAGACGATGTCGACGAGTCCGTGGCAACCAGCGCAGGAATAGGGGCGGTGGTTACAGGGGGATCCTGACCAGGGTTGAGTGTAGACCGTGCTGGTACTCGAGCACGAGATGGGCGAGATCGTGGTGGACGGGGCACCCTGCGAGAATCGGGGGCGGGTGTCACAGGAGCAACAGTCCTTTGAGTTTCTACCGGTGGGGACTCCGATGGAATGGGGGCATTCCTGGCTGGGGTGAGAAACTCAAAACTCGAAAAGGGGTATCTCGACGGGAAAGTCGAAGGGAGTCCCAAATGGCCAGGGTTCGTGGTACCCTGGAGGCTCGACGTGGATGTGGAGGTGGATTCCGCGACCGATGAAATCGACGCCAAAGCCAGCTCTTCTCGCAACACGTCAAGACCTTGTGAACCGTCCGATTGGCTGATCGTTGGAGATCGTGGTTCACGGGGTAGACCAGCAGCGGGTGGTGCCGTTGATCCTCGCTGTGCTCCAGGTGATGGAGTGACAGCTAGTTGGACAGACTGGGGTCTTCGAGATGCGTGATCTCGGCTCCGCGACGGGTTGGGTGCCTCGCGGGATGGATCCGGTCTTCGAGATGCATGATCATGGGAATCATCATGAACTCGGCTCCGAGAATGAGTAGATACCTCTCGGGAAGGTCTTCGAGATGTACGATCCGGCGGATCATGAACTCGGCTCCGAGGCGGTGGGGATTCCGCTCGGGAAGTCGAACGCTGGCGATCGTCAGTAGGCGATGTTGTCTGTCCTTGACGGATTGGGTGGGGCCTCTGGCTACCGCGGCGTCCTTGACGAGTGGGCGCGGCCGTGTTCGTCATGGGGATCAGCTTGGTGGGATCAAGTTCCAAACTGAATGGGGATCAGTCGATTCCGTCGACTTTCGGAATTTGAACAGTATTCTTCTGTCACAAACGTTGCACACCCTAGTATCGATAAGCCTTACCAACAATTTTCGGTTGCGGTAAGTGGTCTTGGTATGTTGTTTCCAGTTCGTGTGTGGAAACCTTCTAGCGAGACGAGATAGCAGCGGATGAAGAGGAAATGGAATGAGGTTGTGGTGTTGGACCGTTGGGGTCAAGAAAATCGGTAGGAAGGTGCACCATTGGTCAGTTGAGTTGGACAGTTGGTGCACCCTCGGCCAAGTGTGTGAGTGGAAGTGGGGTTCTTCACCAAGGATGGTGGCATCACCGGAAGCGGTGGAAAGGGTTCATCGTCATTGACGGCATCACTCGGAATTGGCAAAGTTTTCATCCAGATCGGTTTCAGAATTCAGCGGATTTTCGGCACATTCGAATTCAAAAACGGATCCAGGCATCATTTCCATGTTCATGGCTCTCTTCTCTCGTCCAACCGGCACTGCCCATGGCTATCCCCATAGCACAGGAGGAGGCGGATTGGGTCTGATAAACCTGTAGAAGTCGGGTTACATACTTCGTCCTAAAACAAACTTATGATCTATCTATCTAATCGCCTTCATACACAAAATCACAAGCTGACGCTTGTTCCCGGGTATTACATGCAGTAGTGTACAGGTCTTGTATACAAGAATCATTGGATGCCACATTGGAGGGAGATCCGGCCGGCTTGGACTGACTGCCAGACTGGATAGGGTTATGCATATTTCTACAGCTCCCCTCTTCACCAAATTCCATAAAGTCGG
>Ga0081520_100668_pt1 | contig 10305 bp, 9 predicted proteins | sample HotLakmasection1_FD_70988 | JGI IMG/M metagenome (GOLD analysis project Ga0081520, IMG submission 70988) | Hypersaline microbial mat communities from Hot Lake, Washington, USA - Section #1 (SPADES assembly) (version 2) | ecosystem: Environmental > Aquatic > Non-marine Saline and Alkaline >... | reverse complement strand
TGAAAACCCAAAGACTGTATTACTAGCAATAAAAGAAAATTTTACACATGAAGAATATGCACAAATAATAGACTTTTTACTTGAAGGGGCATCACTCGTTGGTATGCATGAAACATCTATTTATGCTAAGAATAATAAGCGATATCCAGGAGTTGGAGCTATTTTAAAATTACTAGAGTTTGCTACAAGTGTGAAGTATGAAGTTGTGGGTAAACCAAGTAAAGCTTTTTATAGTGAGGCTTTAGAGTTATTAAAAAAACAAGATTCTAAAGCTAGTTTTACCAGTATTGAAATGATTAGTGATGATGTGAAGGGTGATTTAGGTGGAGCAAAAGAACTTGGAATGACAACGAGTTTTGTAACAAGTGGAAAATATAGAACAGAAGAAGAGATTGTTCCATTTTTAAAAAGGGAACTTCGACCAGATTTTGTATATGCAAATATGCAAGAAATTTTAGATAAAAGAGAGTTAAGATGAAAACCTTAAATGATTGCCGTGTAGCCATTGATTCTATTGATAATGAAATTTTAGATCTTTTAAATAAGCGAATGAAGGTTGTTGAAAGAGTTGGCGAAATTAAAAGTGTTTCAGGTGGTGCGATTTATAGACCTGAGCGTGAAAAAGCAATTATACAAAGATTAAGTGCACTCAGTAAAGAAAAGAATGGTTTACTCAATATAAATGCAATAGAAGCAATTTTTTTAGAAGTATTTGCAGTTTCACGGAACCTAGAACTTCCAGAAAGAATTGCATACTTAGGACCAGAGGGAACATTTACACACCAGGCTGCTGAAAGCCGTTTTGGTGCAATGAGTGATTATATATCATTAAATTCAATTGAATCAGTATTTAAAACTCTTGAAGCTGGTCGCGCGAAATTTGGTGTTGTGCCTATTGAAAACTCTAAAGATGGTGTTGTTGGTGAAACACTTGACTTACTTTCAAAAAGTTCTATGAAAATCGTAGCAGAACTTTATATGCCTATTCATGCATCTTTTGCAACAAAGGCAAAAAAGCTTGAAGATATTACAAAAATTTACTCGAAAGATAAGGGTTTTGGTCAGTGTAGAGAATTTTTACAAGAACACGGCTTTGTAAATATTGAACAGATACCAGTAGAATCAACCGCAAAAGCTGCTATATTAGCAGCAGAAGACCCTAATTCAGCCGCAATATGTTCACATATAGCAGCAAAACTTTACGGGCTTCCAACAATGTTTGAAAATATTGAAGATGAACATGATAGCTCTACACGTTTTGTTATTTTAAGTGACTTTAAAAATGGACAGAGTAAAGATGATAAGACATCTATTCTTGTTAAACTTCAAGATGCAAGAGAGGCTGGTTCTTTAGTACACTTTTTACAAGATTTTGATGATGAACATATCAATCTTTCAAAAATTGAATCTCGCCCATCAAAAGATAAAGGCGGTTTTGGTTATTGGTTTTATATTGATTTTTATGGTCATATTGAAGACGAAGCAATTCAAAGAGTACTTTCTAAACATGAAGGTGAAGTTACATGGCTTGGTAGTTATGTAAAGGGTGAGGATTAAAAATTAATGTTAGAATTTAATAAAAAACTAGAAGATATAAAAACGTATGAGGCGGGAAAGCCAATAGAACTTGTTGTTCGTGAGTTTGGAATTGAGCCAAAAGACATTATAAAACTTGCTTCAAATGAAAACCCATATGGATGTTCGCCAAAAGTTCAAGAAGCGGTGATAAGTATAGTCTCAAAAATGGCATTGTATCCAGATGATTCAATGACAAAGTTAAAGACTGGATTAAGTCAGCGCTTTGATGTAAAAGACGAAAATATTATTATTGGTTCTGGAAGTGATCAAGTTATAGAATTTTTAATGCATGCTAAGGCAAATGCTAGCTCTAAGATTCTTATCAATAGTGTTACTTTTGCAATGTATGAAATTTATGCAAAACATGTTGGGGCTCAGGTTATTCGAACAACTTCACAAGAACACGATTTAGATGAATTTTATAAGCTTTATAAAGAAGAGAATCCAGACATCATATTTTTATGTACTCCAAACAATCCTACTGGAGATGCTATAAATTCTATTGATTTGTTTGATTTTCTAAATAAAATTGATAAAAATACTTTGGTTATAGTAGACGGTGCATACATGGAATATGCTCAAGCAAGTGATAAATCAAAAAAAATAGATCCTAAAATAATTGTTGAAGAGTATGCTAATGTTATTTATTTGGGGACATTTTCTAAAGCATATGGACTTGGTGGAATGCGTGTTGGATATGGTGTAGCAAATGAAAAGATTATTAAAGAACTTTACAAACTACGTCCACCATTTAACGTAACTACACTGTCTCTTGAAGCAGCTAGTGTAGCTTTAAGTGATGAAGAATTTGTCAATAAAAGTATCGCTCTGAATTTTCAAGAGATGAATCGCTATAAAGAGTTTGCTTTAGAGAAAAAAATAGATATAATAGAGAGTTATACAAATTTTGTAACTTTAGTTTTCCAGGAAAGTTTAAATTCTTCAGAAATAGCAAATCAACTTTTGAAAAAAGGTATGATTGTACGAGATTTAAATGGCTATGGAATGAATGCAATACGTGTAACGGTTGGTACAAATATACAAAATAGCAAATTTTTCGAGCTTTTAGAAGAACTACTGTAAACGGGATATAAATGGATTTTAAAGTACTTTTTTCGCAACTTTCTATTTTATATACAAAGTTAACACAACAACAGCGTATAATTATTGCAGTAGCGATTGTAGGTATTGTTTCTTTTTTAATATTTTTGGTTGTTTTTACAGCAGATAAGAGTTCCAAAGATAAGTACGAAGTACTTTTTGATTCTTTAAGTTCTAGTGATGCTGCAAAAGTAGTTGAGCAATTAGAAAAAGATGAAGTTCCTTATGAACTTCTTGCTGACAATGTTATTAAAGTTCCAAAAGATGTTGTGTATAAAGAAAGAATAGCTATTGCATCACTTGGAATTCCAAAAGATGGAGCTGTTGGTTTTGAGCTTTTTGACAAACAAGAATTTGGAGCTACAAGTTTTGACCAAAGAATTAAACATCTTCGTGCTTTAGAGGGTGAACTTTCTCGAACAATTAATGCACTTCGACCAATTAGTAGTGCGTCAGTTAGTTTAGCACTTCCTAAAGAAACTCTGTTTGTTTCAAAAGAAGTTCCTCCATCAGCTTCTGTAATGGTGAGTTTAGTGGATGGTATGAGCCTTTCTTCCACGCAAGTTAGAGGAATAAAGAACCTTGTTTCAGCAGCAGTACCCAAACTTGCTTCTTCAAGTGTTATGTTAATTAGTGAAGACGGTGAAACATTAGGTGATGAAAATGAAGAAGTTCAAATGGGTGAACTTTCAATTGTACAACAAAAGTATAAGACAAAAGAAGAGAAAAAACGACAGCGTAAAATTATTCAAATTGTTTCACCTTTTGTAGGTGGTCCGAAAAAAGTAATAGCGCAAGTGAGTGTTGAGTATGATTTTTCTATTAAAAACTCTACTTCTGAAAGCTTTGATCCTGAAAATGTTGTCCGTAGTGAACAAATTAGTGAAGAAAAACGTGAAGGCGGTACTCCTGAACAAGTTGGTGGTGTACCAGGAGCAGTTAGTAACATTGGTCCAGTACAAGGTTTACAAAGTACTGCTTCAAAAGAAAAGTATGAAAAAAATACAGGAACAACTAACTATGAAGTTGGGAAAACTGTATCAACAACAAAATCGGAGTTTGCTAGAATTAAAAGAATTACAGCTGCTGTTATTGTTGATGGAAAATACTCTTATAAGAAAAATGAAGACGGAACCCAGAGTGATGAATTAGAATATGAAGCATTGGATGAGACAGACCTACAAGCTTTATCGTCACTTGTTGAGCAATCTATAGGTATAGACTTAGCAAGAGGTGATACTGTAAGTGTTAAAAACCTTCAATTTAAACGTGATAACACTGAGCCAACTGTTGATGGTGTTACGCAAGCTATAACATTTACGCAAACATATTTAGCACCTTTTTCTAGTTTGTTTCAATACTTATTTGTACTTATTTTACTTCTTATTGTATACAAAAAAGTTATTGCGCCTTTCTCAGCAAGAATGCTTGAGGTGTCTAAAGAAGAAGATGAGTTTGAAAAGCCACAGTTAGAACTTGAAGATGATGAAGATGATGACTTAGTGGAAAAAGTCCAAGCAATGCGTAAAAAAGTTGAAGATCAACTTGGTGTTTCTGATGGACTTAATGAAGATGAACTAAAATATGATGTATTATTAGAAAAAGTTAGAACTATGACTGAAGATAATCCAGAAGATATTGCAGGCTTACTCCAAGCTCTTTTAACAGAAGCAACTGGTGCGACTCCAGCAAAGGATAATTAATGAATTTAAATGCATCACAACAAGCAGCATTTGATGAAATGGGAATGTCTGAGAAAGTAGCTATTTTACTTTTACAATTAGGTGAAGATAATACGGCAGATATTTTTAGCGCTATGAGTGTTGATGCTATTACAGAAGTTTCAAAATATATTGCAGGTAGTAAATCAATTGATAAAGCTGTTGCTACAGCGGTTTTAGAAGAATTTCATGCTATCTTTCAATCAGGAGCATTTATTACTTCAGGTGGTATGGAGTATGCACGAGAACTACTTTATAGAACTTTGGGAGCTGATGAAGCAAAAAAAGTTTTAGAGAAGCTTTCCAAAAGTATGCAGAGTACACAGAATTTCGCATACTTATCCAATATTAAACCACAGCAATTGTCTGACTTTATTACGCATGAACATCCACAAACAATAGCACTTATTTTAGCACATATGGATCCTACTGAAGCAGCTGATACTTTACAGTTTTTCCCAGATGATTTACGTAGTGAAGTTGCAATGAGAATGGCTAAGTTGGGTGATATTTCACCTTCTGTTATTAAAAGAGTATCTGCAGTCCTAGAATCGAAACTTATAACAAATACCTTCAAATGAAGAAGAGGAGAGTTTTTGAGCATTGTGTCTTCGGACAAGCTCATCAATTACCATAAATCCAATATTATGGCGAGTGTTTGCATACTCGGGTCCAGGATTCCCTAGCCCGACTATAAGCATAATTACTTAGCTTTAATAATACTAATTAGTGCTACACGAGGAGCATCTAACACTTGTATATTTTTAAGTTCTGGTAAGTCACGAACAAGTTTAGAATCACCTGTATCCATTGCAGTTACATCAACTTCAATAGCATTTAAAAGATTCTCTGGTGTACATTTAACAGTTAAACGAGATTTAGCCATATGCACAAGACCTTTATTTTTAAGACCAATTGCTTCACCTACTGGTACTACTGGAATATTAAAAGTAGTTGCAACACCAGGTTGTGCTACCATTAAATCAACATGTAAAAGATTTCCTGTAACTGCTTGTGATTCATATGATTGAACAACAACATTTAATTCATTTCCACCAACTTTTACTGGAAATGCTATAGTTTCTTTATTACGAACCGCACGGATGTACTCATTCATTTTAAAAGCTGCATTGATATTCTCAAGACCTTTTCCATAAATGTTCGCAATTAGATAACCATCACGGCGAAGTGCTTTTGTGCCCTTTTTGCCAATACTCTCTCTAACTATACCTTCTAACATATTAATTCCTTAAATTAAAATAGGCGGTATTCTACCTTCTTTTATCTTTGAAACCTATTAAAATATATACCTTACTCTTTTAAACCAAAAACATCTTCATTTATATCAACTTCCACGTTCGTATTTTTATCACTACTTGGTGCTTTCCCTGTTGAGAGACCACTCATTTTAAGTTTTAAATCTGGCGCTGAAGTTGCATTATTAAGAGCATCTTCTTGAGAAATAACACCTGCAGTATATAAATCAAAAATCGACTGGTCAAAACTTTGTGACTTATAATGTTCACGTCCACTCTCGATAGCATCAGAAATTTCATAATCACGGTTTTCTATAATAAGTTTCTCAATCATTGGTGTTTTAACTAAGACTTCCATCGCCGCTCTTCTAGTTCCTTCTACAGCAGGAATTAACCTCTGTGAGATAATGCCTTGGAGCACCCCAGCTAGTGACAATCGAACACGTGGTTGTTCTTCTGTTGGAAACTGAGCTATGATTCTATTAATCGTTTCTTTTGCATCAATGGTATGCAGAGTTGAAAATACTAAGTGCCCTGTATCAGCAGCATGTAAAGCCAAGTTAATAGTTTCAACATCACGCATCTCTCCAACCAAAATAATATCAGGGTCTTCACGCAGAGAAGCACGGAGTGCATTTTTAAAGGAAAGAGTATCCTGTCCAACTGAACGTTGGTTGATAATACACCCTCGATCTTTATGTACAAACTCAACTGGATCTTCGATTGTTATTATATGTTTTTTCTTTGTAAGGTTAATTTCATTAATTAATGTCGCTAAAGTAGTTGATTTCCCTGAACCAGTAATTCCAGTTACTAAAACTAAGCCTCTTTCTTTTTGTGTAAAAGAGCGTAGTACCTCTGGTAGCTTCAAATCATCAAATGATGGAATCGCGATTGGAATAACACGAAACACTGCTGACACTCCATCAACTTGAAAGAACATGTTGACACGAAAACGATTTCTTTCATCAAAAGGATATACTAAATCTATCTCTTTTTGCTCAACAAACTCAGCAAATCGACCTTTTAACAGCTCTTTTGCTAAAGTGATTGAATCTTCACGTAATAAAACTCCCCCTGAAAACTGTTTCAATTCACCTTGAATTCTTGCCCGAATGACTGAGTTGGCTTTAACATGTAAGTCACTTCCCCCAACGTCAATCATCTTTTTCAAATACCCACGTATTTTTTTTAATTGTTCAAATGTTAATTGACTGACATCTACTTGATTTTTTTCACTCATAGCTTCTCCAGTATATCTTGAAATGCATTTTCAAAGGCAATGAGTCCTTCTGATATTTGATTATCTAGCACCTGATTGAAGTCTATACCAAGGTTTTGTATTTTTTTAAAATGCTCATGAATAACATCTTCAGACAAAGGTAATATTGTTTCTTTAGTTCCTTCTTGATGGAAGGCTTTTATTGTATCTACTGGTGCAGTATTTACAGTGTTAAGCCCAAGTAATCCATCAATGTAATAATGAGCAGGCAGAGAATCATCTTTGACTCCTGTACTTGCAAAAAGTACGCGACATCCTTCTACTTGCATAGCCTCAATTGCATTGTAGATATCTGCTGAATTATAAATTCCACTAAGTGCTACATCAATACCATTTTCTCCAAGCTTAGCATCTAAAGCTCTATCGACACGGCTAACAAAAACACTAATCACAGTAGCAATACTTTTTCCATACTTTTTTCCACCAGCTTCGAAAGCTTTTGCACACGAAATAGCTTGTTCTTTTTTGAAAATCAAAGTTGCATTTACTGGGATTCCACAGCTGGTGAGTTCTTCCATTGCAAGATACCCTGCTTGTGTAGCTGGCACTTTAATCATTACATTTTTTCTATTTATTGTTTGAAACAGCCTCTTTCCTTCTGCAATAGTTTTAGCAGAATCATTACTTAAATAAGGATCAACCTCTATACTCACATAACCATCATCATTTTTCTCATACAAAGGTTGTAAGATATCTGCAGCTTTAGTGATATCATAAATTGCTAATGCTTCGTATTTTTCTTTTGGCGTTAAATGTTGTAATGAGGCAAGTTGTTCTTTATAAGCAGGTGAATTTAGTATTGCATTTTTAAAGATTGCTGGGTTTGATGTTGCACCATTAATTATTCCATCATTTATAAGTTGTTTAAATTCATGGTCTAAATAGTCTCTTTCAATAAAGTCTGCCCAAAGTGAAAAATTCAAATCTTTAATATACATCTAGCTATCCTAATAAATATTTTTCCTATTATAACCCAAAAAGAAAATAAATGAATGAAGAAGTGACAATATATAAATAACTTCTCCATGAATAGAGACATAGAGACTATCGATATTGAAAATGAGATACATATAAAAAATAGCTGTATCAAAATATATAAAAATGAAAGGACTTACAAGTACTATAGGAAATAAAAACTTCAACTGAATTTTTATAACATACGCTCCCAAGAATAAAAGCAAAAAATAAAGAAGATAGTTCTCTTGTAGAAATAAAATAAAAAGAAAGTAGTTAGTTACAAAAAGTACTATACACACTTATGGTAGGTATACTTTATCTAGCATCTCATTATACTCTTGTCTAGCATCACTCTCAAGAGTAATCCCACCTCCACTCTTATACACAAGGTGAGCGCCTTTTTTTTGGATGAAGCGAATCATAACACCACTGTCAAAACTTTCACCATCGTACACACCAAATACACCAGAGAAATACTCTCTGTCGTATCCTTCAACAGCTTCTATAATTTCTACAGTAGACTTTTTTGGTGTACCACTAATACTCCCAGCTGGTAATAATGTCTCCAAAATATCCCCAAGATTTTCATGCCAGTTATTCTCAAGTTCTCCACTAATGTGTGAGCTAACTTGTAAAAGGTTTTTTACACCTGCTTGAATTTCTTCAATGTACCGAAAGCGTTCAACTTTTACATTTTTTGCTTTTATAGATAAGTCATTTCTCAATAGGTCAACAACCATAATATGTTCAGACATTTCTTTTGCATCTTCTAGTATCTTTTCTCTTGCATCCAAAAACGCGGAATCTATTGTTCCTTTCATTGGGTAAGTATGAATCTTACTATCTTTTATTTTGACAAATATTTCTGGTGAAAAGCATACAAACTCATCCTTGTATTTCAGTTTATACTTAGCATGCACACTATTAAAAATTTCTTCTAAGTCTATAGCTGATTCTATAGGTGTTTCTTGTGTTAAATTTAAAAGGTATGTATTTCCAGATTTTATTTCTTCTTGAACTTTATCAAATTTTTCTTTGTAGTGTTCAAAAGATATCGGGTATTTTCGAAGACTGTGTTGCTGTTTACAGGTACCTGGAGTCTCATTGATTTCAAATGCAATATTCTCCTCGGCCAACTTATCTAACTCGATAACTTGAATATTCTTAGCTTTAAAATCACTTATAAAAAGAAAAGGCTTTTTTTTCTTTGCAAGCGTATTAATATCATTAAACGTCATATATAAGTTTCTTGAGTACTGCCATTCTCATTGAAACACCATTTGCAACCTGCTCGAGAACCTTGCATCGTGGGTCTGCTAAAAGTGCATCACAAATATCTATATTTCTGTGAACTGGACCTGGATGTAAGAGAACAATATCTCTATCACCAACTAAATCAGTTGTAATACAGAAGTCACTTGCATAATCTTTTAAAGAAGCATAACTTTGCGATGAATGACGTTCTGTCTGGGTTCTTAAACTCATAATTGCATCTACTTCATCAATGATTTCTTCGAGATAATGTGTTGTTCTTAAAGTTGTTTCTGGTAAAAAATGTGGAGGAGCTACTAAAATCACTTCCATACCAAAACGTGTTAAAAGCTCAATATTTGAATTTGCCACTCTAGAGTTTTTAATATCTCCTACGATAGCAATTTTCTTCCCAGATACATCGCCAAAATGTTCTTTAAGTGTGTACAAATCAAGGAGTGCTTGGGTAGGATGTGCATGTGCTCCATCTCCTGCATTAATGATTGCAGCGTTTGTATTATCAGCAAGAATTTTTGGTACACCAGAATTTTTGTGTCGCACAATAATCGCATGTGGTCCCATTGCATCCAAGTTCATTGCTGTATCTGTCAGCGTTTCACCTTTTTTTGTTGAACTTTGTGCAACATCAAGATGAACTATTTCTGCTCCTAACCTTTTTGCAGCAATTTCAAAAGAACTTTTTGTACGTGTAGAGTTTTCAAAAAAGAGTGTAATTATAATTTTGTTTTCTAAGATTCTATCAAAGTGTCCATCTGAAAACTTTTTTGCATCATCTAAAATCATGTTAATTTCATCAATCGTAAAATCATCAGTCTTTGTTAAATGTTGCATTACAGTCCTTGTGTTTAAAATAATTTATTGATTATACAAGACATCACATAGAGTGTCAATATTTTCATTCACTTTTAAGATTTCAAACCCAATATCTTTAAAATAAGGCTCTGAAACTGTAGAAAAAGAAGTATCGGTGCTCTTACAATTAAAAGCTATAGTATGAGGTATTTTTTTCTCCAACAACGCTTTAGCACTTAAAAGTGTGTCGTTTATACAACCCAAAGCACAATGTGTTACAAGAAGTGTAGTAGCTTGAAGAGATTCTACTAAATCAATCATCATCATTTTCTCATCAATTGGAACA
>Ga0081520_100661_pt1 | contig 10433 bp, 9 predicted proteins | sample HotLakmasection1_FD_70988 | JGI IMG/M metagenome (GOLD analysis project Ga0081520, IMG submission 70988) | Hypersaline microbial mat communities from Hot Lake, Washington, USA - Section #1 (SPADES assembly) (version 2) | ecosystem: Environmental > Aquatic > Non-marine Saline and Alkaline >... | reverse complement strand
GGGGGGGGGGGGGACCAGGAACGTCTGGCCCCGCCCCCCCCCCGCCAATTTGGGGGGGGGGGGGGGGGGGGGGGGGGGGGCCGAGATGTGTGTACACGGTAGCCCGCTCTGGGAGAGGGATTTAGGGTGAGGGCACCAATCGGATGCTTTTTTAGTTGGAATACTCTAAGCATGACTGCCTGGAGTAATCCTGGGTTTTAGGAAACTGCGCTGCAATTCCATAGAAATGGAAATTCAATAAGCAAGTTGGAATAGCCGTCTCGGCTGTCCCTTGTCCAATCAGGTCTATTCTTCGCGGGAAATTGGCTGTTAAATGATCCTCATCCCATAGTCAAAACAGCAGCGCTTCTAGTGGAGTTTTAGCATTGCCAAAACCCGACGGTTAGAGGCTTGTTTTTGAGCTACTCCCTTAGCGCAGGAAGCTGGTCACCGACCAGAGCACAACCATCGTGACGATCGCGGCTACCCGTTGCGTGACCAGGTCAGCGCTAGTGCCCGACATCGCCGCCGCTTGAGGCCCCAGGGCTTGTCCAATCAAAATCCCCAGGGTAAGCCCCGCGATCAGACCGACGACGGTGAGCAGGAGCGATCGCCAAAAGCGATATTCTTTGCGATTGAGAAAATAGATTGAGACGCCAACCCCAATCGCCAAGGCGAGGGACGGTCCAGCTAAACTTAACAACGCCAGAATGCCAAAGATGCCAGCGGGCACGAGCACATCATTGCGATCGGGCGTGTCGAGAAAGTTGTCTAGCCAGGCTGGCTTTGACAAATCTGCGCCGTTCGATTGAGCCGCAGGTTTTTCCGGCACTTCTTCGGCAAAGCGGATCCGATCAGGCACCTTGATTTTCCCTTCTTGACGGAGTCTCAGGCGCTCCATCAAGATGGCATCGTAGGCGGCTTCAATCGCCTCCTTCTGTTTGCGATCGTCTTCGCATTGGGCGATCAGGCGCTCCTTAGCTTCCTGAATCTCCTCAAAGGAGGAATTTTCATCCAGACCCAGCGTATCGTAGTAGTTTTGGTCACTCATCGACATTTTTATTTAGTAGCCCAGCGCATCTACCTACTCAACCCAGTGGTATGGCCGATCCTCAGCAAAGCTGAAGCAAGTAAACCGTATCACCCTGCATGTTGCCAACTGTTTATCTATACTAAGCCCACTCTACGGAAACTTGTTCAGCCCAGTGAAGAAGTTTAAGTACAGAGTGGGTACTCTTCATAGAGAGTCAACCAGATGAGTATCGAATCCATACAGCATTTATAGATACTTTACAAAAGTACTGTCTAGCTTGTTTAAGGATCGATAAGTCTTTACGGACTCTTGGGTGTTCCCTGAGAAAAAGATCTGAAGAAACATTGCCGAGCAAGCTTGACTTTGAGGAAGCTCGGTCTAATGTTAAGCAATCCCCCCTTGTGTCGTTTTGGTAAGACATTTACACCATGGCCACTGCCAAGATTCTGGTCGTTGATGACGACCCTGCTGTTCGTAATTTAGTCTTTCGCTTTTTATCAAAGCAGGACTATGAGGTTGAATCTGCCGAAGACGGCAAAACTGCTTTGGCGATTTTTGAACAGCTCAATCCAGACTTAGTCGTTCTCGATGTCAACCTGCCGGATGCCAATGGCTACGACCTCTGCAAAGAAATGCAGACCCGTACAGGCGTCTTTGTGCTGATGTTGACTAGCCGTAGTGACGAGGCCGATAAGATTCGCGGATTTACTGAAGGGGCTGATGATTATTTGACCAAACCCTTTAGCTTGGGCGAGTTGGAAGTCCGAGTTGGGGCGATTTTGAAACGCCAGCGCCCAGTCACGACGGCAGAGCAACAGTGTCTCAGCTTCAACAGCTTGGAGATCGACCCCGTGCGGCGGGAGGTGACGCTAGCTCAAGAAATTGTGCCGCTGACGGCACTGGAGTTTGATCTGCTGCACTTTTTGGCGAGTCATCCGGGGCGGGTCTGGCGGCGGGCCGAACTCATCCAAAAGGTTTGGGATTACGAGTATGTCGGGGATCAGCGGGTCGTTGATGTCCACATTGGGCAAATCCGCAAAAAAATTGAAATCGACACGACCCAACCGGCAATGATCCAGACAGTGCGAGGGGTGGGCTATAAGTTTGAGCCGCCCTCCAGCGTGGTCGCTTCCACTTGATCGTGCGCATCGCCCATCCCAGTTCCCTTTGAGCTTACAATTCATGAACCTTTGAGGGGCAAGGGGCTGAAGCCCCTTGTTAAGCGCAGCTTTTCAAAGGATTGGCACTCAGTAGATAGGCTTAATTATTTGTAAGATGTGTTAGCGTCGGCGTAATGCATCAAACCTTTGTGGAATGGTGCGTTACGGCTTCGCCTCACAGCACCCTACAACCTCTTTTTTAATTTATCTCCACCTACTGAACTATTTTTCTGAAGTCAGGCTGGTGGGCGCGATCGCGCCTAATTTTTTGCCTTTGGCAGCGTTAGCAAACTATTTCAAGGATGCCAGCGGCGATCGCTGCCAATAACCAGGGCGAGAACTTAATTTCCCGGTAAAGGGTGGGTTTAGCATGCTGCTCACAGCTTTTCCCACAACCGTGCAGCCCGCTCCCCCTTCCGTCAGGGGTAATGGCTGTGCTAAAAGGCCCCTCCACTGCCGCCAATCAGACTTATCCATTTCTTGTCCATTTCAAGAATCATCGACTCCCAACTGGAGAATCCAGGGGGCTTATTGATTATCGATTTTTATCAATGGGAAACGAATTATAAATTGGGTTAAGTCAATCAACCTCTAGACGAACTCACCTGCCTACTATTAGACTAAGTTTTGCATAGACTTATTTCAATCTAACGCTCATAGGCATAGATTTTGCCTCTGCTCATGGTGGAGGCGATCGCACTCAAACGGCTGGCTAAATTGAGCATAGCGTCTTATGCTTCAGCGGTTTGATTGCAATAAGGTGCCATAAGCGTTGCTAGTTCAAAGCTGACACTAAAATCGCCCATGATTACCGAAACCAGTTGGCTCATACCGGTTTACCCGCTGCTGGGAGCCCTATTCACCATTCCCTGGTCGCCGGCTTTGATTCGGCGCACCGGGCCGCGTCCAGCCGGTTACATCAACATTCTCACGACGTTTTTTGCCTTGATGCACAGTATTGCGGCCTTTCTGGCGCTGTGGGGGAAGTCGTCGGATCAGTTTTTCTTTGTACCGTGGCTCCAGGTGGCCGACCTCAATCTGATCATTCCATTAGAGGTATCAGTCGTTACCACCGGCGCTTGCATTCTGATTACAGGGTTAAACCTGTTGGCTCAGATCTACGCTGTGGGCTATCTCGAAATGGATTGGGGTTGGGGTCGCTTTTTTGCCTTTATGGCCTTTTTTGAAGCGGGCATGTGCGCCCTGGTGCTGTGTAATTCGCTGTTCTTCAGCTACTTCTTGCTAGAGTTGCTGACCCTCGGCACTTATTTGCTGGTCGGTTTTTGGTACAACCAGTCGCTGGTGGTCACGGGGGCCCGAGATGCCTTTTTGACTAAGCGAGTCGGCGACTTAATTTTGCTGATGGCCGTGCTTGCGATCTATCCTTTAGCGCACACCTGGGACTTTCGTGAGTTGGCGGCCTGGGCGCAAACGGCTGAGGTAGACCCGACGCTGATTACCTTGATTGGGGTTGGTTTGATCGCTGGCCCAATGAGTAAGTGTGCGCAGTTTCCCTTGCATCTCTGGCTGGATGAAGCGATGGAAGGACCGCTGCCCAGCACGATTTTGCGGAATGCTGTGGTGGTGGCGACGGGGGCTTGGGTGCTCTATAAGCTAGCGCCGGTGTTGGCCCTGTCGACGACCACGTTGATGGTGACGGCGGTGATCGGGGCGATTACAGCTTTGGGCGGGGCGCTGATTTCGGCGGCTCAGATTGACTTGAAGCGGGTGCTTTCCTATCTATCGAGCACCTTCATGGGTTTGGTGTTTATTGCCATTGGCGCACAACAGCCCCAAGCGGCGGTGTTGCTGGTGCTCACCTATGCCTTGGCGATGGCGGTGCTGGTCATGAGTTCGGGTTCCATCATTCTCAGTGTGATCACACAGGATGTGACCCAGATGGGCGGGCTATGGAGCCGTCGCCCAGTGACGGGCACGGCGTTTTTGGTGGGAGCGGTGGGGCTGGTGGCGCTGCCGCCGCTGGGGGGATTTTGGTCGCTATTGGAGTTGGTGACGGGGCTTTGGGAAAATCAGCAGATAGCTTTGGTGGCGATCGTGCTGGCCGTTAACGGGATCGTGGCCTTTAGTCTGGCCCGAGCATTTGGCTTGATCTTTGCGGGTGATGTCAACCAGATGACCATCCGGGCTCCTGAGCCGATTTGGCTGATGGTGATGCCAATGGCGATCGCAACGGGCTTTACCCTCCATTTCCCATTAGTGCTGAGTCGCTTGGGGTTGTTGCCAGCATGGGCCGACCTGAATAAAGACATGGGGATCGCCTTGATCTGGTCAAGCATTCTTGGATTTACCGTCGGCGCTCTACTGTATGTCAGTCGGCAGTTAACCGCTCCCGAAAAGCTGGTGCCCAGTCCGGTGCAAAACCTGTTGGCTTTTGACTTTTATACTCCCCGGCTTTACCGCTCTAGCGTGGTCTTGGGGGTGGATATCTTGTCGCGGCTGACGGATTGGCTCGACCGTTACCTGGTGGATGGGTTCGTCAATTTTGTTGGACTGGCCTCGGTCTTCAGCGGCGAAGCTCTGAAGTACAACAACAGCGGGCGACTCCAGTTTTACGCGCTGACGATTACCTTCTGCGTGGCGGTCATCAGCATCATCATGAGTTGGCAATACATTCCAGGGATCTTTACCGCGATGTTTGCCAACCCTTAGCGGTTGGCCCCGCGACAGCGGGGCATGATGGCTTAACCAAATTTCAGTCTGTTGCTCAACGTCTATGCTTACTGACCTAAAACCATGCTGAGTGTTTTAATCTGGCTTCCCCTGATTGGCGCATTGCCGATCGCCTTTTTACCGCAGGTGTCGGCTAAACAGGCCCGATCGCTGGCTTTAGCGATCGCTGGCTTCACCGTTCTCTGGACGATCTGGCTGTTTACGCAGTTCGATTTGAGTGATCCGGGCTTTCAGTTTCGGGAGTTTTGGCCCTGGCTACCGCTGCTTGGTCTGAACTATGACCTGGGGATGGATGGTCTGTCCCTCCTGATGGTGGCGCTCAATGCTTTGATTACCTGGGTGGCGCTGTGGAGCAGCCAGGCGGCGATCGAGCGCCCCAAGTTGTTTTATGCCCTGATGCTGCTAGTCAGCGGCGGCGTGGCCGGGGCGTTTTTGGCGCAAAATCTGCTGCTCTTTTTTCTGCTGTATGAAATCGAGCTGGTGCCCCTGTATTTGCTGGTCGCCATCTGGGGGGGCGAAAAGCGCAACTACGCAGCGACGAAGTTTTTGCTGTATACCGCTGTCTCGGGAGCGCTGATGCTGGCAGGCTTTTTGGCCACGGTATGGCTGACGGAGCAGACTGATTTTGCCTACAGGCCAGCCCTGGGGCAGTCCTTGCCGTTGACGGGGCAGTTGATTCTGCTGGGCATGTTGCTGGTGGCTTTTGGCATCAAGATTCCTCTAGTGCCGTTTCACACCTGGTTGCCCGATACCTATGTGGCGGCGTCGACTCCGGTGGCGATGATGTTGGGCGGGGTGCTGGCGAAACTGGGCACCTATGGTTTGTTCCGCTTTTGTTTGGGCATGTTTCCCGATGCCTGGTCCGTGCTGTCTCCCTATTTGGCGGTGTGGGCAGCGATCAGTGTGCTGTATGGGGCCATTACGGCGATCGCGCAAAAGGACATCAAGCGCATGGTGGCCTACAGTTCTATCGGTCATATGGGCTATGTCTTGCTGGGCGGGGCCGCCATGACAGATTTGGGGCTGACCGGCGCAGTCAGTCAAATGGTGGCCCACGGGCTGATTTTGGCGATTCTCTTTCACCTCGTTGGGGTGGTGGAGAGCAAGGTGGGCACCCGCGAACTCGACGTGCTGAACGGCTTGATGAATCCGATTCGCGGCTTGCCCATGACCAGCGCGATGTTGGTGCTGGGGGGCATGGCTAGCGCGGGCATTCCCGGCTTGGTGGGCTTTGTGACGGAGTTTCTGGTGTTCCAGGGCAGCTATGCCGCCTATCCGCTGCCAACGCTGCTGTGCGTCATTGGCACGGGGTTGACGGCGGTGTACTTCGTGATTTTGTTGAACCGCACTTGTTTTGGCAAGCTGGACAACGCGATCGCCTACTTTCCCAAGGTGACGTTCATCGAGCGGTTTCCGGCCTGGGTGTTAGCAACCCTGATTTTGTTCCTGGGCGTGCAACCCATGTGGCTGTTGCGCTGGAGTGAACCGACGGCAGCTAGCCTGGTCGCGACTTTACCGGCCACCGTCCCCGTCCTGCGGAAGGCACCGCCGCCCTTGGTGGCGGAGGTTATCCAATCGCCGCCGGGGTTGGACTAGCGCGGCAAGAGGGGCATCCCGATGTCATTTATGGGGCATTGATGACGACCGGGAGCTTGATTAATCGGGACGATCGGCTGGTGCCAACAATTGCCACAAGTCTTCTGGCACCAGTAAGATCTCACCGGATCGTAATTCCTCTAGAGATCGCCAATGGGCCTCAAAAACCCGCTTGCCCTCAGTGGCCGTCAAACTCGGTTGGTCATAGAGGGTTTCATCCACAAAGCGACCGCTGTAGACAAACACAATTTCGTGGCCGGGTGCGCCTTCGTAGATGTAAATGGATTCCAAGATGCCTAGCAACTCGACATCGGTAATCTCGGCTCCCAGCTCCTCGCGGATTTCGCGAATGGCGGCAGCGCGGCTGGTTTCGCCAAAGTCGATGCCGCCCCCCAACGGTCGCCCAAACCGGATGCCCTTGGCCGTATCGACCCCCTCGTGGAGCAGCAGGCGATCGCCCTGGCGAATCAGGCAAATCGCGATCGGCCGAATGCGTGGCTTCTTACCCATAACCCTCCTGGAAATATGACCGTATTCATCATGGCGGACGATCGCCCCTACCCTCCACCCACATCCCCGATTTTTGACCACCTAACGATTCACCGAGAACCATGACGACGACCCTGACCCCAGAAAAACCCGGCATTATTCCGCCGTCGAACCATCCCCATGCGGACGTGATTCACCGGCTAGAGGCCGGTGGCTCGATGCTGCCCGACACGCCGGAAAACCTGATGCAGATCATTGGTATTTACAAGGCGTATGCCGTACCGATGGATTTTTACTGGCGGGATCTGCTGTACATCGCTGAGCGCGTATTTCTGAATCCGCTACCGGCGTTCAAATATTTCTTGCCCCAGGAATATCTGGATCTGCACAACCACTACGCGGGCGACACCGCCGACCTGCGGATCTGGCGTGGCGTGGCTACGGCCCACCCCGAGCTGCTGGAGTTTATGGAAAAGGGCGAGGTGAAGCGCAAGCTGCCCAAGCTGCTCCACCATCTCTGGCACGATCGCGTCAACATGGAGTTTGCCGAAGCCTGCATGGTGGCGATGCTCTGGCACCAGGACATGGGCGGTCGCTACAACGACTACCTCTACACCGACGAATACAAGGCCAACTGCGATCGCGCCATCCAGGCGTACTTCAAGCGCAACCCGCTGATGCTGGGGCTGCACAAGCTGTTCCCCGAGATGTTCTACGAGAAGTGCCGCGAGCTGTCCTACTACTCCAACCTGGGCTTGTTCTGGGAAGTGATGGCTCCGGTCTTTTTTGAGATGAGCGACATCTACGATGAAGGCGGCTTTAAGGGCGTGCCCGACGCCATGGACTTCTTGGTGAACGGCATTTTCGCCGTTGCCGGTCGCCCCATTTATCACCACGTCTACATCGGCGACGAGTGCTACGAGCTGATTCCCAAGTCCAAGGGCTTCACCTGGCTGTACGAAGCGGCGCTGCCCTACGTGGAAGCCGTCTTCTACCGCACAGCGCCCTTCCGAGGCACCAAATCCTATAACGCCCAGGCCGGACAGGTACCTAGCGACCAAAATGATTTTCATTACGGCATTCTCTACGCCGACGTGTTCCCCGTGGGCAGTGCGGGCATTCCGCCGACCTTGCTCATGCAAGACATGCTGCACTTCTTGCCGCCCTACCTGCTGGACTATTACCAGCAGTACTGCCGGGGCGAAGACGACATCCTGATCCAACTAGGGATTACCTTTCAGCGATCGATGTACAACGTGACTTCAGCGGTGATCCAAGCTCTGCGGACGGCGCTGCTCTACCCGCTAGATGATCCCAACCCCCGTCACCGGACGGCCAACCGCCAGTTTTTTGAGGCGCAAATGGATCGCTTCCTGAGGCCTGAGGCGCGGCTGCGCGATATTCAAAGTCAAGACTATCGTTAGGCGACAACTCCTCTGCTCAAGCTGTTTAACCCGCAGTTTTAGGCGCATCCCATGAGAAAACTACTGGACAGGCTGGAGCTATATTTTGCGGCGGCGATCGCGGGGCTAACCGTCATGTCTCAGGTGCCCCATCCCTTGATTCCCGTGAGCTTGCCCACGGTGAGTCTGGCCTGGTTACAGCGAGCGATCGCTGCCCTGGACTGACTAATCAGTTGAGGCCCAAATGATGAGGGTAAGTTTTGAATGTTGAGTTTTGAATGTTGAGTTGAGGTAAACCCCGTCTAAGTTGAGAACTGGAGTTTTGTATGATCGGGCAGAACCTCACCTAACCTCTCCTTTCAAAGGAGAGGAACCAGAGTCTTGTCAAACCTCTCCTTGAGAAGGAGAGGTGCCGCAGGCGGTGAGGTTTCCCACATGCCAAAACTCCACTTCTGAATCTGGATGAGGTTTATGAATTGCAATGAGTTGGGATTTGGGATAGCCGTCTCGGCTGTCCATTGGCAGGCATTTCTGATCGGCTCATTCAAAATTCAACACTTAGAATTCAAAACTCATCCATTGCTCAGGACAGACGGGGGGCGGCTCCCGATTTCGTTATATCCTTTTTTGTTGTACTGGTGAAACTATGCCCACAATCGTTGACATCGCGGTGAATACCGAAGGGTTTTCGACCCTGGTCGCAGCAGTGCAGGCCGCTGGGTTGGTCGAAACCCTGCAAAGCGACGGTCCCTTTACGGTATTTGCACCCAATGATGACGCCTTTGCCAAGCTGCCCCCCGGCACCGTGCAAACCCTGGTGCAAAATCCGCCCCAGCTTGCCCGCATCCTGACGTATCACGTGGCCGCAGGCAAACATACTAAAGCAGAATTGATTCAAATGGGGCAGATCGATTCCATCGAAGGAGCCCCCATTCCCATCGACGGCACAGAAAGCTTTGAGGTTAAGAACGCCACAGTTTTAGCTGCAGATATTGAGGCCGACAACGGTATCATTCACGTCCTTGACAACGTGATTTTGATGGGATGATCTAGTTCTAGCAGGGGTTTTGCGGAGAGTACCCCAAGCTGCTCAATAATAAATATAAAAAGTTCAGAATCCTTAGACTTGTCAAAACCGAGCTTTTTTGTTGAAATGTCAATAGACAAGGCTATATTCCTAGCCGGGGTGTCATAGAAAAGCGTAAATACTCTCTTGAGTGTGATTGCTTGAAAACGCTCTACAGACTGGGATTTGGCTGAAGTCGTTATCTCCTTAAAACTCCTGTATCAACGTGGGTGCGGCATTGTCCGACACCCACTTTTTATTGAAGATCTGAGCCGGTGATAAGCGCATTCAAAACTAAACCGGGCAAAGTTTTGAGAGAATAGTAGGTAAGCTAAAACCCGCTTAGATTGCGTATTTTCATAACTTCGGGCTCATGGCAACTTTTGGTGATCCTTAACTGGTCAAGATGAACCGTCTGGCCAACAGGTCCAGCCCAGCGCGACCAAACATCTGTCGCTTTAACATTTTGAGCCGATTATTGAGACCTTCGACGGGGCCATTGCTCACCTCCAAGGTCAGGCCTGCTTTGACCGCGTCGTAGTCTTCCTTGAGGCCCTTCGCAAACGTCTGAAAGGCTTTGACTAAGCTATTCGTTGCCTTCTCCAACCAGCCATCCAAATCCGCTGGGAGTCGTTGACGTACCCGTTCGATAAAGCCTTGGGCTAAGGTAATCGCGGCGCTGGGGCTGTGGGCGTTGCTCAGCACCCCGGTTGCGGGTTTTGGGTCTACCGATGGGTAAAACTGCGATCGCAGAACTCCGGTTTCTGGGATCGCAGTTCTACCGATGGGAAGAACCTGAACCAGAAACCGGAGTTCTATGCGTGCCTCAACCGCTAAGGTAGGGTGCGCTTGCGGGTCATGACGCTGATATATTCGCCGTTGCGCCCGGTGGGTAGGGGTTCGCTCCAGGCGAGTCGTTCACAGTAGCCGAGGAGGGCCATGCGGTTCATGGCGTCGATAAGCGCGCCGTAGTCGCCGAGCAGGATATGACGAACGGCCTCCTGGTTAAAGGAGGG
>Ga0081520_100660_pt1 | contig 10457 bp, 10 predicted proteins | sample HotLakmasection1_FD_70988 | JGI IMG/M metagenome (GOLD analysis project Ga0081520, IMG submission 70988) | Hypersaline microbial mat communities from Hot Lake, Washington, USA - Section #1 (SPADES assembly) (version 2) | ecosystem: Environmental > Aquatic > Non-marine Saline and Alkaline >... | reverse complement strand
CTCAGCCATCCCCTCATTTCACACGGATGCAGAGACATCTGGGAAAAACTGTTTTTGGTTGAGGGTCTCGTTGAAGCGCTGGATGAGCGGGCGCAATCGGTGTTCCGGCATGTTCGGGATCAGGTCGTAGAGCATGCAGCCCTGACGGAACAGGGAATGCGTGCGGGTCTTGGACGTGTTGGTCTTCAGCTGGCGGTCCATGCCCAGGCTTTCGCCGGCCTGGCCGAGCAGGGTCAGCAGCACCGTGGCGAAGGCATTGAGCAGCAGCAGGCGGTCGCGCCGCTGCGGGTCGCAGACGCGGACCGTGCTCAAGCCCATGCCGAAGCGCAGGTCCTTGGTGTCCCGGAAGCTGGGCTCGATGGTCCAGCGCCGGGCATAGAGCTTGATGACGGCGGGCGCCGTGGCCTCGGCCTTGCTGGTCGCCAGGCACCAGGGCTCCTTCATGTCGCGGGCGTGCACGCAGACCACGGCCGGCACGGGGTGCCCGGCGGCGGTGATGGTCGCGTTGGGGAGTTTGCGCGCCCGGCCGTGGGGACCGACCCAGCCGGCGGCGTCGCGCCGTTCGCCGTCGGCGGCGGCGACCTGGATGTTGCCGCGCAGGCGGATCACGTAGTCAAACCCGAGGCTCGTCAGAAAGGCCAGCAGCTTGCGGTCGGCAAAGCCGCGGTCGGCGAGGATCGTGACCGACACGCCCTCCGGCAGGACCTCCGCCAGCCGCCGCAGCGCCGCGTCCTCGAAGCTGTTGCGCTGCTCGGTGAGCTCGTCCTTCCACACGCTCAGCCAGATCAGCGGCGTGGTCCGGCCGTGGCCGGTGACCAGGCTCAGCACGAGCGTGGCCTGGTTGTCGGCATCGAAGTCGGTCCAGTCCATGACCACCACGATGTCGCGGGCGCCGGCGATGGCCTCCGGCAGCCACTGGGAGAACAGGGCCCACACGTCGATGCCCATGTTGCTGAGCAGGCGGTCCACCTGCTTGGTGGCATGCTTGGTCATCAGGCCGCGCGCCTGTGCCAGGGCCTGGCCAATCATGCACACGGCCAGGGACGCCCCGGTCATGACGCCGAGCGTTCCGTTGCTCAGCGATTCGATCCGCTTCAGGTGCAGGTTCTCCCCGAACACACGGTCGAGATACCCAAAAACTTCCTCGTGCCCCACCGAAGGCACCACCACTGCCGCCATGACCTGTCCCCGTGCAGAATGAAGCAAGACTCTCCCTTCTGCACCCCAGGCCGGCACGGATCAAGAACAAAATGAGGGGAGTCGTGAGGGCCGGCACCTCAGTTTTTCAAGGCACCGGCATCACGCCGACACAACTCCGCTTGCAGAGCGGCTGCGCCCTGTACCGCAATGCCGACGGCAAACATACCGCCACGTTTGTGATGAAGCGGAGTTCCCTGATAGCGCCTCAAACACGGCGCGGGTTCGCTCCTCTTCGACGTCGCCCGTCCCTTGGTACGCCCCATCCATGCCAGAACTCACCCTCCGCCGTCCGCCCGATCTCCTTAACCGCGCCCACACACTTGGACTGCCCGATTCGCTCCCACCGCGCTCACCGGCGTCGGGATACCAGCCATCTGCTTGTCACTGCAGGCCTGCCCGCTCCGGCGGTTGCCGCCCAACCATCACGACGGCAGCCATTCGGAACTCACCGACGCGAATCGCCACATCCAATATCGCTTTATCCCCCGGACCCTACCGAGACCGCCTTCGTTGTCCTCCGGACCCTACCGAGATACCGGCAATTATCCCCCGGACCTTGCCGAGATTATCGTCTTTTCCCCCGGACCTGACCGAGCCAAATCCGGACCCTACCGAGGAATTTCCCGGACCTTACCGAGGATTCCCGACTTATCCCCCGGACCTTACCGAGCATACAAATAACTGAATCAAAAACCTTCAAATATTGCCCCAGCCCACATTTTCCCCTTGCAACCACCGACAAGGGTCGCTCTTATCCCACAACGCTGTGAGGATCGACATGGCTCACGTTCACCAGCTCGTCCTGCAACATGGTCGTGCCAAGGCGCGCGATCTTGTATCCACAAAGCATGAACGACTCTGCGTGGATGTCGCGGCCGAAATCCTCGCTGCCGAGTCTGACGAGCTGGGCATTACGCATTCAGGCTTCTGTCTGACTGCTCTGCCACACAAAGAAATTCTAGACACGATCTGGCGGCGCGAGAATCATAAATTGACGCTCATTGTCGAAGCTGGATTGGACAAGTCCGGCAATCCTATTGGAGTACCATACGGCCCAAAAGCAAGAATGATATTGCTGTATCTACAAACCAAGGCAATCCAGACAAACTGCCGCGAGATCGAACTCGGGAACTCGATGCGCGACTGGATGTTCCGAATGAACATCTCTGATGGTGGTAAGACTTATAAACAAGTCCGTGAACAAGCTTATCGAATTTCAGCGTGCCGATTGACATTCTTTTGGGAGGACGAGCATGATGACCTACGGATGAACGGGGCCTTTGTTAAAACTGCAATAAATTTGAAGTCAGCTACAGCTGATATCCGCCAGCAACATCTTTGGAAAGATACGGTAGAACTTGACGAGAGCTTTTTCGAAGCCTTGAAGGCCCATCCGGTCCCGCTCTGGGAACCAGCTCTCCGACAAATTAGTGGCAAGAGTCTAGCAATCGACATCTACATCTGGCTCGCCTATCGCCTCAGAAGCTTAAAAAAACCATTGACCCTCAGCTGGCCCTCCATCCATCGTCAATTTGGAGCCGGCTACAAGGAAGTCTGGCATTTAAAACCGCAGTTCACAGATGCGTTGAAGTTGGCGCTCGCCGTCTATCCAGAGGCTGTTGTCGATGTCACTAGGAAGGCCGTAACGTTACATCCCTCACCGCCACCTGTATCCGACAACCGGTTGATTTCAATGAGATAAATTGATTTTCTCGGTAAGGTCCGGACCGGGATCGGGGTAGAACCCGAAGCGAAGCAGCAGCACCGATGGGCCGCGTCTGCGCTGCGAGCTCGATCATCGTCGCGCGAAGTTCGCGTCCACTGTTGTCGTGGTGGAGGTGGCTAGTTCACCACGTAAAGCCGCAGTTCGATTGAACATTTCACAACTTGACCCAGCAGCAAACTAATGATCTGATTCAATAGTCCTTTAGCCGGCAATGAAATGATCACCGTTGCAACGCTTTTCTTTGTTGATGAGGTCATGAATAACCGCTTGCGGTTTGGTAACCCGATTACTGAACGCATTATCAATCGTCATCAAACAGAGACCCACTTCATCGGTCACCAAATCTTTGGTTACATCTGGTGGCAACGGATATCATATGGCACGCGCGTTTGGACCATGGCTGTGCTCCAGGCCATAAATCCGCCGGCAACCGGCTACCTGCTCGACAGCATCCGGCCCGGCGCCGATGTTCTGCTCTTCGCCTCCGGGCGCGGCCGGCGCGGGATCCCTGGCCCCGTTGAGCGAGCGCTGCAGCTGATCGACGAGATCGAGGACTGCGGGGTCAATCCTGTGGCCCTGCCGGCAGCCTACTGGCGCCGGGCCCATCTGAGCCTTTGCTGCGGGAAACGGCCGCGACGGCTGACGAAGCGCGAGATCGCGATGTTGAGAGCCTGCAGTGCGTAGAACGCTCCAGGTCCGGGTGATCGCAGTGATGATCGGCGGACTCGCGCTGATCGCGGCAGCCCTGGCCATGTCGTCGGCCGACATCCCGCCACTGCTGGTGCGCAACGTGAGCGTCAGCGTGCCCGTTGGGCTCTACGTCCGCGCCATCGCAGCGCCCGCAGAGCCGGGCCACCTTGTCGCCTTCCGCACCCCGCCAGGCGCCGCCGCATACGTCGCCGCGTACCTCCCGTTTCACGACGCGCACCCATTGCTCAAGCCGGTGCTGGCCGTGGCCGGCGACCGTGTCTGCCTGGAAAACGCCGGCTATACGCTCAACGGCACATGGTTCGCGCCGACGGCTACGCACGATCCGCACGGCCGGCCAATGCCGGTCTGGCGCGGCTGCCGGCGCCTGGCTGCCGGCGAGCTGTTCGTCTTCTCCAGCCGCACGCGCTGGTCCTTTGACAGCCGGCACTACGGCCCGATCGACCGGGCAGACCTCCTGGGAGTCTATCTGCCGCTATGGACCCACTGAGCCTGATCGCCGCCTGCGCGCTCGATTACGATCCTGGGATCGTCGCCGCGATCGCCGAGGTCGAGAGCGGCCTGCAGCCGTATGCCTTTCGCATGACCGACGGCACGCTGCACATCTTCGAGACGGTCGACGCGGTCATCGCCGCGGCCCGCGCGGCCCAGGTCGAGGGACAGGAGCTCCGCGTCGGCCTGACCGGCCTCGCGGTCGATCTGTCGGTCGCCACCGCCGAACCGGCGGAACCGCTTTTCCTGGCATGCCCGAACGCAATGCTTGCGGCAAAGCGGCTGCGGGATTTTGAGGAAACATGCCGCGCTGAATCGGGGGCCGGTCAGGATCCGACGACCTGCGCCATCGCGTCCTACGGCGGCTCAATCGAGGCGCCCGACTACGCCTACGTGGATGCCGTCGTCCTTGCGCAGGCGCTGCCGAACCAGGGCAGGGTCGAGCTGCCCGAGGAGCCGGTAACGGCCCCTGCAGCGAACCAGACAGCGGCAGGAACTGCACCTTTGGCGATCCCCGACGGCCCCGTGATCCTGGCCGCGGCGCCCGATCCGGACCCTACCGTCAGCCCGGAAGCGCTCCGACTGCTCGAGGGCGGCGGCCCGCTTGACCCGGACGACGTGGCGGGGACTGTGCTGGGCGATGACCCGGCCCGGCAGTTGATCGTCCCATCAACGGCGAGGGCGGGCGCTGACGGCGCCGGAGACGGCCAGGGGCGCGAAGACAGGGCAGGGCGGTCGCTCAGCCCGGCCGCCGGGAACCTGCAGGTCCGGCAGGGCAGGGGATCGGCCGGCGCGGATCCGGCCCCGGAGCGGCGGCTTTTCGTGATCGACGCGGCCGAGGGCCCGTAGCCGGCATCCAACGTCATACCACGGCGTGCGACCGCCTGAGCGCGGCATCTTGACGTCGGCCGGGTCCCAGACGGCCCCGTATTGCCGCCTTCGACCCGGCCTCTGCTGGGCCGCGTCTACCGCAGCGGTCCCTTCCGACACGACCGGAGCGACAGCCTCGGGAGCCGGGTCCGGCACCACCGCAGTGCCATCTTCCGGCCGGTGCAACTCGGCAAGCACACGCACCAAGTCAAGCGTGGCTGTCTGCACGCTTTGCGGCAGCGCCGGCCAATCGCGCAGCAGGCGATTGGATGCAGAAGACTGCAAGGCGTCTTCGATCACGGGCTGGTCGCTCTCTAGGCCCTCGTAAAAAAATCCGACCGGCAGCCCGAGCACCTGGCTGAACTGCAGAAGTTGCCCGGCACCGATCCGATTGGCGCCGTGCTCGTATTTCTGCAGCTGCTGAGCTGTCAAGCCGACCTGTTCCGCCACAACGAACTGGCTCAGGCCGCGCAGCTGCCGTCCCCGCCCCAGCCGTGCGCCGATCCTCGCGTCGAGCGTCTTCGACTCTTCACTGCGCGGGCGTCTTGACATCAGCTGCGGGCCTTCGAACGGGGCGGGTTGCGGCGTAAACTGGGTTTGCTGTCCGGATTCCGGATCGGCGTTCGGGTCATCGGCAAGTCCGCGCGACCCGCCCGATCCAAAAGCATCGTCTGCAACCGAACGGATGACCGGGAGCGCAATCTGCCTTTGCGGGACCGGCTGCGCAAGCAGGGGGGATTCCATCGCGACTGAGCCGCCGGCCGAGACGGCAGCCCGCGGATCTCAAGCCCGGCGCCGGCTAGATCGATGCGGTCCAGCCGCCGCGCTGGCGACCAATCCGGAGCCGGGCACGGCGTCAGCGATCACGGGGGCGAAGCCGCGAGCCATTGGTTACGATGCCGGGACCATCCCGAAGCAGCTCGACGAGAACACCATGGGCAAAGATCCGCGGCGTCGGCGCGCGGACGTCCGATGCGGAAGAGCAAGAGCCCGACGCAATTCGATCGGGCCGGCTCGCATGCTTCCTGGAAGGCCGCGGGCTCGGCAGTCTGGTGTTGCTGTATCGTGGCTATGAGGATCCCGAGCCCGGACGAACCGGGGTCCAGCCTGTCCCGGAGCCTCGTGAATGCGAGCAAGACCGCCAGGAGCGCGCTACGCAGGGGCGGGAAGGGCACAGACACCCTGTCCCGCTTGCTGCCGACCGAGCCCGCCCATCACCATCCCTCAGCATGGCGTCGAGGCCTGGCCGCTTTCCGCAGGCAGCCTTCCGGAAATGCCCGCAGGCGTCACTCGAACGGGATGGAGCGATACCCGCGCCGTTCCTTGCGCATCACGGTCTTCGCCCCGGCGGCCGCGGCGGCGCTCTCGCTGTCGAACCAGGTCTCCCGGACCTGGCCGGGCTGGCCAATCCGGCCCCACTCGCGGACCACGACCCAGTCGCCGAACAGGGTCGGCATGACGGAGACGAAGTAGAACCGGTTCATGTTCTGGGACCAGTCCTGCTTCTTCAGATAGGTTGCCTTCATTCGCCACCTGCCGTGGTCAAATCCGAGCCGCGGGCACGGGCCGCACTGAGGCCGGCAAGGACTCCGCGCGGAGGAGTGGTCGGTCGAACCGGTCTGGTCCGTGTCCTGACGGATACGTGTAGCGGCCTGCAATCATCCACGGCTCGACCTGATTTCATCGCTGTTTTCGGCCCGAATTTAATGAGACTGTAGGCGTGACCGAACCCGAATTGAGTGAGACTCAGCCCGCATTGCCTGAGACGAACCTGCAATCATCGGCCTTGGCCCGAACTACGTGAGACTCATCGATTGAGCCGTGGATGGAGCCACTGGCGCACAATTCAGATCGGCAGGCCGGCGGCCAGCATCTGATCGGACAGCTCGCGGGTCCGCGCCGCGTCGAGCTGGCCGTGCAGGAACAGCTTGATTTCGGCCGGCTTGGCATTGAACTGGTCGGCCAGCGCCCGGACCGTGTAGCCGTGCCGGGTCAGCCTCGGCTCCAGGTCCTCCAGGTGGCGCGACAACACGGCCTGGGTGACGTCGGCGGTCACCGGCTTCTCGCCGACCCGGTAGCCCTCCTCGAAGGCGAGCGTGAGATGCTGCTCGATCTGGAGCGGCGTCTTCAGCTTCGCGGCCAGAAGGTCGATCGCCCCGCTGTCGATCATGTCGTGGATCGGCACGTCGTCGGCCGCGCATGTGCCGAGCAGCCAGGCGATGTAGTCGTGCTGGTGCCCGGCCATGCCGTCGAACGAGAAAACGGCGGCGCGGTAGCCGATCTCCTCCATGGTCGGCCGGCGCAGATCGTTGCGCAGCTTCGGGTGGCCGGCGAGCACGATGGAGAGCATGCCGCCGCCGTCGGCCACCACCTCCATCAGCCGCTTCAGCCCGGTGAGCGTCTTGCCGTGCAGGTCGTGGGCCTCGTCGACGAACAGCACCACCGGCTTGCGGCTGCGCTTCACCAGGTCCCGCAGGTCCCGCTCGCGCTTCTCGCCCTGGGTCGGGATCCGCGGGTCCTTGTCGGGCGACAGGTCGTAGAACAGCGCCGCGATCAGCGTCGGCAGGGTGGCGCGCTCCTTGTCGACCGATAACGACTTGGAGACCAGCACCTTGCCCTCCCTGGCCAGGTCGTCCTGCAGGCGGCGCAGTAGGACCGTCTTGCCGCAGCCGACGATGCCGGTGACGGCGATCAGCTGGCCGGCCAGGATGGCGGCGCGCACCTGCCGGGCAATCTGCCGGTGATGCTCGGTCTCGAAGTAGCCGGCCGTGCGGATGTCGCGCGCCAGACCGTAATGCTCCATCGCTTCGATCAGCATGCGTCCCCCTTGAACCGCTGGCGCACCCGGGCGAGCACCGTGGCCCTCACCAGCGTCTCCCGCACCAGCGCGTCAATGAAGGCGCGATCCTCGGCCGCGAGCCTGGCCAGCGGCAGGCCGAGTTCGTCGGCAACCGCCCGCTTGGCCGAGACGATGTCGGGGTAGGCCAGCTCCTGGAAGGGATCGGGATCGGCGAAGGGCACGCGGGCCGGCACGGCCGGCACCCCGGCCGATGCCGGCAGATCATCGCCCGTCAGGGCCGCGCGCGGCAGCCCGATGCGGTCGGCCAGCGCCGCCACCCGGTCGGCCCGCTCCTCGACCTTGGACTTCTGGTACTTGCGGTAGCGGTGCAACGGGATCGGTCCGCCGGACGGGGCATAGGGGCCGTAGCGCCGGTCGTCGTGCTCGACATACAGGTCCTGATCGAACAGGCCCCACCACAGCACCACCGTCTCGCCGGCCAGGCTGGCATCCACCTCATAGGCGGTGCCCTCGACCGTCACCCGCGCATCGATGCCGACCTGGCGCCGCTCCGGCTCGCGGGCGAAGGCGCAGAACCGCTCCCAGGCGCACATCTGGCGCACGCCGGCCTCGGGGAGATAGCGCAGCCAGTCCTCGATCCGGCTGTGCGGCTCGCTGCGGTGGGGCTGGGCGTTGTAGCGGGCGAGGTAGCGGTGGAGCCAGAGATTGGCCTCGGCCTCATTCTCCGGCTCATGGAAGTGGTAGAGGGTCTCGTGCGCCTCCTTCACCGTGCGGAACGGCCGCTCGACCTTGCCCTTGCTGCGCGCGGTCGGCCGCCGGCCATCCTTGCCCGCCGGCAGGTGGAGCATCACGCGCACGCCGAGGCAGTCCATGACGTTCTGGAACACCCGGCTGCGCGCCACCGGGCCGTTGTCGAGATAGATCGCCTCGGGGATGCCCTGGAAGGGACAGTCCGCCTCGGCTTTCGCCGCCATGGCGTTGTAGAGGAAGCGCAGCGCCGACTCCGCGTCCTCGCCGTAGACGCAGCGGTATTCCTGATAGGTGACGCCGCTGCGGTCGTCGACGGCGCTGTAGAGCATCAGCGTCGGGTTGCCGCGGCCCGGCTCCAGCCACAGCGGGCGCTTCACCTGCTTCAGGTCCGACGGACTCATGTCGAACTGCCAGAGCTCGTTGCTGTGCCGCGCCTGGAACCGCACCGCCGGCGGTGGCCGGGTCATGCGGGTATGGTCGTAGCCCCATTCGCGCAGGTAACGGTTGACCGTGGTGCGCTTCAGGCAGCCTTGCGCCGGCTTGACCAGGCCCTCCGGCGTCTCCACCCCGTGCTCCTCCATCAGGGCGATGGCGCGGACCGTGGACAGGTGACGCCCTTTCCTGTTGCTGGTGCGGATCTTGAGCGCGGCAACGATCTCGCAGTACCGCTCCATCTCAGCGGCGGTCAGCTTGCGGGGCTTGCCGCGATCGGCCCGGCGCACGGCCTTCGGCCGGAGATGCCGCCGCAGGGTGCGGTACAGGGTGGCGCGGGAGACGCCGTACAGATCGGCCGCGGATTCCAGAATGGCGCGGCGATCGGGATGCCGCGCCGGCAGCGCATCGAGGCGGCGCCGGAGATTGACCAGCGCGTCGGTAGGAATCCGTCGCTGCCGACTTTCAGCCATTGGCCTCCTCGAGGTAGCTGTAGAGGGTTGGCTTGGAAATCCCCATCAGCTGGCAGATCTCGGCGACCGTGTGCTTGCGCTCGTTGTAGAGATGCACCACCAAGCGTCGCCTCTCCGGATCAAGGCTCTTCCGGCGACCACCCAGCCGGCCGCGGGCTCGGGCGGCAGCCAAGCCCGCCTGAGTGCGCTCCCGGATCAGGTTGCGTTCGAATTCGGCGAGCGCTCCGAACATGTGAAACACGAGACGGCCCCCACTGGACGTGGTGTCGATCGCCTCGTGCAGGCTCTTGAGCCCGATGCCGCGCGCGTCCAGCGTTTCGGCCAAGCGGATGAGATCCTTCAGCGACCGTCCCAGGCGATCCAGGCGCCAGATCACCAGCGTGTCGCCCGTGCGTGCCACCTCCAGAGCCATGGCAAGACCGGGCCGCTCGGCCTTCGCCCCGCTTTTGCGATCTTCGTAAATTTTGGCACATCCCGCCTGCTGGAGGGCATCGGACTGGAGGTCCAGGTTCTGGTCGTCGGTCGACACGCGCGCGTAGCCAATCAGCATGGGGAAGATACCTGAATGGTCAGCAAACTCGTCGCTCAGGAACAATGGTTGACGTTGTTATCATGACCCAGTTTCTTTACCAGAAAACATCAAGCTGTGCGAGCGACAAGACGCGTTGCCACGTTCGTAAGGCAAACGGCCGTTTCCTTGCCCGATCCGGTCTGTCTCACGGAGTCTGGGCCAAGGCCGATGATTGCGGGCTCGTCTCAGGCAATGCGGGCTGAGTCTCACTCAATGCGGGTTCGGCCACGCCTACAGTCTCATTAAATTCGGGCCGAAAACCACGATGAAATCAGGCCGGACCGTGGATGATTGCGGGCCGCTACAGATAATGTCCAAGGGATCGCTTAAGCGAGCGCGCCAGCCGGTCGAGGCGGACGACGACGAGGACGTCGCCGGCCCGTATCCGGCGCAGCACCTGGGCGAGGACTGGGCCCGCGCGGCGGGCCCCGGGGG
>Ga0081520_100656_pt1 | contig 10614 bp, 7 predicted proteins | sample HotLakmasection1_FD_70988 | JGI IMG/M metagenome (GOLD analysis project Ga0081520, IMG submission 70988) | Hypersaline microbial mat communities from Hot Lake, Washington, USA - Section #1 (SPADES assembly) (version 2) | ecosystem: Environmental > Aquatic > Non-marine Saline and Alkaline >... | reverse complement strand
GGAGGGGGGCGGCGGCCGCCGGGGATGGGGCGATCGCCCTCCAGGTCGTCAGATGGTCAAAAAAATCTGGGCCGAGAGCGGGCGCGAGGGCACCTTGCAAATCGGTGTTTGCCGCTGCGATCGGAGCCAGGGGATCCCGAAAGGGACAGTTCACATGCACCGGCCCCGCAACGGGAAACTGGCTTTGATGCCAGATGTGCGCGATCGCCTGTCGCAGGTAGCGCAACTGCGGCACCGTCGCCTCCGGCAGGGACAGTTCTCGATAGCCCCGCACATAGTGGCCAAAGAGCTTTTGCTGATCAATGGTTTGCCCTGAGGCGCAGTCCCGCAGTTCCGGGGGGCGATCGGCAGTCAGCACCATCAGCGGAATGGCACTTTCATAAGCCTCAATCACCGCTGGCAAATAATTGGCCCCGGCGGTGCCCGAGGTGCAGACCAGCACCACTGGCTGCCCGCTGGCTTTCGCCACGCCAAGCGCAAAAAAGCTGGCCGATCGCTCGTCCAACATTGGCACCGCTTGCATTTGAGGGTGGCTAGCGAAAGCGAGGGTTAAGGGCGTTGAGCGCGAACCGGGTGAGATTACTGCGGTCGTGACCGCTAACCGCGCCAGGGTTTCTACGAGCACCGACGCCCACACCGTATTGATAGTCCTAAAATCCAGCATCAATCACACAAATCAGCATCCTCTCAATGTGCCAGATTTCAGCCAACTGAGGGGAAAGGTGGATAGAGACTGGTTGAATTGATCGCCGCTGACGCTAACGGATTGGTCGACCCGTTAGCCCCGCTGCTGGCAGGGGCGTTGCTGAATTTGAGTATGCACGGCTCTGCATAAGTAGGTGGACATAAATAAACGATGTCGTAGGGTGCTGTTAGGCGAAGCCGTAACGCACCATTCCACAGGGATTTGATGCGTTACGCTGGTGCTACAAATAATTAAGCCCATCTACTTACCCTCACCCTAGCCCTCTCCCAAAGGACGAGGGAAGCAGGCTTTTAAGCCCTTCTCCCCAGGGAGAAGGGTGTGAGAGGAGGGGCATGCATCCAGCTCATCAGCCACGCCCTGGCGGGAGGTAGCAATCCTCTGTCGGGCGAGAACGCCTAACCCTGGCATCGATGAGGTCATCCCAGTTTGTGGTCGGCTTGCCTGAGCGATCGGCCAGCATCCGGCGTAAGTGGGTGGGCTAATTAAAATGTAGAATGGGTGAGCGATAGCGTAACCTATGCAGGCGTTGGGTTTCGTACCTCAACCGCAACCTACATAATCTTATATTTGATTACGCCTTCCTACTTAGAGGGAGCCGACCAATCAAACCTGGAATGGGAGTTGAGGCGGCTGTTCCAACATTTTCTGAAGCCTATGGTCGAAGCCAGAGGCAAAATGTCCAGACGATCTCCAGGAAGGTTGAAATAAGTCCATAGTGTAGATTTGCGGAGCGTTAACCTACAAGAAAATTAGAAATACCACAGCCAAAAAGGCAAACGTCAAAATTGTCGAATCCCGGAACAAGTTTCTAACGAGTGGGTACATCGTCAAGGGATAGGGTAGAGCAGAAGTCCGTTTCATAATGCCTCCTCTCCGTGAATCAAAGACCAGGGAGTGACTATATAGATTTCCCTCGAAATAACCTGCGCCACCGCATTAACAGCTGGGGGCTGGTGAGAAAGCAAGATAACTAGAAGATTTCGGTGTGAAACTTGCGACTAGCTTCCTGACCAGGGCGATTTATGTCGATGTCCTGATCTTAAGGGGGGGATCAAAAGGATTTACCTACCTTGAAAGAGTATTCACCAGGCTTTATAGATATCAATAATTTGTGGCAAAGCTTTACGTAATCTGGCGTTTTCTCATATTTTTTTGACAGGTAAATCCTCATTAAAAAGCGTTGAGGGATGGTCGCTCCTTAGGTTAGGCAAATTCCTGGGTTGGTGGCGATCGCCGCCCCCTTGAATCAGGGGGCTATTCATAACCTGGATCGGTCTGTCCCCCCTTATCAAGCTATCCCTGACACAAAAGTTGCTGTATCGCACGTTGGGCAGGGCTTTCATCAATTGGTTGCGACTCGCTGATCGGTCTAGAACCTCACCTAACCTCTCCTTAGCAAGGAGAGGAACCGGAACTTCTGTCAAATGTGGGGCCAACTGTTGAACAGAGTGTGCATCAACCTCTCCTTGCTCAGGAGAGGTGCCGCAGGCGGTGAGGTTTTAGTCGCCAAACGGAGTCTAGAACCCTCTAATGACTTAGCTTTGAGCGATTTATGCCTAATGGATAGCTGATTCAAGGGGATTGGCGGAATCAGCCGGAGCATTCGCCAAACACTGACATCGCTGCCAACCCTAGAAAACAGCCGATGAGCGCTCGGCTCGGCGCAAATTTTTCGCCCCAAGGCCAAAGCGATCGCCGCCAACTATTCGTCACTATCGGCTTTTTGATCGCGGCTAGCCACCCCTGCCGGTAGGCGAGTGGCTTCCACGGGGTCGGACGACTTGGCGGCAGGAGGCAGTTCGTCAGGGGTCGGCTCTAAATGACCGTTAGTCTCGGCCTCATCGGTACTGTCGGCTGCTTCAGGTTGATGAGTTTTCTGAGAAAAGCCCCAGGCAAAAATGCCCGCAATGATGCCGACCATTAACCACTGCGGAGGCACCCAGTTTTCGTTAGCGACCCGCAGCAGCAGCCGAATGCCGACAAAAGCAACTGTGATGAAACCGGCATCTTCTAAATGTTCATATTCATCCAGCCAGCGAATAAATAGCTGCGCCATAAAGCGCAAGGTGATGATGCCGATGGTGCCCCCTAGCAGCACGACCCACACGTCGCTAGACAGGGCGATCGCGGTGGTGACACTATCCAACGAAAACGCGAGGTCCGTGAGGGCGATCGTCGGAATCGCCTGCCAGACGAAATCAAATCGCGGACCGTGGTGATGGTGGCTGGCATCTTCGTCGGCGGAGAAATGCTGAAATACCAGCCACAACAGATAAGCGGCCCCAGCCACTTCAAACTGCCAGTATTGCAACACCCAAGAGGCGGTCAAGATGAGCAACATGCGCAGCAAAAACGCCGCCACTAATCCGACGTTTAACGCCCGCTGCTGTTGCTTTTCGGACTCGAGGCCCTGGGCGATCGCGGCGAGGGCGATCGCATTATCGGCAGAGAGCACGGCCTCCAGTGCAATCAAAACCGGTAATAACAAGAGGGTGTCAACACCAAAGTTGTTAGAGATATCGAGTAAGCGATCCAGCATGCTTGGAAATATTAGTAGAGGCAGCAAAAAGACCAAATTTTCTGCCTGGGCAATCCAGTGTCGGCCTGACACTTCCCAGCAACGACTCTAAGGTTGGGGATCATGCTTAGCCACAGTCTTTATCAGCATAAAACATCTACTGATCTGCCGTAGGCATCCATGAAAAGTCAAGAGGGCTAACCTGGATACAGCGTTTTTGAAGTTAGTGGGAGGTAAAAAGTGGCCTTAATCCCTGGCTCTCTGGGAAAATGCCGGACCTCATCCGGCAAGAAAACGCTGTAAACCCAGCGCTGAATGAAAAAATGAGGAAGTCAAGCGTGCGATCGGCTCAGCCCTCGACTGAGCGCTTGCCATCATGGGTAAAAGACGGGTGACCATTCCCGCCATTGCATCTAAAAGAAAGGTATTTGAATCGGGCGTTTTTTAACCTGCCGCTGTGATGACCGAGATCTGGCTAAACCAGCGTTATCAGCTTCTGCAACCCTTGGGCCAAGGCGGATTCGCGCAAACGTATCTGGCGGCTGATCATGGACAGTCAAAATCGCCGTGTGTGATCAAGCAACTGCTGCCTGCCAATCCGTCGCCGCAGTTTTTAGCGACGGCGCGCCGCTTCTTTCAGGCTGAGGTTGAGGTCTTGCGTCGGCTCGGTCAGCACCCCTGCATTCCCGAGTTGCTGGATGCCTTTGAGGTAGATGGCGAATTTTATCTCGTGCAGGAATTCATTGATGGCGACGCCGTAAGTGACCTGTTTCAACAAAAGTCACGGCTCAGTGAAGCCGAAATTATCCATTTGCTGCAGGAAGTGCTGCCCATTTTGGCGTTTATTCATCAGGCGCAGGTGATCCATCGCGACATCAAGCCGAGTAACCTGATGCGCCGACGGGCAGATGGTCAGTACATGCTCATTGATTTTGGGGCGGTGAAAGAAATCACCACAGACGTTTACACCGCTGGCAGTGAGCAGTTCACCGTGAGTATTGGCACCCAGGGATATGCGGCCCCAGAGCAAATGGCGGGTCGCCCCCGCTACAGCAGCGACCTGTATGGGTTGGGGATGACGGTCATTCGTGGCCTGACGGGGCGATCGCCCACCGAACTCCCGGAGAATCCCGAGACGGGCGATGTCGAGTGGGAATCTGCCGCTCCTGATGTGAGTCCGGGGCTACAAATCTTTTTGCAGCGATTGACCAAAGCCTCGATTTACCAACGATATCCCTCAGCGGCAGCAGCGCTGGCTGATTTGGCGCGATATGACCAGCTGGAACCAGCGGCATCGACGGAGCTGCCCGAAACCACGATCAATCCCCTGGAGCAGGCACCTCAACGGCAAGAACCGCCCTGGCGATCGGCGATCGCGGCCCTGCTGGTCACGACGGTAGTGCTCACGATTCGCCAGGTCGGGGGCTGGGTGCCTCTGGAAGTCTGGATTCGCGATCGCTGGATGCAGGCTCAGCCGCCGCGATCGCTCGATGAACGGTTGCTGGTGGTCGAGGTAACAGAGGCCGATTTGATGGCCCTCCAACAAACCACCCCCAGCGATGCCGTGCTCTCCCAGGTCATCGACACCCTGCAGGCCCACGGTCCCGAGGTGATTGGGCTCGATTTGTATCGGGATATTCCGCAAGGGGCCGGTCAGGGGGCCTTGCGGGAGTCTTTGTCAGCGGCGAACGTGGTTGCCATTCGGCAGTTGGCCAGTGGTGCCCCTGATAACATTCCCGCGCCCCAGGGCGTCCCCCCCGAGCGGGTGGGGTTCAATGACTTTCCCGTCGATGCGGATGGGGTGGTGCGCCGCAATTTACTCATGGCCTCTGGGGATGAAAGTCCGGAAGCGGCAGTGCTTTATTCGTTTGCGCTGCGCTTGGCGCTGGTCTATCTCCAAGCCCGCGACACCGTGCCGCTGGCCAGTGCTGAAAACGCCGACTATATGGCGCTCAACGGCACCCCGTTTGTCCCGCTGGATGCTCACTTCGGCGGCTACCGAGGCATCGATGCGGCGGGCTATCAGGTCATGCTGCAATATCGGGGAGCGGCGGACACCATTCCCTCGGTGAGTCTGAGTGAGGTACTGGAGGGGCGGTTGCAGGGGGATCAGGTGCGCGATCGCATTGTCTTGATCGGCACCACCGCCGCGTCCGCCAAAGACTTCTTTTTAACCCCTTACAGCGCTGCGGCTGAGCAAGATTTTTTGATGGCGGGGGTCATGCTGCACGCCCAAGCCACGAGCCAAATTTTGTCAGTCGCCCTGGATGGGCAACCGTTGCCTTGGGCCTTGCCCGAAGCGGTCGAAGTGGTGTGGATCGTGCTGGGGGCTACGGGGGGCACCTGGCTCGCTATGCGGGTTAAGCGCTTGTGGATACTGGTTTGCGGTTTCGTAGGGGGGGGCGTCATGCTGATTGGACTGCCGGTGGGGATTCTGATCGCGGGCGGTTGGATGCCAATGGTGCCCGCGCTGGTCGCGTTTGTGGGTAGCGCGATCGCCGCCGCCCTGCTTCGAAACGCTGCCGTCGCCCCGCCACCGAGACTGGAGCCGACCCAGTTCCCTAGGGTGAAATAGCGGGCGCGATGAGAATCGGCTGCTGTCCTTACCGCCCCCATAACAACAAAAATTCTTGTCTAAGTAGCTTTCAGGCTTGCAAATAAGTCTTCAGTAATCTGGCTATCTGATTCTTGATGGCGATCGCGGCGTCTCCAGTCACCACTGCCAGCGAAGCACTCTTCAAACAACAGTAGATCTGGCTTTATTCAGGAATCTTGGCGGCCTTCACAATTGCGATTCCATTGTGATAATCCACTACAAATCTAAAAGCTAATTGAAAATCTCCCTCGAATATTTTCCCGATAAGCTTGATCTTTATGAGATTTAATGTCAATAGTGTAAAGTCAACAAATACCTGTCCGTAACTTGAATAGACGCTTGACGTCGGGCAGACGCTTTTGGAGAGAAGGTTGTGAACAAGAAGCTCAAACTCTGGACTGGAATTGGCACCTATGCCTTGATGAACATGGGAGCGATCGCCCCCGCGTTATCGGAGTCCGCAACGGCAGCAGAACGCCTCGCTCTTCCCAGCGCAGAGGTTTCAACCTTGTTGAGTCAAAATGAGGCCTGCGTGGCGGTGCCCGTAGAAGGCGGCGGCGAAGGCGACGGTGAGGAAAGCGGGGAAGGTGGGGAAGGTGGGGAAGGCGGTGAAGGTGGGGAAGGCGGCACAAGCAGCGAGGCTGTTTTCACCATTCGGACTTTTCTGCCGCCATCCCAGCACTTCCAAGATCGCCAGATTCTTACCGACTTTGTGGATGAGTTGATCATCCCTAACTACGAAGCGTTGACCGATCACACCGGCGAGTTGGCAACCGCGATCGCGACTTTCACCGATAACCCCACCGAGGCCAATCTGGAAGTTGCCCAGGCCGCCTGGTTAGCCACCCGTACCCCATGGGAGCAAAGCGAAGCCTTTGCGTTTGGTCCTGCTGCGTTTCTCGGGTTGGATGCGGAACTGGATGACTGGCCCTTGAATGAGGCCGACGTGATCGCGGTGCTCGAAAGTGGCGATACGCTGACACCGACCTATGTCGAAGGATTGCAGACCAGCCAAAAGGGCTTCCATGCGATCGGCTATTTGCTGTTTGGCATGGATAGCGAGAAGTCTTTGACCACATTCACCGATCGCGATTTGGCATACCTGGCGGCGATCGCCCCCGTGTTTGACCAAACCGCCAATGATCTCCTACTGAGTTGGACTGAGGGGATTCAAGGCTATCCTGCCTTTCGGAGCGAATTTGTGACCGCCGGGGAAGGGAGCGAAATTTATCCCACGCGGCAGGCGGCGGGCGAGGAAATTGCCCAGGGCATCATCGGCATTTTAGATGAGTTGGGCAACGTCAAAATTGGCGAGGCGATGGCCGCCCAAAATCCCTTCCTGTTGGAAAGTCGGTTTTCCCAAAGTTCGCTGGCGGACTTCGAAGCGAACCTCATCAGTGCGCGAAATGCCTATCTGGGTGATTATGCGGCGGCGGGCACCGACGGGCGGGGGCTAAGTGATTTTGTCGCGGCGATTAACCCCGCACTGGATGCGCAGATTCGTACCCAGCTTGATGGGGCGATGGCTGATATCGAGGCCATTCCCGGTCCGTTGGAGAAAACCCTGTGCGATCGCAGTGCCCAACCCGCCATTGCCGCAGCGCAAGAGAGCGTTGTGGCCCTGTTTGACCTGTTTTCACAGCGCGTTCTTCCCCTGGTACAGCAATGATGACGGTGGGAAACCTCTGGCAACGCTGGCTGAGGCGATGGGGGCATCGCCTCAGTTTGGGATTCGGAGCGGCGATCGCGGGGCTGCTAGTGTCGCTGGCGCTGCATCCTGCCGTTGAGGCCCAGTCTGCGCCCCCGGCGGGCGGCACAACCACCATTCAAAATCGCTCTTCCCAAGCCTATGCCCAACCCGCCCCCAATTTAGATGCGTTTTGGAATGAGCGCCACGCGGCAGGCGACTTGGCGTTTGAGGCGGCATTTGTGACCCCGCCCGCCGAGGTCAACCCCGGATTGGGACCACTGTTTAACAGCAATTCCTGTGTGGGGTGCCATATCAATAACGGGCGGGGGTTGCAGACCAAGGGGCAGCGGTTGATTCGCGTGAGCCAGCGACCCGATCCGGAGTCGGTGATTCTGCCGCCCGAGCACATCTACACCCCAGAATCGGAAGCCCCCAACGCCAATACCCCTCCGGTACCGGGCCTGGGCACTCAAATTCAGGAGCAGGGGGTTTATGGCTATCCGCCCGAGGCGACGGTGGAGGTGACGTGGCAGGAGCAGACGGGACAGTATGGCGATGGCACGGAATATGAGCTGAGATCGCCCCAACTGCAAATTACCCGCTCGGATGGCACCTCTCTAACGGACAAAATTGCCACCTCCAATCGGATTCCGCCGCCGGTATTCGGCCTGGGACTGTTAGAAGCGGTGCCCGAGGCGACGATTCGACAACTGGCAGACCCGGATGATCGCGATCGCAATGGCATCTCTGGACGGCCCAACTATGTGTGGGATGTAGTCAAGCAAGCGCCGGCCTTGGGGCGTTTTGGTTGGAAGGCCAATACCCCCACCCTGCTACAACAGTCTGCCGCCGCCTACGTCGATGACATGGGGGTGACCAATCCCCTCTTTCCCGATGCTGAGGGTGTTCAAGACATTACCCAGGAAATTTTGGAGCTTGCCACGATTTACGTGCAAACCTTAGGGGTGCCGGGCCGCACAGCACTAAATGATCCCCAGGTGCAGCGAGGCGAGCGGCTGTTTGCGGAGGCGAACTGCGCAGCCTGCCATGTGAGTGAACTGCGCACGGGCAGCCATGAAATTCCGGCCTTGGTGAATCAGACGATTCACCCCTATACCGATTTGCTACTGCACGATATGGGGCCAAGCTTGGCGGATCATCGTCCCGATTTTCAGGCCAATGGCAACGAGTGGCGCACGATGCCGCTGTGGGGGGTGGGCCTGGTGCAAACGGTGCTGCCCTATTCTGGCTATTTGCACGATGGTCGCGCCCGCAGTCTCGAAGAGGCAATTCTGTGGCACGGGGGCGAAGCGGAAGCGGCCCAAGTCGCTTTTCAACAAATGAGTGCTGATGACCGAGCCGCTCTGGTGGCGTTTTTGAAGTCGCTCTAAGGAAATCAGCAGGAAAATCCTCCCGGTTGTCGGCAATGGTTAGGTGGATAGGTTAGGAATCGGGACTATATTGTGAGCCCGTCGCTAGCCCATTGTGCCCATTCATCGACTGGCTCACTCCAGCAGAGCCAACCGGTCTATGCTGCTGGCTCAAGCGGTAGTCGGTAGGGTGTTCTCAGATTCGTTTAAACCTCGTCCAGATTCAAAAGTGGAGTTTTGGCATGTGGGACAACCTCACCGCCTGCGGCACCTCTCCTTCTCGAAGAAAGGTTTAACAAGACTCTGATTCCTCTCCTTTGAAAGGAGAGGTTAGGTGAGGTTCTGCCCGATCGCACAAAACTCCAGTTCTCAACTTAGATGTGGTTTAGCTTTTCCTACTCATGATTGTTTGCATTGGCAACGTGCTCACGGACGAAGACCTGAAGCTGATCAGCAGTCAGCTAGAATCTGCCAATTTTGTCGATGGCAAAGTCACCGCCGGGTGGCACGCGCGACTGGTGAAACACAATACGCAGTTGCCCAAAGATGCGCCGGTACTAAAGGAGGTGCGATCGCACATTACCGCAGCGATTCAGCGCCACCCGGTGTTTCAAATGGCGGCGCGTCCGAAGCGCATTCATCCGCTATTGATTAGTCGCTACGAAGCGGGGATGGCCTATGGGACGCACACCGATGACGCACTGATGCGGAGTCAAAATCAGGTCATGCGATCGGACGTTTCCTTCACTCTATTCCTCAATTCACCGGCGGACTATGAGGGGGGCGAATTGGTCATCGACAGTACCCAAGGCGAGCAGGATTACAAACTCCCCGCTGGGTCCATGATTGTGTATCCTTCGTCGACGCTGCATCGCGTGGAAACGGTGACGGCGGGGCAGCGGTTGGCGGCGGTCAGTTGGGTGCAAAGCCTGGTGCGCGACCCCAGCGATCGCGAGATTTTGTTTGACTTAGATACCGTACGGCAGGCCATTTTTGCAACTTCCGGCAAAACGCGAGAATTTGATTTGTTGTCAAAAACCTCCGCTAATCTGCTACGCAAATGGAGCGAGTGTTAAATTTTACATTACCTTGTGGCCGAACCCTTAGAGACTCCCTGGCAAGCTAGAAATCTAGGGATATCTTGATATGAGGGTGGCATTATTGACCGGGCTAAGGCATGCTTAAAAACAATTTAGCGGTGAGTCGAAAGATGGCCTCCGGAATTTACGCCGTCGCCAATTTTGGCAGTATGCGAATGTATGTCGGGGAAGTCAAGCACCTCAAGACTCGCTGGCCTAAAATGCTGATGCAGCTAGAGCAAGGCACGTTTCCGGATGCGGCAATTCTAGCCGAATGGCAGGCTCATCGGGGCGATCGCCGGTTCACCTTTCATACGCCAGCGGAAATTCAGGCAGACGCTCAGCTTCGGGGTCGCAAACTGTTTTTGAAGGATGTCGAGAAAGCTCAAAACCAGTCAGCGCAATAGACTTGAAGGGCGATCACTCCGCCGACTATGGGCTTCCCCTCTCGGGGAAGAGGTTTATAAGTTCTCAAATAAAGTTAAGTTTTGCTGATGTCCAGCGACCTAGAAGTTCCTTGGCAACTTTCCAGCGGGACGGATTGTCTAAACCTCATCCAGATTCAGAAGTGGAGTTTTGGCATGTGGGAAACCTCACCGCCTGCGGCACCTCTCCTTCTCAAGGAGAGGTTTGACAAGACTCTGATTCCTCTCCT
>Ga0081520_100651_pt1 | contig 10692 bp, 9 predicted proteins | sample HotLakmasection1_FD_70988 | JGI IMG/M metagenome (GOLD analysis project Ga0081520, IMG submission 70988) | Hypersaline microbial mat communities from Hot Lake, Washington, USA - Section #1 (SPADES assembly) (version 2) | ecosystem: Environmental > Aquatic > Non-marine Saline and Alkaline >... | reverse complement strand
GGCCTCTCGGAGGGCGAGCGCTACGATGCCTGGCGACGCATGCTCCAGGGAGAACCCATGGTGGTAATCGGCACGCGATCGGCAGTCTTTTCGCCGCTGCCTCACCTCGGCATCATCATTTTGGATGAGGAGCACGACGGGAGCTTTAAGCAAGACCAGCCTATGCCCTGCTATCACGCCCGCACCGTCGCCCAATGGCGCGCCGAACTGGAGGGTTGTCCTTTGGTCTTGGGGTCGGCAACACCGTCTTTAGAAAGCTGGATCGCGCAGCAGCCCCCTACCGAGGTGGCTGCCTTGGTTATATCCGCGGGAGAGGAGGCGAACATTGCCCCTGCGTCCAAATCTCCTGCACCCGAATCCCCTGCACCCGAATCCCCTGCGCCGGAAACAGTCAGTGCCCTGCGCCATTATTTAGTACTGCCCGATCGCATTCACCAGCGACCGCCGCCACCCATCACCGTGGTGGATATGCGACTGGAACTACAGATTGGCAACCGCTCGATCTTTAGCCGCTCGCTGCGATCGGCCTTGGAAACGATGAAATCGCGCAGCGAACAGGGGATTTTGTTCATTCAGCGGCGGGGCCACAGCAGCTTCGTGTCCTGCCGTTCTTGTGGCTACGTGATGATGTGTCCCCATTGTGATGTGTCGCTGTCGTATCACCAGTCGCATCCGGGGGCAGCGGCGATGTTGCGGTGCCATTACTGCGGCTTTGGTCAGGTGCAACCGCCCGTTTGTCCTGCTTGCAGCTCGAAGTATCTGAAGCATTTTGGCAGCGGCACCCAGCGGGTCGAGCAGGCGATCGCCCAGGAACTGCCAGCACTCCGCTGCCTCCGGTTTGACAGCGATACCACCCGCGCCAAAGGCGCTCACCGGGCCTTGTTGGCGCGATTTGCCCAGGGCGAAGCCGACGTGCTGGTGGGCACCCAAATGTTGACCAAGGGCATTGACCTCCCCCAAGTGACCGTCGTGGGCATCATCGCTGCCGATGGGTTGCTGTATATGGCCGACTATCGCGCTAGCGAACGGGCCTTTCAGATCTTGACGCAAGTGGCAGGCCGAGCCGGGCGCGGTGAACAACCGGGGCGAGTCATTCTGCAAACCTACAATCCTGATAATCCCGTGGTGCAAGCGGTCAAAGCCCAAAATCTGCGGCACTTTTTAGAGACCGAACATCAGCAACGTCAGGCGCTCCTGTATCCCCCCGCAGGCCGATTGATTTTGTTGCGGGTCACCAGTCCTGATCGTCAGGCTGCCGAACACACCGCCCAGGACATCGCCGCGCAACTATCGAGTCGCCTGAGCGCCGCCTGGTCGCTGTTAGGGCCAGCCCCCGCCCCGATCTTACGGGTGGCCCGGCGTTATCGCTGGCAGATCTTACTCAAAGGGGCGATCGCGGCTCCTGCTCCTGACCTTACTGACTTGTCAAAACAGTGTCCCGCTCAAGTGAGTCTCACCATTGACGTTGATCCCCTCAATCTGATGTAAGCACCCACCCCTTGCCGCTGGCACCGATCGCAAGGGTGATCCCCCCGGAAAATCTAAAGGAAACGGTCTCCCGCTCACGTCTGCTTGATGCCGCTTTGGGTGAACGGTGAGCAGTCCCCCATGAGCAGCCCTCACCCCCGCTTCAGCGGGGGGATCATTCCAGTATAGTAATGAGTAGCTGCCACACATTGATGATTCCTATGCTGCACCGTGTCATTAAGCCACTCTTTGGCTCACTCATAACCTTATGCGTCTTAGTTAGCACCCTGGTGCTGGCGGCTCCAGCGCTGGCGACTGGGGTTTACCAGATGCCGCCGCTGTCCGATAGCACCTGGATTGTTGACGACGCCGGACTCATTAGTCGCCTCAATGAAGGCAAAATTACCGAGCGCTTTCAAAAGCTGGCCCAAGCCACGGGCAACGAAGTGCGCTTTGTGACGATTCACCGGCTCGACTATGGGGAGACTCCCGCCACCTTTGCGGATGCCCTGATGGCAAAGTGGTTTCCTGATCCCGCTAGTCAGGCCAATCAAACGATTCTCGTGCTGGATGATGTCACCAATGGGGCTGCGCTCAAAGTGGGCGATACGTCAGCCGAAATGCTGCCAGCGGATATCGCGACCAGCGTGGTGGATGAGACGATCGCCATTCCCCTGCGGCAGGACAATAAGTATAACCAGGCATTAATGAGCGCCAGCGATCGCCTCGTTGCCGTCCTCTCTGGAGAAGCCGATCCCGGTCCGCCTGAGGAAGTCACCTCCTTTGAAATCGAAAGCACCTTTGCCTCCGCTGAAGAAACGGAAGAAAACCGGGGCAACGCCACCATCATTGTGGTGGGCTTTTTGATCGCGGCCACTGTGATTCCCATGGCGACTTATTACATCTACCAAGCGATCGGCGGCTAGTTGCCGCACGACTTACCCTGCAAACAACCCTGCTCTCAGGCCCCCGATCCCTCGGGCTCGACCTGAATGTGTCGGTTGTTCTGGCAGGGACCGGGGGCCTCCCCCTTCCCCCGCCTCTCTCCCTTTTCGTCATTGGGAGTGTCGCGCCAACATCCGGGATGATGGCCCTGAGCCGCCATCCCAAAACTAGCCTTACCCAAAAAGCGTTGCCGGAGTCTGCAACGCTTTTAACTTTCCTATCCATTTACCGGAAACAGGTACTGCCCATGGCTCTAATCGGCTGTTTCCGGCTAATCCTGGACGTATTCCTGACCGTGGCTCAGCGCCATTTCGGCGCGGACAAATTCTCGCCCTAAATAAGCCGCATGGTCTGTCATCGTAACGGGACAGGGGCGATCGCCCGACTCAAACACGGCAATACACAACTCTTTGGCCGTTCTGCCGGTGTAGACGTAGGAAGGTTGGCGCTGCCCCCCGCCTTCACAGGGCAGCGGTTTCCCCGTTTCTGGATCGCAGGCTAACCCCTTGTCGTTAATGACGTTGGTAAAATGCTTGGCGCAAATCAAGCCGTTGTCACGATCCAAGTAAATCAAAAAGTAACCACCCGGATCGAGTTCTATAAACCGCTGCGATAACCGATTGTCTAGATCGGTCAATTCTTGAGGATTCAATTTTTGAGTAATTGTGGTTTGGGCCATTCGAAGAGACAAAGCTACTTTTCAGCTCAGGATATGCTTTGGAACTTAGGGGCTGGAGCTACTAATCCCGGATTTCCTATGTTAGCTCGCAAACCGACCAAACGTGGCATATCCCCATAAAGTCAGCAATTCTCAGGGCAACCGACAAATTTTCCCAAATGAGAATTGCGGCCATAAAGTCAAGGCCCTCATTCAGCAACCCGCCATTCTTAGGATGGCTGCACTGGTTTAACCCATGCCGCCCAGGGCGAAGGATAAATTTCTCACCATCAGAATGGCGGCTTCATACCAGGGAGATATGCTCAGTAACATTGCTTATGCTACGTTAAGTGCGAACCATGACACGCAACTCAAATGTGCTGGTCTATAGGACTATAGGATTCTCGAACTAACTCGAACTAATCCAACTTCAAGTGGGCGCTAAGTAGAGTCAACTCAACAGAGCCAGGCGTGTTTCATATTGCAAATAAAATCTATAGTTTGGCCTGGAATGGGGCGGCTTTTTACACTTCGCGATGGTGCCAAACTTTCCTGGAACTGACTACATAATTTATTAGTTTTAGATGCTTTTGACGCTAGTAAAGGTGATTCGAGTGGCTTTCTATGACCTTATCGATCAATCAAGAAGAATCAGTCATCGCTTATTAGCACATATTTTGTTGGGCTGGTTAGGCCCCATCCACACCTATTTAGGGACTGTATTACGGCGATATTTGTATCCGCTAATATTTGGGGAAATCGGGCCTCGGGTGAGAATTGGGCCACTCGTTGAGATCATGAAACCGGCTGGTATTTTTCTTGAAAGTCAAGTGAGCCTTCACACTGGAGTGAGCCTTCGCAGCTTTGGGGCGAATAGTCGCATTGTGTTGCACAAAAATGTGCATTTAGATACCGGCGTCAATATCAGAACTCATCACTCTGGCCATATTGAGATTGGTCAGGACGCCTATGTAGGCCCTTACACCTGTCTGTCTGGAGACTCTATTTCTATCGGCAAAGACTGTATGGTGGCGTCGCACTGCGGCCTGTATGCAAATAATCACATTTTCTCCAATACCGACGTGCCGATTAGGGTCCAGGGCAACTCTTACCAGGGGATTAAAGTCGAGGATGACTGCTGGATTGGCACGGGTGCAAGAATATTAGACGGGGTCACAATTGGGAAAGGCAGCGTAGTCGGTGCGGGTTCAGTCGTCACTAAAAACATTCCCCCATATTCGATAGCCGTTGGCGCACCGGCAAAAGTCATTAAACAACGAGAGCCTCGTCAAGCCTTTAATTCGACCGATCGATTATCTTCCAGTATCAAAGCGTGAAGTCTAATCAGAGATGGAGAACACAGCTCGTGATGGGAAATCATCGAGAACCCGGTCAGGCCTTTTGTAATTAGCCCTCATCCAGGGTCTTCAGCGGCAAATCAGCATTAATGGCTTCAATTTCTCGTTGCTCCGCCCCGTTAATATCGTCGATGTAGCTCACCAAAATCTTTTGCAGGCGATCGGCATAAAACCGGTGCAGGCTGTAGTTAGGCTGAGCCGGAAAGCCGCGCCGCTTTTTGTGACGTCCCCCCGCTCCGGGATCAAACACGTTGATGCCGTGCGCGATCGCCCACTCAATCGGACGGTAATAACAGGCGTTGAAGTGCAGGTGGTTGTATTCTTCGCGGCAGCCCCAGTAGCGACCGTAGAGGCGATCGCCCTTATACAGGCAAAAAGACATACCCACCGGCTCATCAAAATCCTCACTGTAGGCGGCAAACAGGGCGACTCGATGGCTGTAGTCGGGATACAGTTGTTCAAAAAATTTGCGCGTCAGATACTTGCTACCCCACCAGCCAAACTTGTCGCAGGTGTCGGCGTAAAAGTCATACATTTGCGAACAGTTGCCGCGATGGATGTCGTCGGTGGTGATGGGTGCTAACCGCAGCCCTGCCTTATCCAGTGATTTGCGCTCGCGTTTGATATTGCGCCGCTGGTTCGCGTTAAACCGCGCCAGGTAGTCGTCAAAGGTGTTATAGCCGTCATTTTGCCAGATATAGCTATGGTGTAGCCATTTCTTGAAGCCGACCTCTTCCATGAGCGATCGCCACTCAGGATCCACATAAAGAAAATGGCAGCCGGAGATGTTATTGCGATCGCAAAACTGATCGATCGCCGCCACCATCATTTCCGTCAATAAGCGCTCGTCTTCTCCCGGCGCAATTAAAAAGCGGTAGCCCTCTGCCGGGGTAAACGGCGACATGCCCAGCAGTTTGGGATAGTAGTCTACCCCGAGGCGCTGGGCTAAGTCCGCCCACTGATGGTCAAAGACAAACTCACCATAGCTGTGGCTTTTGAGATACAGCGGGGCCGCTGCCACCAGGTTCTGATCGCGCCACACCGTCAAGTGATTGGGCAACCAACCGGCATTGGCAACGGCACTGCCAGAGTGCTCCATGTTATGCAGCCAGGTCCATTCCAAAAAGGGGGTTTTGAGGGGCAGCGCCATTTCATCCCAGGCCGCTTGCGGAATTTCGTGAATCTGACGAACCCAGGTGAGGGTGTATTGGGGCTTGAGCTGCTGAACCATAATTTGGGGGACGACAGAACGGCGATCGCAAAACTTTCCCTAGCGTAAATCAATCCTCCTCTGGATGGCAGCGACGATAATGCAAAAACACCTCTTCATGTTCCCGCTGGACGGTCACCAGTTGTAGCGATCGCGCCTGAGCGATCGACAGTCCGTGGCCATCAAACGGCGTCGGCGCAGTCACTCCCCCCAGCAGCAGCGGGCAAATTGTCAGGTGGAGTTCGTCAATGAGATCCTGCTCCGCCAGGCTAGCGATCAAGGTCCCGCCCCCCAGCACCGCCAGACGGTGCAGCCCTAGATGCTGAAACTGTTGCAGCAGCGATCGCCAATCCATCGGCTCGGACAACTCCGGCAAGATACGCTCAAAGCCACCCTCGTCATCTGCGGCCTGCTTTGACCAACAACTCGCCCCTGCTGGTGAAGTGAGCAGCCAACGGGGCACAGCCTGCCGAAAAAATCGCATTGCCGGATCTAACTGTCCTGTCCAAGAACAGACAATTTGAATCGGTTGGGGCGGTTGCTGTCGGTGAACTCGCTGAGCCTTGAGATCAGGTCGCCGCACAGACAGACACGTGCCGTAGGCCCTCAGCGTCCCCGCCCCGAACAATACGGCATCGGCCTGCGCCACCAGCGTCTCTAAATGGGCCAGATCCGTTTTGGAGGAAAAGCGCGCAGCGGCACGATCGCGATCGGCAATCTTGCCATCAGCGCTCATCGCTAATACGACCGTGGTATGGGCACGAGTGTTCAGCATCTAGCCAGTCTGGTCAACGCGGTCAAGCTACAGCCTCTGGCGATCGTGGCTCTCATCACCCTCACTCACCCTCAACTACTCCTCAACGTCAGTTCGACGGGCTGATTTCGCCCTCTTTCCAAACCTCTCTCCTAAGGGGCTACTAAGTACACACATCTCGGTTACTGCCTCAAAATGCTGCGTTTGCCCCCTTTGCCCCCCCAATTCTGGGGGGAAACCGAAGTTCAAAGTCCCCCAAATTTAGGGGGTTTAGGGGGCTAGATTGCTGGCTAAGGAATGAGAATTGAATAAGTTGGGATAAGTAGGTGGACATAAATAAACGATGTCGTAGGGTGCTGTTAGGCGCAGCCGTAACGCACCATTCCACAGGGATTTGATGCGTTACTCTGGTGCTAACACATCCTACAAATAATTAAGCCCATCTACTTAGCCGTCTCGGCTGTCCCAAGGCAGGCATCTTGCCTGCCCTAACAATCTGGATGTTATTTGATTCTCATTCCTAAGGGGAGAAAGGCTTCAAACCCTGATTTTTGCATTAGCTAAGGATGAGGAACTCAAGCCAAAATTCCAGGCTGGGGCTGTTCATCGCACTCCCGTTACGCCTCAAACCAGCTCGCCCGCCAAGCATGTTCTGCTTCAGCACGAGCCTTTTCCTGCTGCAGTTTTTGATAATGGCTGCCTAAGCGCTTGAGCTTTTTCAACGTCTCTTGCAACCGACTCCGCCACAGGGCGACATGGTGATCGGCAAACTCAATGTCGGCTAACCGCAAATTCATCGCTACCAGGTAAGTCATTTCCCGATCAGAGTCGGCCTCTTCAAAGTCTTCGTCATCCTCGTCCTCGTCTTCATCTTCATCTTCGGTTTCGGCCTCGTCATCATCGGGATGATTTCCCATTTCCACCAAGACGCTCACCAAGTTTGGGGTATTCGGCCCGGCCTCTCCGCTTTCTGCCTCAGTGGCTGCGGCAATCACGATTTCAGGTAGATCGGGCAAGATATCCGCTTGCTTAAGCAAATGGTTGACGGCCCCCGACAACGTCCGTAAAACCGCTCTGAGGTGACGTTCTAGCAAGACATGGCGTTTTGCCAAACTGACCGGCGTTAGAGGCTCAGCTCCCAAAATCGAAAACAGGGACAGGGAGTTGCCCAAGCGCTTAAGCATGGCCGATGCTTTTTGCACAGATTGATCCATTTTGGCCTCAGTGTCCGGCTCGGAGACCGTCGCCTCGACCTCGGGAGTAGGGTCCGCGATCGCCATGGTTACATCACTGAGATTGACGATAGTGGGGCCGGGCTCCGCTGAGGGGGGGTCAGTGTCTTCCTCCGAGGCATCGTCTGGGTCTTCTGGCTCCAGCGCTTCCAGCTTAGCCATGACAGCCTCTTCTAGCTGATTTGCCAAATCCGACAGATCAGTCATTTTTCCCAACTGGAGAATCTGGGCTTGCCCTTGGGTCGCAATTTGACGTAGATTCGCCTGCAGTTTTTCCCGCTGAGGGACGGACAGCAGCAAAAAATCCTCAGGATAAGCTTGCGTACACAAGTGGTAGGCCGCCAAAATCAATTGCCGTTTAACAGCCTGTCCCAGCACAGTGAGATATTCCTGGTAAACCGTTTGCAGATCTTGGTCAATATCTTGGGTGGCGGTTTCCAGCTTGGCAAGATCCGTCGAAATTTGATCGAGACTTCTAGCCATCAGTTTCACATCACGAGGTCGGCAGTTTCAGAGCATTGAGGCAGGATGCCTGCCCGCCTGAGCAAGGTCAAAGCGGCAAAGAGGAGCCCGCGAGTCAACATTTGGAGCCGATCAAGGCGGGCAGTGACTCAATCGCTAAGTTTGTCCATCTTTACCTTTCATCTGTGCCTGCTCAAGCAGGGCTTAGCTAGGTACTACAAAGCATGAATGATGGTTATCAAGCAACATTCTAAGCGGTGTCCTGGGGCAAGTTTAAAGGGTATGAGACCGAATGACCGTTACAATGCAGCGCTAATGAGTTTACTGATCGTCCATGCGCCCAGTGCAAAATCTGTATCCATAACAGACAGAATGGGTATTCGAACAGTCTCTAAAGCGCCGCTTGGAGCGGCACGGTTTGCGGCAACCTTTGGAGTGTCAAGGCTTGGCAAGAGCGATCGCGCTCCTATAGCTCCACATCAGTTAGGCAACGCCGGTAGCATGAGAATAAAAAGGCGGGCAAAATCTGCCCGCCAATGATTGATTGCCTTCTAGCAGCGGACCGGAGCCGTTATTTAACTCCCGCTTGAGCGGCTACCTCAGCAGCAAAATCTACCTCTTCCTTTTCGATCCCTTCACCTAAGACAAAGCGAGTGAACCGACGAACTTGGATGTTTTCGCCTAATTGGGCAACCGACTTTTTCACCAATTCATCAACCGTAATGTTTTGGTCTTTGATGAAAGGCTGATCCACCAGAGACAGTTCTTTCAGACGCTTTTCAATCCGCCCTTGAACGATCTTCTCGCGAATATTTTCCGGCTTGTTAGCCAGATCTTCACGGCCCATCTCAATTTGCTTCTCTCGCTCAACCCACTCTTGGGGAATGTCCGACACTTTGACATATTCCACATTGGGGCAAGCGGCGATCTGCATGGCGACATCTTGAGCCAGCCCTTTAAACTCATCGCGCCGCGCGACAAAATCTGTCTCACAGTTGATTTCTACCAGCACACCAACGCGACCGCCAGTGTGAATGTAGCTGTGTACCAGGCCTTCTGCGGCGACCCGCCCCTCTTTTTTAGCAGCAGAAGAAATGCCCTTCTGACGGAGCCATTCTGTTGCTTTTTCCAGGTCGCCGTTGGATTCCTTCAGCGCCTTTTTGCAATCCATCATGCCTGCGCCAGTCTTTTCGCGCAGCTCTTTTACCAGTTTTGCCGAAATTTCTGCCATGTTTGCCTCGTTGCTTCTCAAGTCGCTTCAGTCTTCAGCGCGATCGCAGAATTACTCTTCAGAGTTATCCTGTGCATCGGCAGAGGGAATGTCGTCTTCATCATCGAAATCTACGTCAGCACCGTCATAGTCATCGTAGATATCGCCTGAATCAACTCTTCCGTGGGATCCTTCATAAATGGCATCTGCCAATCGACCCACAATTAGCTTAATGGAGCGAATGGCATCATCGTTAGCCGGAATCGGAATATCCACGTCGTCTGGATCACAATTGGTGTCTAACAAAGACACAATCGGAATGTCGAGTTTTTTACATTCCTGCACCGCGTTGTATTCCCGACGGGTATCGATGATCAGCGCCACATCGGGAGGACGCCGCATCGTTTTGAGTCCGCCCAAGTACTTCTGGAGCTTTTCCAATTCTCGACGGAGTACCGCCGCTTCTTTCTTGGGACGCAGGGCTAAGGCTCCAGTTTCCTGCATTTTTTCCAGTTCTTTGAGGCGATCGCACCGGGTTTTAATCGTTTCCCAGTTGGTCAGCATGCCCCCCAGCCAACGCTGGTTAACGTAGTTAGCCCCACAGCGAGTGGCTTCCTGGGCAATAATGCCTGCCGACTGGCGCTTAGTGCCGATAAACAAAAACTTTTGACCCTGGGCAGCGGCATTCCGCACATAAGCAAACGCCTCATCCATGAGTTGGGCCGTTTGCACCAGGTCAATAATGTGGACCCCGTTGCGAGATGTAAAGATGTACTGAGACATCTTCGGGTTCCAACGGCGGGTCTGGTGACCAAAGTGAACCCCAGATTCCAAAAGCTGGGGCAAAGAAACTACAGGCATTTGATTTTTGACTCCTTTCGGGTTTAACCTCCACCTGGAAGTCTTCGAGAAGACACCCAAAAGTCCAGGTGTGCGATTTTTTTTAACCTTACAAATCTAACATAGCTAAGAAGTAGATACCGACAGCCACTGGGAAAATTCTAAGAAGTGTAATGACGAAGTCACACAACTCCCAGATTTGACGCGAAAATTAAGTTGCACAATTGGGAAATCTATGGAAGATGAAGGACATCGGCTATTACGTTGGCGATGTCCCCCGCTAATGTTTGTCCATCTACGGAAAGCGTCCTATGTCTGCTGAATCTCAACGCCCACCTGCGGTTCCCTCTCGTATGCCACCGCCCCCACCGCCTGGTCGGGCCGCCGCCGCCGGTCGACCAGCGGCACCAGCAGCACCCGCCCCCGGACGTAGTGCCCCCCCGCCCCCCACGACGCCGACGAAACCGACGCTAACCCTCGAAAAGATTGCTCGCGAAGCGTTTGAGAAAGGGTTTTCCGATATTCACCTGGGGGTGGGGGAAGTCCCGGGATTCCG
>Ga0081520_100647_pt1 | contig 10798 bp, 11 predicted proteins | sample HotLakmasection1_FD_70988 | JGI IMG/M metagenome (GOLD analysis project Ga0081520, IMG submission 70988) | Hypersaline microbial mat communities from Hot Lake, Washington, USA - Section #1 (SPADES assembly) (version 2) | ecosystem: Environmental > Aquatic > Non-marine Saline and Alkaline >... | reverse complement strand
CAGAACGATGATTTGGCATCAGCAGGTGAGCCTCCTGGATGATTGGCTTGAAGACTGTTCCAAGAGCGCAATAGCTGGCCTTGAGCAGTTTGCCGCTTCCCTTTTGCAGGACTATGCCGCTGTGCGTGCAGCCCTCGAGCTGCCTTGGAGTAACGGTCAGACTGAGGGGCAGGTTCACCGGCTCAAACTGCTCAAGCGGCAAATGTATGGCCGAGCCAGGCTCGATCTACTGCGCCTGCGCCTCTTGTATTCCCCTTGAGCACGTAAAGTGAGCAAGAGCCCGGTAGTTGTACCAGGTTAAATGAGACTATTTTCCATAAGCATGGAAGAAGTCAGGCGGATCATCTGTGGTGCAGGTGGACGATAATTCAGGCTGCTGTGTGGTCGAATGGTCTTGTACTGCACACGCCAATCCTCAATCAAAACTTGGGCCTCACGAAGTGTGTAGAAGATCTCGCGGTTGAGCAGTTCATCCCGCATTTTGCCGTTGAAGGATTCGATGTAGCCATTTTCCCAGGGACTACCGGGTTCAATAAACAGCGGTCCCACCTCCAGACGAGCGAGCCACTGGCGCAGCCGCCTGGCGGTGAACTCAGGCCCATTATCTGACCGGATATGGGAGGGAAAACCTCGTGAGACAAACAGCGTATTGAGCGCTGCCCACACGTCCTCAGACCGCAATCGCCGCGCCACACATGTCAGCAAACACTCAGGTGTATACTCATCCATAATGTTGAGGATACGAAACGGGGTCCCGTTGTGCGTGCGATCCTGCATGAAATCGTAGCTCCACACATGATTTGGATGCGTCGGGCGCAATCGCACACACGAGCCGTCATTGAACCACAGACGCCCACGCTTCGGCTGTTTGGTGGGGACCTTCAACCCTTCCTGCCGCCAGATGCGCTCGACTCGCTTGTGATTGACCTGCCATCCCTCGGCCCGCAGCAAGGCGGTGATCCGTCGATAGCCATAGCGACCATATTGTGTAGCAAGGTCGATGATTCGGGCGGTCAGGCGTGCCTCATCATCACGTTGCTGTGGGTGATAGCGCTGCGTGCTGCGCGGCTGGCTCAGGAGCCGACACGCCCGACGCTCTGAAACGCCCAACACCGTTTGCACATGCGTGACGGTGGCTCTTCTACGCGTCGGGCTCATGAGTTTTTTGACAACGCCTCTTGCAGAATGGACTTATCCAGCGAGAGGTCAGCGACCAGTTGCTTGAGGCGGGTGTTCTCTCGCTCCAGCTCCTTCAGCCGCTTCGCTTGGCTCTTATCCATCCCCTCGTACTCTCTGCGCCAACGATAGTATGTTTGCACGCTGACACCGATCTGGCGAGCGATCTCCTTGGGCTTGCGGCCCTGTGCTGCTAGGACTTCCGCTTCGCGCAGTTTGTGGATGATTTCTTCCGGTTTGTAGTGTTTTCTTGGCATCTTTGCCCTCCAGTTGACCCGAATCGTATCACACGATTTGGATCAGGTATTGGCGGGCAGGTCAACTCTGCGACAACCGCGTATCTCAAAGACAACGATCGATTTGATCCAGCAGACGATTTGATCCAGCGGATGGTGATGGAGAACCGACTGTGGGGAGCCGAACGCATTCAAGGTGAGCTGCAGAAGTTGGGGATGCGAGTGAGCAAGCGAACCGTTCAGCGTTACATGTGTCATGCGCGCCGAACCCTGCCTCCGCGCACCTCCACTCAGACCTGGTCGACATTCCTGAAGAATCACAAGTACGAGATCTGGGCCTGCGACTTTCTGCAGGTCTACGATGGGCTGTTTCGCCCGCTGTTTGCCTTCTTCAGTATCGAATTGTGGACACGAAGGATCGTGCATGTGGGAGTCACCTGGCGGCCGACCGATGTCTGGGTGGCACAGCAGTTGAAAGAGGCGACACCTTTCGGTGTCAGGACAAAGTATCTCATTCGCGATAACGATAATGAGTACAGAGCTCACTTCAAGCGCGTTGCAGCTGGGATCAAAATCCCCCGACGCCGGTGCAAGCCCCGAGGGCAAACGCGATGTGCGAGCGGTTCTTTGGAAGCGTACGGCGCGAGTGTCTCGATCACTTTCTGCTACTGAGCGAAAGCCATCTGCGACGTATTCTGAAGGCATACGTCGCCTACTTCAATCAAACGCGTCAGCGTGGCAAATTCCAGCTTCAAACAATTCTTCTCGTCCCAGATGCGGGGGATGGACTTGGTCCGCTGCTGCTCCTCGAAGGCACGCTCAATCAGGTTGATAGTGCGGATACGCTTGTCCTGTATCCTTATATCACCGTACAATCTGTGCAATTACATGTTTTATTTGCTGAGCTGTTTGTTGAGCTGTATAGTTTGACAACATGTAGTTATGTGCACGTTTCCCATATTGATCACGCGTTGATGGGGATACCAACAGACTTATTATGTGCTCAGAGAGTTCATTTGTTCTGCCCTGAGGAACAATGATTCCCCGTCCATCTTTGATGCACTCTCTTACTCCGTCTATGTCAAATGCAACTATCGGTAAACTTGCGGCCATCGCTTCAATTACAGCACGCGGATGTCCTTCGCGACGAGAGGTATGGATATAAACATCGGATGCAGACAGAAGACCAGGCACATCATTACAGAATCCGATGAGATGGATCTTTTCACTAAGTCCCTCAGACTTAATATACGCTACAATTTCATTATAGTATGCTGAATCTACAATACTCCCCGCCAGAACAAGGTGCGCGCGCGAGACTGCGTTATTTACAAGCGCGAATGCCTTAACTGCCTCAAGCTGCTGTTTTCGATATGTGATGTTCCCAACCATTGTGACTATTTGTGCATTAGATGGTAGGTTTAAGGATTGACGTACAAAGCTGGCAGTAGGCTCTCGATCACGTGCAAATAGCGCAGGTTCAACACCGTTGTAGACAACCTTGACAGTAACGCTAGGAACAAACTTGTAGATAGACTCTGCTACTCCTTCTGATACTGCTATTACAGCATCGGCAAGGCCTAAGACGATGCGATGACGCCAGCTAATGGCTTTTTGCTGGATGCGGAAGTGCCAAATTACCGGTTTGCCTGCCAATTTCGCCGCAATCAGACTGTTTCGTATGCGTCCTGAGGGATTGTTTCCATAAACCAAATCGATGTGATTAGAGCGTATCACATGCCATATCTGTGGGATAGTGCGCATGTTCATTTTTGGAACTACATGATATTGAATACCGCGCTTTTTGAGCTCAATGCACAGCGGTCCCTCCTGAGGCAGCAGCAATGATGACTGATAGTCTGGCTCAATCTCGTCCAACAGCAGCAACAAACTGTTTGCTGGCCCGGCGATTTCAGCTGTATACATCACGAATAGTATATTAGGCTTCGAATTACGCATTTGTATTCATGTACGCTGACGGTACAAGGTCGAGTCTACTACCTGTTGCATTGCGCAGACATCTAACGGCACCTGTAAGAAGCGCTGGATGTTTCTAGCTTCGATAGCAGGGCGTTCCACTATATGGCGGTGATAGGCGTAGTATACGTCAATCTGATTCCGTTGGTCTAACCAGTCAATGACCTCACTTAGATGAGTCTGATATCTTTGTATTAACTCCATTGAACTAACATCAGCTCCCACAGTTGCTAGATCTTTAACCATTTGGTTTTGCGAACGTACAATCTCTTGAAGATCACGACGAAGAAAAATAACTCTATATGAGTAAGTTTCGGGCAGATACTCGAGCAGTGAGGACACCACCTTCACCGCCTTCCCCGAAGCACCATCGAGCCATTCTACATTACCATTCGGTAGCTGTTTTACCTGCTCATATTCATAGTAACCCTTGGGGTTGCTTCTGTCCGGGGATCGAGTTCTATCAGTAAGAACTGGCACTCCACCTGAATTGAGCATCTGCATCATCATTGATGTGCCGGAACGCGGTAATCCCGAGACAATAACAATTCTCTCATGACGGTTTGACCACATTCGTTGTACTTTTTGGAAAAGCTGTTTGTACATGCGATTACTCGGTGTCAGATTAGCTAAAGTAACAGTGATATGTTGACTTGATGACAGCATTAGTTTCTAGCAAATGAGAAACACAATTCCAACTCAGTAAACCACACACGCCTGTTCTTGACTAGGTGAGCGAGATTTTGTGACTTAGTCCCTTCTTTGATTTCCAAAGAGGTCAGCGCCTTTCGTATAGCTTCAAATATGCCTTTACCATATGTTCTAGGCCATAGCGTTCTTCAACAATCTGGCGATGCATTGAGCCTGCAAGTTGTTGCTCTTCCACTGTACGATACATTATGTGTTGGATGGTGCTAGTGAGTCCACGGGTGTCATTCGGCGATATCAATGGAATGCTTGTGTCTTTTGCGATTTCACGATGTGGGGGTATGTCTGATAATATAATTTGACATCGAGTGGCCATTGCTTCTAGTACTGCGATCGGTAGTCCCTCGACCGTAGAAAATGACACAAAAACGTGAGCAGCTCTCATTTCATTGTATACTTGATCTCGTGGGATTACACCACGAAGCTGTACACGGTTACTCAGATCATTAGCTCTGATTGTCTCTTCCAAAATGGATTTATACTCACCGTCACCCACAAACACTAGTTCAGCAGTTTGGGAGTTGAGCGCTTGAAAACTCAACAAAATCTGTATCGGCTGCTTGATTGGAATAAGTCTTCCCACCACGATTACGCGGAAGCGCTCAGACTTTGTGACGATTTTCGACTCTACAGCTGCGTCGATTCGGCTTAAGTCTATGCCATTCGGAATTACGGACAAGCGTCGTACCGCTAGTGATCTAAACCATCTGGGAAAGCTATCAAGACTTGCATAACTGACCATAACAACTTCATCAAACATTAGAAAAACCAACACCAGGAACAACCGGTTACGGAGCTTGTAGTTAGCATATGAACTGTGCACGGTGTGAACTAAAGTTATGTCACGCCAGAAGAACCATAACCGAGCCAATAACAGCAAGACTGCTACCTGCGGTGAGTGAGTGTGTATCACATCAAGCTTCTCACTCTCTTGTTTGGCTTTAGAAAGCTGTTTTAAGAATCCACGAACAGTATTGTTGCCATCATATAGTCGAATACTCTTTGGCACTGCTATTTCGGCCATATAGAAGGTACAGATGGATACGTCTGCGGTCCCCGACAAGGCAATAGGGAGAGCTTGTTCGTTGTACGGTGAACTCGTTTCACTTATAGAAGGTACGACATATAATATTCGCAAGTCTTCTGCCATCTTTTCGCCCCGAAATATACCACACGTTGTATGCCCAGGTATCCTATATCCTAACTAGCGGGCATATCTACTAACTCGTATCCCCACTTCAAGAGCCGCTCAGCCATAACCGCTTGAAGTGCAGTCTGCTGTAGTATGGAGAGCTCTTGCTGCCATTTGTTATTTGCGTTGACCAGTTTCGTACGATATAGCATTCTATCCAGTTCTAATGTCCAATCTAATTCACAAAATTCAAGCGCCAATTGCAAGGTAGCTTGTGGATTCTCACATAGTTGTTCGTATGTGATAGACAAAAATTGTGAGGTATCAATTCCTGTCCTCGCGCAATCTACAGAGTCGGTTAGTATATTCCAAGCAATACCAGCCAGTGCGACGTAAGATTGATCATGTGTTTCCCATAGTTCTTGGTTAGCAGCACTTAATGGGCCTAATCGCCATTGAGACGGCCCATGCCACCCATGCCACCACGGTACTTGAAGCATTGAGTTAGCTACTGCGCGACCATCACGAACTAGATGAATAAACCTAGCATCTGGAAATATCTCGTGTAAGAATCCTATACGTGACCAGCCAGTGATTTTTATCATTAGATGTGGACGCTTTGGAGTCACCATATTCTCGAATGCCTTACGAATACGATGCTTAGCACGTGGTGTAACATCGTTAGCACCAAGATCACGATGTGGCCGCCCAAAACCAGGGTAGTGTTGATTCCAAAACTTATAATACTCTCCAGGTGTCAGCTTGTTGGCAAGGGTCGAACCTATAAGCGGCCAACTCAAGACACGTAGCGCGTGTTTATTCAGTTCGGGATGTGTAGGAAAACGGCTTACAAGGCCGGACAGCCATGTTATTTGCGGATGAGCTGTCATCATTTCATAAAAGATCGAAGATCCGCTACGTCCTGTTCCGATAACGAAAATAGGTTTTGAGAGTTTCACACGTCTTTACTTTCGGTTGGACAATCTTTTACTTTCAGTTTGTCAATATCGAGATATTCTTTTAAGGCCTCTTCAATCTGCTGTGCAACGGCTTCAACCGTATTTGAGCGCGCAAATTCAAGAGATCGTTCTGAACAAGTTAGAAGTTGTTCAGGTTTTTCAATTAAGCTCCTCAATGTTCTGGCCAATTGTAGTGAATCTCCTGGTTCCACCAAGTACCCACGGCCCTCTGCAAGTAATCTTGGAATTGCACCAACCGCCGAAGCTACCACTACTACTCCATTAGCCATCGCTTCTATGACTACCTTTGGTGACATCTCGTTGCGGGAGGGTACGATCAGGATATCTGCCAATTCATAATATCGGCGAACGCTTTCCCGGGGTTGCCGACCATGGAACCTGACACGATCCGATATGCCCAACTCCGCTGCCTGTTGGCGCAAGCTGTCTAAAAGACTGGTGGTTCCATCACCCACTATATCTAAATGCCACCGCAAAGACTTCAACTCACTGAGAGCGTTTAGGAGTACATCTACACCTTTGATATAATCCAATCTTCCAACAAATAGTAATGAAGTGCGGGTATCGACCTTTGGGATCTGAGGGCTTACGGACTTGGTTATTTCTTCTTTGAAAATATTGGTGTTAATGACTTCTATTATATTTATGCCCATCGTGTTTCTACCAAGTACTTTGGGTTCTGGCGCAAGCACGAGCAGGTCCTTGAACAAACGCGGAAGGTACCAACGTAGAAATACCGAAAACAGCATTCGTGCTGTATTTCGTCCACGGGCAACCACGATACCTGCCCAATCGCCACCTAACCACACAAAGATAGGTTTGTGCAGTGAACGCGCAGCATAAATTCCAATTATACCTATGTAATGGGGAATACGTACTTGTACAACATCAGCCTCCCGTAGTATTGTCCGAATCGTTTGCCAGTATCCCGGTAGTGCAATCAAGAAGCGGAGCTTGTTAAAGACGGTGCGAGTTGGAAGGTGCCGGAGGGGCAACACTTCTAGACCCATCTTACTGATGTTTTCTGCTCCCGGTGGTACAGGCTCTTTTGGAACCGGGCAACAAATGATTACCTGATCGAATATCTCTTGGAACATCCGCATCTGACGTGGGAATCCGCCAACCGTGAAATAGCATCCGTTGTAGTACCAAACCCGCTTGTGAGATACAACGATTAATCGCATTGCTGGTCCTATCGTTTTCGACTCTTGTATTTGCCTGCAATTAACAAACGGTAAAGACTTGTATACTCATCCACGACACGGGATAGGTTATACTCTTTATGAACAAACTGCTGAGCATTATACGCTAATTGAGCTCCTCTTTGAGGGTTGCTAAGAAGTGCATTTAAAGCCTCTGCAAGTTCATCAGCATCGTTCACATCGTAAAGCAACCCTGTTTGATTGTGAACAATTAGATCTAGGTTGCCCGCGATGCGTGTAGCAACTACTGGTACTCGCATTATCATAGCCTCTAGGATAGCGTTGCTAATTCCCTCAACGAGACTAGTGTTGACGAGTAACGACGCATGCTTTAGGTACTCTGATACTTCCGACGGGTCCACTCGTCCTACGAAAGAAAAGCAATGTGTAATATCTAGTTTTTCAACTAATGCCCTTAGTTTTTCCTCTTCGGTTCCAGAACCAACCACATCTACATGAAAGTCCGTTCGATATTCACTGAGTAACTTTACAGCACAGACCAGCAATACTGGATTCTTCACTGGTTCGAGACGCCCTACAAACAAGATGCGATGTTTCTTTGGTTTGGTGCCGCTTTCTCGGGGTGCTTGCTTGTACTCCGATTGAACGATACCATTGGGTATATATTTAACTCGTTCGGGATTTAATGTCTCAGTTAGCAAACCGTAATCATGACGATTTGTGGCGACAAAACAATCGATAAGGCGTGTGAGAAGGCCTTGCCTTTGTATCAATCTCTGTGCATCGCGTGTGCCAGGCAACTTGCATATGCTTGGTTTACCCGTGGTTACACTCAGGAATGTTGCTACAAGTGCAGATGAATAGGGTTGATGTGCATGAAAAATGCTGTAGCGTCGGAGGGTGAACACTGCATAAAGTAGCCACAGCAAGGCTGACCAACTAGACCAAATTTTGCCCTTTTTGTGTGGTCCCATGCGAACTATAGTTACACCATTCCGTGTCTCGTGCGAAGGGGTCCCAAGCACGCGGCGAGTCAAGATTGTAACTTCATGACCGCGCTCTACAAGTGCCTTAGCTAGAGTATCCGCTTGTTTTTCTGCGCCTCCAATACTTGGCGGAAAACTCGAAATTAGCATTAATATGTGCACTCTGCCTCCAACAACGCTAATCGTTGTCACTTTGAATTGGTTAAGCTTAACTTATCTGTACGACACTGATGGTTAAGGTATTAGGTTAATTTCTAAAGAATTTAGACTTGATCTGTGACCTTCTCATCTTTGAGCAGTTCAACGGCTGCTGAGAAGGCGCCAAAAACGAACCAAACCATATTGTACATCAGAGCTGCATGTGTAGCTGCAAAGACCAAATATCCGACCATACTTGCTGCAAAACCTAACGGTATAGATGAATAACGAGAATCTGCGTAGCGAAGTGTCAACCGCGTATACTGTTGTATAGTGATGACCAAGAAAATACCAAATGTTATTACACCAATCATGCCTTGCTGGGCGAGTAAGCCCGTATAAAGGTTGTGTGGAGAATTGGGTGCACCATCAATAAGGGTCTCAGGATTTCTCATTAATAATTCTATTTCGTATCGATAATTACTACCTATACCAACTCCAATAATTGGACTGCTGTAAAACAAGTTAAGGCTTGCTTGTAGGTCGTTTAGCCGTGTGTCTAGATCGTCACCTTGTAAACCTATGAGTCGACGCTCTATAACTGGATTGAATAATTGAACAAGAACAAAGAAAAAGACAAATACTGTAATTATTGTACTAATACTTTTAAGCCCAAACTTACGTCGTTTTTCTAAGGCATTGTCTCCCATAGCTTGTCGAGGCTTGATAAACATTATTGATAAGACAAGTATAGTAATGCCCGCTAACCATCCCCCGCGCGACCCCGTCAATAAGAGAAATGTGGATACAATTCCAAGTAGGGTGAAGTTTAAAGCTCTTTTTGCAATTCCTTCTGAAGTGAAGTATCGTTGGAACAGGGGACCCAATAACAAGAGTAACCACAACGCCATGCCATTTGGGTTACCAAACTCTCCACCGATTCGTCTCGGGTTTCCGGCACCTAACAAGGCGAAATCCTCAATTGCGAAATTCAGCTCGTAGACAATCAATGCCAAAGTTGCGACAATCCAAACGTCTACTAACCGCTGCAGGATGCGCCAGTCTTTGATTATGTTTCTTGTAATGAAGTATAGACTGTACAAGCTGACAAAAGAAATAGTGTGGAGGAGGCCAGTACTCGCTGACCTGAGTGAACTTACAATTGATAGAAATGTGAAGACAAACAGAGATCGATCTATAATGGTCAGCGGAGTTCGAGTTGCTTGTGCAAAGGGGATAATATTCGGAACCAGCACACGGACTGCGAACGATACTATGGTCACAAGTATTATGATGCGTGCTCCCGACAAGAGGCCTTCATCAAAAAACTGATGGTCGATTGAACGAAATGCCTCAACAAAAACATACAGATAGAGCCCGGTAGCCGGTGACAGTAGAATGGCTCCAATCGCCACCAATACAATTAGGCTGCCAATGAATAATGGTGGTGAAAGAACAACCATCAAATGCGCAGCAAATGCAGCGCTGCCCACCGCGAAAAGAAAAACAATAACCACACGTCTTTGTTGGTCGGTTATGAACACGATTGAGGTCTCCTTTATATCGTGGGCCTAGCGTTATTCTCTTTAGTAGGGCAGATTGTAGATAGGGTTGCACTCCGCCAAAAGGGGAAATCCCAAGCTACAATAACTTTGATGTAGGCGTCTGGAATTTGAGGGGCGATTGCCATACATCATGATTGGAGGTCGTCGTGGGCATGGATATACCTTCGATTCTGGCTAGGTGGCTCACTTAGTTGCTAAAGGCGATCACCAGTTTGCGTTTACGGTTGCTTTCGACGTGTCGCATCCAGAAATCTGGATTGGTTTTTTCCATCGCCTGGATTTCCTTCGGCGTTAGTGCAAGGCCCTTCTTTGGATGCTACATTTCCAGCGTGAGTAGGTACTCGAAGGGTGTTACCATGCGGCGTTTGCCCAATGCCCAAAATCGGGCCGCTTAGCTAGCCATCTTTGAGTTTTGCATACTATCCACCAGATACCGACGCAGTTGCAGTCTTCGCTGAGCTGCGCCCGGAACTGCGTCTGGCCATGCTCAATAGCATGGTCTTTGAACAGTTCTCATTAAAATGTATCAGGTCTTTAAGACCCCGAACACCAAAGGTGCGAGAGTATTTATCGTAGTCATTTATCTGCTTGCGGCTAGTGTCACAATGGTTGCAAGTTTACATATATTGCTACGTGTAGTGCCCCCCAAAAGCTGGACACAAAAGTGCCTGTGCTTATTCTAACAGTGGTTGTGGTTGGCGAGCCAACCAATGTTGCTCATATTCAGCCGGGGTGAG
>Ga0081520_100643_pt1 | contig 11009 bp, 12 predicted proteins | sample HotLakmasection1_FD_70988 | JGI IMG/M metagenome (GOLD analysis project Ga0081520, IMG submission 70988) | Hypersaline microbial mat communities from Hot Lake, Washington, USA - Section #1 (SPADES assembly) (version 2) | ecosystem: Environmental > Aquatic > Non-marine Saline and Alkaline >... | reverse complement strand
GAGCCGGCCCTGAAAGCGCAGCGTTTCGAACGGTGTGAGCGCCGGTGACATGGGGGCAGTCTAGGCACGGTTCCGGAGGCGGGGGATGGGTGATGAGCTATCCGCGCGCCCTGCTCTCCCGGTCGCGGGAAGGGGGGCGGGGTTGGGCCAAAGCAACTTCAGAATTCAAGCCTGACCAAACACCAGCATCGCACCGGCGCAAGGCCTCTGGCGAGGAGCCCCCCTACCCCAGACGCTTCACCGTGTTGTCGGGGTTCACGATAACAACGTCGGGCTTGTAATTGCGGGCCTTTTCGGCCTCGACGCTCGCAAAGGCGGCGATGATGACCTGATCGCCCACAGCGAAGTGGCGGGCGGCAGCACCGTTGAGGCCGACGGTCTTCGAGCCGCGCGGTGCCTCGATGGCATAGGTCTGGATCCGGGCACCATTGGTGACGTTCCAGATATCGACACGCTCATGCGGCAGGATGCCGGAAGCATCGAGCAGGTCCTGATCGATGGAGACCGAGCCCTCATAGTGCAGGTCGCATTGTGTCACCGTTGCGCCGTGCAATTTGCCCTTGAGCATGTTGAGGAACATGGCCTGCCTTTCCGCTGCTTGGTTCTGGAGCGCCCATCACCCGAGATATGGTGCGCGACGCCTTAGCATGAAGCTATCGCACTGCAAAACAAGCGCCTGAATCTCGCCAGATCATTTACATTCTGCAGAAATTCGCCATGAGGGCAGCTTTCGGCTCGGCAAAGCCTTGACGCGGGCTCATAATCGCCTCCTTTGAAAAAGGAGGGACAGCCATGTCGGGACGGATCACGCTTGTGGGATGGAGCCTGATCGGGGCCGTCGGTCTGTCGGCCTGCGCGACGCAAACCGCGCGGGAGAGCGAGGAGTCGGTGAGGGTCTACACCCCGCCGCCTGAGCCGGGAACGCGCCGCACCGACATGCCGGAGGAGTTCGACTTCGAGAGCCTCGAGGAGGTGCCGGCAAAAGCTGCGGGACCGGGCAAGGGCTCGCTGCCGCCGACCGCAATCGATTTCCTGCCCTTCACCGATATCGGCCAGACGCCCTTCGCCGAACAGTTGCAGGCGTCCGGCAACATGGTGCCGACGGGAACGGAAATGATCGGGCGTTACACACGCCTTCGCATCATGAATGCGCGCACCTCGGCTGATATTGTTGAGGGCGGAAATGCCGACAGCAATGTCGATTTCCGCGTGGCGGAGGACAATCGCACCAAGCGCAACTACAAGGATGAAAGCCGGGGCTGGCTGGAGCGACGCTTCGGCACGCACAAGGTGACGCGCGCTTTCATCGTCGAGTTCGACGTCGACGATCCCGACATGACCTCATCCACGGCGCTGTTCGCCTCCTCCTTCGAGTCCGACAGCACCAAGGGCGAGACCTGGACGACCGATGAGAGCCTCTCGACTTTCGCCACGCCCTATTTCCGGGTCGGGCCGAATTCGGTGGTGAATGCGACCTTCAAACTGAAAATGGCCGAGGAAGGCGCTGCCGATGTCGGGGCGAACGTGGTCGGCGCTCTGAACACCGCCGCGACGCTGATCGCGCCGGCGAGCACGCTCGTCACCACGCTGACCGCGCCGCAGATCACGGCCGCCTCGACCTTTCTTGACAATTCGGTGACGAACCTCTTCGGTCGCTCGATCGAGGAAACCACGAGTTCGGCGCTTTCGCTTCGCTACTGGAGGCCAGATCCGGTCTTCATGGTGCAACTCAATCTGTCGGGCTCGAACGACATCAAGGACAGCGAGAACAAGCAGGTGGCCGGAGAATGGGCGGTCTATCTCGATCAGCCGGTGATCTCGATCTTTACCGGCGCGCGCGAAATTTCCGAAGTGGCTTTCTCCCGGCTGGATCCCGGTGCGGTGCTGGCCTTCAAGGTCGGCTCGGACCTCACCGTGCATGACTACATCTTCGCGCGGCTCGACGTGGCGGGACGGATCACGGCGCTGAACGATGCTGCGGAGATGGGCTCGACCTCGCTCGCAAGGGAGGAGGCCCGACAGCTCTGCAACCGTGTCTCCCGCGGGCTTGCAGAGATCGGGCTCAACAATGTTGACGCCGCGATTGCCTGGTGGGCGATGGCGGAGACCGAACAGTTCTCGACGCTGTCAATGTCGGCGCTGCGCGATCCGGAACTGTGCCTGTCGACCGAGATCCTGCGGGAGATTGGCGGGCTGTAAGCCCGAACGCTTGAATTTCGAGGATGAAACCTTGAAAAGGCGGCGATGATCACGATTGCCGCTTTCTACAAATTCGCCCGCTTTGAGGGTTTCGAGGCTGCGCGTGCACCCCTCCAGGCAGTCTGCGACGCGGCGGGCATTCGCGGCACGATCCTGCTGGCGCCCGAAGGCGTGAACGGCACGATTGCGGGGACGCGCGAGGGCGTTCACGGCGTGCTCGACCATGTCCGCGCCCTGCCCGGCTTTGCGGATCTGGACTGGAAGGGTTCGCAAGCCACCGACATGCCCTTCCATCGCATGAAGGTGCGGCTGAAAAAGGAAATCGTGACGCTCGGGGTTGAGGGCATCGACCCGGAGGCGAGCCATGAGCGCTATGTGGCGCCTGAGGACTGGAATGCGGTGATCAGCGATCCGGACACTTTGGTGATCGACACGCGCAATGATTATGAGGTGGCGATTGGCAGCTTCGAAGGCGCGATCGACCCGAAGACCACGTCTTTTGGCGAGTTTCCGGCCTGGTTTCGCAAATTCCGGGCAGAGACTGACATCCGGCGCGTCGCCATGTTCTGCACCGGCGGCATACGCTGCGAGAAATCGACGGCCTTCCTGCGCGCCGAAGGGATCGAGGAGGTTGTCCACCTTCAGGGCGGAATCCTGAAATACCTTGAAACGGTCCCGGAAGACCAGAGCCTGTGGCACGGGGAGTGTTTCGTCTTCGATCACCGCGTTTCGGTCGGTCACGGGCTGAAGCCCGGCCCTTATGACACCTGCCATGCCTGTCGCCGGCCGGTCTCGCCAGAGCAGAAGGCTTCGCGGCTCTATGTCGTGGGCGTGTCGTGCCCAGCCTGCCACAATGAGTTCTCCGAAGCCGACCGCCAGCGCTTTGCCGAGCGACAGAAGCAGACTGAACTGGCGGCTGCGCGCGGCGAGGAGCATATCGGGCCGAAGCGTTGACCGGTGCCGGCGCCCTGCCCGTGCTATGGTCCTTCCGGCGTTGCCCCTTCGCGATGCGGGCGCGCATGGCGCTCTCGGTGAGCGGCCAGCAGGTGGAGCTGCGCGAGATCGTGCTGCGCGACAAGCCGGACGAGATGCTGGCAGCCTCGCCCAAGGGCACGGTGCCGGTGCTGGTGGATGGTGAGACAGTCGTGGATGAGAGCCGGGTGGTGATGGACTGGGCGCTTGCGCGAAATGACCCCGAAAACTGGCTCGAAAAGTGCGATCCGGTGCTGATTGACACCTGCGACACGGAGTTCAAGCACCATCTCGACCGCTACAAATATGCCAGCCGCTATGACGGTGCGGACGCCGAACACCACCGCACCGAGGCCATGAGGTTCATTCAGGGTCTGAACGCCCGGCTCACCGAAACAGCCTTCCTGAGCGGTGGCGCACGCGGCTACACCGACATGGCCATCTTCCCCTTCATCCGCCAGTTCCGGATTGCAGACCCCGGCTGGTTCGACGCCTCGCCGGTCCCAAACGTCCAGCGCTGGCTCGCTGGCCTGACGGGATCGGACCTCTTCGCTTCGGTGATGCGGAAATACCCGCAGTGGAAGGAGACGGGTGAAGCCTTCGTGTTTCCAGGCTGAAGGTTCCGCTCATCCATTCATGGGAAGCAGATCGCGCAGACGAGATTGACATCGCCGCGCGCCCGCAGCATCAGCAAATGCAGATGGTGCTCCCTTGACGGGGGGCTAAGAGGGAACCCGGTGTGAATCCGGGGCTGTACCCGCAACTGTCAGCCAGGAGCTGATGGCCAGTATGTCACTGGGACACTTGTCCTGGGAAGGCGGCCAGAAGCGCAGATCGGCGAGCCAGGAGACCTGCCATCGCGTCGTTCGTCTGGGGTCCGGGAAGAGGCCAGGCAGACGGGAAACGCGTGTTTCCTTCGAAACGACACCTGACGGGCGCGCCGCATGGCCGGGGCGCAGCCACTGGTTTCGTTTCAGGCGCCGTCCGGCCCGGCGCGGAGGACTTGTGCGATGTGGAAACAATCGCTGCTTTTCGGGATGTTCGCCCTCACCTCGCCGCTGGGCTTTGCTCAACAGGCTGACGAGCCGGAGCTCCGGCCGGACACGGTCACTGTGTCCGGCTTGCGCGGGGTCGCCGCTGACGATCTCACCGCCAGCGTGACTGTGCTCGATGCCGAGCTTATCGAAGTGCGCTCAAGCCCTTATCTCGCAGACCAGCTGCGACAGGTGCCGGGCGCAGGCGTTTCGCGTTCCGGAGCCGCGGGCGGGCTGACGCAGCTGCGCATAAGAGGTGCGGAGGCCAATCACACCCTGTTCCTGATCGACGGGATCGAGGTGTCAGACCCGACCACGGGAGAGACCGATTTCGGCCTGTTCTCGGGCCTTTATCCGGACCGCGTCGAGATGCTGCGCGGGGAGCAGTCGGCGCTTTACGGCTCAGATGCGATTGGCGGCGTGGTGAATGTGATCACCGGCGACCAGCAGGGCGCGCGTGGCCTGATCGAATATGGCAGTTTCGACAGCTGGCGACTGGATGGCGCGTACGGCTTCGATTTCGAGACCGGCGAGCTGACGCTCGCCTTCGCAGACGTGATCACCGAGGGCGTGGATACGTCCGGGACAGGCGGCGAGAAGGATGGATCGCAGAATTATTCGGGCCTTGTGACGGGCGGTCTGGAGCTTGGCAACACCTGGCAGGTTCGCGGGCTGTTCCGTTACGGCTATGGCGAGGTCGAGACCGATCCCGACCTCGACTTCGATGGTCGCCTTGATGACGCTGACCGCGAGACCGAGAGCAGGCAGTGGACCCTCGGCGGCGTGCTGTCCGGTGACGGTCTGGGTGTGAACCATGAGTTCCGCTTCAGCTACAACACGGTTGAAAGGGAGAACGTCGCCGATGGGGCCTCGACCAATTCATCCGAGGGCGAGCGCACGAAATTCGCCTGGAGCCCGTCCCGGGAATTCCGGCAAGGCGATGCCGACATCACGCTGGCCGGCCTGATCGACTATGAAATCGAGGAATATTCAGCCCGCGACACCGAATTTGGCGGTCTCACCAATCAGGATGAAAGCTTCGAGACGCTGGGTCTGGCCGGTGAAGTGCGCTTCTCGAATGGCCCGTTGAGCCTTTCGGCCAATGTCCGCTTCGACGGCAATGATGACCGCTTCGAGGATGCCACGACGGGCCGCATTGGCGCAGCCTATGATCTTGGCAGCGGTGGCCGGGTGCGGACGAGCGTCGGAACGGGGGTGAAGAACCCGACCTTCACCGAGCTTTTCGGCTTCTTCCCCGGCAGCTTCATTGGCAATCCGGACCTTGTGCCGGAACAGTCGACGAGCTGGGAAATCGGCTGGGACGGCGAGATCGGCCCGCTTTCCTTTTCGGCGACGTATTTCGACGCCGAACTGGAGGACGAGATCTTCACCGCCTTCAATGCCGATTTCACCTCCACCGCCCGCAATCGCGAGGCCGAGAGCGAGCGTTCCGGCTTTGAGCTCGGCCTTCGCTGGCAGGCGACAGGTGCGCTCAGCCTGTCGGGACAGGCAAGTTTCATCGAGTCGAGCGCCGATGATGGCAGTGACGAAATCCGCGTGCCTTCCGAGACCGCAAGCCTCGCCCTCGATTACCGTCCGGAGGCTTGGAAAGGAGGGCGAATCGGCCTTGCCTTGGATTATGTCGGCGAGCAGGATGATTTCGATTTTGGCGTTGTCCCGACTGCACGCGTGACGCTCGACAGCTATGTCCTGGCGAGTGCGACAGCCGAATGGCCGGTGACGGATCGGCTCGCCGTCACCTTGCGGGGGGAGAACCTGTTCGATGAGACGGTCACGGATGTCTTCGGCTTCAATGGTCCGGGGGCTGGCGTTTTCATCGGGCTGAAGCTTCGGTGAGGCAGACGCTGGCGATCCTGCTGGCCTGTCTGGCGGCATGCGGGTCCGACCCCGCACCCGCTGCGACGAGCGGCGACACGCCACAACGGATTGTCAGCCTCGACTATTGCGCCGACCAGTATGTCCTGAAGCTTGCGGATGCTGAGCAGATCCTTGCCATCTCCCCGGATGCGGCGAAGGACTTCTCCTATATGCGCGACGCCGCTATTGGCATCCCGACCGTGCGCCCTGTCGCTGAGGATGTCCTGATCCTGAAGCCTGACCTGGTCGTGCGCTCCTATGGCGGCGGGCCGAACGCGGCGGCCTTTTTCGAGCGCGCCGGTGTGCCTGTCCTGCAGGTGGGCTGGGCGTCGAATGTCGATAGCGAGGAGATGGGCTCCATTCCTTCGCTGATCCGGCACATGGCCGATGGGCTGGGGCAGAACGCGCGTGGCGAAGCGCTTGTGAAAGATTTCCGGGAGCGCCTGGCCGCGATTGCCGAACGCGATGACGGTCGGCTGGCCATGTATATGACACCCGCCGGTGTCACCACCGGGCCGGGCTCACTTGTGCATGAAATGCTGGTGGCGGCGGGACTGGAGAATTTCGAGGCGAGCCCTGGCTGGCGGTCACTCCCGCTGGAGCGGCTGGCCTATGAACAGCCTGACCTCGTTGCCGCAGCTTTCTTCGACACGCTGACAAGTCATCCTGACGCCTGGAGTGCCGCAAAACACCCCGTCGCCCGCGCCCAGCTCGATGGCCCTGAAGTGGTCCCGCTTCAGGGCGCATGGACCGCCTGCGGGGCGTGGTACATTCTGGACGCGGTCGAGGCGCTTGCGAATGGTGCGACGGAATGAGCCCGGCGCGCTGGCTCACGCCAGGTCTGGCTGCGGCTAGTGTGGTTGCGATCTTCGCAGCCTGCCTGCTCGGCTCGACGCCCCTTCCGGCGGACCGGGTCATGGCCGCGTTTCTCGGCGGCGCAGACGCTGGCGACCGGCTGGTGGTCTGGTCGATTCGCCTGCCAAGGGCGCTTGCTGCGTTTCTCGTTGGCGCAGCGCTTGGGCTGAGCGGGGCGGCACTGCAGGGCCTGTTGCGCAACCCGCTGGCGGAACCGGGCGTGCTCGGTGTCTCTGCGACCGCCTCTCTCGCGGCGACGTTTTCGCTCTATTATGGCCTGGTGAGCTTCAGCGCCTGGATCTTGCCGCTGGCCGCCATTGCCGGGGCCTTGGCGGCGACTGCGCTGCTCGCCCTGGCAGCCATACGCACACGGTCGGTTGTGACGCTCATTCTCATCGGAGTCGGCCTCGCGAGCTTTGCCGGCGCGCTGATGAGCCTGCTCATGAACCTTGCGCCGAACCCGTTTTCGCTTTCCGACATGATCAACTGGACGCTGGGCTCGGTTGCCAATCGCAGCTTCGATGAGATCACCCTGGCGCTGCCCTTCATGGTTGCCGGAGCGGCGATCCTGCTACTGACAGGACGCGGCCTGTCGGCGCTCACCCTGGGCGAGGAGGCGGCCAGCGGCGTCGGCCTCAACCTCCGCAACCAGCGCTTTTTTACCGTTCTGGGCGCGGGACTCGCCACGGGTGCCTCGGTCGCGCTTGCAGGTGCCATCGGGTTTGTCGGCATTGTGGCCCCGCACCTGGTCAGGCCGCTTGTCGGACATGACCCGGCCCGCTCGCTCATTCCCTCGGCCTTGCTGGCGGGGCTGATCCTGGTGATCGCAGACATTGGCGTGCGCATCATCCCGACGGACAATGAGCTGAAGCTCGGCGTGGTCGCGGCGCTCATCGGCGCGCCCGTCTTTGTCTGGATCGCCATGCAGAGACGGGCGGTCCATGACTGATCTCATCGCCACAGACCTCACGCTGAAAGCGAAAGCGGCCATGCTGGTCGAGCGCGCGAGCTTTCGCCTCTCACCGGGCGAGCTGATCGTCCTTCTCGGCCCGAATGGCGCAGGAAAGACCAGCCTGATCCGCGCGAGTCTCGGCCTTGAAAGGCCCAGCAGCGGGACCGCGACGCTCGGCGGTGCCGACACAGACCGGCTGAGCCCCATCGCACGCGCCCGCAGTGTCGCCTACCTCCCTCAGATCCGGCCGCTTGCCTGGCCGAACAGAGTGCGCGACGTGGTCGCTCTCGGCCGTTTCAGCCATGGCGCCGCCACTGGCCGCCTCAAGGGACGCGACGCCGAAGCGGTGGAACGTGCCCTCCGGGCCTGCGATCTCACGCAGCTGGCCCGTCGCAGCGCCGACACTCTGTCCGGCGGGGAGCTCGCTCGGATGCACTGTGCCCGCGCCTTCGCCGCAGAAGCCCCGCTGCTGATCGCGGATGAACCAACCGCTGCGCTCGACCCGCGCCACCAGTTCCGCATCCTCGACCTCATCTCGGATTTCGTGGCGCAGGGCGGCGGCGCGCTGGTTGTCCTTCATGATGTCCAGCTCGCCGCCCGCTATGCCTCGCGCCTGATCTGGATGCAGGACGGCCGCATCGTGGCTGACGGCCCTCCCGCCGAGACGCTGACGGCCGAGCGGCTCGAGAACGTCTATGGCATCCGCGCCTGTGTGGAGGGGCTGCGCGTGGACATGACGGGGCCTGTGTGAAGCTGGTCGAAGCTTTTCCCGCGTTTTTCGTCGTTCTGCCGTGGCTTACCAGTCCCGCGCCAGTTCCCCACTGACGAGATCGAAGCGAATGCTGCGGGTCTGTCCGACCGGGGCGAAGCCATCCTGTTCGGCCAGTGCTTCGAGCGGGGACATGCGCGCTTTCACGATGTCATAGTCGCCATCATCGCCGATGGGCTGGTTCATCGAATCCCGGCTTTTGAGCGCGAAGGCCGTGCCCTCGCCTGTCCGTTGCCATTCGAAAACCACCGCCACGGCGCCGTTCAGCGCGGCCCGCGTCAGTTTTTCGCGCCATTTCTCATCAAGATCGCTCGCCATGGGCGTTTCCCTTGCATAAGTGCCAATCAACAGGTTGCGTGAGCGGATGTAAACCATGACGGATGAAACCGACCCGGAAGCGCGCGAAGCCGATGTGCTGCTGTCAGGTCGGCGCGCCGACGGGCTCTATCTGGAACTGACGCGCAAGACGCTCCGCGTCGGGCCAGCGGAATACGCCGTGGCGGAGCTTGGCACGCTTGAGGTGAAGCGCGTCGAGAAGGTCTCGCCGCGCGGGTTTGCCACCATGGTGATCGCGACGCTGATCCTCTTGCCGGCGCTGATCTTCCAGTTCTTTCTGCTGCTCGCGGTCGGCCTTGCGGTGCTCATCGTGGCGCTGACGAAATTCGGCAAGGTGGAGGCGTTCCAGCTCATCGCAGAGGTCGACGGCGCACCGGCGGTGATCCTCGAAATGGGCGATGAGGCGAGCATCCGGCAGGTGAAGGACGCCGTGGAGGGGGTGTGAATGGCAAATCTGGTTGAAACCGTTCGATCTTTGATCGCTCAGGGTGAGAGTTCCACGGTCGACTTCAAAGCCCAAGCGGAGAGGCAGAACCATGACAGTGTATGTAAAGATATAGCTGCTTTCGCCACCTCGGACGGAGGCGATCTCGTGATTGGAGTTAGAAATGGAACCCGAGAGATCTTGGGCGTTGAAGACCCGGAGAGCGTTCAAGACAGGATAGCCAGTTGGACTTTTGACTACATCAAACCTTCACCAGAAGTACGAACGTCAATGGTCGAGTTGGACGAAAAGATGCTTGTTCACGTCCATGTACTCCATAACCAAGAACGGTTCTTCTGCATAAATGGTGAGCCGTATGAGCGCGTCGGCGCCACCAGTCGAAAAGTTTCCGACGAGAATAGATTACAACGCCTTCGACAAGCCGCACACATTAATTAGGGTCCGTCACTTTCTCGAATATGACACCGAGAATGAAGTCGCTGCAGCAATACAGGGACAAGGCGAATTAGCAACGATGAGCTACGACGAACTCAGAAGCCGACTGTTTGCTGACTTAGAGCCCAACCGAAAATTAAGGTGAGTGATTTTGCTTCGCCGGCCTTCGGCTCAGCGGCTTGTGATTCCCTGTGGTTGTCTAGACTACGGAGAACCGCAATGCCTTGGACTGAAATCACTCGTGCGCAGCATGACAGACGTTCGCTGCGCTATGCAAGCGACTGCACCGATGCGGAATGGGCGCTGGTCGCGCCGTTCATGCCGAAGCGCTCGAAAGTGGGTCGTCCCCGCCGTACGCAGATGCGCGCGGTTTGGGATGCCGTCCAGTACATCGCCGCGACAGGGTGCCAGTGGGCGCAGTTGCCGAAGGATTTTCCGCCCTTCACCACCGTGCAGTACCATTTCTACAAGCTGCGCGACAGCGGCGTTCTCGACCTGATCAACGAGGCGCTGGCCTCTGCGTCCCGGCTTTTGTCGGGTCGTGAAGCCGAGCCCACCGCCGGAGTGATCGACAGCCAGTCGGTGAAGACGACTGAGAGTGGCGGCCCGCGTGGTTATGATGCCGGAAAGAAGATCAAGGGTCGCAAGCGCCACATCGTGACCGACACGGATGGCAATTTGCTGGCGGCCCGCGTGCACCCTGCCGACATTCAGGACCGCGACGGGGCAGCCGGTGTGATTGGTGATGCAAAGGACAGCTTCCCGTCCCTGGCGCATTTGTTCGCCGATGGCGGTTATGCCGGTGACCGGCTCGAGGTGGAGATGATCGCGACAGACGGACCCGCCGTGGAGATCGTGCGTCGACCCAGTGACGCGAAAGGCTTCGTCGTCATTGCCCGACGCTGGGTCGTCGAGCGCACCCTCGCCTGGCTTGGGCGATGCCGCCGGCTCTCCAAGGACTGGGAAACCAGCATCGCCTCATCCGAAGCCTGGACCCTCATTGCCTCCATCAGACGCCTCTCAGAGCCTGATCCAAAAAGAGTTGTGTGATTTCAGCGGCTTGTGATTCTCTGTGGTTGCGAAGCTACGGAGAGCCACATGCCTTGGACTGAAACCACACGCCCCATTTATGCG
>Ga0081520_100640_pt1 | contig 11163 bp, 8 predicted proteins | sample HotLakmasection1_FD_70988 | JGI IMG/M metagenome (GOLD analysis project Ga0081520, IMG submission 70988) | Hypersaline microbial mat communities from Hot Lake, Washington, USA - Section #1 (SPADES assembly) (version 2) | ecosystem: Environmental > Aquatic > Non-marine Saline and Alkaline >... | reverse complement strand
TCTTTAGCAAGTATATATTATGAACCTTTATGGATTTTTTATAAGAATAACGGTTATGCCATAGAGTATATTATTGAGTTAGTAACTAAGAAGGTTTCTATTGGTAGGGATGGAAGCGGCACACAGTACTTAGCGATTCAAATGCTTGTTGAGAATGGTATTACAACGGATAACACCGAGTTACTTAGCTTGTCATCTGAAGAATCCAAAGAAAAGCTTTTAAACGGTGAGATAGATGCAATGTTTTTAGTTAGCTCTCCAAAATCAGAAACGGTAGCACAGTTACTTGGAGATCCAAACATAGAACTTTTAAATTTAAAAAGAGTAAGGGCATATAACCAAAAATATACATTTTTACAGTCAGTTATATTGCATGAGGGTACTATAGATTTATATAAAAATTTACCTTCGGAGAATAAAAATTTGTTGGCAACAACTGCAAACTTGGTTTGTACAAAAGATTTGAATGATGAACTTGTACGATTGTTCTTAAAGCAAGTGAAAGTTGTTCATAATTCTCAATCTATTTTTGAAGAAGCAAATGAGTTTCCTTCTTTAAGTTATCTCGATACCAAGGTAAATGAAGAAGCAGAAAACTATTTGAAAAATGGTGACAGTTGGTTAGAAAAGATTTTTCCATTTTGGATTGCATCACAAATAGATAGATTAAAAATTCTGTTAATTCCTTTGCTAACGTTACTAATTCCTTTATTTAAAGGTGTTTTACCTCTGTATACTTGGAGTATACGCTCTAAGATTTATAAATGGTATAAACGCTTAGAAAAATTAGAGTATACGGAAAGTTTAACGCCTAAAGAGATACAAGATAATATAGATGCACTACATTTGATAAAGTTTGAAATTCAAGAACAAACGAAGGTTCCATCGTCGCATAAAGGAGAATATTATAATTTATTACTTCATATTGATTTGATTATAAAAGAATTAAAATTAAAGTCATAAATGTATAAAACATAGGCAGTTTCCAGTGTAATTATGAGAAGAAAATAGGTATGATACTTTAATATAAACTTGTTAAGGTATAAAATATGGAAGCATTACAAAAAGCATATGATTTAAGAGCTACTAAAGTCAATAAAATTCAAAAAATGAAAGATAGTAGGTCTCCACTAGAAGCATATGCTCAATTGGAACAATATGCAAAAGATGGATACGCTTCTATTCCTGATGGCGATAAGGCATATTTTTTAAAATGTTTTGGAATTTTTGATAGACCTGCGACTCCAGAACGTTTTATGATGAGAATACGTATACCAGGAGGGCATTTAAATGCCAGTCAAGCACGAGTAATAGGTGAATGTGCAAAAGAGTATGGACAAGACTATATTGACCTAACAACACGTGCACAATGTGAATTGCGTTATTTAAAAATAGAAGACTTATCTACAATTGTAAAAAAAATAGAATCTGTTGGAATTAGTGCATACCAAACTGGTGTTGACAATATTCGTGGAATTTTGGGCGACCCATTAGATGATTTAGCTTTTGATAATATTTTGCCATCACAAAAAACACTTTTAAAACTACAAGAAACTTTTTTACATTCTCCAGAATGGATATCAACCTTACCAAGAAAATTTAATACAGCCATAACTGGTTCAATGACAAATAGATGTAATGTATTTACACAAGATGCGTCTTTTGTCCTTGCACAAAAAGATGGTGTTTACGGGTATAACATGTACATTGGTGGAAAGGTTGGAGTTATTGCAAAGAATGCAAATATCTTTTTAAAAAATGAAGAAGAAGTTGTAAAAGCATTTGATTCTATAATTGATTTATTTAAAAGATTTGGATTTAAAGATAATAGAAATAAAAATAGACTTCATTTTCTTTTAGAAGCTGTAGGTATGGAAGTTATGTCGCAAGCAATTCGTGAAAATGCAGGTATCGACTTTGCAACAGCTGGAACCACTATGACTAGTGTTGATTCTACAGATGCAGAACAGGGAAAAGTACAGTTATGTGATGGAAGTTTTGCTGTACACGTTGTGATCCCAAGTGGTATTTTTACTGGCTCAGGAATGGTGGATGTAGCAAACCTAAGTGACAAATACGGAAGTGGTGAAGTGCGTTTTGATATAGAGCAAAGTATTTATATTTTAGGAGTGAAAGATACAAGTAGTTTACTTGAGGAAGATTTTTTCTTAACATATAAAAATATTCATTCACCTTACTTTAATCACCTCATAGCATGTGCGGGGACAGAGCATTGTCCTTTTGGAGTTATTGAGAATAAAAACGATGCTATTACGATGTCTACGTATTTGGATGAAAAAGTACCTTTAGATAGTGGAAAAGTTAGAATGTATTGGTCAGCATGTGTGAAAGGGTGTGGTATACACAGTCTTGGCGATATAGGTTTTGAAGGGTGCAAAGCAAAAGTAAGTGGTGAAACTGTTGGTGGTGTCAACATTTTACTAGGTGGAAAGTTGGTCAGTGAAGGTGTGGAAGGACATACCATTTTAAAAGCAGCACCTTTAGAGTTTGCACCACAGTATGTAGAAACACTTATGCATGTATATAAGAAGCATAGAAAAGAAGATGAAAAATTTGAATTTTTTACTGATAGAGTATTTAATAACTATACAGGTGCTTATTTAGGTTTTGCAATGAAACTGGGAGCATATTTACGTACGAAAAATATTGATTACGAGTTAGGTTTTTCCGAAAATGTAAATACTGGGAAAAATGAAGAATTTGAGGTTTTTGAATTAGGGAGAAAGCTTTACTATGCACTTACTAAAAGAGAAGCATATACAGCATATGAGAGATTTTCAAATGTACTGAGTGAAGAATATGTAGATATGAAAAAACTCGTTCCTGAGGTAGATGAAAATATAGCTAAGCTTTGTGAATCTATACTTTGCTCTAAAGAGGAAAAACGTGCGGTTGTTTTTTCAGAGTTAACACCACTCATAGAGTTGTACTAATCTAAAACTCTACTGCGTTGTGATAATTTTTTAATATAAGCATCACCATAAAAACCAATATCTAGTGAGGTTATTTTTTCAAAAAAAATCCCTTTTTTACTTGGAATCATATGAACCGCGTATTTATTTTCCCCATTGTCTTTATGAAGTTCAAAAAGGTTGTCTTTTATAAATAGCAAGTCGTCTTCTTTTTTCATATCAATATAAGGTACTTTACCATATGCAAGATTCCCATGTTGAAGGTTAAGGTATAAACTAAGAAAATCGTTTGTTTGAAAATCTATATATTTTTCATGAACTTCTACAACTGTATCACTTTTTTCATGCATTTTCATAGATATAAAGTCAAGTTCTTTTTTTGTTTCAAGTCTTTTTATTGTTTCAACTTTATGAATATGTTTTTTTTCATAGTTGTAGGTATAAACACGTTCTTTAGTAGAATTGTCTTTTGATGTGATTCGTGTAAACTTTAATGGAACATATACTCCATCTGTTATATTTCCCTCACTAATAAAAGTATCGATTCTATTAGAAGAAAGATATTTTACAATACCTGTACTTGTCGTAGTCGCTTGTATTTTGTAAGTTTGTTTATCGAGATTTTCTTCAAGTTTGACATTTACATAACCAATTTGACCATAGATAGAAATTCCACTTTCATAGCGTAGTTCTTCAATTGTAGTTTTGGCAAAAAGAGAAAATGTAATGACAAAAATTAATGTTAAAAAACGCATGATTACTCCTTATTTATAGTGAAAATTTTAATTTATAATAGTGTAATAAAAGTGAAATAGCTAAAATAAAGGTACCTTTAAGTATAATTCACAGATTTTATAATAAGGTGTATCAATGGCTAAGAAACGGGTATTAGTTAAGTTTTCAGGTGAAGCGCTTGCAGGTGAAGCAGGACATGGGATTGACACACAAATTTTAAACTACATATCTCAAGAGATAAAGTCACTTGTTAGTGCTGGCATTGAGGTTGGTATTGTTATTGGTGGTGGAAATATTATTCGTGGTGTTACAGCAGCACAAGATGGAATAATCAAGCGAACATCTGGTGATTATATGGGAATGTTGGCTACGGTTATTAATGGTGTAGCTATGCAAGAGGCTTGTGAGCATGCAGGACTACAAGTACGTATGCAAACAGCAATTAAAATGGAGCAGATTGCTGAGCCGTATATAAACCGTAAAGCTGTACGTCATTTAGAAAAAGGGCGTGTTGTTATTTTCGCAGCAGGAACTGGTAACCCATTCTTTACAACAGATACTGCAGCAACACTTCGTGCAGTTGAAATTGGTGCAGAAGTTATCATAAAGGCTACAAAAGTTGACGGTGTCTACAATAAAGACCCAGAAAAATATGATGACGCAATTAAATTACCAGAGTTGAGTTATGAACAGGCATTACAAGATAATATTAAAGTAATGGATGATACATCAATAGCGCTAGCTAAAGATAATCAACTTCCAATTATTATATGCGACATGTCAAAAAAGGGTAACCTTTTAGATATTTTAAATGGTAATATGGACAATTGTTCTATTGTGAAATAAGTAAATTGAAATAAAGGAAATGACTAGTATGAGAACAGAAGAATTAACAGCGAAAATTTTAAGAGAAAATCCAAAATTAGACAACTACCAGTTATCTATAGCGGTATCTAAAAGATCTGATGAGCTTTTAAATGGTGGAGTAAGTAAGTTAAATGTAGACCCTAAGAGTATTAAAGCTGCAGACTTAGCATTAATGGAAATTGCAGAAGGACTCCTTGATATAAAAGGTTTTGTGAATACAAGAAGGTAATACTAGATGGGTTTGAGCCAAATAGAAATAGAAAAAGTTAAACATATTCATGATGTTGAATCAGCATCTGAATATTTGTTTGAACAGATTCCAGCTAGCCAAACCCTTAAAAAAGCTCTTGAGTATGCCGATAAAGCGCATATAGCTCAACAAAGAAAAAGTGGTGAGCCTTATATTATTCACCCAATTTTAGTAGCAAGTATTGTCGGGTCTATTACAGATGATGAATCCATGGCAATCTCAGCATTACTACATGATGTGGTAGAAGATACAGATACTACAATCGAAGAAATACAAACCTTATTTGGCAAAGATATTGCACACTTAGTGCAAGGGCTAACAAAAATTGATTCTATTCGTCACTCAGAGTTGGCAGCATCAAGTTCAAATGAAAAGCTTATTGTATCAGCGCTTTCCTTTAGAAAAATGCTTTTAGCAAGTATTGAAGATGTACGAATTTTAGTAGTAAAGTTATGTGATAGATTACACAATATGCTTACGCTCGATGCTTTATCAGAGCAGAAACAGTTAAGAATAGCAGAAGAAACATTGGTTGTTTATGCCCCAATTGCACACCGTTTAGGTATCTCTTTTTTAAAAAATATATTGGAAGACTTGAGCTTCTCATATCTTTTCAAAGAAGAGAAAGCACATATTGATAATTACCTCGATACAAATTATCATGCAATTGAGATGAAGCTTCTAGAGTTCAAAGAATCTATAGTAAAAGTTCTTGTTAAAAATGGTTTTTGTGAAGATGATTTTGAAGTGTTGTCTCGTGTAAAGCATCGTTATTCTATTTATTTAAAAATGCAAAGAAAGGGTATTTCAATTGATGAAGTACTAGATTTACTTGCAGTACGTATATTAACTACTGATTCAGTCAAGTGTTATAATATTCTTGGACTTATTCATTTGCACTTTCAGCCTCTTTCTTCACGTTTTAAAGATTATATTGCTGTTGCAAAAGATAATGGCTACCAGACGATACATACAACAGTTTTTTCTAACACAGCTATATTTGAAGTACAAATTAGAACATACGATATGCATAAAACTGCAGAACTAGGAATTGCTGCTCATTGGAAGTATAAGAGTGGTGGTAATAATGATATAAAATTGGATTGGTTACATAATTTACAGTACCAAAATGAATCGGTAGAAGATTTTTATACGCTCATAAAAAATGATTTGTATTCAGAAGATATTTCAGTATTTTCCCCGCAAGGTGATGCATACACTTTACCTCGAGGAGCTGTTGTTTTAGACTTTGCATATGCAGTACACACTGAAGTTGGTAATAAAGCAAATTCAGCGTTAATCAACAAGACAAAAGCTTCATTATTGAGTGAGCTTAATAATGGTGACATTGTTAAAGTGAATGTAGGAGATGAAGTTATTACTCGTTGTTCGTGGATAGATGCAGTACAAACATCAAAAGCAACTTCAAATATGAGTCTTAATTGTAACGCAAGAATTAGAGAGATTAATTTAAAGTCAAGTATTTTGATTATGGCTACAGTGATGGGTTTAAAACCATCACGAATTGAGGAGTGGCTTGAGTCAAATAATTTTGAAGGTCGAGCAAATATTCCTTCAGATATTGAGTACTTTAGAAGTGTTATTGGACAATATGTGGCTGATATTAGTAAGAACAACCGTTTTAAACGCTTTTTATCCCGCCACAAATTTAAGCTCAAACCTAAGGTGATTTCTGGTTTAGAAATTTTTACAAATACAAGTATTTCTGATATTGTTTTTGATTACTGTTGTCATCCTAAGTCGGGTGATGAAGTTATGGGTTTTCTTGATAAAGGCAAAGTGCATGTACATCATAAAATGTGTGCACAAGGATACAAAAAAATAGAAGAAGAAGAACCTATGGTTTTTACTTCTTGGAAAAGTGAAAATAAATATAAATATAATCTTATTGCGTCATTGCATAATGAAAAAGGGGCACTCGCAGAATTTTTGACATATTTAGTAAAGCTCAATATTGATATTACTTCTATTGAACTAGGAAAAGACAATACACTTGATAATTTAGCTACAAAATATGTAGTTGAACTTCTAGGTAGTAAACGAAATACACATACTATTTATTATAAAGGCTACAAAGGCTACCTCAGTTATGCTGTAGGAAATACTTCTATTGTTGGAAATGGTTTTTTATTAGCATATCCAGAATACGACTTTATTGTTGATGTAAGTTATAGAGGGGCAATGAGTTTACGTGCAAACAACCAAGTAAGTGTTGCTCAAATATCTAAAGAGTGGGCTAATGGAGGTGGACATCCAAATGCTGCTGGTGGAAGAATTCTAGGCTTTAAAGAACAGTACCGTTATGACAAAGTAAAACAACAAATAGAATATTTAATCAGTGACAAAGAATCACGTGCTGGTGATTTAGAGTATAAAAAAGAAAAATAAGGTTATTGAGTATTAGAAAAGTATCTCTCTATTCCATTTGCTAGACCGTATGCTACTGTCTTTTGGTACGAAGTACTTACTAAACGTCTTGCTTCTGTTGGGTGCGATATAAAACCTACTTCAACAAGTACTGAAGGCATTTGTGCACCAACAAGTACCCAAAATGGACCTTCTCTTACTCCACCATCTTTAACATATTTATATTTCTTTTTAAGTGACCCTAACATTCCTCGTTGTAAATCAATCGCAAGTTTATTTGAAGCTACAATATTGTGCGAATTTAGCGTGTTAAGAAAACTTTCTTTTCCGTAAAAATTCATATCACTTAAATCTGCGGAGTTTTCTTTCGCTGCTACTTTTTTAGCTCGACTTGACTTAGACTTAGAAAGAAAATAACACTCAACACCTTGTGCTTTATGTGCATTTTCTTTCGCTACAGAGTTCGCATGAATAGACACAAAAATATCAGCATTCTTTTTATTTGCAAACTGTGTTCTTTTACTTAGTTTAATAAACTTATCCTTCTCTCTAGTCATGTAAACTGTATAGCCACGAGAATGTAAAATTTTCTTTAATTCCTTTGCTATAGCAAAAACAACTATTTTTTCTCGATACTTTTTATAACCTACTGCTCCAGGATCTTTTCCACCATGACCTGGATCAATAACAATCACCTTGTCTCTATCAAGACGTGTTGGCGATGTCCTTTTTGCTGCAACTGAAACTCTTTTAGTTACTTTAGACTCGTTAATTCTAATAGCAAGCTTATCTGTGCGTTTTGAAAACTTAACACGTATTTTTTCTGTATCTTCAATAACTAATCGTAAAGTATTTGGCTTGTATTGTGCTAATTTAATTCGCTTTATACCCTTTTTAGTAATTGTTTGAGAACTTTTAGACATTACTGCATGAATATCAAACACATATCTATATTTTTTATTCTTTGGGTCATATAAAGTAAAATAATTTATTTGTCTTGTAGTAAGGGCTTTGTTAAATTTTAGAATAAGTTCATCGTCAATAAATTTAATATACTCTAATGTATGCGATGATTTTGTTTTTAGTTTTTTTGGAGTATTTGTTTTAACTACAACTTTTTGGCTTGCTGTAACACTTTTTTTATAAACACTTTTGGGCTTATATGCCTTGAGCTCATTTTCATACTGTAAAACATCTATATGAAGTTTTTTTCCGCTCTTAACTATACCTTTTAGAGCAGTTATTTTAAGTTTTTCATCTTCGTTCATAATAGAACGTAAATAAAGATTTTTATAATCATTATATGCACGAAAATAATTACTCTTATTTGAAGAGTTCATAAAGCTTTCTGCACGTTTAATCGTATCTTTATCACTTAAGGCATGTACTGACAATGCTATGAATAAAACAAGGCAGATAAGGCGAAACATTAAAAGCTTATTCGCCTTGTGTAAGTTTTGTAATGAGTTCTTTTACTGAGATAAGCTCTTTAAGTCTATATCCATTTGTCCCTGAGAAAAATAATCCAGTTTCTAAATTACCATTGTAAGCATCACTTAGTCTATCTGCAATACAAAAACCAACTGCTTTTGCTTCTACACCACGATTACAAGGAGCAACACAGTTAGAAATACACTTTACTTCTGGTCCCTCTCTCTTTGCAACTAAGTGTGTTAGGTTTGTAACAACACCTTGTGCTGGATAACCAACAGGAGAAGACATAAGTTTAATATCTTCTTTTTCAGCTTTAAGAAGAACTTCTTTAAAGTTTTGATGTGCATCACATTCGTATGTACCAATAAAACGTGTACCCATTTGAACGCCACGTGCACCAAGACCCATCATCTCTTCTATATCATTTTTATCCCAAACACCACCTGCTGCGATTACTGGAATATCACCCCATAATGCAGCTTCTTCCACTACTGGAGCTACAATCATTTCAAGTTGGTTCTCAGGAAGTGTACATTGCTCGTATGTAAACCCTTGGTGTCCACCAGATTTTGGCCCTTCGACAATAACTGCATCAGGTATTCTATCGTAACGTTTCTTCCATCTTTTACAAATAATCTTTAATGCCTTTGCTGAAGAAACAATAGGGACTAAAGCTACATCAGGGTAACCCTCTGTAAATTCAGGCATGTTTGTAGGAAGACCTGCACCAGTAATAATAATATTAAAACCAGATTCGCATGCATCACGAACGACACGTCCATAGTCATTGATTGCATAAAGAATATTTGCCGCAAGTGGTCTGTCTCCACAAATACTTCTTGCACTATCATGAATAGCTTTAAAACCAGTTGGTGAATAAAAATTCATTACATCTAATGGGCGATCGGCTACATTTTTATTTGAGTATTTTTTGTCATCAAAGTATCCTGTTCCTACCGAACTAACAACACCAAGTCCACCTTCTTTAGAAACATTACCAGCAAGCTGATCCCATGAGATACCAACACCCATACCACCTTGAACAATAGGCTTTTCAATAATATGTTTACCAATTTGTAAAGACTTAAAACTCATCTAAATTACCTTTAGTTTAGCAAATTTTCTTTTTCCGACTTGAAGTACATAATCACCAGGTAATAGCTGTAACTGTTCATCGTCAATTTTAATCTGGTCTATTTTAACAGCACCTTGCTTAATATCTCTCCTAGCTTGCGAAGTTGATGGAGAAATTTTACATTCAACTAAGGCTTTTGCTATCCAGACCTCTCCTTCATGGCTAAATTCTGATATATCAGTAGGTATTTGACTTTTTTTATGCAAATTGTTAAATGCTTCTTTAGCTGCTATAGCAGCTTCTTCATCATGAAAACGCATTGTGATTTCATGTGCTAAGTCTTCTTTAACTTTTTTAGGATGTAGTGTTCCATCTAAAACACCACTTTTTAGAGCTTCAATACTTGTTAAAGATTCTGCACTAAGTAACTCATAATATCTCCACATTAGCTCATCAGATATACTCAAAATTTTTCCAAACATATCATTAGCTTTATCTGTTACACCAATATAATTTCCTAATGACTTACTCATCTTAGCAACACCATCTAAACCTTCTAAAATAGGCATCATTAGTACAGCTTGTTGTTTTTTCACTTCATAAGCTTTTTGCAGTTGTCTTCCCATTAATAAGTTGAATTTTTGATCTGTCCCACCAATTTCTATATCACTTTTTAAATGCACACTGTCATACCCTTGTAATAATGGATACATAAATTCACTTACAGCAATAGGTGTTTGCGTTTCATAACGTTTGGAAAAGTCATCGCGTTCCAACATTCTAGCAACAGTCAAATTCGATGCAAGCTCGAGCATACCAATAGCTCCAAGAGGTTCTAGCCAATCTTTGTTATATACAATATCCGTTTTACTCTCATCGAGAATCTTAAAAGCTTGTGTAGTATATGAAGAAATGTTTTGCACAATATCTTCAGATGTTAAAACCTTTCTTGTTGCAGACTTTCCTGTAGGGTCTCCAATAGTAGCAGTAAAGTTTCCAATGAGAAACTGAACCCTTGCTCCATACTTTTGAAAAACAGCAAGTTTTTGTAAAAGAACAGTATGTCCCAAGTGTAAATCTGGTGCAGTTGGATCAAAGCCTGCTTTAACAGTAAATGTTTTTCCCTCGTCAAAATATGCTACTAATAGCTTTTCTATTCTTTGGATATCAATTATTTCTGCTGTGCCTCTACTTATCTCTCTTAACGCTTCTTGTAACATTTATTATATTCCTATCTTTGTTTTATTTTAACGGTATGCATCATCAGTTCTTATGAGCTGAATAACTTTTATTTTTTCACTTATTTTCTTTCGAAGAAGATTTATATCTGCTTCTCGTGCTTCAAAACTAAGTTCACAAAATTTTGTGTAATCAGTACTGTCTTTTCCTAGTTCAATAGAAGTAATATCAATATTGAGCTTTACTAAATATGTCAAAAATTCTGCGAGTGCCCCTTTTTCATTATGCAATGACGCAATAAG
>Ga0081520_100639_pt1 | contig 11221 bp, 12 predicted proteins | sample HotLakmasection1_FD_70988 | JGI IMG/M metagenome (GOLD analysis project Ga0081520, IMG submission 70988) | Hypersaline microbial mat communities from Hot Lake, Washington, USA - Section #1 (SPADES assembly) (version 2) | ecosystem: Environmental > Aquatic > Non-marine Saline and Alkaline >... | reverse complement strand
AAGGACTGGGAAACACACCTCGAAAGCGCCATCGCCTGGCTCTTCATCGCCCATATCCGTATCGCAACGCGAAGGCTTGCAAGAGCCTGATTTCATTGACGAACGTTTTGATTCAGACTCTTAAACCAGACCGGCACGAAGATCATTTTCGTAATAATTGGGCGAGATCGTTACGCGATTAACGGTGCGGCGCGAAGCTTTTTTCGCCCCACCGAAGAAATCTGGAAAGAGGGCTCAGTCACACCTCGCGCTGACATTGGTCCAATGGTCCGGCTGGGGCTTTCACTCTGCGACTAAGAATTATCGCATCAAGCTATGGTCAAAGAGCTCGCTTCACCGAGACCCCATCCAATCCCCATAGAGCGCGGCCACCTGCTCCGGCATGTCGAGCTTCACCACGTCGATCCCCGCCGCGCGCAGGCGGTCTGCGCCGCCTGAGCCATTGGGGTGAGGATCGTCGCAAGCGTAAACCACGCGCGCCACGCCGGAGCTGATCAGGCGGGTGGAGCAGGAGGGCGTGTCGGTGGAGCGCTCGCGACAGGGTTCCAGTGTCACATAGGCGGTCGCGCCTTCGGCAAATTCGCCGGCGAAGAGCAGCGCCTGTTCCTCGGCATGGGGGCGGCCGCCCTCGGCCGTGACGGCCTGCGCAATCACCTCGTCACCATCGATCAGGACACAGCCGACGGAGGGGTTATCGCCCGTCTGGCCCAGGTTCCGCCGTGCGAGCGCGAAGGCGCGGCGCATGTTGGCACGGTCGTCGAACTTGAAGACCCCGCGTTCGAGGAAAGGCATGTCGCCTGATGTCACCTTGTGCCCGGCAGCCTCAAGCGCCTGTTCCAGCGGTGACCGAATGGACCCGTCGCTCTCGAACACCTGAACCCGTTCACCTGATCGAAACAGCGCCGCCACCTGCCCGCAAATGCCGCCGAAGCATTCCACAACAAGCCCAATCAGGGGCAAGTCGCCCGATTTTGCGCTGAATTCGAGGATGATCTCGCGTTCCCATTCCTCGGGATCGTGCAGGCGGTAATCGGCCCCAAGCGCGTGGACGCGTCCCTCAAACGGCGCGTCCACATCCGTTTGCACCCCGCCCAGATGATCCATCAGCCAGTCCCAGTCGAGGGACCGGTCAAAACCGATCACGCCGGAGAAATAATAAGTCACGGCAGGGCGGGCAGGTCGGTCGCCCGCTGGGCATCGAGGTATCGCGCCGAGACCGGCTTCAGCCCGGCGTCGAGTTCGATCAGAAGCGGATTGCCCGTCGGGATTTCGACGCCGACAATCTCGTCGTCCGGCACGTTGAACAGGTGCTTCACGATGGCGCGCAGCGAGTTGCCATGCGCGGCGATGAGGAGGTTCTTCCCGGCCTCGATTTCCGGCGCAATGGTCGCGTTCCAGTAGGGCAGCACGCGTTCCAGCGTGAGCTTCAGGCTTTCGGTCTGGGGCACGTCAATCCCGGCATAGCGCCGGTCATTGCCCGGATCGAACTCTGCGCCCTTCTCCATTTCCGGCGGCGGAACGTCATAGGAGCGCCGCCAGATCTTCACCTGTTCTTCGCCATGCTTCTCGGCGGTCTCGGCCTTGTTGAGCCCGGTCAGGCCGCCATAATGGCGCTCGTTCAGATGCCAGTCCTTTGTGGTCGGCAACCAGGCGAGCTGCATCTCCGTCAGGGCGAGCCAGAGCGTGCGGATCGCGCGCGTCTGGACGCTGGTAAAGGCTGCGTGCCACTCAACACCGCTCTCCTTCAGGAGGGCACCGGATTTCTTCGCCTCTTCCTCACCCTTGCCGGTCAGGTCCACGTCCCACCAGCCGGTGAAGCGGTTTTCGAGGTTCCACTGGCTCTGGCCGTGGCGGATGAGGGCGATGCGGGTCATCGTGCTGTGTTCCTTCATGTGTTCAGGCGTCTGCAAGTGCGTTCACGGTCTTGATCAGTTCAACAAGCGCGAGGATGACATGGTAGCCGGTGGAGGCGGGCATCTTCTCGCCGCGCGGCGTGCCATCGGCTTCCAGATGGTCGATCCAGCCGCCCTCGCTCGTCAGGTGCTCGTCGAAAAGCTGGTCGAAGGCGGTCACGGCAAGCGCCCCGGCATGCGGATGGCCGGCCTTCAGCATGGTGAGATGGGCCTTCAGCGCCTCGGTCTGGACCCAGCTGCGACGTGAGGTGTCCACCGGCGCACCGGAGCGGCGCACGCTCATGCAAGGGTGGCCGGTCGCGTCCAGTGTCGACAACGCGAAACGATAAAGCCCGACTGCGGCTTCGGGCAGCGCCTGACCGGATGCTTCGGCATGGGCGTTCAGCAGCCAGACCCATTCGAAATGATGCCCCGGTTCGACCACATCATCCTTGTCGCCCGACAGGCGCAGCCAGTCAGCGGCGAAATGCTCGCCAAGCGTGCCCGTGGCCGGATCATGGAACCTTGTGTCAAACAGGCCCTTCAGCGTGTGGGCGAGTTCAAGCGCCCCGGATTCCGAGGTGTGCTCGTAGAGCGCAAGACACGCCTCGAAGAGATGCATGTGCGGGTTCTGCAGGCGGTAGGGTGGGCGCGGCAGGGCTTCGGCGAAGCCGCCATGCGGATCGGCGAGCTGGCTCTGAACGGCCGAGAGCGTCGTACGCGCCAGGGCCGAGGCGCGTTCGGCCTCTTCACCGGGGAGCGCGCCACTGGCATGTGCGCAGGCGAAGACGGCGAAGGCGGTGTCATAGAGATCGGCCGTCTCGTCGCTGAGCCCGCCTTCGAAACTGATGCGCTTTCCGAACAGCCCGTCAGGCCGCCGACAGCGCGTTTCCAGCACGTCGAGCCCCTGCAGGATCAGTTCCCGCGCCCGCTCGGGCTTCCAGCCCATGCGCATTGCGACCGTGTAGACATAGGTCTGGCGGCCCTGCACACGCACCCGGCCGAGTTCCTCCGGGATCGGCCTGTGCTTCATGTCGAGGCTTTCAAGGAACGCTCCGTCCGAGGAGATGCCCTCATCCGCCCAGAGCGGGAAGCAGGCGTCCATCATCCAGCTTTCAGCCTCGCGCGCGCGGCGTTCCAGTGCGTTCGAGCCCATGCCAGCCCCTCTTTGCGGTTCCTGCGGTCCGGTGACCGGCTTCAGATCGGCGGAAAATCAGCTTCCATCTGACAATACCGCTGCAAGCCCCTCGCCAAATCGGTTCGGGGCTTGCTATCAGGGGCCAGATGATTTGACCAGTTGGCGCGCGGCGGCAAAATGCAGCCCCGCTTGCCAGCCTTCGAGGTTCCATGCCCGACAAGCTCTTCTATCCGCTCATGTTTGTTCTGGCCGGTCTCCTGGTTGCGTCGGGCCTGATGCCTGCGATGGACCGGAAACCTTCCGGCTCGGTCAGTTTTTCGGCCGCGGAGGCAGAGGCCGGCTACCAGCAACTCGTGATCGAGGGCGATGAACTCTACAAGATGGTTGCCGGCGGCGAGGCCAAAATCGCATTTGTCGAGACGCCTGGCGGCTTGCAGGCGGTCATCACCGCCGGTGCGGGCATGCTGGAGGAAGATCCGATACGCGGGCCGCATTACAGGCTCGCCGCCGATGCGGAAAATGTCTTCCAGGGCAAGCGCGTGCGCGTCACGGTGCGGGCGAAGCCCGGCGCGTTGCGCGGCGCGAGCCAGCTGCGCATGAACTACTCCACCGGACGCCAGGGCGAGTCCGGCTGGATCGTGCGCGATCTGAGGCCGGATTTCACCGAGGTCAGCTTCGAATTCCTCGTGCCGGCCAAGGATTCAGACGAACTCACAAATGACTATCTCGCCATCCGACCGGTCGTGCCCGACAAGACGCGAGAGCTCATCATCGACCGGATCGTGATCGAACGGGTGAGCGGAGGGGCGGCGTCATGACCGAGACGGTTGTTGCGCGCGCCACTGTCGACGCTGTCGCCGTCGGCCGCCGGGTCGTGGAGGTCGAAGCCCGCGCACTTCAACTGCTTGCCGAAGCGATCAATGGCGAATTTGCCACCGCCGTCGAGGCCATGGAGGCCGCGCAGGGCCGCATCACCTGCGCCGGCGTCGGCAAGTCCGGCCATGTGGCGCGCAAGATCGCTGCGACGCTCGCCTCTACCGGCGCACCGGCGCAGTACGTCCATCCGACCGAAGCGAGCCATGGCGACCTCGGCATGATCGCGCCGGGCGACGTGATCCTCGCCCTCTCGAAATCCGGAGAGACACAGGAACTCTCCGATCTCATCCACCATGCCAAGCGTTTCGGGATCCCGCTTATCTCTCTCACCGGCACGCCGGGCTCGACGCTCGACAAGGCGGCTGACATCGCGCTTGTCATTCCCGATGCGCCGGAGGCCTGCGGCGAGACGCGCGCGCCGACCACATCGACCACGCTGATGATGGCGATGGGCGATGCGCTGGCCGTCGCCCTGCTCGAACGCCGTGGCTTCACGGCCGAGCATTTCAAGACCTTCCATCCGGGTGGCAAGCTCGGTGCCATGCTGCGTCGGGTGTCGGACCTGATGCATACCGGCGAGGCCCTGCCACTGACACTGACCGGCACACCGATGGGCGAGGCGCTCGAAGTGCTTTCAGCCAAGGGTTTTGGATGCATTGGCGTGATCGCGCCGACCGAGGAACTGATCGGAATTGTCAGCGACGGCGATATCCGGCGGCTGGTCGCGCAGGGACGGATGGCCACCACCATCGACGATGCGATGACGCGCGGGCCGGTCGTGGCAAGCCCGGACATGCTGGCTCCCGCCGCGCTGAAACTCATGAACACGAGGAAGATCACACAGCTCTTCGTTGTCGCCGACGAAAAGCCTGTCGGCGTCATTCACATGCACGACTTCCTGAAGGCCGGCGTGGCCTAGGAGGCAGCATTGCTTGATCTCCGCAGGCCGAATTCCGCAGACCCAATCGCATCCGCGCTGGCAGCGGCGCGTCAGGCGTGCTGAACTGCCGACATGAAGACCGCGCTGCATATCCTTGTCATCGGCTGTTCCGGCCAGCTCGCCCAGGCCCTGGCAATGCTCACACGCGGGCAGCGCGACATCATCCTGACCTGCCGCGGACGGCCCGACACCGACATCACCGACCGGGGCTCGCTCGAATTCGCGATTGACGATGTCGCCCCGCACATCGTGGTCAACGCGGCCGCCTGGACCGATGTGGACGGCGCGGAAAAGCACCGCGAGGAGGCGCTGGCCGTCAACGCCACAGGCGCGCGCTATCTCGCCGAACTCACCGCGCACTTCCATCTTCCGCTGATCCACGTCTCCACCGACATGGTGTTCTCCGGCGAGGGAAGCACAAGCTTCCAGGAGGATGACGAGACCGATCCGGTCAACTGGTATGGCGAGACCAAGCGGCGCGGCGAGCTTGCGGTTGCGGGTTTCAATCCCAAGCACCTGATCCTGCGCACAGCCTGGATCTACTCGCCCTGGGGAAAGAATTTCGTCGCTTCCATCCTGCGTCTCGCCGCTGACCGTCGCCACATCAATGTGGTCTCGGACCAGATCGGCCAGCCCACAGATGCCCGTGACGTGGCACGCACCATCCTTTCGCTCGCCCTCGAGATGAACCGGGCCGAACGCTCTGATCCGCGCTGGGGCATCTATCATGTGGTGGCCGATGGCCATGTCAGCCGCGCCGGACAGGCGCGCACGATTTTCGAAACGAGCCGCGCGCTGGGCGGACCCTTTGCGGAGGTGAATGAGGTCGAGAGCTGGGCCTATCGCACGCCTGCACGCCGGCCGCTTCACGCCGTCATGCCAACGACGAAGCTGTTCGAGACTTTCGGCCTGCGCATGCCACACTGGAAGGCCCCCATGCAGGCCTGCGTGAAGAACATTCTGGAGCGTAGCGGGCTTATTCGCTGAGGGGCGTTATTCGAGCTGACGCCGTTGGCGCGTCGCGGCCTCCGCACACAAGGATTACGAACGACGAGGATTGGCCCTCGCCTTCCGTACCTGATTGACCGGAAATGGGAGTTTCGTTCGCGATCTCTGAAATGCGTCGACCGGGGTGAACCGGATTCGGTGCGCGCTGCGCCTTTGAAAACAAGCCCGACTTTCGGGGCGACACTTTCAGAGGAAACATCGACATGTTGAAATTCTTCACCTCCCCGTCCGGTCGGATGAGCCGTCGCGCCTATCTGGCCGAGTATGCTGTGCCTTTCAGCGTCCTGAATGTGCTCACCTTTTCCATGATCAGCGGCGTGGAAGACGCGCACATCATCATGCTGACATTGAGCACGGCCACGACTTTGCTCGGGATCGCGCCGGGTATCCGACGGTTTCACGATCACGGGCTGTCGGCCTGGAAATTCGGGCTTCTGCAGGCCGGCATGTATTTCTCCGCGGTTACGTTCCTGTTCTTGACCTTCAACGATTTGAACTATGGTATTTGGTGGCATATGCAAATGCTGACGGGATCGCTGTCTTTCACGCTTGGCGTGGACTTGATTATGCTGCTCAGTTTCACCCCCGGCGACCAGAGTGACAACGAATACGGGCCCGATCCCGTGGCTGAGCACCGGAGAATGATGGCTGGAATCAGAAAATCAAAAGCGTGAGGAGATGTAGAGACAAGCGCCCCTGATCCTGGATCCGAAACTCAAACGCCGCCCCACGCCATCCACACCTCAGCTGTCTTGAGGGCAAAAAGAGGGCTACTGCGGATAGAAACTCAGCGTCGCCCGAACCTGTTCGATCCTTGCAATTGTCATCGGATCAGCGAGGCCGGTGACAGCAGCCGGCCGCCAGCGGCGCTGGAAGGCGGTGAGGATGGCGCCGAGTTCGGCGTCGAAATCGGCGGTCTCGGGGACGCTGTAGCCAATCTCGCGCAGGCTGTCCTTCAGGCGCAGGACAGGCGGTCCGGAATCGCGGGGGCCGAGGCCGGTGCCCCAGACATTGGCGCGCACGTTCTCATCTTCTGGCGGCCAGATGCCGATGCCGGCGCGGGCGAGCCGGTCCCAAGGAAAATGCTCGCCCGGATCGGCCTTGCGCGCGGGGGCAATGTCTGAATGCCCGACAATACGCGCGGCGGGGATGTCGTGACGCGCAAGAATGGCCTTGCAGAGCGAGATCACGCCAGCAATCTGCACATCAGGATAGGGCGGCAGCGAGCCGTCTTTCTTAGGCCAGTCATGCCCGCCATTCACGATCTCCACGCCGATGGAATGTGAGTTCAGATCCTCGTCGCCCTGCCAACTCGCCACACCTGCATGCCAGGCGCGTTTTTCCTCGACCACGAGTTGCACGACCGTGCCGTCTTCCCAGACCATGTAATGCGCCGATACCGAGCTTTGCGGGTCGCGCATGCGTTCCAGCGCGGCCTCGCCGGTCTCCATGCCGGTATAGTGCAGGACCAGCATGTCGATGGCGTGCGTGCGCTCATTGAAATTGGGGGAGGGGGCTTCGCTGAGCCTCATACCGCAATCTCCGGATCGGGTTTGACCTTCGCCTTCTCGCTCCGTAGCGCGATGATCAGGACACCTGAGAGCGAGACGAGCGCACCGATCACCAGCTGCAGCGTCAGCGGCTCACCCAGAATGGTGACGCCGATCAGTATGGCCAGAAGCGGCGCCATGAGCAGCATGGGCGAGATCAGGCTGATGTCGTGGCGCTTCAGCAGCACGTAATAGGCCGAATGCCCGAAAATGCTGACCGCCAGGACGGCGAAGGCGGTCGCGATCCAGACCGCCCAGCCACCTGCAGCAAACGCGTCCCAGCCGCCGGTTTCAAGCAATCCCGAAAGCAGTGCCAGCGGCAGGACCGATAACAGCCCGACCCAGGCCTGAAGCCTGAGCGGCGGCAAGGGGTCGATCTGCTTCATCAGTATGGAGGCGATGGCTCCGGTCAGGGCCGAGCCCGCCACCAGAATGACACCGAGGCTGAGCGAAAATTCCTGCGGATCGACAGAGATCACCATCACCCCGGCAAAGGCCATGATGATGCCGAGCGTGCGCCGCCAGGCGATCCGTTCTCCCAGAAAGATCACCGCGAGCACCGTGCTGAACGGCATGCCGAGTTGCACCGCCACCGCCGCGCTCGACGCATCCGCAAGCGTCAGCCCCATGAAGAGGAGCGCGAAATGCGCCGCGCCGACCCCCATGCTGATCAGGAACAGCCGCCCTAGCTGGCGCGGCACGGGTCGGAGCGCCCAGACGAGAAACAGACCGACCAGTCCGAACCGCAGTGCCGCAAAGAAGAGCGGCGGCACGGCCATGTCCTGCACCACCCATTTCGTGACGGGGATGTTCGTGCCCCAGACAAAACAGACACCGAGCAGGAGAAGAAAATCGCGTGGGGGCATGATCTCGCGCCATAGCAGCTAATCTCGCGGCGCGATATGTCCCGCTGCGTCACCCCAGAGCATGCTCCAGACCAAGCTCGCCCTTCGTGCGATACACCCAGCGTGCGACCGATGGAAACTCCTCAAGGTCGAAACCGCCCTGCGGGGCCGTGCTGCGATCTCCTCAGGGATCGTCAGGGTATCTTGCCCATCAGAGACGTTTTCCATCACTTCCCGTCAAGCGGCTTCGCGCTTGTCCCCCTTGATCTCGCCCGCAAATGGCGCACCCTCGCCCATGACAGAAAAGAGGGAGGAGACCGCCATGTCACTGGCAGGAAAGACGCTTTTCATCACCGGGGCGAGCCGGGGCATCGGGCTGGAGATCGGCAAGAAGGCGGCCGCCGACGGGGCGAATATCGTCATCGTCGCCAAGACCTCGGAGCCGCACCCGAAGCTCCCCGGCACCATCCACACTGCCGCCGAAGAGGTCCGCGCGGCGGGCGGACAGGCGCTGGCGGTGGTCTGTGACATCCGCGACGAGGAGGCGGTGGAACGCGCGGTTTCCATGGCGGTGGAGGAGTTCGGCGGCATCGATATCCTCGTCAACAACGCCTCCGCCATCTCGCTCACCCCGACCGAGGCCACACCCATGAAGCGCTATGACCTGATGCACCAGGTCAATGCCCGCGGCACCTATCTCTGCTCCCAGAAGGCGCTGCCCTGGCTGAAGAAATCCACCCATCCCCACATCCTCAATATGTCACCGCCGCTCGACATGAGCCCGAAATGGTTCGGTCCCCATGTCGCCTACACCATGGCGAAGTACGGTATGAGCATGTGCGTGCTCGGCATGGCGGAGGAGTTCCGCGAGTACGGCATCGGCGTCAACGCGCTCTGGCCGCTTACGGCGATCGACACGTCGGCTGTGCGCAATGTCCTCGGAGGTGATGCCATGGCGAAGGTCTCCCGCCTGCCGCAGATTCTCGCCGACGCAGCCTACGCCATCCTCTCGAGTGACCCGAAGACCTGCACCGGCAATTTCTTCATCGACGAGGAGGTGCTGCGCGACGAAGGCGTCACGGATTTCTCCCGCTATGCCCATGAGGGCGTTGAGGAATTCGCCGCTGACTTCTTCGTCCCCGATGAGGTGTTCGAGCGCTCGCCGACGAGGGTGATGAGACCTTTCTGATCCCCTGCGCATTTCAACTGCGACAGCCTCTCAGCAATCTGCGGCAAATCATGTAGAAGGTCAGCCGGAGCTGCTGGGAGCGGCCGGGCGAGCTTGGGAGCGAGACATGGGCATCTGGATCTGGTGGATCTTGCCGGCGGTGGCCGGACTGATCGGGGCATTGCTGCTGGTCGGCGGCATGGGCAAGCTGATTGGCCTGCGCATCGGCACAGGACTGGCGCGCATCCTGCTCGGCGCGGCGTCTTTGGGCATTGCCGGGGTTGTCGCCTTTGCCGGGCTGAACCTGCAGACCTACAAGCGCCTGACGCTGGAACGTCCGGTCGCAAAGATCGTTTTCACGGCCACCGAAACGCCGGAGGTGATCCGCGCCGACATCGCATATGACGATGGCGACACGGCGAGTTACGACCTGCGCGGCGATGAGTTCACGCTGCGCGCCCGCGTCATCAAGTTCAAGCCGATGGCGACGATTCTCGGCTATGACAGCGTCTACAAGCTCGACCGTCTGGAGGGTGGTTATGAAGCCGATGAGGGCGAAAACGTGATCCGCGTCGTGGTGCGCCTGTCGGAGGAGCCCGGCATCGACGTCTTCGAGCAGATCCGCGAACGGGGCTGGAATTCCGAGAATATCGATGCGAGCTACGGTTCGGCGGTCTACAATCCGATGGCCGACGGGCTCAGCTACACCATCAAGATGAACCAGTCAGGCCTCGAGGCCGAACCTGCCAATGCGAAGGCCAGGCGCGCCGTCGGCACCGGGCGATAGCGCTCAATTGCGTGCCGGGTAGATACCCTGCAGCGCAATACAACGGGTGAGCTTCGCGCCGTCGCGGCTATCTGCGCCGGAGCCCTCTTCAGGGGGTAGTGTGACACGCTCAATCTTCATGCTTGAAGCGCGGTCATTGAAGTCCCGTCCGATCAGGCAGCTCTCTTCACCCGTAAGCGTCACCGATGCGCCGTCGAGATTTGGCCCGTCATAAAGTGTGACTTTCCAGCCGGGCGAAAGCCTCAGCGAACTCATGTCATTGTCCCGGAGCGCCGCCGGCAGATCGTCTGCGCGGTATTCCCCCAATCCCATGGGCACTTCCCAGCCGGTGAAAGCGCAATGCTGGTAGAACCGCGCCTCGCCACCGGTATTCTGTTGCGCCGGGGAGGACGATTTCACCCGCAAATCGGGAAGGGCGAACGTCTTGCGCCCATCGCCGCCATAAGCGGTGCCGAGCAGGCTGAAGAGAGCCTGATTTTCCGACACGGACAGCTTCTGGCCCTCCGCCTTGGCCCAGCCACGCGGGCAGTAATTGAAACCAAACTCGCGCACCTCGCCGATCATGGCTTCTTGCGCGGACATGGCCGGTGCCGAAAGGCTGAGCATCGCGCCGACACTGGCACCTGCAAGGATTTTTCTGACAAGTTTCACGATTGTCCTCCCACACTTTTGCACAACGTGCGCCGGAAAACCTGGCCACGCAAGCTGAAAGACCCCCTGAGCGCTTACCCGCACCCGCGAGTGGGAGAGGGGAAGCAAGTTGCAAAACCTGTCCCCCTCCCTCCGCACCTGGGCGATACTCACATGCATGAGCCGCTCAGACATCCTCTCCTTCCATGCCGCCACACCGATCTGGTTCTGGCCGGTCCTGATGTGGAATCTGTACTGGATGCGGCGCTATCTGGACCGCGCGGCGGAGACGCAGCGCTTCCTCGTGCGCATCCGCACCGATGGCCGGGGACGGCTCTATCTCGAATGGATCGCGAAGCCCGAGCGCCCTTCGCCATTCGACTTATC
>Ga0081520_100637_pt1 | contig 11246 bp, 12 predicted proteins | sample HotLakmasection1_FD_70988 | JGI IMG/M metagenome (GOLD analysis project Ga0081520, IMG submission 70988) | Hypersaline microbial mat communities from Hot Lake, Washington, USA - Section #1 (SPADES assembly) (version 2) | ecosystem: Environmental > Aquatic > Non-marine Saline and Alkaline >... | reverse complement strand
GTGCGATCGCCCTTCCGTTCCAGCAACGCATTGGTGGCGACGGTGGTGCCCATCTTCAATGCGGCGATTTCCTCAGCGGGAATGGCATCGTCCGTCGCCAGGCCCATCAGGTCGCGGATGCCTTGCAGGGGGGCGTCGGGGTAGCGATCGGGGTTCTCCGACAGCAGCTTGTGGACGACGAGTTGCCCATCAGGACGCCGCGCCACAATATCGGTAAAGGTGCCACCGCGATCGATCCAAAATTGCCACCGTGCCATGTGTTCGACCCCCAGAATCCAATACCGTCCGTGTGATCATTATTGGTCAATTTCTGGGAAGCCGGGGCAATTTGCCATCGATTCGGTAACGTTAGAGTGATGGCCTGTAGGAGGCACCGATCGCGATGTTTTCCCCACTGCTGACACAATCTCCGGAAGCGGGCACCGAACAACGGGTGCTGCTGCATGGTGTGGATTGGGAGCAGTACACCGCGCTGCTGGAGGTGTTGGGGGACAATTTTCCGACGCTGCGCCTGAGCTATCTGGAAGGCACGCTAGAAATCATGACCAACTCTCCAGAACACGAAGATCTGAAAAAGATGATCGGGATGTTGGTCGAAGCTTATCTACAAGAAACGCGCACTCGCTTCCATGCGGGTGGCTCGACTACGTTTCGCAAAGCGGCCAAACAGCGGGGATTGGAGCCGGATGAATGCTACTGTCTGGGCGCGAAGAAAGAGTTTCCTGATCTGGCGATCGAGGTGGTCGTTACCAGTGGTCTAGTAGACAAGCTGGAGATTTACCGGGGCTTGGGCGTTGCTGAAGTGTGGCAGTGCCAAGCGGGAAAATTTTCGATTTATCATCTCCGTCCCAATGGTTATGAGTTGTTGGAAAACAGTGAGCTGTTGCCTGATTTAGATTTGACGCTACTCGCAGCCCACGTCCAACCAGAAAACCAATTTGATGCCGTGATGGATTTTCGTGCAGCCGTTCGCCCCGTGTAAGGATGAGGCAGTCTCGAAATAACCATTCGGTTGATCCAATGAGTTCGTGAATAGTGATGACTAAAGGGGCTGTACTCCATAATGAAATTGATAAAAACTAATACTATTTCGTAGACAGTTAAGCCTATGACAGCCGTTACGCTTACCCACGATCGCCTTGGCCAGACCTTTACCGCCATCCTGTACTGGGAAGAAGACGTTTATGTGGCAGAGTGCCCAGAGGTGGGAACGGCCAGTCAGGGGGAAACCATTGAAGAAGCCCTGACTAATTTGCAAGAGGCGACTGAATTATATCTGGAAGAATTTCCCATGCCGACGGTGACCCGACGGTTAATTACCACGTTTGAGGTGCCTCGTGCCCAAACTACCGAGAGCTAAGGCTAGTGAAGTGATTCGGGCACTAGAGCGACTGGGATTTGTGCAAATCCGGCAGAAGGGTAGCCATATTGTGATGAAAAAGCGAGTATTTCGGAAAACAGACCCTCCAGAAGAAACCGAAATTGGCTGTGTTGTGCCTTTGCACCAAAAAACGCTAGCCGTAGGCACTCTGAAAAGCATTCTTAAGCAAGCAGGCGTCACCGTCGAAGAATTCATCGAAAACCTTTAAGGCAGCAGGCACATTCGCTGCTAACCGTTCCAGGGCGGCCACCTGCTCACCAATCGTCTCATAATGGGTACAGAGACGCTGTGATTTGCCATGATTGCCATTCCAGAACCTCATTCCATGACCGTTGAAGCTTACCTGGCGTGGGAACCGCATCAGGAACTGCGGTATGAGTTTGTGAATGGCACTGTCTACGCCATGACCGGGGGCACGGTGCCCCATAACGATATTGCGATTAACCTGCTCACGGCGCTACGTCCCCACGTTCGTGCTCAGGGCTGCCGCATCAATATTGCGGATGTCAAAGTCCAGGTGACGCCCTCGGTTTACCGTTATCCCGACTTGGTGGTGAGCTGCGACGATCGCGACCAAACCGCCGTCAAAGCCATTCAGTTTCCCAAGCTGATTGTCGAAGTGCTGTCTGCCAGTACAGAAGCCCGCGATCGCGGCGAAAAGTTCAAGGAATATCGGACCATTCCGAGTCTGGAAGAATATGTGTTGATCAGCTCCACCCAGGTCAATGTCGAGATTTATCGTCGGGGAGAAGGGCGATTGTGGTTATACACCGCTTATCAAATAGGTGATACGGTGCCATTGGCGAGTCTTGGCCTTGAGTTACCTATCGCCCAACTTTATGAAGCAGTGAACTTGCCAGAGTAACCTTACAAATCATTCAACCGAATGTCATCGCCAGTCATGTCGGTATGGTAGACCAGCGTTTCGCCGTTGCCCTCAACGACGGCCCGCCAGCCAAAAATGGCAATCTCGGTGCAGGGGGTGCCGGGTGCTTCGACGCCCAGACAGCCATCCCATACGCGGGGTTCTGAACGGGTAACCTGTAGCTGCTCGGCAGGCATCCCCGATTCAGAAGCAGCCAGGTTGATGACTTTTTCACCAATCGAAGGCGGTAAATTATTTTCCAGCGTCGATCGCCGAATCACCTCTCCCCGCTCGTCCGTGCGGTAAAAATAGCTCTGGTCATTGTGCACGACTTCGAGCTGCCAGCCCGGCACCAATGCCTGCAAACACAGCTCATTGAGCTGGCCTAACCCCAAGCAGCCATCCTGCCAAACTTCCTGGTTAAAGCGGAGAATGCTGAGTGCTTCGACGGGCACGTTCAAATCTTCAGCGGCGAATTCGAGGACGCGATCGCTCACCAGCTCCGGTACCATTTCCGGCGGCATCGTGGTCTCCATGTCAGGGCGATCGGGAGCATCCTGATCCGTTCCGCCTGGGACGACGCATCCGGCGGCAAGACCAACCACCAGAGCAATACTGACCAATCCAACTGAATGCAACCGCCGACCTCGCCGGATGCGTAACCAAGTCGTGTTATCCATCTTGATATCCTCGATGCCCGGTATGAAGAGCTATGTTAACCAGATAAAAGGAAATGTCATCTACTATACGAATTATGCCGTTTGAATATCCCCGCACCATTCGATTTGCTGATACGGATGCGGCTGGGGTGGTGTACTTCGCCCAAATCTTGAGCATTTGTCATGAGGCGTATGAGGCATCGTTGCAGGCGTCAGGGATTGAGTTACGGCAGTTTTTTAGCCGGGGAGCGATCGCCGTTCCCATTATCCACACGGCTGCTGACTTTCGCCGACCGCTGCTGTGTGGCGATGCGATTACGGTGCAGCTCACGCCGACCCAAACGGGGAACGACAGCTTCGAGATTCAGTACGAAGTGTTGCAGGCAGAGGGAAAGGTGGCCGCGATCGCCTCGACCCGCCACGTTTGCATCGACACCGCTACCCGTCAGCGCCATCCCCTGACGCCGGAGTTGACCCAGTGGTTACAGCGGTGGAGCCCAGCTGAGTCAGCACCCACTGACGCAACGCCGCTCGATTAAGCTTGCCCTGGTCATTGCGCGGCAAATCTGCCCGCACCAGCCACCGCTTGGGGATTTTGTAGGGACTCAGTTGAGACTGTAGCGCTGGGCGCAGGTCAGGTTCCGGATCCTGCTGGCTGGTGACTACGGCCACGACCTGTTCCCCCCAATCGGCATCAGGCACGCCTAGCACCGCACAATCTTGCACCCGTCCGGTCGCCAAAATTGCCGCCTCCACTTCCTCGGGCAACACTTTTTCGCCACCGGTGATGATCAGCGTCTGGGCGCGTCCTACAACTTGCAAAAAGCCCGCTGCGTCCAGATAGCCCAAATCCCCCGTTTGCCAGGGAGCCGCGATCGCAGTATCGCCCACCGCCAGGGCCAGGGATGAGGCGGCGATCGCAATGCTGCCAACCTGATTAGCGGCCAAAACGTTGTCAGCATCATCCAAAATCTGTAACTGGGCATGGGGGAGCGCGCGACCGCTGCCGGTGCGCCCCGCCAGAAACTCCTGGGGTAGCAGCGTGGCGACTTGCGCAGCGGTTTCGGTCATGCCGTAGGTGGGCGCGAGGGGCAGTTGCAGATCCCGCGCCGTTTGCAGCAGGCTGGGCCACGGGGGCGCACCGCCTAACAAGATGGCGTGGAATTGTTGTAACCAGGGCACAAAATCGCGATCGCTCGCCAACAACCGCTGCAACTGCGTCGGCACCAGAGAAAGAAAGCGGTGAGGCGTAGGCTTGGCCAGGGTGGGGGGCAATGGTCCCGCTGCCAACAGTTCACGAAACGGCTGCACCCCCAATTGCCCACCGGCAAGCAGACACCGCAGCGCCTGCATCAGCCCGCTAACGTGATACAGCGGCAATACACAATAGGCATTCACCGGGGCGCAGTCAAAGTGCTGGCAAAATCCCTGCACCGAGGCCACCAGCGTGTTCCAGGTGTGAACGGCGAACCGGATGTCGCCCGACGAACCGCCTGTGGGGATGTGGATGGTGGTAGCTGGGTAGCTGGGTGGCTGGGTGGGCAAGGTTGGAGAGATTGGTGAGGCATCTTCTAGAGTTTGAATGTGGGAGGGCTTTGCTCTGCCCGGAGGGTAGTTTGAATTTTGAATTTCTTCTGTGCTTTGGATAGCTGCGGGCACCGTCCCGATGACGAAATCGGGCTGGCACTGTGCCGCGACCTGCGACCATTCCCGCGTGCCCCATTGGGGATGCGCCAGCCAGACGCGACCGGGCTGCTGCACAGCGGCCAAAAATGCGGCCAAAAACCGCACCGGGTCGGGTTCTGCTAACAGTACCTCGCCCGGTTGCATCGTCTGGAACTGAGCCTGAAACGTCGCTAGCTGCGACCAGAAGGCATCGGCCCCCGTCGCCACCAGCCAGGATTCTCCCCGGCGTTGTGCCAGAATTTCGGCAGGGGTCACAGCCGCGCCCATAGTGCCGCCTCGCTGAGACTGGCCCAATCATCGGCGAACCAATGACTCACACCAAACCCCAACGCTCGCTGGGGAAGGCCCGCTGCCCACGATCGCTGCGCTAGCTCCAACGCCCGATTTCGCCCCACCGGAGTTGCTAACGCCGACGAAAACACAACATCGAGGCGATGCCGCAGGCAAAAATCAAGCAGCTGTTGGGGATCGCCCGCGATCGCCGGTTTCACCACATACACCCCGCGATCGCCCACTTGCTGATACACCCGCTGCAACTGCTGCAACGTCGCCACCGACTCATCCAGAGCGATCGCGGTCTGGAATCGTCCGGCGATCTGCGATAACCAGTCCAGTATGGTCGCAGGCGGCAGGGGCTGTTCTAAAAATTCAATGGTGATGGGAGCGCGATCGCACGCCGCTAACCAAGTTGCTGCCGCGTCAGGCGTCAGTCCCCCATTGGCATCCAGCCGCAGCCGCAGCTCCGGCGGCACCGTCTCCACCAATTTTTGAAACAGGGCTAGCTCCTCCGCAACGGCGACAACCCCAATTTTCCACTTAAACGTGCGATGCCCCCGCTGCCAGAGCGATCGCCAACCCTGCAGCGCCCCCGCCCCCGTCGGCAACAGCGCACACATGTCACGAGGTGCATCACCAAAATTTTCCAGCGGCCAGTCCCTCTCCCAAGCTTGGGAGAGGGATTGAGGGTGTAGACGCAAAGCGGCTTCTCGTGAGAGTGGGCTGACCGCACTAAACCCGAATTGGCAAGCGGGCAGATTGTCCGGAATCTGGTCAATTTGTTCAGGGGCAAAGTGACGGGGGAAGCGATCGCAAAACGCCCGCGCCTGTGCCTGCGTCTCCGTCCCAAACCAGGGAATCGGCGCAACTTCCCCAAACCTGACTTGCCCCTGCTCATCCTCAAAGCGCAGCAGCAGCCCTGTCCGCTTGGCCCAGAGACCGTGGGCCGTTTGCAACGGTTGGCAAAAGGGGCGGCAATAGGGCCGAAAATCAAACCGCAGCATCAGCCACCCAGCGGGATCACCAGTCCCAAACTCAGCAACATGCCGCTCCAAAAGTGAAACCCGATCGCGTAAAACTTGGCATTAAACACTTTCTCTGGCTGGTCGTGGGAGGTCAGCACATGGCGCGACAGCCGCCCCGCCGACAGACCGCTCACCACGGTGATCAAAGTCCAGCGGGGAAAATATCCCGCGATCGCGCCGATTACCACTAATCCCAACACCAGCCCACACAACCAGGGCACCAGTTGGGCGCTGCGTCGGGTGCCGAGGCGAACGATGGGCGATCGCTTGCCTGCGGCAATGTCATCATCCACCTGATGAAAGTGGGAGCACAACAGCACCAGCGAAGTCGTGATGCCGATGATTACCCCCGCCACCTGACTGCCCACCGACCAAGCCTGGGTCTGACTGTAGTATGCGGCTCCCACCCCCAACGGCCCAAAGGCAAAAAAGCAGAGCACTTCCCCTAAACCCTGATACCCCAGACGAAAGGGTGGACCCTGGTAGGCGTAGCCCAGCAAACAGCAGAGCAGAATGAGAAAGAGCACCGTCGGGTCTTGCTGCCGCAGGGCGATCGCCAAAATTCCCGTGATGCCCAACGCTAAACAGCCATTACCAATGGCGAAAATCAGCCGCTTATTCCGCGTCAGATTTACCAGCGAATGATGCTTGTTGACATCAATGCCCGTTTCCGAATCAAAGACATCGTTGCAGAGATTCTCCCAAACCAAGATCAGCACGGCGGACACCATAAATTTGAGAAAGATGCCTCCATCCAATCGTTGGGTTTCCGCAAAGGCCACGCAGCTCCCCACCAAAATCGGCATGATCGCCACGCTGTACATGGGGGGTTTGAGCGCCGCCAGCCACAATTTTCGCTTGTGTGAGGTCTCGATTGATTGAGTCGTCATCTCCGCAGCGGCAAACTTGAAGGGCTAAACCAGCATAGATCGCTCGCGCAAAATTTTTCCGAAACGATAGAGTCAGTAAGAAATGTCGGGCTGCCCGCGCAGGCCAGGGAACGTTAATGACCACTCCGCCGTCCGGCCCACTGCTCGACCAAAATGTTGTTTAGCACCGGATTTGAAAACACAAATTCGGTAATGTGAAGTATCGCTAGCCGTTCGCGTCAGGGTCAAGGGCGCGACGGCGATCGCTGCGGTCCTCGCCGTCAGTGCTAATCGAGACGGTCAGCGCCATTCCCGACCTCGTAAACTATTCCATTACAACTCGCAAGTAATCACCGTATTGAAATCTGGCGATATGAAATTGTGGCGTCCTCAGGTCTTAATTCCCAATGTCACGGCGGGACTCATTGCAGGACTGTTGACCCTGACCTACAGCGTGTCTTACGCCGCCCTGATTTTTTCCGGCGACCTCGCGCCCTACCTGTCGGTCGGCATTAGCAGCGCCTTGATTGGGGCGGTCGTGTTGGGCGGGGTGGTCGCCCTGGGCAGTTCCCTGCCGTTCATCATTGCGGGGCCAGACGGCAATGCGGCGGCGATTTTAGCGCTGATTGCGACCACCGTTTCGGTGCAGATGGCCGAGACCGCCTCGGGGGAAGCGATCGCCGTCACCATTTGGGTCGCCATTTTAGGCAGCACCCTGTTGACCGGGGGCTTTTTGTGGCTGATGGGCCGTTTGCGGCTGGGGCGGTTCATTCGCTTTATTCCCTATCCGGTCGTGGGGGGCTTTTTGGCGGGGGTCGGCCTGCTGCTGGCCCAGGGGGCGTTTAAGGTGATGACCGACACCAGCCCCACCCTGCGCAATTTGCCATCGTTTTTGGCCTCCGAAAGCGTCATGCTGTGGCTGCCCGGACTGGTGCTGGCGATCGCGCTGAAATGGGCGCTGGGGCGGTTTCGGCACTGTCTGACCCTGCCGACGGTGCTGCTGGCGGCGACGCTGCTGGTGCACGGCAGTCTGCGACTGGTGGGCCTGAACCGCGAGCAGGCGATCGCCCAGGGCTGGCTCCTGGAACCCTTTGCCAGCACGAATCCGCTGCAGCCCTGGCAAACGCTGTCGTGGGAAGAGGTTCAATGGTCGGCGCTCGTCACTCAAACCGGTAGCCTGCTGACGCTATTTGCCGTAGTCGCCATCACCATTTTGCTCTGCGCCACCAGCATCGAGATGGCCACCGACCAGGATATGGACTTTGACCAGGAATTGTGTGTCGCGGGCATCGCCAACGTCACCACCGGGATGCTGGGGGGCATGGTGGGGCACCTGTCGGTGAGCCGCAGCTTGCTCAGTCGCCAAGCAGGCGCAACCCATCGGCTATCGGGCATCGTGGCCGCTGTGTTCTGCGGCGGGGTAGCGATCTGGGGCAGCGCCATTCTGGCATTTTTGCCGAAGGCCATTTTAGGCGGATTGCTGCTCTATCTGGGGCTGGGACTGCTCATCGAGTGGGTTTACGAAGCGTACTTTCGGCTGTCCTGGGTGGATTATGGACTGGTGCTGGCGATTTTGCTGATCGGGGCGCAGTTTGGCTTTCTGGCGGGGGTGGGGGTCGGGCTGCTGATTGCCTGCCTGCTGTTTGTCATCACCTATAGCTCGCTGCGGGTAATTCGCAACACCCTGTCGGGGCTGACCTATCCCAGCCGCCACAACCGCACCTTTCACGAACAGCGGATTTTGCGGCGCAACGGTCACAACATTCAAATTTTTGTCGTGCAGGGCTATCTGTTCTTCGGCACGGCCTACTCGCTGCTGAGCGATGTTCGCGCCTATCTCGAAGGGCTAGAGCTGGAGTCGGAGCAGTACCTCGTCCTGGATTTTCGCCTGGTGTCGGGCCTGGACTCGTCAGCCCTCAACAGCTTTATCAAAATGCAGCACCTGGCCGAACAGGTCAACGCTTGTCTACTGTTCACCGGACTGTCACCCAAAATTGAGGCGACATTGCGGGGCAAACAGGGGGCGATCGCCCCCGAAGATCCGATTTGCCAAGTCTTTCCCGATCTGGATCAGGCCATTGACTGGTGCGAAGCCAAAATTATTGAGCAGGGCACCTTTCGCCGCAAGCGCTTCATTCCCTTTGCGATGCAGTTGGAGGAGTTCTTTCCCGACCCTTTCCAGGTGCGCCCGTTCATGAAATATCTGGAAAAAATGAAGCTGGCGGAAGGGGAATTGCTCTTTCAGCAGGGAGAAACCGCAGAGGCGTTGTATTTTGTCGAATCGGGGCAAATTACCACGTTTTTGGCATTAGAGGGCGGCCAAACTAAGCAACTACAGACCAGTGGACCGGGCACCATCGTCGGGGAAATTGGTCTGTACGGCCAAACCCAGTACGCCGGATCGGGCATCGCTGACAAGCCTACCAGTGTTTACAAATTGTCGCGGCGATCGCTCGACCAAATGCAGCAAGAGCAACCCGCGATCGCCGCTGAGTTTCACCAGGCCGTCGCCCGCATCCTCGCCGGACGCTTGACCCAAGCCGTGAACGGACTCGAAAAGCTGATGCTACTGCAGTAGGGCTGGGTAGGTGAAATGGTGAGGTGGGTGAGGTCGTGCGCTGTAGGGTGCATCGCGAAGCAATGCACCACATGCACCGAACCGCGATCGCCTGCAACATTGTCAGGCCACCAGCCCAAAATAAATTGTCAACGGCAGCGCCACAAAGCCCGCCGCGATCGCGATCGCCAGCCCCAGACTTACCCCATACACCGTGAACCGAATCCCCTGGGTCAGCACCCCCAGCGACTGCAACGCACTCCAGATGCCGTGGCGCAGGTGGAACCCCAGCAGCACCATGACCCCGCTGTAGCCAAACGCATAAACTGGATCCTGAAACTTGGCGACCACCAATCGGGCCAGATCCCGCACCGGCTCACCGTCGAGTGGCGTGGTGTAATAGGGGCCGAACTTGAAATTCAGCAAGTGCAGCACCAAAAACCCGGCCAGGATGGTGCCCGTCATGATCATGGTGCGCGAACTGACGGATTGCAGACTGGGTGCACCTTTGCTGGCGTAGGTGTCATAAGCTTCGGGACGCGATCGCCGCTTGCTGATATAAATCTGGATGCCCGCGATCGCGTGGATCAGAAACACCGCCACCAGCACCGATTCCACCGTCCACAGCAGCGGTCCCCAACTTTCGAGGTGGTGGGCGTAGGCGTTGTAGGCGTCGTGTCCGGCAAACAGCAGCAAGTTGCCCACCATATGCACCAGCACAAAGGTGACTAAGCCCAGCCCGGTGATCCCCGTGATCAGCTTTTTGCCGATGGGCGACTGGTAGACCTGCACTATGAGCGATTGATTTGCCGTGTTCTCCATCTCCGTCAGACTCTCAAAAATGCTGTTGCCTCAATGCTATTGCGGAGATGGCGGCGACGGCAGATTCCTTAATGACTTGTTGATGAATGCCGGGGTTTTGAAGGTGGCAATTTCCCAGGGGCGGAGTTGATCGAGCTGGTCAACCGCGATCGCCCCCTCCAGCAAATCCGTGCGCTCCACATTCGGCCCCGCCAGCGCCACCGTCGCGCCCTCGCCGTAGAGATCGCCAAGCCGCAAAATGTACTGCTCAGGCTGGTCTTCAGCCTGCTTCAAAGCCGCTAAATGCACCTGATCCGTTCCCAAGTCGAGAAATGAGCCTTGCGAAGGCAGGGGCGGCTGGTCTGGTTCATCTGAAGGCGGCTTGCGATCGCCGATCACGACCTGTAGGGGGGTGTTAAAAGCGATCGCCTGCTGCGGCGTTTGCCCCGTGCGCCAGTCGCCCCCGTGGGGATATAGCCCATAGGTGAACTGATGCCGCCCGCGATCGGCCTGAGGATCGGGCCAGAGCGGCGCTTTCAGCAGGGTCAGGCGTAGTTGTCCTGGTTGGGCGTCGAAGCCATGCTTGTAGTCCGTCAACACGCTCAACCCCCGTTGGCCATCACTCAAATCCGCCCAGCGGTAGGCGGGCACTTCCCACTTCGCCCGCTCATGGGGAGCGGTGGGATGCGTGGGCCGAGCGATCGCCCCAAAGGGAATCTCATAGGTCGCCTCATCCGCCTCAAAATCCACCGGGAAAGCCGCTTTGAGCACCACCTGGCAAGCCTGCCAGTCCGCCACCGTCGCCACTTGCAAATAGGGCTGTCCTTGATCCAGCACATAATCTTGCTGAATGCTAGAGTCGGCGATCCAGCGCACGACGCGGAGCCGCTGCCGTAGCGGTCCCTGCTCCACCCACTCAAGGGCCGCCACCGTCGCCGCCGGGAGCGGACAGTCCTGATAGTTGGGCGCAATATCCCAGGCATCCCAATATTGCCCCGCATCTTCAAACGCCTGGAGCTGGTTAGCGGGCGATCGCACCACGTTTTGCTGAGTCCCTTTTTCGACCAGCGATCGTAATTCGCCCGTAGCGGGATCCACTTCGGCCCGCAGCCATGCATTTTCTAGAC
>Ga0081520_100633_pt1 | contig 11454 bp, 6 predicted proteins | sample HotLakmasection1_FD_70988 | JGI IMG/M metagenome (GOLD analysis project Ga0081520, IMG submission 70988) | Hypersaline microbial mat communities from Hot Lake, Washington, USA - Section #1 (SPADES assembly) (version 2) | ecosystem: Environmental > Aquatic > Non-marine Saline and Alkaline >... | reverse complement strand
CCTCGTCTTGGAAGAAAATGCACTTGCTATTGTGTTTGTGCAAAGCGTGGAGGAATGCAAGACTCTTTTTTTAAAACTGGATTCCATATCAGAAACAAGGGGACGGGTTGTTAACTATCTTACCTACAGATGGGACAAAAATGCATTTTCTAATTTCCTTATGGAAAGCTAGGTATAACAGTGTACTTTTAATTTTTACTATGAAGATCTCACAAGTATGGTGAGATTTTTGATCAGAAGGGAGAGATGTGTTATTTTTAGACCTAGACAATAGATTTTTTCTACTTTTATGTTCGTAAAAAAGAATAAATAACATTTCCTACGAATGAGTAAGAAAGATTCCTATAGTAGCTATGAAAACAAAACTCCAATAGCTTTTCTACTTTAAAGCTTTTAGGTTTGTTAAGGAGTTAATGGTGAAGACTAAATGAAACACTTGTTTCCCTTGCATTGGATAAATTCTATTTATACAATACCAGAAAAAGTACAGGGAAATTATAATATGTACCTGAAATCATCGTTTAAGAAAATCCCAATAATGTTTTTACTCTTCAACCTTTTCAGTAAGATTTTAGGAGTTGACGGTAAAAACAAGTGGAAGGTTGTTCCATTAGTATTGGTTAAATTCTATTCATGCAATTATCTAGAATGTATCATTCATAAAATGTAGCTGAAATGATTCTTTGTTTTAGTTAGCTACCAACCAATTCTAGGGAAAGATACAGGCATGTAAGTAACCAGTTATTGATTTTCATCGGGGAAGATACTGATAGTGTATATCCGATTGAGTATGCGTCGAAGTCCTAAGAATTCGGAGCAGTATCTTTCGGTGAAACTCTTCGCTCCCATGAACTTAAAACAACCTGCCTTGGTCGAGAAGAAAGTTCAATTAGAAGCAGTTCATTCCGTTTAACTGCATTGGATGAAAGTTTGTGAGCTGCAGGAAACTAAGTTCACATAGTCAAAACTTGCCCCTTTGCTCAAACATGGCGCAATCTTAGCTGACGCGTGCAAGTTGCTCTATAAGTTGCAAGCAAAGCCCTTATCCATTTTGACTTGCTCTTTTCGCCTTTTGTTTTGAGCATTTCACGAGGAAAAAGTTCCTTTCTTGCGAAAGCATACCATTGAAAAGTGCGTTTTAGTAAAAACGATTTTCAACTTGGTTTGTTTTGTCGTATTTTTTCAGGGAAAAGTGTTATAAAGTGAGAAAGATGGTGGCCTTACAAGACCTATTAGAAGCTTATCCGCCCAGAAGTTTGCCAAATGCACCACTTGTAGACGCTGAAAGTCTAAACACTTGCAACGGGGCTACTGGGCCCATGACACTGAACTTGTCTGCTTGTTTCACTTTTGAACAAAGAAAAGCCCTGAAAAATATATCGGTGAGTTGCGATGCAGACTCACAAGAGCTTCGCGGTGAGTTTAGGGAGCAAAGAGCTCGGCTCCAAGAAAAAGTACAGGAATTATTTGAAGAGATCCACTGGAAAGCTGCGTCTGCACCTGAGATAATAAGACGAGCGGTTGGCCGACAAGGCATCGATGCTGAAGAAGATAGTGAAGAGGCATCTTGTCGAAAGAACAAATTCTTTTCACTTGTACGTACTAGGCAAACCAGGGTTGAGTATATCCGGCGCTGTGCCCAAGCGTTAAGTTTCTGGCTAGCACTATTAAATGAGAGTAATCGGTCTAGATGTGGCATTGTACTTGATGCTGCCACTCTCGAAGCGCTTCGGGTGTTTCAGGATAGCCCTGGTAGTAAGGAAGATGTTAAAAGGCTAGTTCTCGGTCTACTGTCTCACGACCGGGGCGTAGATGCCTTTTATAATCGAGAAATTCTTTGTCTTTATCCAATTGCCAATCTGGTTTCTAATACTAACCTTTTTACATGTTCAGGGGTTTCACAAAAGGCGGTATCAAGTTTGAAGTATTTATGTCGCGGCTGCGTTCTTCTGGATATACTGGCGCGTCGAAGACCACTGGAGGAAAACCTTGCCCTGAAGCATTTGAAATGCAACTCAGTCTCAACCTTCCCTTTCAACGTACTAGATATATACCATAAAGGGATCAATTCAATGAAGCGTACGATATTGGATAGAGTTGTTCTCATTGATGAGAACAGTACACTCGTCGATGGTGTTGAAGTAGGTGCTCGTCGGATATCAAAGGTGCTCAAACTGTGTCTTGCAAAGTTAAGGTCAAAGTTAGAAAGGTGTTTGTTGTTAGAGTATCAACCAGAACCCGTTTCAACGCCTTCACATCTTGACCACGGAGAGTTGCGCTACGGTGCTTTCGGTCAGCCTTCGGAAAACCTTGATGGTTCACATGCTTTGACGAATCATGTCCTAAGCAATCCGGACCTTAAAAAGCGCTTTTTTACAATGGTTGGGAAAATAAAGAAACAAAATGCTGAAAGGTATCTTCGCAAGTGTCTGGAGTTTGAAAAAGAAGTTATTTCCGTAATGCACTTGCTAATGGGGGCATCATCTCGTGCAACTGACTACGAACAACTCACCTTTCGAAATGCAGGCTATGATAGGCCCCGGCGAATAGCCATTTTCAATGAAGAGTTGATCCTTGTAGAACGTCAATCAAGGAAAAGGGCACTTCGAAACGAAGCAGATCAAAAGTGTCCAGCGGTACTTCCACGAAAGTGGTTTGAGCACGTTATACAATATTGGCTTAATGTGCGCCCTTTCTGTTCCCTCCTAGCGCGCACGTTGCGAAGGAGTGACACTGAAGTAGATCGCTGGCAGAGATTCTGCTTTGTAAAAGCGACAAGCAAGCAGATAACAACTTCCATCTCTAGGAGCTTTGACAGCGAAGGCTCGATCTTTCAGCTACTAAGGCATGGTTCCGAAGCTCATTTCCGTGAATACGTAGTGCCAAAAGAGCTTGGCCTATCGTCACATTTCAACTTTGATAGTCTTCTTGGCCACAAGTACAAAACTGGATTGTCTTATGGAGTGTTAAAACTTATGGGCTCGGATAACAGACATGCTGGCACAGATATTTCTTCTCTAACCAGATGTTTAAAGGCATGGTGGGAACACATCGGTTTGAAAGATTTGACCGAGGATGACTTGAAGGAACTAGCTGACCAGATAGAAAACGACGATCCTGACTTCTCTTCGACTGCTGATGTCGATGATGAGAGCAGTGATGATAATGATGATGATGATAACGATGATAGTGATGGTGGTGATGATGACGATGCCAATGTATATACTAGTACAGAAATTGAAGGGAACAATGAGACGGTTGCTGATGCTTATAACGGAGCGAGAGGGGCTACTGATATAAACAATGACGAAGAAAAAAAGTAAGCATCTTTTTGATCTTGTACTATTTTGTCTCTAAAACTTTTCATAGTGATGACCAGAATCAAGAACAGTCTGTGTTCCCGGAAGAATGCAACAGACAGAGTTGTGTCAATAATGAAGAAGTTGCTGAGCGGTTAGTTGTTGTTGAGAACTTCAGCTTTTTACAGGAAAATGCTGGAAATGAAACGGAGACTGTTGAAGAAAACGCAATGGATGCCATTAATTCCAACAAAGACGTCTCAGAGCAAAGGTAAGGTAGCTGGAGAATCGTTGCAAACAAACAACTGATAATCATACTTAGGGAACGCGTTTCTGAAGCATCTCTTCAAATGCCAGAGCAAAGTGGATGGACTTCCTATGATCATGAAGAGTCTGGCAACGTAGCTTTCGATGCCATCAGAAAGCTTGGCTATGCACAGTTTCGATCTGCGGCTCAAGAAGAACTCGTGAAACTTGTGCTTGACTGCAAGACATCTGTTGCAGGGGTGTTGCCGACTGGGGCAGGGAAGACGCTTGCAATACAAGTAGCGCTAGTCGAAAATAGCCCAGGGATCACTCTGGTCATTTATCCACTGAAAAGCGTGTTTGACGATGCAGTGGCTCGACTTGAGCGTTTAGCACGTGCGGCCCCACGTTTTCGGGACACTTTTGCTACATATGAAAGCGGCTTGGCTCTGAGGCTTCTAAATGGTAAAACAAAGCTACTATTGGCAACTGTCGAGCAAGCGAGGAATAGAAAGTTCCTGGCTCAGGTAAAAGAAAACCACTCTCGTGTAAGGAGAGTTGTTTTTGATGAAGCGCCAATCTTCGTTACGTCAATGTTTCGACTTGGTCTTTCATCGGTTCCGATAATGCTTCGCTCATATCTTTCATGCCCTTTTGTTTTACTAACTGCTACTTTGCAAGTTAGTCAAGAAGAAACAATTCGCAAAGCTTTTTCTTGTCCAGGTCTAGTAATTGTTCGAGGACCAACAGTTCGGGCAGAAATCAAGCATAAAGTCGTTCGCTTGAACACCGGCAAGGTTACCGCGCAAGATGTAGCTAAATACCTCGTCTTGGAAGAAAATGCACTTGCTATTGTGTTTGTGCAAAGCGTGGAGGAATGCAAGACTCTTTTTTTAAAACTGGATTCCATATCAGAAACAAGGGGACGGGTTGTTAACTATCATGGTTCTCTCAACCCCCAAGAAAGAAAAGATTCCGCGCATTCCTGGAGTTCTGGCCGTAAGCCGCTGATGATTGCAACAACTGCATTTGCATATGGAATTCACGATGACAAGTGTCGTCGCATCATTCATGTCGAAGGCGCGTTTGACCTGGAAACTTACGTGCAAGCCGTTGGTAGAGCGGGCCGGGATGGGAGAGACGCTGAAAGTTTCATATTGAAAACACAGCGATCTTCAACCGATGATAGCAACTTTTCGCGTTTCCTCTCTGCGGATGACTGTCGGCTTTCTGTCCTAAGTTCTTTTCTGGATACCGAGGGACTTCGCTGGCAACGATCTTGTGGAAGATGCGACTGGTGCGTTGCACGAAGCATGGAGGTTCACGAAGTATGTCCAACTTGGCTTCGTCAAAAGGTACAGGTTTGCAATCCAACAGAGAACGTTTTGCCCTCCCACGAAAGATGCCAGGCTAGTGCGACAATAGCAAGCATAAAGCAACGTCTCGGGAAAATCAAAAAGCTGTGTCTCAGTAGGTTTTGCTTTACTTGTTTCGTTTTCAGTGAAGGACACGAAAAAATGAACCATGGGTTGTCCAAGTGTCCACGTTGGAAAAATCGCTGCTTTAGGTGTGGTTCAGGCTGCAAAAGAAGTGAATGCCCAAATCAGCACCTGATAACTAAAAAGTTGTCTAAGTCGAGCTTATGTGTAACGTGCTCGCTCCCAGCGTTTTGTTACGACGTAGACATTCATTCAGGAGACTTCTCCATGGGCAAAAGGTGCCGGTACCGGGACAGTTTGCTGCCAGCCATGTTGCTAATGTGGCAAGAAGGCCGAACAAAAGCCCTTATTCAAAGCTCTGTTCAAACGCGACTTCATACCCTTGAGGACTTTTTAAGTTGGGCTCTCGAAGCTCCACATGGGCTGAACAACTTTGTGTCGTTTCTGTTCAAATATTTGAGAAGATAGGTAATCATTCATCCTCGCACAACAGTATTTGCGGAACAGTGACACATCAACTAACTAACTATTTTCGATAGGGTAAAGACTGATATAGTGTAGGACCTTTTGGCATTTCGAGAAGTGCACCTGTCTACGAGATGAGAAGCTTCTTCTTATCGGAAACAGCTTGTTTTTGATAGCTATTTACGCGCGGAATAGGTTAAGAACCTCAAGCTGATAACCGGTTTGAAGATGCTTCTGTCTCTTTAGCTGCACGAGTCAAGATCTTGGCTCAGTAGGAACGCGGCATCGAGGTTATTCGGGTAGGGTAATGAATGTAGTGCATTTGGCTCTGTGTTTAGACAGTAACATACTTCTTGCAGCGTTTAATACTTTTGATGCTATACTTGGCCTTGGTGCATAAGTGGTACAAAAAGTAATCGTGGAGCATGGGCGGACTTTTTTGACTACACGTGTGCTCGCACTGATTGGCACGTGACTGTCGTTGGCTTGTAGGAGGTAATACTTAGATGATGGAGCTATTGGTGACAAACGGGTTAGAGATTTCGGCCTCTGCTAAACTTTTCGTTCAAGAGTTGCGCGTCTAATTCTTGAGCTTAGAATACGTAGCAAAGATTTTTCAGTGCTCTTAGGGCCCTTTGGAGCATTGAAAGACTCGACCTTGCTTTTGCTTCACTCCGTGGTAATGCGGCAAAATAATACTTCGAATGGACTCGCAGCTGAGGCTTAGGAGCAGAGCTTACCGCAGATCAACGCTGTTTTAATCCTTTTGATTTCGTCTCATTCATTATCTTCATGACACTTGCAGCATGAATAATGAGCAAGTAAGTAAAGCAGCAGTTCACGTATCTACTCGGTGCTCATGAATGGCTCTCAGAAGAACTAGGAAACGACATTGGTATACTCAAGTGCAAGCGTCCAGAGTTTTAGCGTGCATAACTCTCAATCTATGGTGACAGCTGCTCATTGTATCGAAGATGTCCCTCCAGTGCATGTGAGCAGCTGTTAGCAGAGGCCGAGATATTTAGGTTCTTCGACACTAACACTCCATTGTTCAATATTACCTCCAACAAAGCAACGATATGCATATGGCATCCACAGTGAGCAATTATACATGAAAAAATCTCTGAACAATTCTCCACGCCCATTTTTTGTAGCATACATACACCAACAAGTAAACAGAAATTACTGATACCCGGTAAGTTTGTCTTTGCTTTCAAGTTTCGAATTTATGACTTGGATCTATTCTCCAGTTTGTACGAAGGAAGAGCAGAATGGCCATGTGTAAAAATTGAAGCTACCACGTTGGTATGGACTTCTAATACGAAGTGAGAAGCTTTGTGGCTTTTTCTAACTAGCGGCTGATGTATTACATTACAGGATGACACACGACCTGGAAGACCACTTCGTTTTCCTTTCTAGCTCATTGGCCGGTTCTCTCGTGGATATAGAATTGCGGAGGCCCTTGAATGACCAAGAAGCATGTTTTGGATGTATATTAGCGCGCGGAATAGATTGAAAACCTCATGCTTTCAAGTTCCTTGGGTTCCATTCAAGGCTCGGTCAAGACTATACTCTTTTAGACGTACGCTTGAGGACTGAATGGGTAAACGAAAGGCTGAAGACTGGGTGTTACTGGGACTTGGACTGAGTGGTTGGAAGCGACGTTGATCCTTTCCAATTAAAGATAAGTGCACTAATAGGCAAATCAAGCCTCTGAAAAATGTACGCGATGGCTCTAACTTTTGTCTTGGACACCTCTCTAAACAACTCTGGCGAGCACTGCGAAGTTAACTACTAGTAGTAGCCCAAGGTTTGGGGTTCCTTGGTAATACCACCGCAAAGCGTGTTGGTTAAACGTCCCCCGTAGTGCTCGCCGTTATCATTTCCTTTTGAAGCTCACGCTTCTAATGACATGTAGCATGTTTCTACTTGTATGGTTTGCACGTCGAGCCAGACTGGTACCTCCTTGTAGGTTGCGCAAGTTTAATGGCCATTATAAAAACTCTGGAACATGACACTTGTTCTTTAAGTGTCCTGGTTCTGTGTTTAATAACATGCATCCCAAAGCAGTTCTCACTTTCAACATTGTATAATATTCCTATGCCCTCTTTCATTTTTAATACGAACGTCCACCATGGCAATTTTCCATGGGTAGAGGTTGCTCGTATCGAGATAAAGTGTTGCCAGCAAGGTCACGGCTTGTACCTTTTTCTTTGTTCGTTTTCGTCTGTTTGTACAAGCGGTAAAGAGAAGAGACATGTAACAAGTAAGTTGAAAAGATTTTATTCCCTGATTTATTTACAGGAAAGTTGCTACTATAGTAAGAAAGACTTGAAACTTACCTCAACCCTTCTACTAAACTCGTAGAGGAGAACGAGCTAGCTCGAGCAAGGCAAGCGCATTAAGTTGGCGGGTCACTTTAGTGACCAAGGTGTACGCCATAAATGGCTTAGGGGCCGGCGTACATCTCCCTGGTGCCAATACTGAGCGCTGTCCTTGAGAGCTAAATGGTTCGTTCAACCTCTACAAAACTAAATTATAAACTCTGCCGAAATCAACTGTTTTCTCATGTCCGCTTTACTTTATATGTGCTACTTTAACGCTTTCTGTTTCCATTTCGCCGTGATCAACTCTGTGCTTGCTAATCATAACCGGCCTCCGACACACTTGACTTTTAGCTTCAACATCTGCTTACACCCATAGAAACTTCAGAGACAGAAAAGGAAGTACCTTTGATCCCAACAGATGTATCCGTAGTTGTGTGTGAGTAAAAACCTGTTCTATAAAAGTCCCTTTGTTCCCAATGAGAACTTAGCCTACGGAAGCATCACAACGGTAATAGTCATATGATGATCCTACTATCTATACTTGTTCTCAATGCTCTATGTGTTCTCGCTGAGAGACAGAGAGCAAAAAGGGTACATTTCTAAAGTTATTTCAAATACCGTAATACGGAGTTCACGGGGTGCGCCAAAACCGCATATTTCGATAATCAGATTCTAATTCTGCTCTGTGTAGTTTTCTTTCAATCTTACTGTATTCTCTATGTGAAATAGAAATAGTAAAGGTACCAATCTCTTCGACATCATAAGTATCCGAGCTGAATGCGGCAAAAAGGCATTTTTTGGTCCTCGTGTGAAGAATCTTATATCTTCTTGTTCAATCGAAACTCGATGGTTTTTTCTCTGTTAAAATACTTGTACCAAATCACCCCACCCCTTAAAAAGGTAATGCCTTCTTAAGAATCATGGGACAGGGAATGCTAATAAAAATAGCCAAAGACATGTTTCATATTTTGATAGGGCTATAAAATTCTTTTACGACTGACAAAAGCTGACAAATAGGATGGCTCTTTTCACGCAATGGAGGCGAATTTCAAATCGGATCTTTTCCTTTCTTTAAAAAGATGTCTAAATCCCCATCGAAGCGGTTGCAGGCCGACTTATATATGGGCCAAATAGGTGTTTTCCGGTAAATATATGAAGTGAGAGATACATGAACTTGTTTTCAGAGCCAAGTATAACATCTGCATGAGGAGGAACGGAAAGTGAAATATTTCAATCTTTGACATGTTAAAAGCATATCTTGCTTTTGCTTTGTTCAGCATGCACCAATTGACGCTCTTCCGAACACGTTCGGCTGGTGTCATTTTCGGCTTCCTATTAGAACCTTACTACAGAAAGACTAATATCATCTGAATATCCTAGCATATATTCCTGTTTTTAAAGCTCTGCGAATTCTCTATGAGAAACGCAAGGCTAAAGGATGCATTTTTTAAGGGTTTTTTTCAAGTACCCATTACGGAGTGTTCCGATGTGAAAACAGCATTTCTTGGGGATCATATGAAAACCCCAGTGTGTACAGTTTATTTCACTGCGTTTCTCAATGCAAAACTTAAAGTAATAAAGACATCGGTTCTTAGACATCACAAGTATCTGGTATGGTAGATAAAGTGCACTGGAGGTGCCAGATTCGCCTTTTATGACCTTCACATGAAGACCTTAACCCTAACTAATAATTTTTCGAAGTTTATTGTGTGTAGCGTATCTATATGGTTCGCAAGCTGGTCCTAAAAAGTTAGACTTACAGGCGTATACGCCAAAACCGTACTTTTATAAAAATGTATGAATGTGACAGCATGTAGGCTTCTTTTTAAAACTTAGTTTTGGTTGAAAAAATAATGAGGTTGATTATGTTGAATGAAATGCTTTTTTAGTGTGGGTAAGTGAGTTTAAATTGACGGACAACGAGTTGCTTCGGTTAAAGATTTGGTGAATAAAGTTAAAAAGGCAGGACTTCATAAAAGATGGATAGTAAGTTTATATACTGAGAAAGAGTTGTTACATTAAAAAAGTGGTTGATGAGACTGAGATTGATGATTAAGAACAGAGTATATGGTAAGTGAAAGTAGTTAATAAAAATGAGTTAGAAAATCTGATATAGTAAAAGAGAAAAGTAAATTTAGTATGGTTAACGATTTAAGTAAAAGAGTTTGAGTTAGTGAAGTTGGCATAGAGAAACAAGGTGCTTAATGAGGCTGTACACCAGAAGATGGTCGTTGTTCTTACTATGCCTGGTTTTGCTGCAAGGCCTTTTCCAATGGCCTGAGCCGCTTAAAGATTATGAGTATGTATACTTTTTTAAATGAAGTGTTGTTTCGAGACATGAATCGTTAAATTTGTTCAAGAAACGAGCCGGTAAGTTTAAATATAGTAGAGATGCTTAGTAAAGTTAGTTAGTGAGATTGAAATGAGAGTAAAGTTAGTCAGATAAATAAGGGTCGTGAAAATGGTGAAACAAGATTAGACGTGAAATAGACCGGAGTGCAAATGCTTCGGGAGAAAAGATAAGTGAAATTGATTTTTCAAAATAAAATAAGTGATGATGATGAGTTTTCTTGTTTTTATACCCAAACAACAAAATGATCCACTTCAAATTTGTGATGGTCTCTAACCATAAAAGTGATTGGGATTGTTATCATTCAGTGATCATGGGGATAGCTCTTCTTTGCTTCCCCCCATGCCTGTCGACTTGTCTGCCTTAGGCGGCCAATGGTAAGCAATTACACGAAAAAGACAAACTGTTAGAAATAAAGTTACAAAAATTACATTATCCGCTATCTGTTTTGATTCGAATGGAACTTTCTGCACTCCCATCTCCAATTTCTTTAAAGAAAGTCCTTTTCAAAACAAAATTCAGCCTTTTCATAAGCTTGATATGCGAGAAGACTCCTTTTTTATTTGCAAGATGCCTATGCCTTTGGCATGCCGAGGACTTTTTAAAAATTTTTCATTCAAGTTTTTATGCAGGGTTACAAAAGAGCATCATTTTGGTTTCGAAGCTACTGCATGGTATTGGCATTTCGTTGATGTAGTATGGCTTTTCCTATTTATTTTTTGGCCTCCACCCTTCAAGGCTGACCTGCCCAAGGCATGGGTAGAGTGATCCAAATACAAGGCTTCAACCAAATAAAAAGAACTGATCTGAAATAGAGAGGTTTAGAGTTGATGGTTGTTGACATTGATAAATGAAAATGAGACTTGTGAGTTAGACAAGAGCATGAGACGGTTCGAGAGAAACGGTTTTTGTTACTAGTGAAAGCTACCTACGGATACCAGAAAAAAGCAATTTACAATTTCCTTATTGAAAGCTAAGTATAACAATGTGTTTAGTTTTACTATGAATGTCTCTTAAGTAGGGTAACAATATTAGCAAAGTAAAGAGGCAAAAGATAGTTAGAAGAAGTTCCTTCATGAAAAGCGTTATTGAAAAACGTGTATGGAGTAAATAAAAAAAGCTATAGATAAGCTGTCAATGAAATTGGTTGTTGAAAAAGAGTTTAGAGAGCATTTGGCTAGAGAGAAACCGTTCTGGTAAGTAAATCTTGAGAATGATATTGGAGTGAACATGTCTTACCTACAGATGGGACAAAAATGCAGGGTTAGGGTTAGGGTTAGGGTTAGGGTTAGGGTTAGGGTTAGGGTTAGGGTTAGGGTTAGGGTTAG
>Ga0081520_100629_pt1 | contig 11624 bp, 12 predicted proteins | sample HotLakmasection1_FD_70988 | JGI IMG/M metagenome (GOLD analysis project Ga0081520, IMG submission 70988) | Hypersaline microbial mat communities from Hot Lake, Washington, USA - Section #1 (SPADES assembly) (version 2) | ecosystem: Environmental > Aquatic > Non-marine Saline and Alkaline >... | reverse complement strand
ATAACTGGTATGGCGGCATAGCCAAGTGGTAAGGCAGAGGTCTGCAAAACCTCCATCCCCCAGTTCGAATCTGGGTGCCGCCTTGATTTCTCTACTCAATTGATGCTCAAGACGCCGATCCTAAAGAAACCGTCGTCGCCCCCTTCGAGCAACAAACCTTCCCCAGTTCCTTCAAAGACCAGCTCGCCGCTATCCGCGACCTCATGTGTACCCAAGGCGGCGAATGGACCGTCGCCCAGGTCAAAGCCCAGTTCAAAAACGCCAGCCGCAAACAAAAAGCCATCCAAGACAGCCTCGACAGTCTGACTGAGCTGGGCGTCATCGCCTGCCACACCGAAGACGCCACCCCCCGCTGGTACCTCGCCGACCTGCAAAAAGCCGCTTAATTGGTCGAGTAATCGGATCCTATTGCTATGCCCCTTTCTGTAGGACAGGGGGCTTTCTTGTGCCTCAATGCCAACGTTTTCACTTAAAGGTTTGGGATACCGCCTGCTAAACGTCCCTCGACGGAATTTCACTGCCGCCCCTTGCCGCAACGGAGAAGGGGTTTACTTGAGGTTCCTCATCAATTTTTCTTAAAGCCTCTGTCCTTATTGAAGCCTCCATAAAGACAGCCCCACTACGGTTCCCCCCATTAAGTATCCTCCGTATTTTCAGGGATATCAGGTGATTTATATATCAAGCATCAAAGAAGTACGTACACCTTTGTTGATTTACAGGAATTATGACTAATGCTGAAACACACAATGATTGCACTGGCTAGTGCAGCGGCGATCGGAGTTGCTTTTGTGGGCAGCGCTGAAGCGGCATCCTTAATTGGCCAACGAGATCTCAATACTACGAATGACGGCCTTTTAACGGTTGTTGAAGCAAATGGAATTGAATACGAGTGGCTCGACCTAACCGAAAGCGTCAATAGGACTGTCCTTGCAGCATCGTCTGAGTTTAGTAGCCTTGGCTTTCAAGTCGCGACCACAAGTGACATGAATAATTTGCTAATGGCATTCGGTTATCCAGCTTTAAGTGGAGTACCATTAACATTCACGAATGGTCTTGATCCCAGCCTTAACTCTACATTTGAACAATTTTTAGGCGTTACGAGACCGGATCCTTTGGATCCTGATGGCCTTTTTTCGAACGGAAGCTATACCATTGGACTATTTGATGGCGGAGCACTGGGTGACGGTCTCTTCCGAACAGGCGTTAACCAGGGAAACCAAAATGCAGATCAAACCCTTGAGAATTACGCATCGACTATTCCTGCCGATCTCGGACGGGGTGTTTATTTAGTTCGCCCAGTTGCTGCTAATGATGTCCCTGAACCGGCTTCCTTGCTGGGCCTGTTAGCTGTCGGTGCTGTTGCTGCTGGTGGCACTCTCAAGAAGAAAGCCGCTGCTTAAGACCTTTTGAACACATAGCCTTAAGTTTCCTACTTGCCCCCTGGTGAGGGAGAAGTTGGGGCTGTGTTCTATCGTTTATGAGTGGCAATTTTTGTTATGGACTAGCGCCGAATTTTAGTCCACTACTCCAAACCCGTATCATACTTGCATAACAATGGTTTTAGCCAGTTTAATCCATTGAATAGCTGTGCCCTCACGCAACCACTCAAACGTGATCAATAGGGTTGCAGAAATTCTCGCCAACGAGGAAATAGGCTTTTGGGGTGTGTGACAGTTGGCCCAAAATGGGCAAGTTTAGGCCAACGCTACAGAAGTCATGCTTCTAGCACCTCACTTTGGGTTTGCTGGATACGATCGCGGTGCTACAGATCGATCAACTACGAAGCATCGCGATCGCCCCTCAGGTCCAAAAGGGCTGGCCGAAAACTTGCCATCCCCCAATTCAAACCTGGGTGCCGCCTTGGCTCTGCAGCACCCAGATACTCTCATCAATGGACGCAGGCCACGTTAGGCAATGCCAAGGCCCAGCAGCACAAACCGAGCCACAAAAATAGCCGCTAGCAGCCAAACCACCCAGTTCACCTCATGGGCCTTGCCCTGAAAGGCTTTCACCAAGGGATACATAATGAAGCCCACGGCAAGACCTTCCGCAATGGAGTAAGTCAGCGGCATCAGCAAAATCGTCAAAAAGCAAGGAATCGACTCTGCTGGGTCCGACCAGCGAATGCCCGAAACACTGCCAATCATCAACACCCCGACGATGATCAACGCGGGTGCCGTCGCGTAACTGGGAATCGCTGAAATCAGGGGAATAAAGAAGATCGACAGGAAAAAGCAGCCCGCCGCGACCACCGCCGTAAAGCCCGATCGCCCCCCTTCGGAGATGCCGGAAGCCGACTCAATGTAGCTCGTCACCGTGGACGTTCCCAACAAGGCCCCCGCCGTCGTGCCGATCGCGTCGGCCATCAGGGCTTGGTTGGCCCGAGGGAGGTTGCCGTCTTCGTCGATATACCCAGCTTGGATGCCAATGCCCGAGAGGGTGCCAATGGTATCAAACAGGTCAACAAATAAGAAGACAAACAGCACCGCTAAAAAGTTAGCGATGCCCGCAGACCCAATTTGGCCGAGGCCGACAAAGGCCTGACCCAGCAAATCTTTGGGCCAAATTGGCAAGCCGATGATGCCCTGAGGCGCGGGCGATATTTGCAAAATCCAGCCTAAGATGGCCGTGGCCAAAATGCCCCACAGCAAACCGCCCTTAATCCGCCGGGCGACAAAGGCCGAGGTCACCACAATGCCCGCGATCGCCATCAGCGTTTCGGGTTGCGCCAGATTGCCGAGGGTCGTGATCGTCGCCTCCGAGGACACAATGATGCCAGCTCCGCCAAATTCGGGATTGCCCGACAGCGCAATGTAGGCGATAAACAAACCAATCCCGGCAGCCACCGCCCGCTTCAAACATTCAGGAATGGCGGTGATGATCGCGGCCCGGAAATTAGTCAGCGTCAGCCCAATAAAAATGACGCCTTCGATGAAGACGGCAGCTAAGGCCACTCGCCAATCGATGCCCAGCTCTAACACCACGGAAAAAGCAAAGAAGGCGTTGAGGCCCATGCCCGGAGCCAGCGCAATGGGATATTTGGCGACGATGCCCATAATCAAGGTGGCGATCGTGGCGGATAGCCCGGTCGCTACTACAAGCTCGCCGAAGAGGTCGCCGCTCTCTTGCAAAAAGATCGCGGCAGAGAGAATGTCAGGATTCACCACGAGGATGTAGCCCATGGTGATGAAAGTGGTGATGCCCGCAATGATTTCCGTCCGCAGGTTGGTCCGCAGTTCCGCAAAATCAAAGAATTTGGCGATCGCACTCGAATTGGGTACAGAGTCAGGAGAAGAATTAGTCATGCGGAAACACTCATTTTTATGATCAGTACCTTTTCACAGGAGGAGCTTAAAATCGCCCAATCCTATTACACTGCTGATTCTCCAGACTGTTTGAACTAAACCCTTTAGAAAATTTCTGCCGCCGTTGAAGACTGAAGCATGGCCATTCAAGCAGTTGAGATAGCCGTCTCGGCTGTCCCCAGGCAGGCAAGATACCTGCCCTAACCATTTGGATGTTATTTGATCCTCATTCCTGAGGAGCCCTTATCGAGAGATTCAAAGATCTGTAAACGACTGCTGCGGTTTTTTCACCGCATGTGGGCGCACCTGAGGGCAACAGGGCATGTTAGAAACAGCGAACTGGCAGATCTGGACATGCACGACGCTCCTTCGGCGCTCTACCAAAAGGGTGCTCTCGCGCTCAAACAAGCTAGCTATGAAGAGGCGATCGCCTGTTTAGAACAGTTTTGCAAAGAAACCGTGGATCGCCAATCGAAACCGTTTTTTCAGGCTCAGATGTGGTTGATTCAGGCGTATCACAAAGACCGCAAGGACCTGCACGCGATCGCCCTCTGTGAGCAACTGGTCAAAAGTGACATTCCCCAGGTCAAGCAGTGGGCTGACAAAGCCCTCGACAAACTGATGGCAACCACCGACTCCGTCACCAGTGCCCCGCGACCGACAGCGACCCCACCACCAGCAGACACCAGTCCGCCCATCAACCAGTCCACCCCCAGTCTGCCGGTCGAGACCCCGCCCACGGGGCAATTCACCGATGCCGTCAACCCCCTGCCCAAGCCAGCAGTCGCCCGGTCAACCGGCAGTCAGTCGCGATCGCCCAAAAAGTCGCCGCCCAAAGACTACACCCAGCAAATCATGAGCGCGATCGCCCACGGCTCGATCTCCATGCTGGCTAGCTTTTTGATTTACCTGCTGTTTAGTGATTCTGTTTTTGCCAATGGCTTGGGGCTACTCCGCTTTGGGGTGCCGCTCCTGATCTTTTTCACCACCCCAGACAATGTGGTCAAGGGCAATGCCCGCGAAGCGCTGAACTATTGCATCACCTGTCTCATCTTGCTCATTCCGCTCGTGTTCGCCTTTCTTGGGCTGGCTTTGATTTTTGCGGTGTTGCCGCCCCTGGGTCTCTTACTCGGGGTCGCCCTTGGGGGATATCTCATCGCCCTGTCGTTCTATCCAGCCGTGGGCACGGTCCTGTGTCTGGTGAAAGAAGACTACGAGTTTCGCTACCCTGATTGGTTAATCCTGCACGTGATTTAAGGCCATTGCTAGAAAGATAGGATGAGTTAGGAATGGAAATTCAATCAGTTGGGATAGCCGTCTCGGCTGTTCCTGGTCCGGTCAGGTCTATATCTTCGCGGCAATTGGCTGTTAAATGATCCTCATCCCTTAGCGATCGCGAAACCCATGCAGGCGATGGGTTTCGCACCGCCACCGCCACCGACATCGGCTGCATATTTGACTGCGTCTTCCTCCTCAAGGCCATTTCTAGAAGTTGGAAGTTGATAACCTTTATGGACGAGTGGATAGACATCAAGATATCTTCATCATTTGAGCGGTTAACAGCCCTTTAGCGCCACAATTTGGGCGTTCGACTCAGCTTTTCCAGGGACTGAGTCTGTTGGTAATAGGAAAAAGCATGACGATTATTTCTGCGGCGATCGTGCTGCTGTTGATTTTGGATCCGTTCGGCAATCTGGTCACCATCAACACCCTGCTGTCCGATCTGGCGGCAGCCAAGCGACAACGCATCATTCTCCGCGAGACCCTGATGGCTTACGGCATCTTGGTGCTGTTTTTATTTGGGGGCAATCCGCTGCTGTCGTTTTTCGGGGTCGAATCGCACACCTTGAGGATTTCCGGCGGCATCATCCTGTTCATCATTGCGCTAGGGATGGTGTTTCCCAGTCGCTCAGCGATGCCGTCAACGCTAGACAGCGAACCCTTTATCGTGCCGATCGCCATGCCCCTGATTGCTGGCCCCAGCGCGATCGCCGCGCTGCTGGTCATGGCCCGGTCAGACCCCCTGAGGTTAGGCAGTTGGCTGGGGGCACTCACCTTTGCCATGGGGGTTTCGGGGTTGATTTTGTGGGCGTCCCCGTGGATTTTTCAGCGGTTGGGGCCACGGGGAGCCCTGGCGGTAGAACGGCTCATGGGCATGTTGCTGATTATTTTATCGGTGCAGATGATGCTAGACGGCATTGAGCAATATTTGCAGTCTTGAGCCGTCGCCACTAGAAGGCGATCGCTCTGCCATCTCCATCGTTCTGGCGATGTTTGGCAAACGGGTATCCTGTAAGTTCACACGAGTAGCAGATTACTTTTAAGATCAGACCATTCACCCCTTATACTCGACCATTCACCATGATTAAAGCCTACGCAGCGACTGAACCCGGCGGCAAATTAGAGCCCTTTGAGTATGATCCCGGTGCGCTGCAAGACGAGCAGGTGGAAATTGATGTGGAGTTTTGCGGTATCTGCCACAGCGACCTCAGTATGCTGGACAACGAGTGGGGCATTTCGGAATATCCGTTGGTGCCAGGGCATGAGGTCATCGGCAGAGTGGCGGCGATCGGTCCGGCGGTGAAATCGGTCAAGGTCGGTCAGCAGGTCGGGTTGGGCTGGTTTGCTAGCTCCTGCATGATGTGCGAGTGGTGTCTGTCGGGCAACCATAACTTGTGCCCCAAGGCCAAGCAAACCATTGTGGGCCGCCACGGCGGTTTTGCCGATAAAGTGCGCGCCCATGAGGTGTGGACGATTCCCCTGCCGGAGGGCATCAACGCTACCAAAGCGGGACCGTTGTTTTGTGGCGGCATCACGGTCTTCAATCCGATTATTCAGTCCGGCATCTTGCCCAACGATCGCGTGGGGGTCATCGGCATCGGCGGTCTGGGCCACATGGCGCTGCAATTTTTGCGGGCGTGGGGTTGCGAGGTCACGGCGTTTTCTTCCAGTCCGGAAAAGACGGACGAGGCCAAACAGATGGGGGCGCATCATGTGGTGAATTCCAAGGAGGCGGCAGCGCTGGAGGCGATCGCGGGCTCCCTCGATGCCATCATCTCCACCGTTAGCGCCGACCTGGACTGGAGCACCTACATTAATGCCCTCCGGCCCAAAGGTCGACTGCACTTTGTCGGCGTTGCCCCTTCCCCCATTAGCACCCATGTCTTTCCCCTCATTTCGGGTCAAAAGACGCTGTCCGCCACGCCCCTGGGCAGTCCCGCAACGACTGCCACCATGCTGGACTTCAGTCAACGCCACAGCATCGAGCCGGTGATCGAAACCTTCCCGTTCAGCCAGATCAACGCAGCGATGGATCACCTCCGCAACGGCAAACCCCGCTACCGCATTGTCCTCACCCCGGATTGATGTGGGGAAGCTAGCTTTAAGGGCGTTTGAGCCTGAGGGCGTGTTGTTGCGCGGATAGCCCCCTACACGCGAGCGAGGGTCACTTGTTCGGGCTGGTCTTGGTATTTACCGCGACGGGTTTCGTAGCTGACTTCGCATTGTTCACCCTCGAAGAACAGGAGTTGTACAACGCCTTCGTTCGCGTAGATGCGGCAGTCGGCGCTAGAGGAGTTGGAAAACTCCAGGGTGAGGTGACCGCGCCAGCCCGCCTCGGCTGGGGTGAGGTTGGCGATGATGCCGCAGCGGGCGTAGGTGGATTTGCCGATGCAAATGACGCTGATATTGTCTGGCACCTGAATGCGCTCCAGGGCCACCCCCAGACCGTAGGAATGAGCCGGGAGAATAAAGTAGCTACCGCTGGTGTCGGTTCTCAAGGTGGTGGGCTCAAGGTTGTCGGGGCTAAAGTTTTTGGGATCGACGACCGTGCCGGGAATGTGGCGGAAAATCCGAAACTCAGACGGTGACAAGCGAATGTCATAGCCGTAGGAAGAGAGACCATAGCTGATGACTGGGCGCGTACAATTGAGTTCGCCCATTTCCACCTGACGAATCAGCCGCGGCTCAAAGGGCTTAATCAAGCCGCTTTCGGCCATTTGGGCAATCCAGGCATCGTTTTTAATCATGGTTTTGATCCTTTTATCTTTAATAGTGGGTATTTTGCCGAATTTAAAAAATTCAATCAGCGATGCATTGGGTCAAACGCGGCCTCATCCATGCCCTTTGCTCAAGCTGCTACGGATCGTTTTAGGGCAGAAAATGGCGGCGAAACTCGGTGACCTGGTCGGCGATCGCCAGCAGCGACTCCGGCATATCGGGACCGGTCAACACCACATCCACTTGCGAGGGTCGCTGTTGCAAAAAGTGCAGCACCGCGTCTTCGGCAATCAGCCCCAGTTGAATGGCGAGGCTCAGCTCATCCAACACCACGAGGGAATATTTGCCCTGCATGGCGGTGGCTTCGGTATGGTGCCACAGGCGGGCGATCGCTGCTTGCTCTTCAGAGGTGGCGTCGGGGGTTTTGAGCGATCGCTGAATGTCGGGTCGCAACCATTCCAACCCCTGACCGAACTGCATGGGCCGCTCCACCCCCTGACGAATGCCGCCCTTGAGAAATTGGCTAATCAAAACTAAGTGCCCCTGACCGGCGACCTGCATGGCCTGCACCATCACATTGGCAAAAAATGTGCGATGGGGTGAGGTAAAAACTTGAATGGTGCCGGCGATCGCGTGCAGCCAGGGATGTTCTTGGGGGGGAGCGGATCGCTCAGGAACGGAAGGGGGAAAAGGAGCCCGAAGCTGTGAAACCATGTTTAGGGGCAGTTCGATTTCAGTAGGCTAAATATAGCGCAATTCCTGTCAAAAAACCGATAATAACTCTACATATATAGTGGCTAGTTCCAAAAAACGATTCACCATCATATCCCCGACGCCACCGGCGATCGCACCCACCTATTCAGTTGGGAGCGATCGCCCTTAACCGCAGATGCGCCGCTGTGATCGCCCAAATCATAGCGACATTTCACCGATCCCACCGGGTAAATTTTGGCTCTAGTCACTTTTGGGGACAATTTCCCAACTGCCCCTGAGACGGTCAGCACTGTCTCGCCGCGAGGGCACAGTTGCCCAGGAAAAAGGGCGATCGCAAACAGCGGTGTTCCGTATTGGTCACCTCAAACTCGCTGACTGCTAGCCTCGAAAATTGCCGTGGCGCAATCAGCGCTACAGCGATGCCTCGTTGACATGCGGTGGAACCATCGGATCTGGCAGCACCGACCCCATGGGCAAGTTACTCGCCGGGGCCATCGCCGGTTTAGGAATCATAATCGGGGGCTGATCTAAGGCGATTTCCAGGCTCTCATCGGGACCCGCCGCCGACATATTGCCCCAACCCATGCGTTCCATCGGTTGCAGGGCTCCAGAAAATACCCCAATCACTGCCACCGCCGCCGCCGTCATGCCCGCCATGCAGGTCATACGGAAGCGGTGATTGAGCTTGCGAAACACTTGATTGGCCGTGTCACAGGCAGGCGTCGTTTGCCAGCACTCAGGGGGTAATCCCTGAAATCCCTGGCGTAGCTGCAACAGCCGCCGATACAAGCATTGGGCCTCGGGATCTTCGTTTAACCAGATCGTGACCAAGCGGCGCTCCTCGGGTGACACCTCACCATCGAGATAAGCACTCAATAGCTCGAAGCGATCGCGCTTGGTCGCATCTAAGTCTCTGTGTTGACTCATTGCAGAATGCCCTGAATACGTTAAGGGGCAGTGATCGACACCACTGGTCGAGCGGGGAGGCTGATAGCGTTCACTCATAGCTAGGTTCAACTATTCCATCAAAACCGATAGTGATACAGACGCTGTAACGCTATGGATGAGTTCCGATGGGGGCAGACTCAGCCTACAGGAGGCCAGGGGTCACCCTGATCCGTAACTTTCACCATGCGCTAATCAGAGTACACATCGGCGAACAACCGTCAACGTGAAAAACTCTAATCATGACCAACCCTCATCATAGTGGCAACGCCTCGAGAGCAACAGCCTCCATCGAATAAGAATTTATGGTCAGTTGCTATGGTGCAACATGAGTTAAGTCAATGATTCATTCTTGAGATAGAGATTGAGATCTTGCTGAAGTCGATGACGCGCCCGAGCAATCCGCGATTTTACCGTGCCTAGCGAGGTGTCAGTGATTTCAGCGATTTCTTCATAACTTAATCCTTGAATTTCGCGCAGCACAATCGTCGTGCGAAACACCTCAGGCAACTCCGCGATCGCCTGCTCAAGCTCGGCATAAAACTCTTGGGTCATCAGCATATCGACGGGATTGGGAGCCTCAGAGGGCACTTCCCACTCCATTTCACCGTCGGATAATTGACGGGGGGCATCTAGCGACAGCGGCGACTGATGACGCTTGCGCTTGCGCAGCTCGTCATAAAACAGGTTGGTCGTGATGCGGCCTAACCAACTCTTAAAGCGCTCGACCGTTTGCAGCTTATGCAGATTACGATACACCCGAATCCAAACCTCCTGCGTTAGGTCAGCCCGGTCAGACCAGTCTGGTGCTAAATGATAAAGCAACCGCTCTACATAGCTCTGATACCGCTTCACCAGCTCAGCAAAAGCCGCCTTGTCAGGGCGGCGCTGCTCGCGACAGCATTGAATCAGATCGTAGTTTGATAGCTGCGCCGGGGAGTCATTGCGCAACCCGGACAGAGCAGAGCGAGCCGATGTCCACGGTGTAGAAAATGAATAACTCATAGGTTTAGATACAGCTGTTGATAGTGTGAGGAAAGATAGAAGCTGACCCTTATGGACGGAGCCTATCCGCTTGGCAAGCCGACCAGTCACAATACACGAATTGCTAGTGTTGTACAGCGATTCGCTTCCTCTTAGGTTTGCGGAATGTGCCTATCGTTTTTGTGGCACAGTGTTTTCTGAGTCAATTGACTTAATGAAGTCTCTCTGGTCAAGTGGTGAGGGTATACTCAAGCCATACAGACATCCCTAGTCCATGCGTTATTTGGCAAAGGTAGAGCGAGCCTCTTTCTTGGGAAACACCGTCTTGCAGCTACTCGCACGACAGGTAGATGAGTATCTCTGGGAAACCCTTCCAGACAAAGAGGCATTAGAAACGGATATTGCTCTAGGCGTTGGCAATGGGGCGATCGTTTTAGTGCACATTGAGAGTCATCACGATCAGGCCAAAGTGACCTCAGTCGAAGATGTGGTGCCCTGGCTCGTAGACTTACTCAATCAGTTTTTGTCACAGGGCATTACTCCAGAATTTTTGGCGAAAGAGGCCGAACGCGCCGAACAGTGGCGACAATCGCTGACCCTCGAAAGTCAGGAGGTCGAGCGCAGAGCCCTCGAAACCGCCGCCCGCCGCGATGAAATTCAAGAACTTGAGCGTAATCTCAAGATCGCTCGGGCCGAACTCGAACAGCGAGAAGCCGAGTTTTTGGCTCGGCAGCAAGAGAGGGAGTAGTTGGGTGCGGTAGCTGGGTACCGGAGCGGCAGCATTGTCCCATGCCGACCTCAGGATTTGCTTTTTCCACCAAAGCTAGGGATAGCGCCTTTGAAGTTCCTCGAGTTCTAGCAGATAATAAACGATAGATATTTGCTGTTCTAGAGTTCTCAAGTCTGTGGTTGCCAATTCTCAAGCCTGCTCTCAGCCAGTCATTTTGGGATTTGACCCCGGACGCCAAAAATGTGGACTTGCGATCATGGGCCTCGATCGCAATTTGTTTTACCGCTCAGTCGTCACGGCTGAGGCGGTTGTCAGCACGATCGCACAGTTGCAGCAGCAATATCCCATCTCTTTAGTCGTGATGGGCGATCAGACGAGCGCCAATGAGTGGAAGGAAGCGCTGACTCACCTGACGGAGCCGCTGCGGGTGGTCTTAGTAGACGAGCGCTACTCCTCTCTAGAAGCGCGCGATCGCTATTGGCAACTGCATCCGCCCCAGGGCTTACAGCGACTACTGCCCCAGGGGTTGCGCCAACCGAGCGTACCGATTGATGACATCGTCGCCATGTTGCTGATTGAGCGATACCTCAGCCGTCTCACGGCAGGGTAGGAGGGTGTGAGGGTCAAAGGGTAAGAGGTGCTGGGCTTCAGGAACGAGGCCAGCAGGATGGGGGCTAGTGCATCGTCAAGGCTAAATTTGTCGGTTGGGTCAAGCCCTCCGGGCATGGCTCCGCCAAAGCGCTAGCGTAACCTAACAGACCCCTTGTCATTGTTGGATTTCACTCCGTTTAACCCCACCGACAGTAAGCTCGGGGGCTGGTTCCAGGCTTCTGATATTTATCCCAATAAACCTCATCCAGATTCAGAAGTGGAGTTTTGGCATGTGGGAAACCTCACCGCCTGCGGCACCTCTCCTTCTCAAGGAGAGGTTTGACAAGACTCTGGTT
>Ga0081520_100626_pt1 | contig 11675 bp, 8 predicted proteins | sample HotLakmasection1_FD_70988 | JGI IMG/M metagenome (GOLD analysis project Ga0081520, IMG submission 70988) | Hypersaline microbial mat communities from Hot Lake, Washington, USA - Section #1 (SPADES assembly) (version 2) | ecosystem: Environmental > Aquatic > Non-marine Saline and Alkaline >... | reverse complement strand
TGGCATCAAAGGGGCGATAGCGGGCGTACTCCACCAGCACGCCGTCGGCCGGAATCTGGGCCTGCACCGTAGCAATCTCTACAGGTTCCGCTTCTGCTCGGAAGACGGCACTGCGCTGGGCTAAAGTCTTTTCCAGGTCAGTGGCCCTGGTTTCCAGTTCAGCCAGTTGGGCGCGATAGGCCTCTGGTAGCAAGTTGGCTAAGGGATTGAAGGTGAGGTTGGCGAGTTGTCGCTGTACAGACACTAGGTCATCGAGAACGACTTGATCCGCTGGCGTCAAGTTTTGGCGCAGTCGTTGCAGGCTGCTGCTGCCCGCTTCCAGCAACCGACCCTTGCGGCGCAATAGCGTAGTTAGACCTAAGGATTTCGCTTCGTCAGCTTGCAATGATAGGAAAGTTACAACATCAGTAGTGTTGGAGAGGGTCGCCGCATAGTCCTGTCGTTGGTCATCGGTAAGCGTTAACAGGGTTATCTCTAGATTCGATTCTTCGATGGCTAATCCCGCCTGGAAAGTCTGAATTGCCTGGGTCGGGTTTTCCTGAGCAAGATTCAGCGCTGCCAAGTTGTTGAGATTGGCGGCGACGTAGGGATGGCGATCTTCTAAATGCTCTCGAAGAATCAACAACGCCTCTTGGAAGACGGTTTCAGCTTCTCCATAACGCCCTTGGAAAAAATACAGCAATGCCAGACCATTCAGAGTATTGGCCACGTCGGGGTGGCGTTCCCCCAACTGCTCTTGGCGGATCGACAGTGCCTCTTGATAGAGCGGCTCAGCCTCCCCATAGCGGCCTTGATCGTTGTACAGCCCTGCCAGGTTGCTAAGACTTAGGGCTACATCGGGATGGCGTTCTCCCAGCTGCTCTCGGTGAATCGACAATGCCTCTTGATAGAGCGGCTCGGCCTCCTCATGACGATCTTGAGCATGATATAAACCAGCTAGGTTGCCGAGACTTTGGGCCACATTTGGGTGGCGCTCCCCTAACTGCTCTCGCCAAATGGACAGAGACTCTTGTATAAGCGGTTCGGCTTCCCCATAGCGACCCTGGTGGGTATACAGCAAGGTCAGGTTGTTGAGACTAGTGGCCACATCGGGATGGCGGTTGCCCAGCTGCTCTCGTTGAATTGCTAGTGCCTCTTGATAGACCGGTTCCGCTTCGCTATGTCGACCTTGGGTCTGATACAAAGTCGCTAGGTTGTTGAGACTTAGAGCCACACTGGGATGGCCTTCTCCCAGTCGCTCTCGTTGAATTGACAAAGCTTCTTGATGCAGAGGTTCGGCCTCCTCATAGCGGCCTTGGGCGCGATATAGCGATGCCAAGTTGTTGAGACTTAGAGCCACATCAGGATGATGTTTCCCTAGTAGTTCTCGAAAAATCGACAAGGACTCTTGATAGAGGAATTCTCCTTCCCCATAGCGGCCCTGCAGGTGATACAGCGCCGCCAGATTATCAAGACTATTGGCTACATCCAAATGCCGGTCTCCTAACCGCTCTCGGCGAATTATTAGCGCCTCTCGATGAAGCGTTTCAGCCTCTTCATAGCGCCCTTGGGCACGATATGACTCTGCCAGATTATTAAGGTTGGTAGCCACATCGGGGTGGCGTTCCCCTAGCTGCTCTCGACGAATGGTCAGCGATTGTTTCAAGAGAAGTTCGGTCTCTTCATAACGCCCCTGGGCAAAGTATATCCCTGCCAGGTTGTTAAGACTTAGGGCCACATCAGGGTGACGCTCTCCTAACTGCTCTCGACGAATCGTCAGCGCTTCTTGATGAAGCGGTTCAGCCTCCTCATAGCGTCCCTGGTCTTGATACAGATAAGCTAGATTGCTGAGACTTTGAGCCACATCGGGATGGCGTTCCCCTAGTTGCTCTCGGCGAATCGACAGCGCCTCTTGATGAAATGGTTCGGCCTCTTCATAGCGTCCTTGGGCGCGATACAGCCCTGCCAAATTATTAAGACTTAGGGCTACATCGAGATGGCGTCCTCCTAACTGTTCCCGTTGAATTGATAGCGCCTCTTGCAAGAGTGGTTCGGCCTCCCCATAGCGGCCTTGCCCCTCATACAGCGTCGCCAGATTGCTAAGACTTCGAGCCACATCAGGATGATGTTTGCCCAGCTGCTCTCGGCGAATCAACAGTGCTTCTTGATGAAGCGGTTCAGCTTCCCCATAGCGCCCTTGGGCACTGTAGAGCCCTGCCAAGTTATTGAGGCTAAGGGCTACATCGGGATGACGTTCCCCCAGTTGCTCTCGATGAATCAGTAGAGCCTCTTCTGCTAGTGACATTGCTTCGTTATAGCGACCGGCTTGATAAAGGTCGAAAGCTTGCTGCGTGAGCTGAGTGGCTCGCAGCAGAGCGAGATCAGAAGCAGTTGCAGCGCGCGCAGTCAGAGTATAAGCACCTATTTCACCCGGTGAAGCAGAAATTACGACCATCTGATAGGTGCCTGTATTGGGCAACTCAACCGTGAGGCGAGCGTTGGTGCCATCTCCACTATCATCATCGCGGCCCAGTAGATCTCCATCTGGAGCTACAAGGGCAATCCGTGCATCGAAGTCGGCACTGGCCAGCTCAAAAGTGACCGTTGCACCTGCAATGCCCTCATAGATATAACGCGTGAAATATTGCCCTCCTTCAAAAACTTCGCTATTTTCATCCAGTCGACCGGTAATGGAGCCGGTATTCACCTGAGCCAGTTGCCGAGCCGGGGGACTGGCCTGCACCGGAAATCCGCTACCACTGCTGGCCCCCAGCAGCACTGCCAGCATTCCACTTGCCCACAAGTGACCCATCCCCATTTTTCTGCCTCCAGATATTTGTTGTTCCTGATATACCTATTGCTGAGGTTCGCCAGCTTATTCACTTAAGTTTTCTAAATCGGCAAGGTCTTGCAAACGACCAGACGCTTGCTTATTCAGTCGCAGGTTCTCCAAATCAATGAAATTGACCTGCACCCCTGATAGGTCAACCACAAGTTTGGTGCTGTAGGCAGTTTCGAAGTTAACACCATCCGGAGTTGTCAATAGATCAATCCGGTTAGGTGGATAACCTAACTGAATGACCTGATTTGGCTCCATAAAATCTTCGGCCTGTAAATCCAGCGAAGCAAAGCCAAACTGGGCCAATGCCGCCAACAATCGCGTAGCATTATTGGCTGACATTTCAATCCAAATGTCAATGTCTTTGGTGTAGCGGGGATAGCCATGTAACGCGACGGCATACCCACCAATCACCAGATACCGTACCTGATTATCGTTTAATAATTGAACAAACTCTCTGAAATCCTGGTTGAGCACCGTATTTCCAAGTAATAAACTCCTGGCGTAATGATTCTAAGGCCGCCAAACGCGAGGCATAGGACTGACTTCGCCAATAGGCGGCATCAGTTTTTGGCGCTTTCATGTCAACCTTTGTGAAGCTGATCGGTCGATTAGAGGAAAATACCATGTTGTTGGGTACGCTTCGCTACGTCTAAACCAGATGTCCTTATTGTAAAGCCAGCTTTTCTCCGCGCCACGGAGCTAAACACCCACACATTAAACGCGCCATGCTTCGCCGCGATCGCTAAAATCTGTATCCGATTGTTGTCTAGGGTTTCTAACAGCGTCATTTTTCTACTTTGCTAACTCACCTCGCGCTCCGTTTCCAGAATGAGGGCGATCGCCTGTTCGACAATGGCTTCCTGCTTCACCATTTGCCCTAACTCTGCTGTCTCATAGCGACCTTCAAACGCTTCCAACGCCGCCTGTCGCAGCGCTGACTCATAGGCATCTTCCAGGGTTTCTCGCAATTCTGCCGGGGTTAGATAAGTCCCGCCCGCTTTTCGCCGTCGATTCGTGCGCTGGATTTGCTTAACCGCATTGAAAATTGACGTTTCCCACGAACGAGTAGAGCGACCTTCCGCCGCTTGTTTGATGAGATGGACTAACAGGATGATGCCATAGCTAAATATCTTGTTGAGCTTGTCATCCTTGCTCATCTCCGTCATTTCCTCGACAAGCTGTAGGGCATCCGTGACCCGATTTGCCAGCAGGAGCTCTCGTATTTCCAGTAACTCTTCCATGACAGCCTCAACTCACGTCCAAATGCGTTGTAAGGACAGGGTGAAACCGGGCAACACCGACTCGCCCGAAAGCGTGCCGGGATGCTCCAAAATTTCGACGCCTTGACCGGGACGATAGATTTCCACCCGTCGCGTTTGCGGGTCAATGAGCCAGCCCAACTGCGCCCCATCATCGATATATTCCTGCATCTTGGCCTGGAGCGGTTTGAGGGCGTCGGTTTTGGAGCGCAGTTCCACTACAAAGTCGGGGCAGAGCGGTACAAAGCCCGCTTGCTGCTCTGGGGTCAGAGCCTCCCATCGATCCTGGCGAATCCAGGCGGCATCTGGCGAACGATTGGCCCCATTGGGCAACTCAAATCCGGTAGAGGAGTCAAAGGCTTCTCCTAGCGACTCATGGGCTTCAAACCAGACATAAAGCTGCCCGGTGATGCTCAGATTGCGTTTGCCCGATTCGCCCCCAGTAGGTGGGTTCACAATCAATTCTCCTGCTGCCGTTCGTTCTAATTTCAGGTCACGATTCGCCGCCGCTATGGCCGCAAACTGCTCTGGCGTCACCTGCAGCGCCACGTCCTGCGGCAGCCAGAGCGACAGAGTCTGAGGGGGGGCGGTTGCTTGTGCTGTCATGTTTCCCTGCGCTGCTAACCACAGCTTTATTCTAAGGTTGAATCGGAGGTGGGAGCCGGGTTGCAGAAGGCGTCAACGCCCGTGACGATCGCCCCCGCCACTTCTGGATCGGCTGATTGCAGCGGCCAGATGGTCGCCCAGGCGTCGGTTTCCAAGCCCTGTTCCCAGAGATAGTCGGCTTTCGCGATCGCGATTGCGGTTTCCGATGTTTCTCCAGAGTTTCGGGTTTCTCCTTCCAGCGTTAGCAGATTACCCGTGGTTTGCGCCTCGGCGTCAAAGCTCATTGTTCTTAATTGCCGCTGCTCGTAGATAGAAGAGGGAAATTGGGGGTGCTGTGCTCGGAAGGTGTACGTCGTGTCGGGTTCGAGGGGTGGCCCGGTATAGACGACCACGTCAGCATCATTGACGGGATATTCCCAAATGGGAGCTTGAGCAGGGTCGCGATAGAGGGCCAAACTGCGGGGACTGCCCTGAATGATGAACGTGGGGCGATCGCGCCACACCTGATTGACCACATTTGGCTCAAAGTTCACCAAGCAAAAATCATCGCCCCGTTTGGTACGAGGGGTTTCATTGCGATCTTGGTTATCCGACTCAAAAAGCCAATTTAGGAAAGCCGCCTCTGTTCTCAGAGCTGGCCTTGCCCCGCTGGCAAACCCGAAGCCTGGGAATACAGCATTAACAGCAACACCAGACAAACTCAGGGCGATCGCCCCATTTGCCAACCATGCACTCCTCATGTCGATAACCTCCAGATCTTGGGTGATACATAAATCCAAACGGTAACACTGGGCAGTAACCAGGGCAGCAAAAACCCAGTGGTAATCATCAATTGCAGACTGATCAAGCCATAGCCTGCTGTTACTGCAATTAGTAACCACACTCCTTGACGGCGGCCATCCACTCGGGCAACACCATATATTGCAACACCAGCACCGACTCCGGCGGCGATGCCAACGGCCCACAGCGCCGGTATTGGGGTCACGTAATGAGATTGCAATAAATGATGCACATCGTAAGCGATCGCCTCGACACCAGACAAAGTCTGTTCATGGCTGTCATCCTGCTCCCGCTGTCGCCAGTAGGCGATCGCCGGTGGCGTGGGTGAGAGGTCAGTGGATAAGGCGACTACGCCTCCCTCGGCATAGCCCACTCCACCAATCAAGATGACTGCGGCCTCATTGATTAAAGTTTTGGTTTTTCGATTGACCGACTCTTCCAGCAATTCATAAGCAGAGATCCGGTGAAACACTTGTTTCGGCGGTAATGAAAAGTCCAAGATAGGGCGTAGCCACCGCTGCTTAAATTTCCCTCCCAGGACCGTAATCGGAGCAATCCGACGCTGGGTGAGCGGCTGACCGGCAGCGATCGCGGCATCTACCAGAGATTGTCTGAGATCATCCTGATGATTGAGCGAGGGGCGAGGTTTTCCCACTGCCTGGGCGGCCAGCGCCAGCACATAGGGAAAGGGACAGGTCTCGACACAGACTTCTTGGTCCCAGGGCAGAGCCATGTACCATTTGGGCGCATTGGTATAGCCTTCCATGGCCCAATTCAGCTCCATAATGTTGGCCTCGGAATTCACCCCGATCAATTGGTCTCCCTCAAATATGGAACTGAAGACCAACCAAGTATTGTGTTGAGCAACCGATTGGCGCACGGCGGCGGCGAGATACGGAGATTGTGCCGGCTGGGGCAAGTCGAGCAAATAGTCAATGCCGATAACGCTGGTTGAGGGTTGGTTGGGATTCTCTGCCTGAATCTGTCCCAATCGCTCCAGTAATCCTGCCAAATACCGTTGGCTAATGGGAGAAATATCAACCAGGTCAGGTTCTCGCCGTTGGGACGGGGTATCGACCTGTACGAGGACGACAGGCGGAGTAGTGGATTGTAGTTGCCCGGTCAGATTGCGATACATGGCCTGCGCTAGGAGGCGTCCTGATAGCAGAGCTTCTTGAACTGGGGGAATGAGGCTCAACAGAAAGACGACGCCGAGGGCGATCGCCTGTCGTTTGCCCGGTAGCCACTTGCACAGTTCTTGCTGCCAGCCTCGCTCGGGAATGTGAAACGGTACGGAATCGGGATGCCGAAACAGCGAGGGCACCAGGTAGGCCGAGGGAAAGGTGAGGTGCTGCTCCAGCTTGAGATACCGACAGGCCGCCTGCAAGGCCGCATGGGCATCTGCGTGGTTGGCGAGGGACTGCAAAAACGTTAGCAAGAAGGCGTGGGCGACCTGGTTGTGAATCGGCTCACGCATGATCGCCACCTGGCTCAAGCCCAGCTCGATCAGGGCATCGGCAATGGTCAGACCCGAGCAGGAATTGAACAGCGCAAACTGCAACCCGTTTTCCTGGGCCGCTTGCAGATAGGGTTGCAGCTCGTAGATGGAAAGTGCCGTTTGGGGCGCGACGGAAATATGGCCCGCGACGGCGTCCGCTTCGTTGCTGTGTCCCGCAAAAAACAGCACATCCCACCCCTGTGGATCGGCAATAGTTTGGCAAATCGCCGTTCGCAACGCTGCTGCATCTTGCCCCGGTGTCCAGCCAATGAAGGTAATATCGAGCAGATGGTCAAGGGATTTCAGCGCCGTGCGATCGCCCGAAAAGTTCAGGCCCGTTTCGTCACCCAAAATGGCGAGGACGCGGGTTTTGCCGTGCTGCCCTGTAGGAATGGTCGGCGTGACCGGCATGTTGACGGGCGATCGCGACATGCGAATCGGAGCACCACCATATTCCGCGCCAATTTCCCAGGTCTCCCAGGGCAGGCGAGCGACCTCCAGGGGATTACAAGTGAGAAAGAGATCGACCGGGGCTTCCTTCGCCGCCATGCTCAGGGTGCGACGAATATCGGTGAGTTCCCCCCGTTGTAGCCAGCGATGAAACTCCAGTAGCAAATGCCCTTCGGCATCGACGAGATGCTGATGCCAGTCCACTTGGGTCGTCGCTACTCCGGTGGCACCCGGTCGCCCCCGCAGGGCTGGTCCCGCTCCCGGTAGCGGATCGGCAACTTGAGCCGCTGTCCCCGTCTGTCCCCGCAGGGCTTGCCGATAAAAGTTTTGATAGGCCCGGTGCCATTGCTGATAGCGGGTTTCTAGCGGAGCCGGATAGGGCACCTGCGCTTGCAGTGCCTGCGATCGCCCCCAGGTCAGCTCAAACAGGCAGATCCCTTCAACTTTTTGAATCTTGAGTCGATACACCATGACCGCTACGCCTCCGGCTGAAATCCAAAGGCTGGCAAGGTCAAGGGTTCGTCGCTCTGGGGGGCAAAAATCTCCAGGTCAAAGGTTTCATCCCAGCGACCAAACACCTGAGCATAGAGATAGGATGCATCGGAGCGAGCGGAAAACGTCTCCTCTACCAGCACCGACTCCGCATCGCGAATGCGAATTCGGATGCCAGGGGGTAAGATCTCTCCTGGCATGGGGCCGAGAAACACGAGCAAACTCCACTCGGGCGTTGAGCTTTCTAACACGCTCCAGATGAGGGCATACAAACGCAACGGCACCGCTGCCACCGCGACTTCTGTATAGGCGGCTCGGGCGCGCTGGGGCACCTGCAAATTGTGGGGCGGCACCTCTTGCAAAATGGTTTCGAGTTCTTGGGTGGGCGATCGCAGTTCACTGGCGGGGGTGAGCGGATCGAGCAGCGTCCAGGCAAACTGCTGGGCGACGTCATCGAGCTGGTTGTTGAGCCAGCGGCCCGCATTCATCACGGCCTGGCCTAGGGTAGGCGAGTGGCGCTGAGAGGCAGTCTGCGGCGCTGGTGCAGGCAAATGATTGAGGAAAAACAGGATGCGATCGGGAGATAGGGTGAAGGCCGTCAGGGGCAAGACAAATTCACCAGCGGGATTCAGCACCGTCGCCCGCGCTGCCACATGGCGACTTTCCAGACCCCGCAACACCTGAATCTGGCCGAGTTCTTCCTGCACTGCCACTAGCAGCCACAGGTCTACGGGCGCATTGCCCTGCACCGCCGCTTGGGGAAGGGCGATCGCCTCCGGGGGCAGGCTATTGACGATCGCCACCCCGACACGCCAGCCGTTGACCTGTAAGAAAGACGCCGGAGTGGCCGGACGCTGGTCATTGAGCTGAAGGTGGAAAGACCGGCTACCGGCATCCAGCCAGTGACGCACACCAGCGAAGGCTAGCGATCGCAGATAGCAATCCCACTGTTCATCGCCGTCGGTGACGCTCCGGCAGCGGCGAATCGCCTGCTCAATGACAGACTCGGGCAAGACCGTGACCTCTGCCAGGGACGAGAAATCGGGTCGGGTAGACAAGAGACTAACCATGATGTGTGCTCACTATGAGAATAACGACAAGGAGGTAATTAGGGAGAAAATTACCGGTCATGTAGACTGGCGCAGAGCTGTCGGGCAAAGCGGCTGTTGGCGGTGCGGTGATGGGGGATTTGGGCTTCTGATTCCGCTTCGGCAATCAGGCGATCAACCGCTTCGGACAGCAGGGCATCGAGGCGATCGCCCAACTCGGCCAACTGCTCGGGAGTGGTAAATTCCAGGGCGGTGTCGCGAATTCGCGACTGTAGCTGGGTGAGGAAGGCACTGCACACATCGGCGCGAAAACGCTTTAAGTTCATCAACCGGGTCACGGCGACTTGATTGGTCAGCCCTAGCTTGAGGGCGATCGCTTTCATGCCTTCGCCTTCGCAGTGGAACAAATGCAACGCCTTGAGAAAAGCGTCGGCTTTTGCGGGGTGTTTGCGGCGGAGTTTTTCGCAGTAGGCTTGCAGCGTGTCGTTCATGGCTGCCGCCAGGGAAATCTCGAACTGTTGGCGATAGATCTGCAAAAACTCATCCTGCTGCATCTCGCTGTCGCTGCGTTCGGGTGTGGGCAACTCCTGACTAGTTTCTGAATCCAGCGGCTCTAACAGCGGGTTCCCGCCCCGCACATGAATGCGGTATTGCCGCAGCCAGTAGGCGAGTTGCCGCAGTTGCCCTAGCACCCTCTGAGGTCGCAGTTCAGGCTTGATTTCCTGCAGTTGGCGATCGCTGGGCATCTGGCAGCGGCCCCGTTTGCGACCGGGGGCAAGCTGGAGGCGATCGCGGCGATAGACCGCGTGGTAGCGATCGAGCAGGGTGGCGGCGGCGGTGATTTCGGTTGCGGTGAGGCGATGAAACTCGCCGAGAATCTTGGGCAACTGCCCGGTGCGGGTATCGTTCAAAATAGCCCAGTCGCTGACCCGATAGAGTCCCCGCTCAATCAAGAACTGGTTCAACTCACTGTGGTTCCGCGTCAGATGGGACGCCCAGCCTTCTAAGCTGGCACGACCGGGGGTATAGGTCTCGACGATGTGCACGCCAAAGGGTTGGTAAGTGCCGAGTGGCGTCCCGTCGTCGTCGAGTACAAACGGCAACAGTTCAGAACTCTGGAATTGGTAATAGTCGCCGAACTGACCGACGAGTTGAAAGCAAGCCCGCAGAATGGCATGGGATACGACACAGCGCAAACACAACAGCGCCAGGGCGATCTGCCCCTGCTGCCAGTCACTCAGCAGTCGCGCCTGCAACAGGCGATGATCGTCATCATTTGCTTCGGCGGCGTTGGGGGCTTGCTCTCGCAACCAGGTGTAGGCCGCAGTCAATTGCTGCCGCCGACTTTGCCCAGTGCTGTCGAGCTTTTGTAAATGCCAATAGTCAGAAACACTCATAAAGTCAAAACCCAAAGGCGATCGCGTAAACCGTTTTCCGGCTTGCAATCATGACTATCTCTGGCAGTGTAGAGCTTATTCACGCTTGGTTGGCTTCGACTCCGCTCAGCCAACTGAACAGAGTTGAAGCGAACCCCTACGCTAGCAGCAGCCTGACCTAAATCTGATCGGGGTCAACTCCGAGTTCTCTTAGCTTTGCCGCCAGCTTTTCATTCCGTTGCCGTTCCGCCGTCGCTTGTTCTTCGGGGCTGGGAATGAGTTCCCCAGCGGCAGTAAAAAACCGGAGTTGTTGATTGTGGACCCCTAAGTACAGTCCTAGTTGCTCACTCCAGCGCCAACCCTGCTCCGTGGTGGGAATCGGCTCATAAGTGCCATTCATCAGTTGAAACCCCTCAAATTCCAAACTATCGGGGTCGAACCAGAAATAGTTGGGGGTGCGGAAAATGTCTTGGTAAATTTCTTTCTTCAGCCCCCGGTCAGTTTTGGCTGTCGAGTCCGACAGCAATTCCACGATGACGTTGGGATATTTGCCGCCCTCTTCCCACACGACCCAGCTTTTGCGGGGGCGCTTTTCTGCTCCCAGCACTACAAAAAAGTCTGGCCCTCGGAAGTCCTCTGACTTCCGTTGCTGGGGGCTGTAGTACACCGTCAGGTTGCCTGCAGCGAAATAGTCAGTGTTGTCTTGCCAGAGCCAATCCAGGCATGACAACAACAGCATCATTTGCTGCAAATGTAGGGAGCTTTCCAACGGCGGTTCGTCACTATAGAGGTCACCCGGCGGAAAGATTATATCGTGAGGGTGAGCCGGTTCTGAGGACGATTGCAGAGTTTCAAGGGGGGAGGCAGACATTGGCAAGAAGCATTTAGCGGGTGCCCTTAGTTTAGCGAAGGATGCCATGAAGAACTCTGGCGATCGCCGTCTGCGCTCAAGCTGGGTGCATGGCTAAAATTCTCTGTGGTCACGGGCTCCCTTTGACTCCGCTCAGGGCGCAGGAGCACGGTAGCTGAGCGGAGTCGAAGCTACAGCCCATTACCAATCAGGATGAAGGGTGCCCAATAGTAGGGGTGGCTATAGCCCGGAAAGGCATCATGCGCCAAGGCTCCATCACGAGACAGCGGGGGCGCACCAGTCCGGTCTGGGCCTGCGCCCCCCGTCGCCGACTCGCCCGTGATCAGGGCTCGCTGTGCTGCTTGTAGGGCTGCGGCCTTGGTCAGGCCCTGGTTGAGAGCGGCGTAAAACTCATTCATCAACACCTGGGTGCCCTGGTCACTCACCGCCCACAGCGACGCCACCACCGCCTTGGCCCCCACCCGCTGGAGCTG
>Ga0081520_100623_pt1 | contig 11703 bp, 7 predicted proteins | sample HotLakmasection1_FD_70988 | JGI IMG/M metagenome (GOLD analysis project Ga0081520, IMG submission 70988) | Hypersaline microbial mat communities from Hot Lake, Washington, USA - Section #1 (SPADES assembly) (version 2) | ecosystem: Environmental > Aquatic > Non-marine Saline and Alkaline >... | reverse complement strand
CGTGGCGGTGCGGTACGACATCGAGATCCTGCAGCACCGGTTCGGCGCGTCCGTGGAGCAGGTGTGCCACCGCCTGACCACGCTGCAGCGGCCGGGGGCCAAGGGCGTGCCGTTCTTTCTGATCCGGGTGGACAAGGCCGGCAACGTGTCCAAGCGGTTCAGCGCCAACGGCCTGCACTTCGCCCGGTTCGGCGGCGCCTGCCCGCGCTGGAACGTCCACGACGCGTTCCGCTGGCCGGGGCGGATCCACACCCAGGTCTCCGCCATGCCCGACGGCAGCCGCTATTTCAGCCTGGCCAGCACCATCGGCAAGTCCGGCGCCGGATACCGGGCGCCGGGGCAGGTGCACGCGATCGCGCTGGGCTGCGAGGTGGAGCACGCCGCCCAGCTCGTCTACGCCGACGGGGTGGACCTGCTGAACGAGGACATCGCCGTGCCGATCGGCCTGCACTGCCGCCTGTGCGAACGCCTGGACTGCGCCCAGCGCGCCTACCCGCCCCTGCACCACCGCCTGACCATCGACGAAAACCAGCGCGGGCCGACGGCTTATGTGTTCGAGGGGGGGTAGGGGTGTGAGGCGAGCGTTGCCGAGGCATTTTTAATCAGCACACCGCACCGCAAAAGTTGCACCAGCAACATCAGCGGACTAAGTTTGATACCGGCCGCGTGAGCTAACGGCATTTATGCCGATACGCTGAATTCGATGAGCGGCCATTAGTTGACTAAGTAATTTATTTTCAGTTGACGAAAAATTCCTCCTCCACTTATAATCCTTGTCAGACATGCATTTCTGAGGGTCCAAGAACGTTGCGCGCAATTGTCCTGCCAAACTGGTCTTTAAGACCTGCATCCAGACCAAAAAAAATTTGCTTTCCGGTAGAGGAACTGCGACTAGATCCGATACATAAAATGTCAACATATACTCCCGATAAAATCGTCGAAGTGAAGCATCGAAACGCAAAGCCACATATGGTAGCTGTAGATGAGTGTACCAAGAGAGCTTGCCACCTATCGCCCAGATATCAAGCCACAGAAGAAATTGATAAATGGAACCTCCGTATCTGGCTTGCAGCATCTCACACGGAACTCGCGCAAGCTTCTTCATTAATAGAAAGCGTGCATCCAAAAGGATCAAGCAGACGAGGAACAATTCTGTGCATGTCGGAATCAAATCAGCAGAATTCGGAACGACTCATAGGCGCTGCAGTTTTGGACACCCTTAGCCATTGCAATCCTATTGAAAGGGATGTATTGGCGCGCCCAAAATTCGGGGTTGATTGGCGGGATGCCTCTCGCAGCGAGATTATCTATCGGCTAGGCCTCGTTTGCGGAACGCGCTTTGCTATCTGCGAGTGCCGACAGAGGCAAGGCCTCGGTCGCGTATTGGCGCATCATGCCTCCGTTGTCGCAGCATGCTGGAGATGGCCGCCAGCGGACGTGGTTGAGGTCCTCCGCTGGATGCCCGGAGATCGGCTTTTGAAAATCCTCCGTGGCGAGGCTGACTTTTTGACCCGCGCAGGATATACTCCAACCCCGTCAAGCCATTGGATGAAAGGTGGGGCTTATGACCCAGAGCGCCTCCCAGATGTCGTTCCAGTTCGACAGGTCCCGGCCTGGTACTACCGCCGAGTCAAGTGCTTCCGAGACCGAGACCCCGTCATCGCCGCAGCTCTCAAAGCAGTCCTTTGACAGAATCTTTGTGCCACTGAGTACAAAGCCGTATGAGTGGTTCCAATCGGGCCGGAAAGCATGGGAATTGAGAAAATGCGCGCGGCAATTCACTACTGACCATGTCCGGATCGGTCGAACCGTGGAACTGAGGCTCGGATACAGCCGCTCCGACAGGAGCCTTTGGGGCCACATCGTAGAAGTCATTACGGCGGAAACGCTTAATAAGTTCTTTGATAAGGTAGACTGGAAGGATGTCTTGCCAGAAAGTGCTGATCGTCAGGACGCTGAGAGTATGGCTAGGCAAATTCTGAGGCTTGACGAGGACGATCAACGACCTGTCATCGGGTTTCGCATTCGGCTTGAGGACAATCATGCAGCTTCGTCTAAAGAGTGAGTTTATTCCACTCGTGCAAAATGGCATTAAACGTTCAACCATTCGGGCTGGACGCTGGGAAGCTGCCCTCGGCCCGGCTGAGATTGTGTGTGGAAGCACACGAATTCCTATAAAAATTATTTCCCTTGATGTAAAAACTTTATCCACTTTGACCGATATCGATGCAGTTAACGATGGTTTTTCGTCGAAGGAAGAACTTAGGAAGACACTGCTTAAATTTTATCCACAGCTGAAAGCAAATGATGAGGTTACAATTATTCACTTTATTAAGTCTGTCACAAAGGAAACACATTCGAACATAAGGAGTAATTGACTATGAACCTTGTCGTCAACGGCACGTTTCGAGTTGAGGGGGCGCCGCCGACTCCGACCGATTATGATTCTAAGTTCAAGAAGCTTTTCGAGGAGTTTTGTCGCGAAATTGGCCGAAATGCGCTTGTAGGGACTTTTGATGATTTCCACGAAAGCATTTTTAATAGCAGGACGGCATTTTTGGATTTCCAAGGTCGTGTCAGTAACTTCAGCCGCTGTGTGCCCAACAATTCTGATGACAGCATTCGTCGTGGAGAATACCGATTCATATTGCGTCTTGATGAAAACATGTTTTCGGATGTTGAATTGGGCTTTCAAAAGCTAGTGCACGTTCTTGTCAGCGATCTGTTTGAACAGCGCGGAGTTGGTGAGTTGCGGGGACAAGTCCATATTGAGAGCGTGGATCTAGGACCCGTTACTAATGTATTTCATAACAAATATCGAACGAAAAGTCACACAAGATCTGAAATAAGACATCAATTTGATCTGGATTCAGATGAGCCGTTGTTGGCATTTTCGATGAAGCCACGAGTTGGCTTGACTGCTGAAGAATATGAAAGGTTTATGAGAGAAGTTTTTGAAGGAGGTTTTCATCTTGTTGAAATGGATACCCGTGACCTTGGTATTGAATCCTGTGAACGAAAACAGCTTATCGAAAGACTATATAGATTGGCATTGAATGAAAGCCAGTCCCGGAGGCGGATATGTAGATTCTCTGCAAACCTTTCAGGGCCATTTACAATAATTGAGCCCATGCTCGAAAAAATATGGCTTGTGCATCAGGATTGTGGTGTAAATTCCTGGGTACTTAAGATTGATGGCAACCTTGATGGTTTGAGCACTATACAGGCGATCCGGAGATGGTGCGATGACAGAGCCATTTCGCAACCGATTATCACATGCTATCCAGTGCTTAAATATGGCTTAGCAAGGTATTTAGGTCATGATACATTGTATAGACTACTAGTGTTGAGTGGAGCAGATATTATTTATCCTGGTGGCAGGCCGCGTTTTTATGCTGACAAGGCTATTGACGGAGGTCAGGTTGGGCCGTCGCGTATGCATTATAAATCTCTTCTTTATCCGGATGATTATCCTCTTCAAAGCGTAGCAGGTGGAACACTAATAGGGCATGTACCAGCAAAAATAGCTCTGCTGGGAACCGACATCGCCTTTTTTGTCGGAGGAGGTCTCGCTCTTTCCAAGAAAGGCTTGAAGCAAGCAGCAATATCCTTCTGTGAAGCTGTAAGCAGAAGCCGAGAGTTACTCAAGCAGCAGGAATGGAGTAGGGTAGCCATTGAGCAAAAATTTGTTCATCTTACACAGGTGTATGGTGATCGTAATGTAGTGGACCAACAGTTTGAACTTGTAAATCCCTGGGACTTAGTCGATAAAGTTGACGAATTGGCTATTAATCGTCCAGTTCTGGTAAGATGAGGGGGCAGTATGATGTTAGTCGCAGCCGAAATCGCGACTGAGATCGCGATACAAATGAAGACGTCGCTGTCGTTTGTTTTAGGACTGGGGGGCTTATTCAGCATTGTGCGATCGTTTATGATCGCAGCAATTTTTCTGGGCGAATTACCGGACGAAACAAAGCGAATAAGGCCTAGTTTAGCCAGAGAAGTGAGGAATGCTCGACGTGGTCAGTTTTGGCTATTTGCTACCACGACGGTGCTATTCTTATTGGCCGTTGTTCTATATGTCGGGCCTCTGCGGGAAATTAATGCTATTCAACTTGCGTCGGGTGGCGCCACCCTCACGAAATGCCAGATAATGTCAGTATTCGGAATTGTTTTAATTGTTATACTTGTCATTGTCATAGATACTTTCGCAATGATCCGACGACGGCGACTAGAAGCCTTGATTGCTTAGTACTAAATGCGAAGTCGTGGTAATTGCTCACCCCGGTGTCATAAGTTGGCGGCTTGGCGCAGGGCGGCGGAATTACGGGGATACAATACTGAATTGGATGATGGGAATCGGTGGCCTTCCTGGCCGTAGGCGGTATCCGGCAACCGGTGCGTTGTATGGACACGCCGCAGCCGTCCAGATGAGCGAGCGGATTCGGCGTCGGGAGTCTGTCTTCCGGCGTGTAAAGGCCGTCGAAGCGTCGGCTCGAGTCGGGACTCGAAGGGCAATGCCAGGCGGTCGTGAGAGAGGACGAGATAAGGTCGTCGGATGGGCCCGGCCTCATGCTTCCCTCATTTTTTCTTATATTAATCAGTGCATTACCATTCATGCGAGTACGAGGGACAAGACCTCGGGCGGTCAGGCCCTGGCTGCGCGGAGGCGGACGAGGTCGGTTAGGTCCGGCGTCTCGGCGCCGGGGACCTTGAGGCGGTCGCCGATGGCCTCCCGGAAGGAGACGCCGAGCTTGCGGCAGGTGAGGAGCAGGTCGAGGAAGGCGTCGCCGCCTCCGTGCCCCTCCCCTACCCAGGCAACCCCGATCCGCCCGGGTTCTCGCCCCCCGTCCAAGCGTTCCCCCCATGTCCGCCGCCCGCCGGTCAAGCCGGGTCAGGGTTCCGGGTCGAGGCCGAGGACTTCGCGGCGGAAGGTGGCCAGCCGCTGCATGCCCAGTTCGATGTCCGTGGTTCGCAGCGCCTTGAGCTCGGCGTCGGTGAACAGTCCGGACCGCGCGAACGGGTCCTTGCGAAGATCCGGCCCCCAGGCCTCGGGCCGGTACAGCCGGTAGTAGGGCACCCAGTCGGACCCGGCGCGGACCTTCAGCTCGGGATCCACGATGTAGTGCCCCCGCCGGAACCGCCGGAACAGGTGGCGGTTGTGGGGCGCGTCCCGGTCGACCTCGTTCTTCGACAGGACGCTGGAGATGTAGGGCCGCCGCTTGCGGCGCTCCGGCAGCACCTCGTCCGGCAGGACGGCGACGACCTCGGCCAGGGCCTGCGCCGTGAAGCCGTTGCTCTCGCCGAAGCGGGGCGCCAGCCAGGGCCCCAGGCACCGATAGAACAGCGCCCCCATGATGCGCAGCAGGACGTATTCCATCAGATGCCGGTCGAGCTTGACCAGCCGCCCGCGGGCCTGGACGTCGATGCTGGCGGGCGCGAGCACGTCGTACAGTTCGGGCAGTTTCTGGCGGGCGAAGCGCTCGTCGGTGAAGGCCCGCTCCAGGGCGAACTCCACGGCGGTGAAGCCGTGGTTGGCGGTCGCCGTGGGGTCGGCGCCGCGGTCGCGCAGGGTCCGCGCGACCGGCGCGTTGCCGACCCGGGCCGCGGCCATGAGTGGCGTCAGGTTGAACGGCGTGCGGTGGTCGACCCCGTGGCGCTCCACGTCCCGCAGCACCGTCCCCGGGTTCCGGAACGCGTAGGCCTCGAAGTGCTTCTGGTGCAGGAGCTGAACGGCCTTGTCCTCCGGGTCGAGGGCGGGCTTGAACCCGTCCAGGATCAGCCGGTTCAGGATCGGCCGGTACCAGTGCAGCAGGGCGTGCTCGAACACGGGCAGCAGCTGCTTGCGCGTGCCCGCGGCGAACGCGGCCGCGCTCTGGGCGTCGAAGGCGGCGCGATCGACCACCGCCCACGGCACCGGCTTCTGCTGCAGAACGCGCTCGCGGATCTCCCGGGCCTGCTCCGTCTTGCCCTGCATCTCGAGGCGGCTCGCCTCGCGCTGCCACTGTTCCAGGCTGGAGTCCTCGCGCTCCGCCGAGACGGTGGCCTCGGCGTACCGCGCCATCTCCAGCAGGGTCATGAGCGGATGGCCCTGGTCGGCCTCGACCCAGTACAGGTTGCGGACCGCGCGCGTCACCGCCACGAACAGCGCGTTGATGTAGAACTTGTAGATCTCCAGCGATTTGTCGCGTTTGTCGCGGGCCCGGGCGTAGGTCAGCGTGTCCGCCTCCAGGGCCGACGGATCGACGTCGCGGGCCACCTCGCGGAACGCCGCGGCCTCGTCGCTCAGCACGTTGAACAGGATGATGCTGTCGTATTCCAGGCCCTTGGCTTCCTGGATGGAGAACACCAGCGGGGTGTTGAACCAGCGCCGCGCCGCCGGCTTCTGGTCCGGATGCAGCACCAGCACCGCCACCCGCGTCGACCGGCGGGTGCGCGCGTCCAGCTCGCCCAGGACCTCCGGCGCATGGGGCAGGACCTGGAGGTGCCCCGGCTCGCGCGCCACGCTGCGCACCAGGTAGTTGCTCTCCCGGTCGACCGACCCGAACCGGGCGTGCTTGAGCTTCAGGATGCGGTTGGCCAGCGCGGTGACGGTCGGGGTGTTGCGGTAGTTGGTGCGCAGGATGCGCACGATCTCCCCGTCGCCCGCGCCGGTGAGCCCCCGCTCCTCGAAGAACAGGGACTTCACATGGGCCCAGGAGAAGAAGTTGGGGTGGACGATCTGGTTGGAATCGCCGGTGAGGATGAATTCTCCGGCGGTACGGAGCGATTTCAGAATGAGATAAAGCTGAATGTTCGTGATGTCCTGAACTTCATCGACCACCACGAAGTCGTAGCGTGGCGTCACCTCCCCCACGTACTCGTGGCTGACGATGTTGGGGTCGTACAGCCCCGCCTCCCCCAGAAACGCGCGGTACTTTTCGAAGAGGTCGTAGACCTCCGGCCGCTCCGTTTCGCTGAAGATCGACTGCCGGACGCCCAGGTCCAGATAGTCCTCCCGGCTCAGCCAGCCCGCGTTGCCGATCGGGCCGGTGATGACGCCCCGGATCTCCTCCAGCACCTTCTGGGCGTCGCGCAGGCGGCGCGCTGCCGGCTGGCGGGCGAACCAGGCCTGGAAGTCGCGGGGCGTGACCTCGCGGCCCGCCGGAACGCGGATGCTTTCCAGGAATTCCTGGAAGGACAGGAAGTCGATCTCCTGGTCTTCGTTGGTGTAGTTGCGGGCGTAGTACAGATCACGGGCGTTCCGGACCAGATAGGGCGACAGGCTGACGTACAGCATGTCGCCGACCATCTGCTTCATTTTCTCCAGGGTCAGCGCCGTCTTGCCGCTGCCCGCCGAGCCGATGATGATGACCGGGGGCGACAGCGCGTGAATTGCCTCCTGCTCATCGTCGAAGGTCAGGATCTTGTCGAGAATGTTGAAGCGCCGTTTGTCCGGATTCAGGAGCGGGAGGTCGCCGGCCGGCGTGGCGTCGTCCGCCTCGATCCGGGGGATCTTCTCCTCGTCGATCCCGGCGCCGCGGCCGAGGAAACGGGATTTCTCGTAGGCGTGGTTGCGGATGTGCTCCAGGATCAGACAGCAGGTCTCGTCCCGGACCCGGTACAGCGCGAACAGCAGCCGGTCGCTCTTGTTCAGGCGGGCGCGGTACAGGGTGTCGGTGACCTTGCGCACGTCGGCCCGAGCGAAATCCCCCTCGCCCAGGGCGCGGACGACCTTGTCGAAATTCGGAATCCGCTCGGGAACCAGCTCGTTGTAGACGAGAACCCGCATCCCTTCCTTCCCACTGACAGGAACCGCTGCGCCGAAGGGGCCGTCCCTCCCCGCCGGCCGCCCCGCACTCCTCCCGAGAATAGCGAGACCGCGGTGCGAAACGGAAGTCCCGTCCATTCGGGGCAGGGATTTCGCCCGACCGGCCCTTGCGCATGACCGGGCCGCCGGCGAACGCAGGCGGGCGGCCCGGCAGGCGCACAACGTCAAGGGGGCTGGTATGGTGACGGTCGTGGAATTTATCAATCGGCTCCTCGCGGCATCCGGCTGACGGCATGCGGTGCCGTCAGCCGGGCCGGAGGTGTGCCTGCCCGCCGGAGGCAGCCGGATCCGTCAGGCGGTCGGCTGTTCGGCTGGCTGGGGTGCGGGGGCCTCCGCCGGGAGGGGGGCGTCGATCGGCACCAGCAGTTCGTAGTCGATGAGCGCCCACTTGATCCGGTTCCCGCGGGTCAGGAAGCCGGGGCGGCCGTGGGGCCGGCGGATGATCACGTGGCGGGGCTTGTGGTCGCAGACCATCCAGCCGAGCTGGCGCATCCGGTACCGAGCCTCCAGGCCCAGTTCGGTGCTCCGCTCCCAGGTGATCAGGCCCTGCCGCGCGGCGGCCTCGGCGTCGATGCCGTCGATCCAGCGGTAGAGCAGGATGTACAGGCGCTCCCAGTCGTACTTGATGCGGCGGTGTTCCGGCACGTCCTGCTGCGCCTGCTCCAGGAGCCGGTTCATGCGCCACAACATGTAGGACTTGCGCCCGAGCTGCCAGTCCAGATAGCGCGTCGGCGGCGAGTAGATCGCCAGCGGTTGCTTGGTCGGAATCGCGGACTTCGCCATGGCGCGCAGCCGCGAAACGTTGCCGAACTCCTCGAAGGGCGAGAGGAACTGGGCCTGATCGATCTGTTCCAGCTCCACGTCGTCGAGGTGGCCGCCGCTGTCCAGCAGCGTCCCGCCAACATCCTGGCCGGCGCGGCTGAACTTGACGACCAGGGCGAAGTTGCTGCGCGCCCGGTGCGCGACCGGCACGCGATAGACCGCCCCGGTTGCTCCGGCCAATGCCCGGCCGACCTTCCGGAAGCGGTCATCCATGAACCAGGCGCCGGGCAGGATCGAATCGATGCAAGCCCACCCGTGCCTGGTGACGTACAGTTCGCCGCCCTGCTTGCCGACCAGCCGGATATAGTCCGCCCCGAACAGGGTGTAGCGCAGGTCCGCCGGGACGGCATCGAAGGCCGGCTGGTAGAGCTTCCCGAACTTGTAGTTGAAGCGTTCCACCGCGCGTCACTCTTCCGGTTCGAACAACGGCATGTCCAGCAGGCTCATGTAGTCGTCCAGGGTGCCGCCCTGCAGGCAGCATTCGATGATCCTGCGGCCGGAGGGCAGCAGGTCGGGCACCAGGAACTGCGACAGTTCGCGGTCGAAGAACTCCTTCAGGATCCCCGCGCCGACGTCATAGGCCTCCGGCCCCACCTCCGGCTGCCGCTCGACCTCGAAGAACTGGCTGCCGATGGTGCGGCCCTCGATGACGATGGACGCCGGATTGAAGCCGAGCAGCGGGCAGCGGGACGGCCGCACCTGCGAGGCCTGGAAGCGCGCGCCGCCGCGCCGAGCCAGGAACTCCCGCATGATCCACTGCGGCATGAAGCCGACCTCGCGGATGCCGATGTGCTGGTTCGGCACCAGCACGTAGCGGACCTCCGGCGTCTCGATGATCTGGTTCAGCAGCAGGTTGGCCTGATCGACGCGCCGGCCGGTGGCGAACGGCCAGTACGAGCCCACGCCCTCCGAGGTCATGCCCTCGGTCTCGACGATGCTCGGGTTGGAATGCCCGCGCGGCGCCACCAGCCGCCACAGCCACGCCAGCGACGGCGGCAGGATGTGGAACAGCCCGAGAATGCCGTAGGTCGGACGCTCCGCCGAGCAGGGCGGGGTGCGCACGCCAAAGCTGCGGACATCCACGTCGACGCCGCCCTCCACCACGTTGGGGACGATCCGGCGCGGGATGATCACGCGCGGGTTCGGGCACGGCTGGCCCGGCGCGTCTTCCGTGTGCTCCCAGATCAGGGCAGTGGCACCGGGGTAGCCCTGCACGTTCAGGAACAGCAGCGGCTCGGGCGGCTTGATGCACAGCCGCTCCAGATGCGGGTCGGTGCCGTAATCGCTGAGGTGGTTGCAGCGGACGAACCAGGACTCCTCCGCATCCACCAGGGTCAGCTTGCCGTTGCCCTTGTCCAGCGACGGGTGGCACAGCGCCATGTCGTCGGTGACGGGGTGCAACTCGCAGGCCTGCGGCAGCACCAGGGTCTGCTCGTCGCCGGTGGCGAGGTTGCGCCCGATCAGCAGCGCGCCGTCGGCCCGGCGGTGGACGTGCTCCAGCATCTCGCTCTTGCCGCCGCCGCTCGCGCCTTCATGCGAGATGACCAGCCTGTTCTGGTACGGCGTCACCACCCGAACGGTGGAGCAGTGCATGGTGACCCAATGCTCCTTCTCGCCCAGATTCAGCAGCACGCCGTAAATGCCCTTCTTGGCGCTCGGCCCCGGATACAGGTTGTAGCTGAACAGCTCGTGCCCGGCATAGGTACGGTTATGGACGACGACCTGCCGGCCGTCGAAGTCCGTGTGGCGGAACGGCGGCGCCACATAGATCACCGCCTTGGGGGAGAAGTTGGCCGGAATCTCTTCGAGCGGCAGGATCCCCTGGAGCAGAGCCAGACCGAGCGCGAAGAACCCGGCATTGTCCGGGGCGATGACCATCGCGTGGGTGCCCTTGCCCGCAATGCCGGCATGGAAGGCGAAGGCGGCGAGCCGCTGGGTCTTCAGCCAGTCGAAGGTGCGCTCGCGCAGGTTCTCGAACGAGGTGCCGAACCGTTCCTCGAACGTCGGCTTGTCGGTCGGGCGCTTGTCGCCGATCACCATGCAGTCGGGGTCGCGGCGTCGCATGTACGGCTCGGTGTAGTTCGCAAGAATGCCGTTGCGCGCCCGGCAGACCACGGCATCGACGAGGCGGCCCTTGCCGGGAATATCGTATGCGACCTCGTGCCATCCGTTGACGGCGTCCCGCGTGGAGAGATCTACAAGCTCTTGGGTTGAACCGGCAAACGTCACCGACGGCGCAGAGGCAAAGATCTCCTCGACCTCCGCCGGCAGCGTGAACGGAATGTTGCGGTTCCCAGACCGGGCCAGGTCGTTTAGCATCGCAGGGGTTCCTGATATTGGGTTGTTGGGGGGGGGACGGCGGCGCATCTGCGTTTGCCTGATCCGATGTGAGTGCATATCATTTCAAGGCGGATTGTGCAAGGTATCTTCTGCGTGGTGCAGTTTGCCATAGGCTGTTGCCCGCAAGCCCTGGCCCGCGGGCAGCGTGCTGCCGGCCCGCCGGCGGATGAGCCGCGCGGCGATGCTCACGGTCGGCGCGAAGAGATGCAAGGGGCAACCGGCGATCCGCAAAGGACCGCCGCGGCGGCCGGGTCGGCGTGGTGCCCCGGTGGCGCCGGTCGCCACAAGCGGATGACGCCGGGCAGGCGACGGTGCCGACCGGCCCGCCGGCGGGGGCGGGTGCGTGCCATCCGGGCCGCTGCCTGCCACCGATACCGGCGGCGCAGGCGGTTGATCCCTATGCTGCGACTTGGCATGGGGCCGCGGCAATCGTTGTCAGGTGGATGGTCAGGCCGAGCGCCGCATGTCTACAGGAATTACAACAATATAAGGGCTTGAGTGCCGCCGTTCAGGTAGAATACTCGCCTTCGCGAATTGATCACCGCCGTTCCGGTCGATCCCGTTGGATGAAACTGCCGGGGGGGTGCATTTAATATACACGCACGCATCACCATCCCGTCTTTGCGAGCGCAGCGAAGCAATCCAGTGGCGCCGCGAGCGCGATCGATGACCCGCCGTCACCGGCGGCCCGGAGACGAGCGCCCGGCGTCCGCCCCGGCGTCCGCCCCGCC